>VOFJ01000043.1_pt1 | contig 26000 bp, 32 predicted proteins | sample 5384081 | NCBI WGS metagenome assembly VOFJ01 (sample SAMN12384729, study PRJNA508395) | human gut metagenome | isolation source: healthy gut I | host: Homo sapiens | reverse complement strand
ATATTCCAACCGGACCGTATGATCCATATGAATAGCGCCGTTATTCTTTGGGCAGCACCGCATAATTCCCGCCTTACGGCTTAAGCACCGCTCCGGCGGCTGCGGCACGGCATCTGCGTTGCCAAAATGCTCGATAAGACATCCAGTATTATCTGCGCTTTTGGCTTAGCATCTGCCGCACCTCGCTCGCCGTATCGGCACTTAGAATTATGCGGTATTGCCTTTGATTTTCTTTCATAACACATAACAGGTAAATCCTATGAAACGTTTCTGGGCTTTTATTGCCGCATGCCTTTTTCTGCTATTGACCGCATGCGGCGGCAGCACATCAACGACCGAACCTGTTTGGCAGGCTGAACTGCCAAATACTGGCATCACGGTACAGGTATCCGGCTGCACACTGGAAGAGAAAACTGCCTCTTACTGGGCCAATCCCGGCGCAGCAGGGGAACCGCAGTCTATCATGGAGTTATACGCTACCGACAGTGCTCCGCTGCTTGAAATTGCCGCACCAAAGGCGCAGGTCGATATCCAGTTCGTACAGCCGGTGGCAGGCGGCATGGCCGCTTATGATCTGGCGCTGCCGGTCGAGCAGGTCGATATGGTATTCCTGACCCAACCGGAAGATAACAGCACGCGTGTCCGCTTTGATACCATTTATAATTTTATCGTCACGGTTACCAGCGGCGACCAGATTGACCAGTTCTTGATTATCTGTGCTCGGAACGGATATGGTTCGGTCGAATAATTTGCCATTCCATTCATAGAAAATCATACAAAAAAAGCACATCCCAACAGGGTTTTGCTGCCGGCATTTGGCCAGTGACATATCCTGTCAGGATGTGCTTTTTGTTTCTTTATTCTTTTGGCCTTTACGCTGTTTCGCTATCGGAGCCTTACTTCTCCTGGTAGCGCATATGGTCAGCATCCAGCTTTTGCAGAACTTCGCTCATAGCCTTGCATTCCAGTCGTGCTGCCACCGGGTCCATCATCAGGTAGTTGCCACATTCAACGGCGGAAGCGCCCGGAATATCACCATCATACTCTGCCATCCAGGCAAAGCTTTCCTGGGTCAGCGCCAGCGCTTCGGCTTCCGTCAGGCCGCGGGTCAACAGATAGAAACCGGTCAGGTAGCCCATCGGCCCAACATAAATCACATGCTCGCTCCATTTACTGTTGCGGGCATAGGTGGCAAACAGATGCTCAATCGTATGGGCGCAGGCAGGGGACAGATAACTGCCCTTGTTCGGCGTTTTCATGCGGATATCCCAGGTCAGCACATCTCCATCCTTGCGGGAAAGGTACATGCCCGGAACCAAGGTATTATGGTCAACACAAAAGCTTGCAATGCGTTCCATGTTTTTACTCCTTATTCAGACATTGCCTGTGCAACACCGCGGGCACAGTCCATCGAAATTTTCATGCCGTCCCTCAGGGTACGGGTTGCGTGGGTTGCACCAATGATAACCGGCTTACCCAATGTCAGACCAACAATGGCGGAATGGCTATTTGCACCGGCTTCCTCGGCAATAATACCGGCAGCCTGGCGCATATACGGCAGTATATCGTTGGTGGTGAACGGGACCACCAAAATCTGACCTGCCTTGAACTTCTTGGCGGCTTCCTCGGCATTGCGGCAAACGCAAACTTCGCCCTTGGCATTCAGGCCCGGATTGATGCCGATGCCGGTCAGCAGGGTATCCCCAACCAAGTGTACCTTAATCATATTCGTGGTTCCGGAAACGCCAACGGGAACACCGGCCGTAACCACAACACGGTCGCCGGAATGAATCAAGCCAGCATCCTCCGCCGCCTTGACGGACATGCTGATGAGCTCATCGGTCGAATGGGCATAATCCATCAGCAGGGGAGTCACGCCGCGGTAAACGTTCATCTGGCGGCATGTCGTTTCATCCAGTACGCAGGCAATAATGGGGGCATCCGGACGGAAACGGCTCAGCAGACGGGCAGTTTCACCGCTCTTGGATGCCGTAATGATGGCAGAAGCACCGATATCCGAAGCCGTGGTGCAGGCCGCATGGCTGACAGCGGCGCTGATGGTCAGGCGGGTAGAATCCATGCCGACATGGTGGCACAGGGATTCATAGTTGGTATCGCTCTCGGTGGTTTCGGCAATCATTGCCATGGCTTTCAGGGCCTCTACCGGATACTTGCCTGCGGCAGTTTTCGCCGGACAGCATAACGGCACCGGTGCCGTCATAAATGGCGTTGGCAACGTCGGTAATTTCTGCACGGGTGGGGCGGGGGTTCACCATCATGGAATCCAGCATCTGGGTTGCCGTGATGCAGATTTTTGCCCATCTGCATGGCATGGTCAATCAGGTGCTTCTGGATGGACGGGATTTCGGCATAGTCAATTTCAACGCCCATATCGCCGCGGGCAACCATAATGCCATCGGCAACGCTCAGGATCTCATCAATATTATCAATGCCTTCCTGGTTCTCAATTTTGGCAATGATGCGGATATTGGCATTATGCTCATCCAGCAGGTGGCGGATATCCATAATATCCTGTGCGCTGCGGGTAAAACTGGCGGAGATCAGGTCATACCCCTGTTCAATACCAAACAGGATATCATCGCGGTCACGCTGGCTCATATACGGCATGGACAGGTGCACACCGGGAACGTTGACACCCTTCTTAGTCTTGATCACACCATCATTTTCCACGGTGCAGACGATATCCGTATCGGTAATGCTTTCGATGCGCAGGGAAATCAGGCCATCATCCAGCATAATGCGGCCACCAACACTGACATCATGCGGCAGATCCTTGTAAGTGATGGAGCTGATTTCCTTCGTGCCCTTAACATTGCGGGAGGTCAGGATGAATTTCTGCCCAGCGGTCAGCTGCTCCTTGCCGTTCTCGAATTCGCCCAGGCGGATCTCCGGGCCTTTGGTATCCAGCATTGCCGGAATGGAAACGTCAAGCTCTTTGCTCAGTGCGCGCAGCTGATCCAAACGGCCTTTGTGTTCCGCGTAATCGCCATGCGAAAAATTGAAGCGTGCAACATTCATCCCGTTTTCCAGCAGCTGGCGCAGAATGCCGGGCTGGTCGGTAGACGGCCCCAAAGTACATACAATTTTAGTTTTGCGCATAAATACCCCTCCTGAAAATATGCCATTGTACAGGATTTTTTATCTGCCAGAGTTTTAAGCCCAGTATTCCAGCAGGTACTTTCCATACAAAATTTTAACACAAACATTATAATACAAAAGTCAAAGCCAGTACAAGCCGCGCATTCCTTTGCGCAAACATTTTTTGTGCAGATTTTACAACGTACGTCTTGCGGTTTTGTCATCCTGTATTTCTCTTCAATTTACACTGCAAAAAAGCACAATAAAAGGTTTTGTTTTACTTTTGGGTGGGAATAGGGTATAATAAAATCAATACAAAAAATCAGCCATTTGAGTTTCTTATCCCTGCGAACGGCGTAAAGGATCATGCTTTTTTACACAAATCCGTGTTCTCGTTTTGTTTTCCCGCGGAACATGGTACAATACAAGGAGCTTGAACACTATGGCAAAACGTATTTTTTTAATCGTTCTTGACAGCTTTGGCATTGGTGCCGAGCCTGATGCCCCTGCTTTTGGCGATGCCGGTACCAACACTTTGGGCGCTATTGCCGGACACCCCAATTTCAAGTGGGACCAACTGGCCCGCCTTGGCATGTTTAATCTGGACGGTGTAACCTGTGGCACAAAGCTGGATGCCCCTGTCGGCTGCTATGCCCGCCTGCGGGAAGCCAGCGCCGGGAAAGATACCACCATCGGTCACTGGGAGATTGCCGGTCTGCTCAGCCCGGAGCCACTGCCAACTTTCCCGAATGGATTCCCGAAAGAAGTTCTGGATGAGTTTACCGCCCGCACCGGGTATCAGGTACTGTGCAACAAGCCTTACTCCGGCACCGAAGTCATCAAAGACTATGGTGAGGAACATATGAAAACCGGCGCATTGATCGTATACACCTCCGCAGACAGCGTGTTCCAGATTGCCGCCAACGAGGCGATCGTCCCGGTAGAAAAGCTGTATGAAATCTGTGCCGAAGCCCGCCGCATGCTGGTTGGCAAATACGGCGTTGGCCGCGTGATTGCCCGTCCCTTTGTCGGGGGATTGTGCCGCCAACTTCACCCGCACCCCGCGCCGCCATGATTTCAGCCTGGTGCCGCCCGCAGATACCATGCTGGATGTTTTGCAGCAGGCTGGTAAATCCACCATCGGCGTTGGCAAGATCCACGATATTTTCGCTGGCAAGGGTGTGAGCGAAACCATCCGCACCTCCGGCAATACGGAGGGCCTGAAAGTGACCATGGAATTGGCTGACCGTGATTTTGACGGCCTTGCTTTTGTGAATCTGGTTGATTTCGACATGCTGTACGGTCACCGCCGGGATGTGGCCGGTTATGCCGCAGCAGCAGCCGAATTCAATGATTGGCTGCCCACATTTATGGACAAGATGCGCCCCGATGACATTCTGATGGTAACGGCCGACCATGGATGTGATCCTTCTTACACCAAAACAACCGACCACACCCAGCGAATATGTTCCGTTCCTGATTTACGGCAAGAACCTGCGCCACGGTGTTGACCTTGGCACCCGGTACTGCTTTTGGCACCATTGCCAACACCGTATGCGATGCCCTGGATGTAAAAAGCCTGCCTGGCCGGGTGCAGCGTATGGAATGAAATCAAGGCATGATGTCGAAACACGTTACCACCACAAAAGGATTGAGCCATTTCATGTTATTTCTGCTCCGCCTGCTGGCCTTGGCGCTGTTTATTTATTCCGTTTCTCTGGTTTTCACTTCCAACTTTAACATGGGCAACCTGTTGGTGTGGCTGCTTACCGCAGCAGTAGATGTCTATGCCATCTGGCAACAGCCCATCCATCATTGGCTGCACGGTACCATACCCGGCAAAATTGTGTTCTTCTTTTTTTGCTTGTGTTTGGCATTTTGTATGCTGCGCTGCTCGGCTTTGTAGCGTTCAGCGGCTATGCCAACCCCGCCACCGGACAAGAAAAAGTTGTGATCGTCCTGGGTGCTGGTCTGCGCAAGGACCGCCCCAGCCTATTGCTGCGTTACCGGCTCGACAAAGCCTATGAATACGCCGTTGCCCATCCAGATGCCTTGGTCATCACCACCGGCGGACAAGGCAGGGATGAATGGGTGCCGGAAGGCCAGGCTATGCGGAATTATCTGATTGAAAAAGGACTGGATTCCCAGCGCGTTCTCGCGGAATGCAAATCCACTTCCACCGAGGAAAATTTTCTCTTTGCCAAAGAGATTCTTGTCCAGCAGGGCATCAGTGCTCAGGAGCCGGTCGTCTATGTAACCAACGCATTCCACTGCTACCGCGGCGGGGTATACGCGGCTATGGCTGGTTTTACCACAGCCCACGCACTGCCCGCCGGGATTCCTTTACGCAGTGTGCTCACCTGTTACCTGCGGGAAGCTGCTGCCGTTATCTATTACTGGCTTTTCAAATCCTCACGCACAGGGTTTACGCAACCACTTGTGGGGTTGTTAAGCCTAAATAAAAAGTTCTTTTACAAATGATGTAAAGCAGTTTGCTGCTATTCCAGCGCTGCCGAAAAATACAATGTGCGGCTTTGCCGTACAAGACGGGAGAGTATCATGCAGATCCGTTATTACAAAGAATACAGCCGCTACCTGAACCGCGATATGGAATTCAAGGTATACGGCCACGCCGGGCGGCCCATTTTGATTTTTCCCTGTCAGAGCGGCCGCTTTTTTTGACTGGGAAGACCGCAACATGTGCAACCTTGCAGCGCCCTGGATTGATGCCGGAAAGCTGCAGATCATCGCGGCAGACAGCATTGACCGCGAAAGCTGGGACAATGACGGCCCCGCGCGCCCCCGCATTGAAATGCAGGAGCGCTGGTATAATTATGTCTGCGAGGAATTGACCCCCCGTGCGCTGGAAATCAATCGGGAGCAGGGGCCGGACCACATGGGCAAAGTTCTTGTGGGTGGTGCCAGCATGGGTGCCGGGCATGCCGTCAACCTATTTTTTGCGCCGTCCCGACCTGTATAACGGCACCATTGCCTTGAGCGGCCTATACCAGGCGGATATGTTCTTTAAGGGCTATATGGATGACCTTGTTTACCGCAACAGTCCCTGTGATTACATGCGCAATTTCCCGGATAACCACCCATACAAAGAACTGTATGCCAAAGCGGACAAGTTCATTATGTGCTGCGGCCAGGGCCAGTGGGAAGAAGAACTACTGCGTTCCACCTTGCAGCTGCGGGATATTCTGGAAAGCAAGGATATCCATCCCATTGTTGACATCTGGGGCCAGGATGTTTCCCACGACTGGTATTGGTGGGAAAAACAGTGGGTTTATTTCCTGAAATGACTCTTGGTAAAGCCTGAAGCACATCGTTGTATCTCCGCATGCGAATCGTTTCAAGCAAAACTCAATATAAGTCATTTTCAACCTAAGGCAACACCGCACAATTCCCGCCTTACTGCTTAAGCACCGCTTCGGCGGCTGCGGCACGGCATCTGCGTTGCCAAAATGCTCGATAAGACATCCAGTATTATCTGCGCTTTTTGGCTTAGCAGCTGCCGCACCTCGCTCGCCGTATCGGCACTTAGAATTATGCGGTATTGCCCTAAATAAAACAGCACCCCGGCGGATATCCCAACAAAAAGGGATAAAACCGCCGGGGTGCTGTTCTAATTTTATATGAGACTTTTGCCCTGTATACGCGCTTACAGCTCAAACGCCTTATTCAACGCATTCAGTGCCACATCTTCATCTTCCTGATGGATCAACAGGGAAATGTCAAGGTCACTGGTGGTGATCAGAACAACTTCTGCGTTCACTTTTGCCAGCGCGGCCAAAGCGCGTGCTGCAACGCCGCAACTGGTAACCATATCCTCACCAAACAGGTTGATCTTGGTATAGCCACCGGAAATCAGCGGGGGATTGGCCTTGGCAGCCGCCGGGATGGCCTGCATGACTGCGGCAAAATTGCTGTAGCTGGTGGTAAAACTGAAATCCACCGCCGTACCGCGCGGGGCACTCTGGCAGATCATATCCACCACAATACCTGCCTTGGCAAACACCTCCAAATGCTCTGCCAGGCTCTGTGCGCTGTATTGGGCAGCGGGGAAGGTGGTAAGCATAATATTCTGCTCGCTGCTGATTTTGCTGACACCGTACATAAAAATACCCCTTTCGTTTTGTTTTAGGCAATACCGCATAATTCTAAGTGCCGATACGGCGAGCGAGGTGCGGCAGATGCTAAGCCAAAAGCGCAGATAATACTGGATGCTGCAAAGGTGAGCGCCGCCAGTGGCGGAAACAGCGAACCGAAGCAGGGGCAGCAGTCGCAGAGTGCGAGGGGCTTTTGCCCCCGAAGCACGATGCGGGTACCGCAACCCGACATTATCGAGCATTTTGGCAACGCAGATGCCGTGCCGCAGCCGCCGAAGCGGTGCTTAAGCCGTAAGGCGGGAATTGTGTGGTGTTGCCTTTATTCTAACGATAAAAACTCTCAGAATCGATTGAACCATTCAAAACCTGTTCAATGGAAGCCCTGCTCAATGCAAAGTTGCCATGTGCAGCGCCCAGTTCATCCGTATAGTCTTTATACAGGTAAACCCGAATGTTTGCATAATGCGGCTCATACTGGGTGATCACCGGGTGCAGTACCGGGTTTTGAATTTCCACGGTAACGGTACCATCTGCTGCGGTTGTTTTCTGGAACGTCACATCCAGAATGGCACCGATCATATTGTCCGGCATATCCTGCGCATTGATAAAGTTCCCCAGCGAATAGGCAACAAACGACTTATTCTCATTCGTTCCTGTCAGCCACTGCGCCGTCTGCGTCACATGCGGGTGGGTGCCAATGATTAGGTCTGCACCCTGGTCAGCCAGCCATTGGGCTGTTTCGCGCTGTGCATCCGTAACTGTATGGCTGCCTTCAACACCCCAGTGGCAGCTGACGACCAGAACGTCACAGTTGGGGCGCATATCCGTGATCTGCTTTTCAATCACATCCCTCTGGTCCAGATAAACCACGCCGTATTCACTGCCGGACGGCGTTGGCAGGCCGTTGGTCATCTCCGTATAAGAAAGATAGCCGATGGTAACGCCGTTTACTGTCTGGTACACATAGTCATCATAGGTTTCCAGATTATAAAACCCCATGGACACCACATCATCCGGCATAGCCGCCCAGTGTGCCATCGAAGAGGCAATGCCGCCAGCGCCTTTATCATAGCTGTGGTTGTTGGAAAGGCTGAACACCCGGAAGCCAACATTATACAGCGCATTGGTAATATCCCCAGGCGTAGAGAACATCGGGTAACCGGAAGGTTCATAATCATCATTGACCAGCGTTTCCTGGTTGAGCCAGTTCACATCAAACCCGGCGTAAAAATCCCGCAGATTTTCATAGGCAGGGGATAAAGTCATAGTGACCATCACTGCCGCGCGCCCTGGCCTGGTTGTAAATGCCCTCGTGGATCAGGTTATCCCCGGTTGCAGAAAAGTGTACTGTCTGTACGACCGGTTCCGGTTCAGGTGTTGGCGCGGGCGTCTGTGTCGGTTCTGTCTGTGCCTGGACTTCTTCGGTGCTTTGTGCTGTACTTACCGTGGCTTTTGCACTGCTTTGACCGTTCCGCATGGATTCTACCAGCAGGGAACCAACCAGCACACCGCACACGCCAATTGCAATTACTGCGCACGCTGCAGCTTCATGGGACCTTAAAGACATTGCATTTTACCCTTGAGCATATCCGTCATGGTGTAGTAACCCGGCTCACACCCATCCAGGAAGAGTGCTGCCTGTACAGCGCCATCGGCAAACACACCGCGGCTCTGGGCCACATGGCTGATGGTCACAACCTCTTCCGGACCGCAGAACAGCACATCATGGTCGCCCACAATGCCGCCGCCGCGCACGGAGCTGATGCCCAATTCCTGCGCACCGCGCTTCTGGCGCACAGCGTGGCGGTCATAGACATACTCATATTTGCCGCCAGCTTCCTCGTTGATGGCATTTGCGATCATCAAAAGCGGTTCCGCTGGGGGCATCCAGCTTGTTGTGATGGTGCTTCTCCACAATTTCGATATCAAACTCGCCATCAAACAGCTTGGTAGCACGGCGGGCCAGCTCGATCAACACATTGATGCCAACCGACATATTGGCGCTGCGGAACACCGGCACCTTCTCGCTGGCCTGTTCCACCACAGCCTCGTTCTCTTTGCTCAAACCGGTCGAGCAAAGCACGCAAGGCATACCATGTGCCGCGCAGAACTGTGCCGCGTGCACCGTACCGGCAGGGGAAGTAAAATCAATTACGATTCCCTTTGCCTCCGGCAAATCTTCCAGCGAAGCGTAAACCGGGATATCCCCGATCTGACCGGCTTTCTGGTCCACACCGGCAACAATGCGGCAATCGCTGCGGGCAGAGATCTTTTCCACAAGGGTATGGCCCATACGGCCGTTAATGCCCTGAATAATCAAATCCGTCATCTTAATTTGGTTCCTTCCTTTTCCAAAGCACAGGCCCGCGGCGCCGCAACAAATCCGCGGTACTGCGGGCCTGGTCGTGATTATTTTATTTCAGAACGCCGTAAGCCTTCATCTCATTTTCCAGGGACTGCTGCACGGCAGCCGAAGGCTCCACCAGAGGCAGACGCAATGGACCCGCATTCCAGCCCAGGCGGTTCATTGCCCATTTGACCGGGATGGGGTTTACATCAGCAAACAGGGCATGGCACAGCGGCAGCGCTTTCAGCTGCAGTTCCAGGCTCTTTGCCGTGTCACCGGAAAACCATGCGGCACAGATATCGTGTGCCTGCTGCGGCGGCAACATTGGAAAGCACGCTGATGACGCCCTTACCGCCCAAGGACAAGATCGGCACAATCTGGTCATCGTTGCCAGAATAAATGTTCAGTTCCTCGCCACACAGGGCTGCAACATCCGCAACCTGGGAAATATTGCCGCTGGCTTCCTTTACAGCGTTTACATTGGGCAGCTTGGCAAGCTCCGCCAGTGTGGCGGGCTGCAGATTCACACCGGTACGGGACGGAACATTGTAAATGATGCAGGGCAGGGTAACGGCATTTGCAATGGCCGTATAGTGGGCAATCAGGCCCGCCTGGCTGGTTTTGTTGTAATAAGGGGTAACCAGCAGCAGGGCATCTGCACCGGCTTCCTCGGCCTCTTTGGAGATCTCAATGGCAAAGGCCGTATCGTTGGAGCCCGTGCCCGCAATAACAGGAACGCGCTTTGCGGTATGCTTCACAGCAAAACGGATGCACTCCACATGCTCTTCGTGGCTGAGCGCTGCGGATTCACCCGTGGTGCCGCAGATCACAATGGCATCCGTGCCGTGTGCAATCTGATCATCAATAATGCGGCCCAGTTCCTCAAAGTTGACGGTTCCGTCTGCGTGCATGGGGGTAATGATGGCAACAGCAGCACCGGTAAATACAGGTTGTTTCATAGGGAATGTTTCTCCTTCAATCTAGGGGATGATTAGTCAAAATAGCCCTTAACGGCCAACAGTTCTGCCAGCAGAACTGCACCGCCTGCTGCGCCGCGCAGCGTGTTGTGGGACAGGCAGACAAACTTGTAATCGTACTGGGTATCCTCACGCAGGCGACCAATGCTGACAGCCATGCCGTTTTCAATCATGCGGTCCAGCTTGGGCTGGGGGCGGTCATCTTCTTCAAAGTAATGCAGGAACTGTTTGGGTGCGCTGGGCAGGTCCAGATCCTGCGCCGGGCCATGAAATTCTTTCCAGGTTTTCAGGATTTCTTCTTTGGTGGGCTTTTTATCAAAGCTTACAAACACCGCGCCCATGTGGCCATCGGATACCGGTACGCGCAGGCACTGGGCCGTAATGGAAGGTGCAGTTGCGGGCACAATCTTATCGCCATCAATGTGGCCCCACAGCTTCAGCGGCTCCTGCTCACTCTTTTCTTCTTCACCACCGATGTAGGGAATCACGTTATCCAGGATATCGGGGAAAGTCTCAAACGTTTTGCCAGCGCCGGAGATTGCCTGATAGGTGCAGACCAGGCACTTGGTTACGCCGTAATCCTTCATCAGCGGGTGCAGGGCAGGCACATAGCTCTGCAGGCTGCAGTTGGACTTGACGGCAATAAAGCCGCGCTTGGTGCCCAGGCGCTTGCGCTGTGCGGGGATGATTTCCAGGTGGTCTGCATTGATTTCAGGCACTACCATCGGAACATCCGGTGTCATGCGGTGTGCGCTGTTGTTGGAAACCACAGGGCATTCTGCCTTGGCGTAAGCTTCTTCCAGCGCTTTGATTTCGTCCTTTTTCATGTTGACTGCACAGAACACAAAATCCACCTGTGCAGCAACTTCTTCCACCTTGGAAGCATCCAGAACCACCATCTTTTTGACTGCTTCCGGCATCGGTGTTTTCATCAGCCAGCGGCTTCCGACAGCATCCTCATAGGTCTTGCCTGCGGAGCGTGCCGATGCAGCCAGAGCCGTAAGCTTAAACCAGGGATGATTTTCCAGCAGGGTAATAAAACGCTGGCCCACCATGCCAGTTGCACCAACAACGCCAACTTTGTACTGTTTCATCTTAAACTGCCGTCCTTTCCTCCAGAACCCCAACGCACATTTGGGGATTCTGCTTCTGTTCCCAGCCCCATACCATTACCTATATGCAGCTGCCGCCGCAGGTTTTGCAGGGGGTAAACACAAACCTGCCGCCACATTCAAGCCATTTTGCTGCCAAACACGAGATAATAAAAAAAACCGGCTTGAAAACCGGCACAAAATGCAATATAATGATACATTGCATGAGCACAGCGCAACACGTTAATCCTAACGTGACAGTCCCGCCCCCCTGTTCGGCTGCGGGCCCAGGAACGATGCGTGCCGTGCACCGCCTTCGGCGGACGTCCCTTTCCATTCCCCACAAGCCTTTGGCTGGCATAAAAGGGAATATACTGATGAAATCCGCGCCTCTGTGCCGCATGGCGGCTGCTGTAAGATACAATCGCCGCCTGCATGCCTCAATAATAGCATTGCGCGGCCAACTTGTCAACGCAAAAAGGAAGCAAAACAATGTTAAAGAAAGATTTTTGGTATGACCTGCCCAAAGAACTGATTGCCCAGGAGCCCGCTGACCCGCGTGACAGCGCCCGCCTGATGGTGCTTGACCGCAAGAATGATACGATTGAACACCGCATCTTCCATGACCTGCCGGAATACCTGAACGCCGGAGATGTGCTGGTCGTCAACAATTCTAAGGTTCTGCCTGCCCGCTTGATGGGTGTTAAAGTGCCCACCGGCGCCGTGTGCGAGGTTCTGCTGCTCCGCCAGGCCCACGGTGACACCTGGGAATGCCTGGCCCGCCCCGGCCGCCGGATGCAGGCTGGCACCAAGCTGAGCTTTGGCGACGGCTCCCTGACGGCCACAGTAGACGAGACCCTGCCGGATGGCAACAAATATGTAACCTTCCAATACGATACCCAGACTTTGTACGAAAAGCTGGATGAGTTCGGCAAAATGCCGCTGCCGCCGTACATCACCCGCCAGCTAGAGGATCAGAGCCAGTACCAGACCGTATACGCCAAAAGAGCTTGGCAGCGCGGCTGCCCCCACAGCCGGGCTGCATTTTACCCCGGAACTGCTGGATACCATCCGTGCCAAGGGGGTCAACATTGTGGAAGTGACCCTGCACGTTGGCCTTGGCACCTTCCGCCCTGTCAGCGAGGATAATATTCAGGAGCACCAGATGCACACCGAATGGTACTGCGTGGATGATACTGCAGCCGAGGCCATCAACGCAGCACGCGCCAGCGGCCATCGCGTAATTGCTGTCGGTACCACCAGCTGCCGCACGCTGGAAGCCGTCTGGGCCAAGTACGGCAAGATTGTCCCTTGCAGCGGTACTACCGATATTTTCCTGTACCCCGGTGTAGAGCTGCACGCTATTGACGGCCTGGTGACAAACTTCCACCTGCCGGAAAGCACTCTGATTATGCTGATCTCTGCGTTTTACGGGTATGAGAAAACCATGGCTGCATATAAGGTTGCCGTACAGGAAAAATATCGCTTTTTCTCCTTTGGCGATGCCATGTTCATCCAACAAGCCTGCCTCGCAGAACAGTTGACTTATCCTACTGCTTCCAGTATAATAAAATCACAAAGCGGCGCAGGAAAACACTCTGGCGCCGCATGTTTTTGAACAAAATGAAACAGCAAAACAGGGGAGACCATCATTTATGCCATACCGTCTGATTAAAAAAGAGGGTGCAGCCCGCCGCGGCGAGTTCCAGACTGTGCACGGCACGGTTCAGACACCTGCTTTCCAAAACGTTGCCACTGCTGCCGCGATCAAAGGCGGGCTTTCGGCACATGATTTGAAAGAAATCCGCGCACAGGTCATGCTGTGCAACACCTATCATCTCCACCTGCGTCCCGGTGATCAGGTCGTTGCCGATATGGGCGGCCTGCACAAGTTTACCCGCTGGGACGGCCCGATCCTGACCGACAGCGGCGGATTTCAGGTGTTCAGCCTTGCCAAGCTGCGCCACATTACCGAGGAAGGCGTAACGTTCAACTCTCATCTGGACGGCCACCGCATTTTTATGGGGCCGGAACAGAGCATGCAGATTCAGGCAAACCTTGGCTCCACCATTGCCATGGCCTTTGATGAATGCGTGGAAAACCCCGCTGAATATGATTACGCCAAAAACAGCTGCGCGCGTACCGCACGTTGGCTGCTGCGCTGCAAGGCGGAAATGGCCCGCCTGAAGCACGAGGGCAAGGCCGTGAACCCGGACCAGCTGCTGTTTGGCATCAATCAGGGCTGCACCTACAAAGACCTGCGCGTTGAGCACATGAAGCAGATTGCTGAATATGATCTGGACGGTTATGCAATCGGCGGCCTTGCTGTCGGCGAACCTGCCGAAGTGATGTATGATGTGATCAGCGCGGTAGAACCTTACGCCCCGGCGGATAAGATCCGCTACCTGATGGGCGTTGGCACCCCCGGCAACATCATTGAGGGCGTGTACCGCGGTGTGGATTTGTTTGACTGCGTCATGCCCAGCCGCAACGCCCGCCATGGCCACCTGTTCACATGGAACGGCATCATCAACATTAAAAACCTGAAATATGAGCGTGACGAACAGCCCATTGACCCGCAGTGCGATTGCCCGGTCTGCCGCAATTACAGCCGCGCTTACATCCGCCACCTGCAAAAGGCAGATGAAATGCTGGGTATGCGTTTGGCTGTTATGCACAACCTGTATTTCTACAATCATTTGATGGAGCGGATTCGTGAAGCGTTGGATAACGGCACATTTCAGCAGTTCCATGATAAGTATGTGCATCTTCTGGATTCCAGAATTTAAGCGGATTCCGTGTTTCCTTGCTTTACCCCCTTGCGGTTTATGGCGAAAGCCTGTATAATAATAGAAATATTGTAAAATCAAAATTTAAGGAGTTCCACATTATGATCGAATTTTTGACCGCTGATACTTCCAGCACCGCTAGCCTGCTTGTCACTTTCCTGCCGATGGTTCTGATCCTTGTGTTCATGTACATCATCCTGTACCTGCCCCAGAAAAAGCAGGACAAGAAAGATGCTGCCATGCGCGCTTCCATCGAAGTAGGCGATACCGTTATTACCATTGGTGGTGTTGTTGGCCGCGTTGCTGCTATCAATGATAAGGATGATACCTTTGTTCTGGAAACCACCAGCGACCGTGTGAAGATTCGCTTCCGCCGTTCCGCTATTTCCTCCGTTGAGAAGCTGGACATGGGCAACACTGCAAAAGATACCGCCAAGAAAGATGCTCCTGCCAAGAAGAACTGATTGGTTCTGACTGTATTACCTGAATAACAAACGCCCCTTTTGCATAGTTTGTACCATGCAAAGGGGGCGTTTTCTTTATGTTTGTTGCTAATTCAAGGGCTTCATCTGTCAAACTTCGATCAAGTCATATCTGCAAAGTCCGCAGTAAATCCAGCAGCCATTTATCTTGGCTGCTGATCAAAAGTTTCGGCTGCGGCGTGGGTACCGCCATCCTGCTTTTCGCTTTGGCCGCACAGATTTTTGCCCATACTGCACTCTCGCTGGAACTTGTCAAACCGGCAACCTGTGCCAGCGTGGCGGTGGGGGCTGTTCTTTCCGGTCTCGTTCTTGCGAACGGTATTGCTCAAAAACGGCTCTTATGCGGTGTTTCCGTGGGCGTCTTTTATGCGCTGTGTTTGAGCCTCACTACCGCTTTGAGCGGCAAACCGCTTGTATTTGATCATGTGAACCTCGCCTTACTTGCAGCGCTGCTGTTCGGCGGCACCGCAGGCGGCGTGCTGAGTGCATTGGGCGCAGTAGGGAACACTGCGCCCGAACACTGATGCGCGCCCCGCGACCAGCACCGGCCCCTTACACGCCCAAAAGGGCTCTTAACAGCGGTTCATCCGCCGGTGCGGCTGCTGCCCTGGGCGCACAAAAACTTGCGGGCAAAAACGATCTATTCGCTTTCTCTTCTGCGTTTCTGACCGGGTATCTCGCCGGCATTCCGCTCGGCCGGTTTGAGCTCCACGGTGCTTTCACTTCGCTTACAGAGCATGTCATGGCCGCACAAAGTTATACGGCATTCTGGTCTGTCTGGTGCAGTTGGTTTGCCGCGGCATTTTTGCAGGCATCGCTGATTTATCTCTGCGGTTTTCATTTGTGGGGCAGCATTTTTATGGGGGCTTATTTTGCGTTCAAGGGCACTGTATTAGGTGTGTGCGCTTCCGCCATTTATGCGTCCGGCGGGGCACGTGCGCTTGTTGTTTATTGGCTCCTGAACTGCCTGCCGGAGCTTGTGCTGTCGGCGGGCATGCTTTGGCTTGCGCATAGTTCGTGCAGGGTAAGTCAAAGCCTGTCCAGCATTGTTTTTTCCGGCTGCCGTTGTTCGCTCAACGGCGCAATCCGGCGCTTATCTGTACATTATCTGCTTTGCCTGCTAGGGTGCGCTGTCAGCAGCTTTATGTTTTCCGGTTCAGCTGTCCTCTTCGCCAGTGTCCTGCTTTGAATCCGTCATCGCTTTGGACTGCGGTGCAATATAGCCAGTATCCGCAAGGGGAGAGGCTTCCACCGCCTGTTTCAACTGCTGCTGGTTGATATGGGTATAAATCTGCGTCGTGGATACATTCTCGTGCCCCAGGATTTCCTTAATGGCCAGCATATCCACACCGCCCTGATACATGAGTGTAGCGGCGGTATGGCGCAGTTTATGCGGCGAATACCCCATATTGTCCAAGCCCGCTGATTTCAGGCAGTTGGCAACAATCTGCTCCACACGGCGCGCTGTTAAGCGTCTGCCAGTCTTTTTGGATACAAAAAGTGCTTCTTTATCCCGCAGGTTGTTTAGCGCAGCCCGCGCGGGCAGGTAATGTTCCAACGCAGCCTGGCACGCGGTGTTCAGGTACACCAGGCGTTCTTTGTTTCCTTTGCCGGTGATTTTAATGGTATCGTCCTTAAAATCGCCAAGATTGATTGTGATCAGTTCCGCCAAGCGCATACCGCAATTCAGGAAAAAGACAATAATACAGTAGTCCCGTTCATAAAAGTCACTTTGTATATTTTTTAACAGCCGTATGCTTTCACTGGCACTCAGATATTTGGGCAGGGATTTCTTTGGGCTGCCAAGGTTGATATTATCCGTTGGATTTTCGCTCAGTTCATTGATCTGGTGGCAAAGGTAGCCAAAAAAGCCGCGCAGGGCGCTCAGCTTGCGGGCACGGGCCTTGGCACCATTATCATTACTGCGGGCGTAATCCAGGTAATTGATAATATCCCGTTTGGTAATGGTGCTGATCTGGCGTTTGGTAATATGGGTCAAGTCAATTTCTTCCGGCGGTGTATCTGGCTGCGCAAGGTTCCAAACCGTCATCATATAGCGGAAGAAACCGCGCAGGTCCAGATAGTAACCGTTAATGGTGCGCGGCGAACGCAGCTTGACAACATCCAGATAATGCAGATAATCCATAACAAGATCCGGAATATCCGTATACGGCGCATGCCGGTTTGGGTGCGCCACATCAATGTATGTACTCATTATTGTGAGTAAAGCCCTCCTCCATATTTCGCTAAACTTGTATTTAGCGAAATTACATGTTATGCAAAAACACACGAAATCCTGCACCCGCTTGTAGATAGATTCAAGATTTCGTGTGTTCTCTGCATGCCAGTAGCTCCTGGTTTTATTCTTCTTTCCGTTCGCTCTTTTATTTTGCCTATTTTTTATTTTATTTACTTATTTTTTATTTTATTTACTTATTTATTGCGATGTTCATCCAATAGGTCTATCGCAGCCATCACCATGGCATATCATTCGATACCAAATTCAGCCTTTTTATCAATCTTCGTCATCACCCAGATTATCTACACGGCCCTGGCCCTTAATATAAAACGGCTCGCTGCCGCGCATGCCTTGCTGGCCCAGCGGCGAAGTAGAAATCGTGATGTTCAGGTTTCATCTTTTTCTCATTGCTGACCAGGAACGGGCGCGCTGCATCGCCTGCGGCTTTGAACAGTGCATCGTCCTTGGGTGCATCCAGAACCAAAAGATAACTCTTGGTTGCTCCGTTGATCACCATGATCTGCAAGTACGCGGCTCCCACCATCGGGTACTTTTCCAACTCGGCACACAGCGGGTTGACCAATTCATCCGGGTATACCGAAGGCTCCACGATCGTCACCTTATCGCCGGGCTTGATCTGTGCATTGCGCTGGGCTGCCTGCTGCGCGGCGGTCTGCTTGATTTTTTCCAGCATCGCATTGCGCTGTTTCAGCAAAGATGCAACCATATCCGAGTTAAAGCGCAGGTTATCCGTGAACGGGTTCAGCACAAAACCTGCCACATGGTCGTTACCGTTCAGCATCCGGGCGTAATCATCAAAGCGCAGCAGCATAACCTGACCAGCGGGCTTATTCTGCCACTTATCCAGTTCTTCTGCATCGGTGAATGCGGTAAAGAAAGACTTTCCATCACCAGATTTCAGCAGCGCAAAGGTCACCTTGGTGTCTTTTGGCAGCTGGATTCGTCCATTTTCGTCCGGTTTAGGAGCGTTTTCGCCAATTTCAATCTTAGCCGGTGCAAGGAATACACCGCGCATCATCAGGTTGATAACCGCATTAAAGTTCTGCGGATTGTTTTCCTCACGCAGGGCCGCAGCAGCCTTTTTCAGCGCCGCATTATCAATTTTCGGCGGTTTGGGTGCTGCCGGGGCTGCATTCTGTGCCGGGGTCGTATTCTTTTCCTGTTCGCTCATGATATACTCCTCTTGGTTTGGGTCGCTGCCCATACCATATTATTTATTGATTTTGATTGCATTGATGGCTTCCCGCAGGTATGCAACGCCCACCAGGCGCAGCCCCGGGAATTGTGCAGCATCCAGCATGTTCATGTTATGTTTGGGCACAATGGCGGTATCAAAGCCCAGGCGCTGGGCCTCCCGCAGGCGGGTTTCCAGGTGCGGCACGCTGCGCACTTCCCCGCCCAGACCCACTTCACCAATGGCCAGTGTTTTTTCAGGTACAGGCAAATCCAGCAGACTGGACGCCATTGCCAGGCAGACCGGCAAATCGCAGGCAGTCTCGTCCAGTTTCAGACCGCCAATGATGTTGATATACACATCCTGGTTGCCAAACACATAGCCCGCGCGCTTTTCCAGCACGGCCAGCAGCAGATACATACGGTTATAGTCAAACCCGCTTGCCGTGCGTCGTGGGCTTGGAAACGCTGTTTTCGTTACAAGTGCCTGAATCTCGCTCAGTACTGGCCGCGTACCTTCCATCACGCAGGCAACGCAGGTACCGGAAATGCCAATCGGCCGCCCTTCCAGCATGACCTGCGAGGGGTTTTCGATTTGTTCCAATCCCTTGCCGGTCATATCAAACATGCCGATCTCATTGGTGGAGCCGTAACGGTTTTTCACGGCGCGCAGCACGCGGTACGGCAGGGTCTTATCGCCCTCAAAGTACAGCACCGTATCCACAATGTGCTCCATGACTTTGGGACCCGCAATGGCACCGTCTTTGTTGACATGGCCGACAATAAAGGTCGGTATCTCATTCGTTTTTGCCACATTCAAGAAGCGTGCCGAGCTTTCCTTGACCTGGCTGACCGTGCCGGAGGACGACGCTACATCCGTGCAGCGCATCGTCTGGATGGAGTCGATCACTACAAGATCCGGCTTCATCTGTTCAATCAACCCGCAGATTTCATCCACATCGCTTTCCGCCACAATGGAGATATTATCCTGCGGCACATCCAGCCGAACGGCACGCAGCTTGATCTGCCGTACGGATTCTTCGCCCGTCACATACAGAACCGAGCGCGTCCGGCTTACTTCGCCGCACAGCTGCAGCAGAATGGTAGATTTGCCGATGCCCGGTTCGCCGCCAATCAAAATCACACTGCCCAGCACAATGCCACCGCCCAACACGCGGTCCAGCTCTGCAATGCCAGTTACAATGCGGCTTTTTTCTTCGGTCGTGCTTACGTTTTTCAGTTTCAACGGTTTCAGGCTGGTCTGACCCGCCACACGTACCGGCGCGGCAGCGCGGCCGGAAGAAGACTTTGCCGGTTCTGCCACCACATCTTCGGTCATCGTGTTCCATGCACCGCAGGACGGGCAGCGGCCCAGCCAGCGGGGACTGGTTTCGCCGCACTGGTTGCACACATAAATTGTTTTCAGCTTATCTTTTGGCATGGTTGCTCCCCCGGCCGCATTTTTCGTACCCTTTTATTATATCCTAAATCTCGTGTGGGGGCAAGGTATGCGCCAAAAATAAAGCGGCAGGCTGCCGCCCGGTGTGCCGGGGGTGCAGCAGCCTGCGCGCTCATTTTATAAATTCAGACAATCAAAGCATTACCTTGTGGTAGGTCTTTTTTCCCTTTTTGATCACAACACCATTCTGGAGTTGCTCAACCGTCAGACCAAAGGTCGGGTCGGTCACTTTCTCGCCGTCCACCAGAACGCCGCCCTGCTGTACCAGCTGGCGGGCTTCACGGTTGGAACCGCACAGCTTGGCGCCAACCATGGCAGCCAGCAGGCCAACCTTACCGTCCTTGACCAATGCGGCATCCAGCTGGGTGGTAGGCATGTTCTCGTGGTCGGCTACGCCGCTGAACAGCTGGCGGGCTGCACTCTGGGCCTTTTCAGCTTCCTCGGCACCGTGCACCATGCTGGTCAGCTCGTAAGCCAGGATTTCCTTGGCCTTGTTCAGCTGCTCGCCTTCCCAGTGGTCCATCTCATCGATCTGCTCCAGCGGCAGGAAGGTAAGCATGCGAATGCACTTGAGAACATCGCTGTCGCCAACATTGCGCCAATACTGGTAGAAATCGAAGGGGCTGGTCTTATTGGGATCAAGCCAAACGGCGTTGCCGGCGGTCTTCCCCATCTTTTTGCCCTGGCTGTCGGTCAGCAGCGTGATCGTCATGGCGTAAGCATCCTTGCCCAGCTTGCGGCGGATCAGCTCGGTGCCGCCCAGCATGTTGCTCCACTGGTCGTCACCGCCAAACTCCATGTTGCAGCCGTAATTTTGGAACAGGTGGTAGAAGTCGTAGCTCTGCATGATCATGTAGTTGAATTCCAGGAAGGACAGGCCCTTCTCCATGCGCTGCTTGTAGCATTCGGCGCGCAGCATGTTGTTCACGCTGAAGCAGGGGCCAACTTCACGCAGCAGCTCAATGTAGTTCAGGTTCAGCAACCAGTCAGCGTTGTTCAGCATCATAGCCTTGCCTTCGCCAAACTCAATAAAGCGCTCCATCTGGCGCTTAAAGCACTCGGCGTTATGGGCAATATCCTCCTTGGTGAGCATTTTGCGCATATCGGTGCGGCCAGAGGGATCTCCGATCATGGTGGTGCCGCCGCCGATCAGGGCAATGGGCTTGTTGCCTGCCATCTGCAGGCGCTTCATCAGCGTCAGGGCCATAAAGTGGCCGGCCGTCAGGCTATCGGCTGTGCAGTCAAAGCCGATGTAGAAAAATAGCCTTGCCGTTGTTGATTACTTCCTTAATTTCTTCCTCGTCCGTTACCTGGGCAATCAGGCCGCGGGCTTTCAGTTCGTCATAAATGGTCATGGGGTGCATCCTCCTTGGTTTGTGCGGCAAGGGCAAAAAATAAAACGCCCCTGCCAAATGTTGAATTTGGCAGAGGGCGATCAAATACGCGGTACCACCTCTGTTTGCCCGTGTCTCACGGCGGCGGGCCTTCGCGGGTGCGGCAGCCAAAGTGTACAACTGCGACACCCAAACGCTGTAACGTGCGCACACGGCCCAGCCTAACAGCCTTTAATTAAAGGCGTTCAGCCTGCTGCTCAGGGATGTATTCACCGCTTTGCCTGCCAGCCCCTTACACCAACCGGGGCCTCTCTTTCGCATACAGCAAAACGGTTACTCGTTCCCGTCCTTGCATTTAACTGCTTACTAAATTAGCATATGTTGCCGCTTTTGTCAAGCGTTTGGCGGCAGCTTATTTTTCGATCTGCTTTTCATAGAACGTGATGGACAGCGAAACGCTGATATCATTATTGACTGAAAGATTCTCGTTGGCCGAAACCGCGATCTGTTCAATCGCGCAGCGAAAGCGGCAAAGGAGGCAACATCCTCAATCATGCCGTCCTGCGGCAGACCTGCACCTCCCAGTTTGATGATGCGCTGGGTTTCGCCGCGCACTAAGCCCGCATAGTTGACTACGCGGGCCGTACCCTGAATGCGGCTGACCAGCATCATGATAAAGAAGAACAAAACAATCAGTACAACGGTAAGCACCGTCATGCCGACACGAGATACAAAGGATACCTTTTGACCTTTTTCTGGCATCCGGTCAAAAATATGGCGGCAGACATTCCCGCCGCAAGCAGCAGAGGACATTGTTTTTTATAGTTCAATTCCTCTTATTTATCGCAAATTTGCGTATTTCCTCGACGATATTATTGATGGCAACAGGTTTTTATCAACGATGAACTCCCCAAGAAAGACTCCGGTCTTTCCCCTGTTTCCATCAGCGTTGGAGTTGCTTTTACTGACCGCAAAAAATCGAGCAGATTCATCTTCAAGGATGCTGACAAAGCTCTTTATCTGGTAAAAGAAAACAGCAGACGCGGATGTGCAATCTATTAACGTCTCCTTTTCATTATCATTTGCTCCCAGCTGGTACAAGTTGGGAGCTTTTTTCTTCGTTCAAACATAAAAATTCATATCAGATGTATCTTTATACTGTATTTTAACGTACACTCATAATATTTCTTCATGAATCTTGTCGAAACATATTGATTTTGAGTATATTTTGGGTTAACATTGTAAATAGCTTTTGTTGTATTTGCCAGGCCTCATACATTTCAGAAAGGTCGATGCCGCATGTATCATCCGGCTATGGAACCCCGCCCCGTCAGCTGCTCATCTTTTGTACCTTTACTGCGCAGGATGAGCTATCTCATCCTCAAACGCGGGTTTGATCTTGTATTTTCTTTGGTTCTGCTTGTTACCTGCGCGCTGCTCATGGCTGTGATTGCGCTTGTTGTTTGGCTGGATTCCCCCGGCAAGATCATTTACACACAAATACGGCTTGGATACGGCGGGAAGCCTTTTACTATCTACAAATTCCGTTCTATGCAGCAAAGCACTGCCCCGGATGATGCGAAGTGGACCAGTGAAAACGACACACGCATTACCCGCGTTGGCCATATCCTGCGCCTGACCCACCTGGACGAACTGCCGCAGCTGCTCAACATCTTTATGGGCGAAATGAGCTTTGTTGGCCCGCGCCCCGAACGCCCCACTGTTTATGACGACCTTGACGGCAAAGTCGAGAACTTCCGCAGCCGCATGCAGGTTATGCCGGGCCTGACTGGTTACGCGCAGGTCAATGGCGGCTATGATTTGAACCCTGCAGAAAAGCTCAAATATGATTTGATCTATATCAATCACTGCTCTGTACTGTTTGACCTGTTGGTGCCTGCTAAAAACAATACCTGTTGTTTTTACAATGAAAGGCGCAAGGTAATATATTTTTGCCGGAAAGCAAAACGCCCCGTAAGCATTTTGTTATGCACGCTTACAGGGCATGAGACTTTCATATCGTCACTTATTTTTATGGGGGAATCAACTATCGCACAAAATCCAAGGGGCTATATACAGAAAAACTCCCGCGAGCGACCTGCCTGCGGGAGTTTTGAGGTGACGGGCAGATTTGAACTGCCGAATGAGGGTTTTGCAGACCCTTGCCTTACCACTTGGCCACGTCACCATAATAAGCAAAAAGCCGGCGTAAACCGGTTCCTTGCTGTTTGTCTGGAGCGGCCGACGAGGCTCGAACTCGCTACCTCCACCTTGGCAAGGTGGCGCTCTACCAGATGAGCTACGGCCGCATACATTTATAAAACTGCAAAACAGGTGGTGCCTCCGATCGGAATCGAACCAATGACACGGGGATTTTTTCAGTCCCCTGCTCTACCGACTGAGCTACAGAGGCATAATGGCTTCCAGACCCGGATCGGATCGGGCTCGAACCGACGACCCCCAGCGTGACAGGCTAGCGTTCTAACCAACTGAACTACCGGGCCACATGGTGGAAGTTAACGGGCTCGAACCGCTGACCCTCTGCTTGTAAGGCAGATGCTCTCCCAGCTGAGCTAAACTTCCACAAAATGGAGCGGCCGACGAGGCTCGAACTCGCTACCTCCACCTTGGCAAGGTGGCGCTCTACCAGATGAGCTACGGCCGCACATTTTTCAATCGCTTCAAGCGACGTTTGTTATTATAACCGACCTTTCCCAAAAAGTCAAGGGTTTTCTTGCATTTTGTTCCACATTTTTTCAAATCTTTTTCCTTCCCGATATCCAACTCGCGGGCTTTTCCAGTTACGTTTTTCCCCCCTCGTTTTGTCGCCTGGGCCTCGCAGCGGATTTCTACATTTGCATCGCTATTCTTATTATGTTGCATCCTATGCTCTTTTCCTGCATCCCCGGAAGCAAATAAACCATTGCTTTCTCTATTCCCTTTTTAGATTTTTTCTCCTTTTCAAAAAAAACAACCTGACAAGCGGTTTTGTTTCGATTATAGTATAGCTAACGAACGTTAGTTAGTGAGGTCGGCATGGGCAGGAAGATACCAAACAGCGTATCCTGGAAAAATCCCGGGAGCTTTTTGCATCAAAGGGGTATGATGCCGTCAGCGTGGGGGAAATTGCAAAGGCCGTTGGCGTCAAGGCACCCTCGCTCTACAACCACTTTGCCAGCAAACAGGCCATTTTTTGATGCCATTGTGGAGAGCACTGCTGCCCATTACGAAAAAAAACACGGGTGAAATTTCCATCCATGTGCAGGATGTCAAACAGGGCTTTGCACTGTTCGCCCATATTTCAGAGGATGCGTTGGTTGAAAAGGTTCGTCAGATTTTCTTTTTTACTCCCTGCACGATCATACCGTCAGCCAATTTCGCCAGATGATGACGCTAGAGCAGTTTCGTTCCCCAGAGCTGGCTGAACTATATTCCCGGCGATATGTGGACCGCATGATCGACTATCATACGGATATCTTCCGCACCCTTATTTCACTGGGTATTCTGCGGGCAGAAGATCCCGACACGTTGGCGCTTCAATACGTCTCCCCGGTCATTACCCTTCTCAGCGTTTGTGACCGCCAGCCGGAACGTGAGGCCGAATGCCTGGAAAAGCTGGACGCCCATGTAAGGCTGTTTTTCCGTACCTTTAATATAAAGCGAGGTGAACCATGAATTCAAACAAAGAACATTGGATTTTGTGCCCCCCGCCTGCGGCTCCAAAACGCGGGCACGGCTGCTACCGGATACTGTGTCTGTTGGATCCTTCAATTCGGTCTTGAAGAATTCTGGATACATCTTAATGTCCTCATCGAGCGAAGCCCATACCAAATGTTCTTTGCTGTTATCCTCCATAAAGCTTTCACTGATCGGCGCAAAAGCATCAGGCACTTTCATATAGAAGAAAAGCGAAATCTCATAAATCAGCTTGTTCCGATTGGAAGGCATGTCGCCATAGAAATAGTTTTCATGCACAAAGCCAAGGCGGTCAATTTCCATCTGAACGCCTGTTTCCTCCAACACCTCACGGACGACAGCCTCTTCTGCTGTTTCACCGAATTTCACCCTGCCGCCAACGGAGTAGAGATAGTCTCTGTCATTGCCAACCATCAAAATCTTTCCATCCTTCATGATGATTGCGCCGACACGGATATTCAAAATTCCATCGTCACAGGCTACGCACATATCTTTGTTCATTGTTTTTCCACCTTATCACCGTTTTGCTATTTCAAGACATACTTCCATGCACTGCTTTCTTGATAGCAGAAGAACTCGCTCAGATTTTCTTCTTTGAAAACCCGTAGCATATCACGCATATCCAAAGACAACTTGAGATTAGGCAGATTGGCAATATCTTCCCACCAAACCCGACCTTCGGAGGCTGGAATGTAATTCGCCATCAAAACAAGTTGCCTTATAAAAAGCAGCACAACAACCTGCACTGATTTTCACACCAGTCTTTGATACCGCAGAGCTGGGGAGAACGGATATGCAGTCCGGTTTCCTCCTGCACCTCACGAATCACGGCATCCGTAAAGGATTCTCCCGGCTCTATATGACCTCCGGGGAAGGTGATGCCCGGCCAGTCCTGTTTTTCCCGGTCTATCACGACAACTCGGCTGCCATCACAGATCATGCACATATTTGTAAATTCAACCGTTTCGGTTCTTGCCATTATGTTAAGACTCCTTCCTCAAAAAAGTAAAACGGATTTTCAATGCTCTCCGCACCAAAAACTTTTGTAGCCATTCGATACATTGCCTTGGCGTGAATGCGGTCATGCCAGATAAATCGACGAAGCACCTTACGGAGAGACCAATCTTCTCCATAGCTACCTGCGACGACTACATTTTCAAGAAAATCTCCCTTTGCTTCCA
>VOFJ01000009.1_pt1 | contig 26000 bp, 45 predicted proteins | sample 5384081 | NCBI WGS metagenome assembly VOFJ01 (sample SAMN12384729, study PRJNA508395) | human gut metagenome | isolation source: healthy gut I | host: Homo sapiens | reverse complement strand
GTCGCTCATGCCGCCTAAGATACCGCCGGCATGGTTGGTTGCTTTGGCAATCCTGCCGTCTTCACCGAGGACAAAGGCATCGTTGTTGTTCTTGCCGGTCGCTTTTGCCACGTCAAATCCGTCCCCGATCTCAAAACTTTTGACGGCGCCGATGGACATGACCGCCTTGGCAAGGTTCGCATTCAGCTTCTCAAAGACCGGATCTCCGATACCGGCAGGCATTCCTTTTATGATACACTCCACGATGCCGCCGGAGGAATTCAGTTCCGCCATGCAGGCATCCAGATAGTTTTCGGCGTTCTCGGCTGCCTCGGCGTCCGGCATATAGAGTGGATTCTTTGTGACCTCGGAAAAATCAAAGCGCCCGGAAGATACGGCGATCGGGCCGATGGACTTTGTGTAGGTCATAAAGGTAATGCCGAGCTCGTTTAGAATCTTGACGGCGACGGCGCCGGCGGCGACACGCCCGATGGTTTCCCGCCCGGAGGAGCGCCCGCCCCCGCGGTAGTCGCGGAAGCCGTATTTCTGGTCGAACGTGTAATCGGCGTGACCGGGACGGTAATAGGAGGCAATCTCGCTGTAGTCTTTGGACTGCTGGTTGCGGTTGAAGACGACAAGCGAGATCGGGGTGCCGGTCGTCTTTCCTTCAAACACGCCAGAGAGAATCTCTACGGCGTCGTCCTCTTTGCGCGGCGTTGCATATCTGGACTGACCGGGCTTGCGCCGGTCGAGAAACTTCTGGATATCCGCCTCACAGAGAGAAAGTCCCGCCGGACAGCCGTCGATGACGACGCCGACGCCCTTTCCGTGAGATTCCCCCAGGTTGTGATTTTAAAAAGAGTTCCCAAAGTAGACCCTGCCATGTGATTCCCTCCTGCTTACATAATGATCTTTCTCGATTATAAAAAGATTTGACTTTGCGCCGCAACAGAAATATGTTATGATTTGACGGAGCAGAAGTACCAGCAGGCGAGGAGAAGAATATTTCATGATAGAGAAATACCTTGTGAAAAAAGATAACAGAGCCGGTGGACTGGAAGATAACCGTGCCGGGATCGAAGAGCATGACGAACCGCGCGCTTCTTATGGCAGTGCTGTCCGCAGGGACGGTGCGCGTGGAAGGCGTTCTGTTTTCCGATGATTCCAGACACTTTCTGGCGTGTCTTGTGGCGCTCGGCTTTACAGTGGAGATAGAGGAAGAAAAAAAGTGCGTGACCGTGACGGGATGCGGCGGCAGGATTCCCAGCGGGGGAGGCGGTAATCGATGTCGGAAGCGCCGGAACAGCGGCGCGTTTTCTTGCGGCGATGCTCGGATTTTCGGACGGGTGCTATGAGATCCGCTGCTCAGCGCAGATGAAGCGGCGGCCGATGGCGGAGCTGTTCGATCTGCTTTCCGGTGCGGGAGCGAAGATTACATTCCTCGAGGAGGAAGGGCATCTTCCGGTGCGCATCACAGGATGCAGATACGCCCGGGCGGATAAGACGGCAGGGGAGACGCCGCGGGAGCTCTCTCTTGACATTACGAAGAGCACACAGTTTTTAAGCGCGCTGCTGTTGATTGCGCCGATGGTTCCGGAAGGGATGAAGATCCACATCACCAGTGAGAAGACGGACGGCTCATACATCCGCATCACGCGGAAGATGATGCAGGAATTCGGCGTGAGTGTCGCTTTTGACGGAAGAGACTACGAGGTGCCGTGCAGAAGTTCCTACCGGAAAGAGACTTATATGGTGGAACCGGATATGTCGGCTGCCTGCTATTTTTATGCGGCTGCGGCTGTGACCGGCGGACGGGCGCTTGTGCGGCATGTGCATATGGACAACACACAGGGAGATCTGCGTTTCCTGGAAGTGTTGGAGCACATGGGATGTACCGCGGACGATACGCCGGAGGGCATCCTGGTAACGGGACCGGCGGACGGTGCGCTACGGGGCATCACAGTCAATATGAACGATTTTTCCGATCAGGCGCTGACCCTGGCGGCGATCGCGCCGTTTGCCGACGCGCCGGTGCGCATAGAGGGAATCGGACATATCCGTGGGCAGGAATGCGACCGGATTCACGCGATACAGACGAACCTGACAGCGCTTGGCATCCGGTGTGAGGAGGAAGAGACGGCTGCCACGATCTATCCCGGCAGCCCCCACGGCGGAAGCGTGGAGACATACGACGATCACCGCGTGGCGATGGCATTCTCCCCTGGTCGGACTTAGAACCGACGGGATTGTCATTGAGAACCCGGCGTGCTGCCGCAAGACGTTTGAAAATTATTTTACCGTGTTAAGCGAACTGACTGGGAAAACGGTGGAAGGCTGACAAGATGCCGGACTGCACAAGGCTGGTGGAAGTGAAAGCGGAAAAAGCGCAGAACCAGAGAAAATAAAGAAGAACTACAGGCAATAAAAGGAGACGAAAAACAGATGTATGAATTATTAAAGCAGGAAGGACGCGCGAAGAGAGGCGTTTTCCATACGGTGCACGGAGATATCCAGACGCCGGTATTTATGAATGTGGGTACGGTGGCTGCCATCAAGGGAGCTGTCTCCACGGAAGATTTAGAGCAGATCAAGTGTCAGGTGGAGCTGTCAAACACCTACCATCTGCATGTGCGCACCGGAGACAAGCTGATCAAGGAAGTGGGAGGACTGCACAAGTTTATGTCATGGAATCGTCCGATTCTTACGGATTCCGGCGGATTTCAGGTATTCTCACTGGCGAGCCTGCGCCGGATCAAGGAGGAGGGCGTGTATTTCCACTCGCATATTGACGGGGCCAAGATTTTCATGGGACCGGAGGAGAGCATGCAGATCCAGTCCAATCTCGGCTCCACGATCGCCATGGCGTTCGATGAATGTCCGCCGGCGCTTGCCGAGCGGAAATATGTGGAGGATTCCGTGGCACGGACGACGCGCTGGCTGGAGCGCTGCAAGAATGAGATGCAGCGCCTCAACGGTCTGGAGGATACCGTGAACCGTCACCAGATGCTGTTCGGCATCAACCAGGGAGCCATCTACACGGACATCCGGATCGACCATGCAAAGCGGATTTCCGAGATGGATCTGGACGGCTATGCGGTCGGCGGACTTGCGGTCGGCGAGACACATGAGGAGATGTACCATGTGCTGGATGAGACCGTGCCGTATCTTCCGGTGAACAAGCCGACCTATCTCATGGGAGTCGGAACGCCGGCCAATATTCTGGAGGGAGTGGAGCGCGGCATTGACTTCTTTGACTGTGTTTATCCGTCCCGCAACGGCCGCCACGGTCATGTATACACGAATCAGGGCAAGATCAACCTGTTCAACCAGAAGTACGAGAAAGATATGCGCCCGATCGAGGAGGGCTGCGGGTGCCCGACCTGCCGCCGCTACAGCAGAGCCTATATCCGCCATCTGCTCAAGGCAAAAGAGATGCTTGGCATGCGCTTATGTGTTCTGCACAATCTGTACTTCTACAACACGATGATGGAAGAGATCAGGGATGCGCTGGATGCCGGAAATTTTGCCTCCTACAAGGAAGAAAAAGTTATACGGCATGGGACAGATCAACCGGGAAAAGGAAATGGCAAAGTAAAAGTAAAGGGGAAAAATTAATTGGCTTGCCAAACGGCGAGGTTTTGTGTACAATATTTTCTAATGGGGTCAGACGACTTCGGACAAGTTTATGATTTTAGGAGGATATCAGATGTTTTCAATCTTAGCAACAGAGAGCGCGTCATCCGCAGGCTGGATCAGCATGGTGGTATGGCTGGTTATTTTATTTGCATTTATGTATTTCTTCATGGTGCGTCCGCAGAAGAAAAAGAGCAGCAGAAGAAGAACTCCATGCTTGCAGAGCTGGCAGTTGGAGATACGGTCTTAACGACAAGCGGTTTTTACGGAACCGTGATCGACATCACAGACGATACGGTGATCGTGGAGTTCGGAAGCAACAAGAACTGCCGCATCCCGATGCAGAAGGCGGCCATCTCCGCAGTTGAGAAGCCGGAAGATGTAACTGAATAAGAAGATTTTTAAGAGGGATAGTATATAAAATGTATTATCCCTTTTCTTTTTGAGAGAGTATTTCGGAGAGCGAGGAGAGATTGTCCGGATGAAAAGTAAAAAAAATACGTTTGTTTCACGTGCCGCCGTCGGCTGCGTGACAACTGCCATTTTTCTGCTGTTGTGCATCATAAAGGGCATCTATCCGTTTGAATTGCCACGCTTGACACTGTGGATTTTCAGTCCCAGTGGATTCCGGCATATTACCATGTATGGGATGTGCTGCACGGAGACGGCAGCGCCTTTTTTGACTGGAGAGTCGGCGGCGGGAATAATTTTGCGGGAGTGAGCGCGCAGTTTTCTCTGTTCAGCCCGTTTAACCTGTTCTTCCTCTTTGTGAAAAGAAGCTGGATTGAAAAATCCATGATCGTGTTTCTTTTAATCAAGCTGCTTGCCATGGGCTATGGCATGCGCTGGTTTTTAAAAAGAGCAGATCCTTAAGGAAGAGCGTTACGGAATCTACATTCTGGCGGGAAAGCGTGGGGTATGCCGTAAACGGCTATACGCTTTTGTACTATGGCATGGGCTGGCTGGATGTGGCAGCGATCCTGCCGCTATTGTGTTATTTCTTCTGCAGGATGGCGGAGCGGGAAGGGGACTGGCGTCTCGGGAAAAATACGCTCGGCTATATCGTCTGCCTGACGCTGGTATTCCTCATCAATATTCCGCAGGCGTACATGATGTGTTTTTTCCTGATCGTGTTTGCGGGGGGATATTTTTTCTCTGAAACGACAGGACCAGCCGCTAAAAAAGAACGGCATTTTAAAATTCGGGCTGACTTCTTTACTGTCGCTTGGAATTGCGGCGGTAATATTTCTGCCGGCAGCGAGGGCAATGCTTGGTTCCTACCGGCTGTCGGGCGAGGAGTACCGGGGAATCTCCGGCTATTTTCTGCTGCTTCGGCAGGACGGAATGGACGCGGTGTGGAAATGGGTGATTCTTGGCAGCGTGGCGGTTCCGCTGCTGTTCTTCGTCATTTCTGGCAGACGGAAGCGGGAGCACATCTGGCAGTGGTATCTGGTGGCGGCGATGGTGCTGCCGGTTTTCTTCGAGGCGGTCAATCTCATCTGGCACCGCGGGACGTATGTGTGCTTCCCGATGCGATATGGTTATATGCTGGTGTTTGCCGTGATTTGTATGGCAGCGGCGCGCGTGCCGGATTTTGTGGGAGATAGCCGCGTGCGGCGGAACATTTTATATGCGTTCCTGGGAATCTGGTGCGTGCAGATGGTGGCGCTTGGCATTTCTTTGATACAGCCGGAAACGCACACGGACGAGACGGATTTTGTTGGGGATGCCATGGAAATCGGTCAGCCGCTTGCGGGAAAAACCGATGTTTTCCACAAGGCAAAGCTGGCGGACGGAGCGATTGACAACAACTATCCGCTGATCGCAGAGAGCACCTCCCTACTCCAATTATCTGCATCTGATGACGTCGGAGCAGATCAGGATGAACACACTGCTCGGGTATTCTCAGGTGTGGACCAGATTAAGTGACACGGGCGGAACGCTCGCGTCCGACATCATGCTGGGGTACCGTTATTATGTGGCGTCTAAGGCGGGATTGTGGGGAAAAGACACGGCGGCGGATTCTCTTTGGCCGCTTGCTGAGACCAAAAAAGTTTACGCTGTGGGAAAATGGGCCGTCGGGGACAGGGCATTTTTTATCACAAAAGCGGACTATGAAGCGTATGCAGCCACGGAAGCGTACACGGAAAATGTGTTTGAGAACCAGAACCGGCTGTCGGAGCTGCTTTTTCACACAGTTCCCATTGACTGGGAAAAAGAGACCTATCTGGATGATCAGACCGGAGCGGAATTATCGTACCGGTTTCACGCAGACGGAAAGCAGATCCTATATCTCTATGGAAAGGATCTGCAGCAGGCAGAAATTACGGTAAACGGAAAGAGGCTCTACGTCCCGGATTACAATGATCTGTACAATGAGAGCTATCCTGCAACCGGCAATGGGGGGGAATTCTCTCCATCGGGTGTTTTGCGGACGAGGACATCACGGTAGATATCCGCCAGTCCGTCGGGAACAGCGGCGCAGAGAGAGCGGTGTTCTTCGGACTCCTCGATCCGCAGGAACTGCTGGAGGCGGTGGATACGGCGGGAAGGTCGGTTACATATGAACTGGATCGGGATTCCTGTAAGCTCACCGTCGAATCGGCGGGAGAGGAGTATCTGATGCTTCCAATCAATGCGGATGGCGGATGGCATTGTACGGTAAACGGAGAGGAGCGGACCATAAGCCGGCTCGCGGGCAATCTGATGCTTGTGCCGCTTGATGCGGGAACGAACGAGATCACGCTTTGTTATGTGCCGCGGGGAATGAAAAAAGGGCGCGGCGGTGACGGGTATAGCCCTGATGCTTCTGGCAGGCTGGGGCTTTCTCTCGCGTCTGCTTCGGAGAGAAAGCGTCCTGGATAAAATCTACGCCGGACTTGGCTATGCCGCCACAGGTATTTTTGCGGTGGTCTATGCCGGATTTCTGCTGGTTGTCTATGTGATTCCGGTGGTGTATACGATATATTTAAGATGGATCTGAGGTAACAGAATGGAAAAATTACAAGCGAGAAAAAAAGTATATTTGTGGCTGCTGATTCTATTGAGTCTTTGCGCGCTGATCCCGTTAGCCGTACTCTCGAAGTACAATCATCAGTCGGGGGATGACTACGGTTATGCCTACCGTACCTTCCAGATCTGGCGGGAGTCACATTCTTTCTGGAATGTCATAAAAGAAGCGTTTGCCACATCCGCGGAGTTCTATCAGAAGTGGCAGGGGCTATATGCATCGGCGGTGCTGCTGGCGCTGGAACCGGGAATTTTCGGCGACAAATATTATGCGCTGACCGGAATTTTGCTGCTCGGAATCATTGTGGGGTCAAACTGCGCGGGTACGGTTTATATCTTTCACCGTAAATGCGGGTGCCGGAAACTGGAGGGATTTGCTGTCGGCTGCGTCATGTGTCGTTTCTTATGATCGAATGGATGCCCTCCGCCCTGCAGGGATTGTACTGGTATAACGGGGCGATGAATTATGTATTCTTCCATGCGGTACTGTTATTGCTGTTATGCGTGCTGCTTAGCCTTGCCGGGGAGCATCCGCGGAGAAGGGGCAGGCAGGACGGTGATTGCGGTATTGCTTGCGGTGCTGCTTGCCGGCGGGAATCATGTGACCGCATTTATGGGAATATTGCTGATTGCCGGATTTGGAATATTTGCTGCGGTAAAAAAGCGGTGGCAGAACCTGATCTGCTGCGCCATAACGCTTGTGGCTATACTTGCTGGATTCCTTTTAACGTGACATCGCCGGGCACCAGAATCCGGCAGTCGTATTTTTTCCGACAGACCCGGCGTGGCGGGAACGATTGTCACGGCCGTAAAAACGGAATTGCATGCATCAACAGCTGGATGGGACTGGCGGTCATTGTCACGGCGGTCCTGCTGCTCCCTGTGCTTCTTTCCATGGTAACGAAGATACGCGGGCAGTACGGATTTTCGTTCCGCTATCCGCTGCTTGTCTTTGTGCTGTCGGTTGCCTGGCTGTGCGCAATGTTCTGTCCGCCCATCTACGCGATGGGAACGCCGGGGGACGTCCGGCTGACCAACGTGGTATATTTTTCCTTCGTCTGGCTGTTTGTGTTAAATGAAGCCTATCTGTGCGGGTGGGTGGTCACAAAACTGGAGGCGTCCGGGGCGGCAGGACTGTGTAGCAGGGCAGGAGAACTTACGGACAGCTTTCTGATCACGGCTGCTGTCCTTGCGGTGGGAATGATAATCGGATGCGGGGAAAATATGACCGCATGGCAGGCATACCTGCTGATCCGCAGCGGCGAGGCACAGGAATATTCGGCGGAGGCTGATGAGCGCTACGCCGTTTTGTGTGATTCTGCGGGGGAAGACGTGGTGTTAAAGTCGTATACCGCAAAGCCGTGGATGCTTTTCCTTGACGATATTACAGAGGAGAGAAAAGCGACTGGAGAAATGAATATATGCGCGTCTATTTTGGACTGAACAGCGTTGTGTTAGAGCAGACGGAATGAGACGGCAGAAGGGAGCAGCGGACACAAAAGGCAGGCTGCTCCTTTTTCATAAGACCCGGTTATAGGGAGTATGAAAAAGAAAAATGGATTCAGAGGTTGCATTGTTTCCCGAGATACATTATTATAGAATTTATATACTGTCTGTTAGTAATGTACTAAAGTCAATACAAGACGGATTCCTGCATGGCAGGAAGAAAAAAGAGGGATTAGAGATGGAATATAAGGTAGGCGTGATTTCCGGCGACGGGATCGGACCGGAGATCGTAACAGAGGCAAAGAAAGTTCTGGATCAGATTGGAAAGATCTACGGACATGTGTTCCGCTATGAAGAGATTCTGATGGGAGGCTGCTCCATTGACGCGACGGGTGAGCCGCTCACGGATGCGGCGATCGCTTCCGCGAAGGCTTCCGATGCGGTGCTGATGGGGTTCGATCGGCGGCAACACATCGACTTCGCCGTGGTATCAGCTGCCGCCGGAGAAGAGACCGGAGGCGGGACTTTTAAAAGCTCCGCAAGGCGCTGAACCTGTTTGCCAACTTAAGACCGGCATATTTATATGAAGAATTAAAAGCCGCATGCCCGCTTCGGGACGACATCATCGGGGACGGCTTCGATATGCTGATTATGCGGGAACTGACCGGCGGACTGTATTTCGGAGCGCGCAAGACCGAGGAAGTGGACGGCGTGCTGACAGCGACGGATACGTTGACCTACAATGAGAACGAGATCAGACGGATCGCTAAGCGCGGTTTTGACATTGCCATGAAGCGGCGCAAAAAAGGTGACGAGTGTAGATAAGGCAAACGTGCTGGATTCCTCGAGACTCTGGAGAAAGATCGTCGAGGAGGTGGCGCAGGATTACCCGGAAGTGACCTATGAGCATATGCTCGTGGACAACTGTGCGATGCAGCTGGTAAAAAGACCCGAAGCAGTTCGACGTGATTCTGACGGAGAACATGTTCGGCGATATTTTTGTCGGATGAGGCGAGCATGGTAACCGGTTCGATTGGTATGCTCTCGAGCGCCAGCTTAAACGATACAAAGTTCGGACTCTACGAGCCGAGCGGCGGTTCGGCGCCGGATATTGCCGGAAAAGGAATTGCGAATCCGATCGCAACGATCTTAAGTGCAGCCATGATGCTGCGTTATAGCTTTGATCTGGACCGGGAGGCGGATGCAGTGGAGCAGGCGGTGAAGCAGGTCTTAAAGGATGGCTACCGGACGATCGACATCATGCCGCAGGAGAAGCAGCAGGAAAAGGTAACCCAGGTCGGCACGGCACAGATGGGAGATCTGATCTGCGAGCGGATCAGATAGAATGACAGAAACGGAGTTAAGATAGATGAAGAGTGATAATGTAAAAAAAGGGATGCAGCAGGCACCTCATAGAAGTTTGTTTAACGCGCTGGGATTTACCGAGGAGGAGATGAACAAGCCGATGGTCGGTATTGTGAGCTCCTACAACGAGATTGTTCCCGGTCACATGAATCTGGATAAGATTGTCAACGCGGTAAAGCTTGGCGTTGCGGAGGCTGGCGGCGTGCCGGTGGTATTTCCGGCAATCGCGGTCTGCGACGGAATCGCGATGGGACATATCGGTATGAAATATTCGCTCGTGACGCGTGATCTGATCGCGGATTCCACAGAGTGTATGGCACTGGCACATCAGTTTGATGCGCTTGTCATGATCCCGAACTGTGACAAAAATGTCCCGGGACTTTTGATGGCTGCAGCGCGCATCAATGTACCCACAGTGTTCGTGTCAGGCGGACCGATGCTTGCCGGACATGTACAGGGCAAAAAAGCGCAGCCTCTCTTCCATGTTTGAGGCGGTAGGTTCCTATGCAGCCGGCACGATGACGGAGGAGGAAGTCAGGGAATACGAGGAGAAGGTTTGTCCGACCTGCGGCTCCTGTTCTGGAATGTACACGGCGAACTCCATGAACTGTCTCACCGAGGCGCTGGGAATGGGACTTCGCGGAAACGGCACGATCCCGGCAGTCTATTCGGAGCGCATCAAACTCGCCAAGCATGCGGGTATGGCGGTGATGGAAATGTACCGCAAAAATATCCGCCCGCGTGATATTATGACGAAGGAAGCCATCTTAAATGCGCTGACCGTGGATATGGCGCTCGGCTGTTCGACGAACAGCATGCTCCATCTTCCGGCAATCGCCCATGAAGTGGGATTTGATTTTGATATATCTTTTGCTAACCCGATCAGCGAAAAAACACCGAACCTCTGTCATCTAGCACCGGCAGGACCGACTTATATGGAAGATCTCAACGAGGCGGGCGGCGTCTATGCGGTAATGAAAGAACTGGCGGACATCGGACTGCTGCACACGGAGTGCATGACCGTGACCGGAAAGACCGTCGGGGGAGAATATTGCGGATGCAGTGAATAAGAATCCGGAAGTGATCCCGTCCGGTGGATCACCCGTACAGCAAGACCGGCGGACTTGCCGTATTGAAGGGCAATCTTGCGCCGGACGGCAGCGTGGTCAAGCGCTCGGCAGTCTGCGATGAGATGATGGTGCACGAGGGACCGGCGAGAGTCTTCGACTGTGAGGAGGATGCGATCGCAGCGATCAAGGGAGGCAGGATTGTTGCCGGGGATGTCGTTGTGATCCGCTATGAAGGCCCGAAGGGCGGACCGGGTATGCGCGAGATGTTAAACCCGACTTCCGCGATTGCGGGAATGGGGCTTGGATCTTCGGTGGCACTGATTACAGACGGACGTTTTTCCGGTGCAAGCCGCGGCGCGTCGATCGGCCATGTATCGCCGGAGGCAGCGGTCGGCGGACCGATTGCACTGGTGGAAGAGGGAGATCTTATTAAGATCAATATTCCGGAGTTAAAGCTGGAACTCGCCGTATCGGACGAGGAACTTTTGGCCAGAAAGGCAAAATGGCAGCCGAGAGAGCCGAAGGTGACGACCGGATACTTAAAGCGGTACGCATCGCTCGTGACTTCGGGCAACCGTGGAGCGATACTGGCGCTCCCGGAAGAACAGTAGGATAGAAAAGGAAGGTATACGACATGGAGCTGACAGGAGCACAGATTGTCATCGAATGTCTGAAAGAACAGGGTGTGGACACCGTATTCGGATACCCGGGCGGAGCCATACTGAATGTATACGATGAATTATATAAGCATCAGGAGATACGGCATATTTTAACTTCACATGAGCAGGGAGCTTCCCATGCGGCGGACGGTTATGCAAGAAGTACCGGAAAAGTAGGAGTCTGTTTTGCAACGTCCGGACCGGGAGCGACGAATCTTGTGACGGGAATTGCCACGGCATACATGGATTCCGTGCCGATTGTAGCGATCACATGCAATGTCAATGTGCCGCTTCTCGGCAAAGACAGTTTTCAGGAGATCGATATTGCAGGCATCACGACGCCGATCACAAAGCACAATTTTATCGTAAAGGATGTCACAAAGCTTGCGGACACGATCCGCAGAGCATTCCGGATCGCACAGAAGGGGCGTCCGGGTCCGGTGCTCGTCGATATCCCGAAGGATATTACGGCGGCAAAGACGGAGTATGAATTCTGCAAGGCAGAGCCGATCGCGCGTGTGACGGACACGATACGAGAAGAGGATCTTGCGAAGGCGCTTGCGATGATAAAAGCGGCAGAGAAACCGTACATATTTGTGGGCGGTGGTGCTGTGATCTCTGGGGCGAGCGCGGAATTAAAAGAATTTGTACATAAAGTGGACGCACCGGTGTGCGATTCCCTGATGGGAAAGGGAGCCTTTGACGGGACGAACGATCTCTACACGGGGATGCTCGGCATGCACGGAACCAAGACGTCCAACCTCGGCGTGAGCGAGTGCGATCTGCTGATCGCCGTCGGCGTGCGCTTTTCCGACCGTGTGCTTGGCAATGCCAAGAAGTTTGCAAAGCAGGCGAAGATCTTACAGTTTGATGTGGATGCAGCGGAGATCAATAAAAATATCCGTGTCGATGCGGCTGTGATCGGAGACCTGAAAGAAATTTTAAAGCGGATCAACGCGGAACTGCCGCAGCTGGGGCATGAAGCGTGGATAGCGCATATTCTGGACTATAAAGTAAAATATCCGCTCACATACCAGGAGCCGGGACTGACCGGACCTTTATCTGGTGGAGGAGATCTACCGCCAGACAGACGGCGACGCCATCATTGTGACAGAAGTAGGACAGCACCAGATGTGGGCTGCACAGTATTATAAATATAAAAATCCGCGCACGTTTTTATCATCTGGCGGACTTGGCACCATGGGATACGGACTGGGCGCTGCGATCGGTGCACAGGTTGCAAATCCGGGAAAACAGGTGATCAATATCGCGGGGGACGGATGTTTCCGCATGAATATGAACGAGATTGCTACCGCAGTCCGGCAGAAGCTGCCGTTGATCGAAGTGATTGTGAACAATCATGTGCTCGGCATGGTGCGGCAATGGCAGGATCTGTTTTACGAAAAACGCTATTCAGCGACGGTTTTAGATGACGGCGTCGACTATGTGAAGCTTGCGGAGGCGATGGGGGCGACAGGGTACCGCGCCACAACCCGCGAGACATTTAATGAGGCGTTAAAAGCAGCGCTTGCTGCAAAGACGCCGGTAGTGATCGATTGTGTGATCGGCTGCGATGACAAGGTATGGCCGATGGTTGCTCCGGGTGCGGACATCAGTACGGCATTTACCGGGGAGGATTTAGCCGCAGCGCAGTCATAACATGCGTATATGTTTTGTTACAGGGGGCATGGAGGCGGCAGCGTAGGGAACTGCCGTAATAAAAGAAAAAAGGAAAGTGGAGAAAATGAGCAGAGTGTACAATTTTTTCAGCAGGTCCGGCAGTGCTGCCGGAAGAGGTCTTAAAAGAAGCAGCAGATGAGATGTTAGACTATCAGGGCTGTGGAATGTCGGTTATGGAAATGAGTCACCGTTCATCGGTGTTCCAGGAGATTATTGAGACAGCAGAAGCCGATATCCGTGAACTGATGCATATCCCGGATAATTATAAAGTATTATTTTTACAGGGTGGGGCATCCCAGCAGTTCGCCATGATCCCGATGAACCTGATGAAGAACCGCGGCAGGCTATATCGTCACAGGCCAGTGGGCGAAGAAAGCTTATCAAAGAAGCAGAAAAATACGGAGAGGTCCATGTGATCGCATCTTCCGAGGATAAGACGTTTTCTTATATTCCGGATTGTTCTGACCTGGATATCTCGGAAGATCTGGATTATGTGTACATCTGCGAGAATAATACGATTTATGGTACGAAGTTCAAAGAGCTTCCGAATACCAAAGGAAAGACACTGGTGGCAGATGTATCATCCTGCTTCCTGTCTGAACCGGTAGATGTGTCAAAATACGGCGTGATCTACGGCGGTGTTCAGAAAAAATGTCGGACCTGCAGGTGTTGTGATCGCAATTATCCGTGAGGATCTGATCACAGATGATGTATTAGAAGGTACACCGACCATGTTGAAAATAAGACGCATGCAGATGCCAAGTCTTTATACAATACACCACCGGCATATGGAATCTATATCTGTGGTAAAGTGTTTAAATGGCTGAAAAAACAGGGGGTGGACTGGAAGCAATCAAAAGCGCAATGAAAAAGAAAGCAAAGATTCTTTATGATTATCTGGATGAAAGCAAGCTGTTCAAGGGCACGGTTGTTCCAAAAGACCGTTCGCTTATGAATGTTCCGTTTGTAACAGGTGATAAGGACCTGGATGCAAAAATTCGTGAAAGAGGCAAAAAGCCGGATTCGAGAACCTGAAAGGACACAGAAGTGTCGGCGGTATGCGTGCAAGTATCTACAATGCGATGCCGATCGAAGGGGTAGAGAAACTGGTAGAATTTATGAAAGCATTTGAAAAGGAGAATCTGTAAATCATGTATAAGTATCATAATCTGAACCCAATTTCACAGGTAGGACTGGATGAATTCACAAAAGACTATGCACCTGTAAGCACACCAGAAACAGCAGATGCGATCCTGGTAAGAAGTGCGGCAATGCACGAGATGGAATTTGCACCGGATCTGAAAGCTATTGCAAGAGCCGGTGCGGGTGTGAACAATATTCCGCTTGAGAAATGTGCAGAACAGGGAATCGTTGTATTTAACACACCGGGAGCCAATGCGAATGGCGTAAAGGAACTGGTAATTGCCGGTATGCTTCTTGCTTCCAGAGATATCATCGGCGGTATCAACTGGGTACAGGAGAACGAAGAAGACGGGAACATTGCCAAAGATGCAGAAAAAGCCAAGAAAGCATTTGCCGGACAGGAGCTGGAAGGTAAAAAGCTTGGTGTGATCGGTCTTGGTGCAATTGGAGTTCTGGTTGCAAATGCGGCAACACATCTTGGTATGGATGTATATGGATATGATCCTCGTATGTATCCGTAGATTCTGCATGGAGACTGTCAAGAAGTATCCATCATACAACAAATGTAGATGAAATTTATGAAAACTGTGATTATATCACGGTGCATGTACCGGCACTTGACAGTACGAAGGGCATGATCGGAAAAAGATGCACTGGGTCTTATGAAAGAAGGAGTGATCGTGCTGAACTTTGCAAGGGATGTACTGGTAGATTCCGAGGCAATGGTAGATGCACTTGTAGCTGGAAAAAGTAAAACATTATGTCACAGACTTCCCGACACCGGAAATCGCAGGTGTCAAAGGCGCGATTGTAATTCCTCATCTCGGAGCTTCTACAGAAGAGTCCGAAGATAATTGTGCGAAGATGGCAGTCAAAGAAGTGATGGATTATCTGGAAAATGGTAATATCAAACATTCCGTGAACTATCCGGACTGTGATATGGGACTGAGAGGCGATAAGACGCGTATTCTGGTATTGCATCACAATGTGCCGAATATGATCGGTCCAGATATCAGCGATCCTTGCCAAAGACAATATGAACATCGCAGACCTTACAAATAAGAGTAAGGGAAAATATGCATATACGATGATCGATGTAGATTCTGAGGTGCCGGATGGTGTTGTAGAGGAATTAAAACAGATTGGTGAAGTGTTACGTGTACGTGTCATATGTTAAACAAAACTTAATAAATTTGTAAGAATCCCTTAATTGCGAAATATGTCGAATTAGAGTATCCTAGATTATGCAATGATATGAAATCTGGGGGATACTAGGGATGGATAATACAGAAATTGAAGAAGACGAAGGAATCGGAGAAGAGTAAGAAACATTCGGGTGGGTCTTACTCTTTTTTACTATTTGTATAGTTGCGATTGCAATATCGGTAGTAAGAGGAATCCTGCGAAAACCGGCGCAGATAACCATACAGGTGGCGGATGTAGAGATTAAGCAGGGAGAACAGCTTCCGGCTTATTCGGCGGACATAAAGATCCGGGATAAAGATAGAAACAAATTAACAAAAGATTATACAGCAGAAGATTTCGCTAAAAAGATCTGAAAAAAAGGAAAGAATATTATATTTTTTAAGCAAAGCGGATGCGAATACAGAAGGAACGTATGTGATCATTGCGAAATTAAATTCCAATATTAAAAAAAAATCTGGAAGGAGACTGGAAAAAGAAGGTACAGGTTACAATAAAGAACGGAACATGTAAGGTAAAGAATCCGACTGGTGTATGGGAAGGAAATAAATTTAAAAAAAATACGATGGAACATATATAACATCGGATTTTGTGGTATCAAAAGGAAATACATATTATTTTGATTCGGATGGAAAGAAAGTAACCGGCTGGCAGATGATAGAAGGTGCACTTTATTGCTTTGATAATAAAGGAATTATGCAGAGATCCGGCTGGGTGGCCAAAGATGATGGAAAGGCTTATCTGACAGATGAAGGAAAAGCACTGACCGGCTGGCAGACAATCAATGAAAAAGAATATTATTTTGATTCCAAAGGGATTGTAGCAACGGGAGAGGTAAAGATCGGACTTGAGAAATGCAAATTCAACGAAAAGGGTGAGCTGATTTCGAAAGAAAAAGTAGCAATAGATCCGAAAAAGCCAATGATCGCACTTACTTTTGATGACGGTCCGGGTCCAAGAACGTCAGAACTTCTGAATCAGTTGAAAAAGTATAATGCGCATGCGACATTTTTTTATGCTTGGAAAAAATGTGAAATTATATCCTGATGCTGTAAAGCAGATGCTGAAAAGACGGAAATGAACTGGGAAATCATTCATATGATCACCAGCAGCTGACAAAGATTGATGGTGCGGCAGTAAAAAAAAGAAGTTGATGATACGAACCGGAATATAAAAACATTTGTGGAAGTCCGGCAACGCTGCTCAGACCTCCGTATGGTGCAATCAATGATACGGTAAAGTCGAATGTGGGCATGCCAATGATTCTCTGGAATGTAGATACACTGGACTGGAAGACAAGGAACACGCAGAGCACGATTGACAGTGTAATGAAGAATCTGAAAGATGGGGATATTGTACTGATGCATGATATTCATAGTCAGACGATTGACGCAAAGCACTGGAACTTATCCCGAAACTTGAAGAAGAAGGTTATCAGCTTGTAACGGTTTCGGAAATGGTCTGCGGCAAAAAAACAAGATCTGAAAGACGGAACGGCTTACAGTGATTTTACAAATTAAACAAAAGAACCTGCCAATGGCAGGTTCTTTTTGTTATCACAGTATGCAAGAGAAGTCGCCGGTGGCAAGTTCTCTGTATTTTTTTACAAAGTACCGTTGTGTTTCTCAAGAAGACGGTGAATCTTCTCAGTTGGATCCATAACTTTTTCCGATACTGATGTCATGATTCATAGAATCAATGATCAATGCAATGAATTTACTCATGTCTGCAATCAGGAAATAAGGTTTTTCCTTTGCTTCGGCAGGAAGATAAGTAAGATTGGTAGTAATCACACGGTCGATATATATCCTTTTTCATAATATTCATCGAATTTCTCGAATCCGTCTGTAAAAAGTCCGAATGTAGTGCAGACAAATACGCGGTTTGCTCCACGGTCTTTAATCTGTTTTTGCAACATCGAGCATACTTTCACCGGAAGAAATCATATCATCAATGATGATCGCATCTTTTCCATCAAGATGTTCACCTAAAAAATTCGTGAGCGACGATCGGGTTTTTACCATTTACAACCGTTGAATAGTCACGACGTTTGTAGAACATACCCATATTCACGCCCAAAACGTTAGAGAAGTATACAGCACGCCGCATAGCTCCTTCGTCCGGACTGATGATCATTAAGTGTTCTTTGTCTACTTTAAGATCCGGCTCAGCTTTTAACAATGCTTTCATGAACTGATACGGAGGATTGAAACTGTCAAATCCGTGAAGTGGAATGGAATTCTGAACACGTGGATCGTGGGCATCAAATGTAAAGATATTAGATACACCCATATCGATCAGTTCCCTGAAGTGCGAGGGCACTGTCCAGAGACTCACGTTTGGTACGCTTGTGCTGACGGCTTTCATAGAGGAAAGGCATTACAACGTTGACACGGCGTGCTTTTCCGTTAGCAAAGCAGCAATGATTCTTTTTAAATCCTGAAAATGGTCGTCTGGTGACATATGATTTAAATGACCATTTACAGAATAAGTAAGACTATGATTGCAGACATCTACCATGAGGAAAAGATCTGCCCCACGGATAGATTCTGTCAGAAGTCCTTTGGCTTCTCCACTTCCAAAACGTGGACACGGACAATCGATCAGGTAATTGTCACGCATGTAATTATAATATAATGGTGAATCTGTGTTCTTGTCCATTGTGCTTTTCTGAATTGTACAATGTAATCATTTACTTTTCACCAAGTTCGCGGCATGATTCCCAGAGCACCGATTTTAAGTGGTGCAACAGGAAGAGACCTTTCCATTAATTTGATATTTGGCATAATAAAAAACTCCTGTGTATTTTATATGATAAGTTACTCCAATTATTTATATCACTTTTTCTATAAAAAAGGTCAACTACTGATTGGACTATTTGACAAAGGTAATGTATAATAGTATCGTTAAGTGACAAATATAGAATGAAATATAGAGGAGAGTTAAGATGAGTAAACCAGTAGTTGCTATTGTGGGAAGACCAAATGTCGGTAAGTCGACCCTTTTTAATGTACTGGCGGGAGAGATGATTTCGATCGTCAAAAGATACGCCTGGAGTAACAAGAGACCGTATCTATGCCGATGTTACATGGCTGGATAAAGAATTTACTATGATCGACACAGGGGGTATTGAACCGGAGAGCAAGGACATTATCCTTTCTCAGATGAGAGAACAGGCACAGATTGCCATTGATACTGCAGATGTGATTATTTTTTTATCACAGATGTAAGACAGGGGCTTGTAGATGCAGATTCAAAGGTTGCGGATATGCTTCGAAGATCCGGGAAACCAGTTGTACTGGCTGTGAATAAAGTTGACAATTTTGATAAGTTCATGCCGGATGTATATGAATTCTATAATCTGGGAATTGGTGATCCGGTGCCGGTATCGGCTGCTTCCAGACTGGGAATCGGTGATATGTTAGATGCAGTGATCGCACATTTCCCGGAACATGAAGCGGAAGAAAAGAAGATGAACGTCCGAGAGTGGCAATCGTAGGAAAACCGAACGTAGGAAAATCTTCTATCATTAACAAGTTGACAGGAAAGCGCGTGTGATCGTATCTGACGTAGCCGGAACGACCAGAGATGCAATTGATACAAACGTTAAGTATAACGGCAAAGAATATGTCTTCATTGATACTGCCGGACTTCGAAGAAAGAGCAAAATTAAAAGAAGAACTGGAACGTTACAGTATCATCCGTACTGTAACGGCGGTAGAACGTGCAGATGTAGTACTGGTCGTGATCGATGCGACCGAAGGAGTAACCGAGCAGGATGCCACGATTGCCGGTATTGCACATGACGAAAGAGGAAAAGGTATCATTATTGCGGTTAACAAATGGGATGCCATCGAAAAGAATGACAAGACCATGAGAGAGTATGAGAATAACGTACGTCGTGTGCTTTCATTCATGCCATATGCAGAGATTATGTATGTGTCAGCAGAGACAGGACAGCGTTTGAACAAATTATATGCTATGATCGATATGGTGATCGAGAATCAGACACTGCGTGTTGCGACCGGTGTCCTGAACGAGATTATGACAGAAGCAGTTGCGATGCAGCAGCCACCGTCAGATAAAGGAAAGAGATTGAAACTGTATTACATTACACAGGTAGCGGTAAAACCACCATCATTCGTAATTTTTGTAAATAATAAAGAACTGATGCACTTTTCTTATACCAGATATCTGGAGAATAAGATTCGTGAGGCCTTTGGATTCCGTGGTACAGCTTTGAAATTCTTCATCAGGGAAAGAAAGGAAAAGGATCAGTAATCATGGAACGGTTGATATGTGTGCTTGTCGGATATGTGTTCGGACTGATTCAGACCGGATATCTATACGGGAAAAAGAATGGTGTTGACTTAAGAAAAAAAGGGAAGCGGAAATGCAGGGAACAACAAATGCACTCCGTACTATGGGATGGAAAGCCGGAGGAGTTACAGCCGCTGGGAGACTGTTTTAAATGTGTTGCGGCAGTAGTGGTTGTACACATGATCTATGGGAAGACTCATACGGATATGATGCCGTTACTTTCTATGTATGCAGGAATGGGCGTGGTTCTTGGACATAACTATCCATTTTATCTGAAGTTCAAAGGTGGAAAGGGGAATTGCGGCAACGGCAGGACTTATCATCAGTACAACAAATATATGGATCGTACTGATCTGTCTTGCGGCATTTATTGCAATCGTCGCAAACAACAAGATATGTATCACTTGGATCTATGACAGTTGTTACGATTTATCTGATCAGTGTGATTGTATATGGTCAACACGGAGGATTTCATGTGGAAAATGTAAAGCGTATCTGCATGAGATGTATGGGATTGCGGCATTTTTTGATGATACTGGCATTCTGGAGACACAGAGCGAATATAAAGAGACTTTTTAAGCGGCACGGAAAATAAGATCAGTGTCGGGGGAAAAGATAAAAAATAGTCAGAGACGATAAAAAGAAAGGACAGGCTCTTATGGCAAAAGTAAGTGTGATCGGAGCCGGAAGCTGGGGAACAGCGCTGGCGCTGCTTTTATATAAAAACGGACATGATGTGACAGTCTGGTCATATCAGGAAGAAGAAAGTCCGCATGCTGAGTGAGAAGAGAGAACATGTGAGTAAGCTTCCTGGAGTAAAGATTCCAGAGGGAATATTCTTTACCGCGGATATAAAAAGAGGCAGTAGAAGAAAAGGATGTAAGTTGTACTTGCAGTACCGTCAATCCATGTAAGAAATACCGCAAAAAAAAGATCAATCCATATGTAAAAAGATGGACAGATCTTTAGTGGATGTAGCAAAAGGAATAGAAGAAGATACGCTGATGACTCTGTCTCAGCAAATTGAAGAAGAGATACCGCAGGCAGATGTGGCGGTCCTTTCCGGACCAAGTCATGCCGAGGAAGTAGGAAGAGGCCTTCCCACGACGGTCTGCATTGGAGCACATACAGAGGCGACTGCAAAAGTATTTACAGCGACTCTTTATGAATGAAGTGTTCCGTGTATATATTAGTCCGGATATTCTGGGAATTGAGCTTGGTGGATCGCTTAAGAATGTTATTGCACTTGCGGCAGGAGTTGCAGATGGCATGGGATACGGAGATAATACCAAAGCAGCATTAATTACCCGTGGAATTGCCGAGATATCAAGACTTGGTGTAAAGATGGGAGGTGCGGCTGAGACATTTGGCGGTCTGGCAGGTATCGGAGATCTTATTGTAACCTGTGCAAGTGTACACAGCCGTAATCGCAAAGCCGGATATCTGATGGGACAGGGTAAAACTATGAAGGAAGCCATGGATGAAGTTAAGATGGTGGTAGAAGGCGTATATTCTGCAAAGGCGGCGGCAAAAGCTCGGAAAGAAATACAATGTATCACTTCCGATTATTGAGGAAGTAAATAAGGTACTGTTTGAAGATAAGAGTCCGAAAGAAGCGGTAAATGAACTGATGCTTTGCGTGTCGGAAAAGCAGAACACACAGCTCTTCCGTGGGAATAATAAAAAAGATTAAGCAGATATGATATAAAAATAACAGAGACGAAAGTTTTTTAACAATCTTTCGTCTCTGTTATTTTTACAGGTCTGCGTGTTCGGTTACGTATTTTTTTAAAGTCCATGATAACAGGCGCCTGATAAACATTCTTTAAAGTAGCCATATAAAAGAGTCTTTCCCAGGAAGGCTTTTCGATTTCGATAATGGATACAGGCATATAGGAAAGAACCGGCATCTTTGGAACAACTGCGATACCGAAAGCCTGCACCGACAAGACCGGCAACTCCCTGGTCTTCTTCCATAGAGTAGGCAATTTTGCGGATAACCTCCGCATTTTTAAACAATTTGTCAATGACATGTCTTAAAAATACTTCGCTTGGAAAATGCAATGTGCGGATAAGCAAGTGTATCTTTCAGATCAATAGAGTGCGTCCTTCCAGTGGATGACCTTTGGGTACGATCAACACCAGTTCCTGCTTTGCGACAGGTGTGAATTCAATCAGCGGCTCATTGTCCATCATAGAGCAAAATGCGATGTCATATTTCCGGTCTTTTAATCCCCTGAATCATATCAGAAGTAAGACCTGTGGAACTATGAAAATATAAAAAATCAATTTTTTTTATCCGGCGTAGAATCCAGAAATCCTTTTTACGAAATTGGGAACAACGGTACTGCTTAGAGCACGAAGTTCCACGATATCGATACGACCTTCGCCACGACCTGTCATCTGAAGCTTGTTAACGCTGGAATCAATCATATCCAAAGCCTGTTCAACATCAATAAGAAAAGCCTGTCCACATTTGGTAAGTGCTACATTACGGCCCTCCTTCTCGAAAAAGTTTTACCCCTAGTTCCTTTTTTTCAAGAGATGCAATAGCATGACTCAGACTTGGCTGAGTGATGGCAAGAATTTCAGCGGCTTTTGTGTAATGCTCCAGATGGGCCAGTGTGGCAAAATATCTTAGATGATACAGATTCATAAAGCCGGCCCCCTTTCTTTTTGTTATATTTATATATGTTTATATCTTATCATGAACGGAAGGTAAAAAACCTATGAATAAAATCTATAAATTAAAATAAAATAACTAATTTGTTTTTTATTTAACAAGGATATATAATCAAACCATAGCAAATATTACTAGATTGAACATTGAGAAAAAAGGGAATCTGTTCAATTTTAACAATGGAGGTAGAATTATGTCAAAAAGAATCCAATCACAGTAAGTTCATGGACACTTGGAGATCAGTGCAAATTTGAAGATCGTGTTATCGCTGCAAAAAAGAAGCAGGATACGAAGGAATCGGCCTTCGTGCAGAAACTTATGTAGATGCGTTGAATGAGGGACTTTTTGACAAAGACATTCTTGCTATTCTGGACAAACATGGTATGAAAGTAACAGAGGTTGAGTACATCGTTCAGTGGTGTGAAGAACATCGTTCATACGAGCAGAAATACAAAGAGCAGATGTGCTTCCATATGTGTGAACTTTTCGGAGTTGGTCATATCAACTGTGGACTGATGGAAAACTACTCAGTAGAATATACAGCTCAGAAATTAAAAGAACTCTGCCAGAGAGCTGGAAAATATATCATCGGTGTTGAGCCAATGCCATACAGTGGTATTCCAAACCTTCAGAAAGGCTGGGAAGTTGTAAAAGCTTCTGGATGTGAGAATGCAATGCTTATCCTTGATACCTGGCACTGGGTAAGAGCTAATCAGCCATATGACATCCCTGACACCGGAAATCGCTAAGAAAGTTATTTCTATCCAGATCAACGATGCTTACGAGAGACCATACGCAGATTCAATCTTAAGAGATGAGTCAATGCATGATCGTCTTGCACCTGGAACAGGAGCAAAAGACACAGCCGGATTTGTTAAGATGATCAAAGATGCCGGAGTTGATCCAAAGGTTATCGGTGTAGAAGTAATTTCTGATGAGATCCTTGGAAGAGGACTTAAAGAAGCAAACCATACATATACATATGAAAATACAGAAAAAGTATTAAAAGAAGCTTGGCCAGAAATGGTTGACTAATTTAGAAAACACATTTGATCAAAGAAGAGAGGTAAAAAAATAATGAAGTTCAAACATATGTTTTCTCCGATTCAGATCGGACCAATGACAGTAAAGAACCGTTTCGTTGTTCCGCCAATGGGAAATAACTTTGCAAACACAGACGGAACATGGAGCGATGAGTCTGTTGCATACTATGCTGAACGTGCAAAAGGTCAGTTCGGTCTGATTACAATTGAAGCAACAGTAGTTCATAAAGGTGCAAAGGGCGGCCCAAGAAAACCTTGTCTGTATGATGATAACAGCATCGAGAGCCTGAAGAAGATTACCGATGCCTGTCATGCAGAAGGTGCTAAGATTTCTATTCAGCTTCAGAATGCAGGTCCGGAAGGAAATGCTAAGAATGCAGGAGCACCAATCCAGGCGGCAACATCTATTGCGGCGACTGATGGAAGAGATATTCCGGAAGCAGTTCCTACAGAGCAGGTATAAGAGCTCATTAAAGGATACGGAGATGCAAAGTCCGCGCAATGAAGGGCGGAGCCGATGCAGTAGAAATTCACATGGCACATGGTTATCTTGTGAATTTTTTATGTCACCAAGAACGAACAAACGTAGACGAATTTGGTGGAAACTTTCGAAAACAAGAATGAGATTTTCCCCGTCTGATCGTTGAAGAAGTAAAGAAGAGAACAGAAGGTAAAATCGCAGTTCTTGCACGTATTAACAGTACAGAAGATATGTTTGGCGGTCTGGATAATCACGATATGTGTGCAATCGCTTCTTATCTTGAAGACTGTGGATCGATGGACTTCACGTATCACGTGCAGTGCATCTTGAAAAGATGAATATATGTGGGCTCCAACAGGAATTCATGGCGGATTCTTCTGCAGAGCTCGTAGCAAATATCAAAAATTGTGTATCCGTTCCGGTTATCACAGTCGGACGTTACACAGAGCCACAGTTCGCTGAACAGATGGTAAAACTTGGAAAGCGGATCTGGTAGCATTCGGACGTCAGTCACTGGCTGATCCCTCATACTCCGGAAAAAAGCTCAGGAAGAAAAAGACTGGAAGATATGACACCTTGTATCGCATGTCTGCAGGGATGCGTTGCCAACATGTATGCAGGTAAACCTCTTTTGCTGTCTGGTAAACCCAGTACTTGATACAAACTAAAAACAAATTATTATGCATGCCATATACAGGAATTTTATTTCCGCACTACGATTCAATAAAACAGCAGCCATACTGAATATTATGGGATTGGCGATTGCCTATATCGTTTTTTGCAACGATTTTTATGCACAGGTTGATTTTGCCAATAAATTTGACCGGTTCCATCCACAAGTGGATCATATTTACAGGGTAGACTGTAAAACCCCTGCATCTGTATGGTCCGTACATTCCAGATTGCTGATTGATGCTTTTGTGTCTACTTCTCCTTATATACAGAAAAGTACGTTGATCAATCCCTTTATCGGAGAATGTTATTTTACGACCGATGTCAACGGTAACCAGACAGGTTTCAAAGAAACGGTACAAACTTGTTCTCCGGATATCACCGGGATATTTGATTTTGTTTTCCGCGAGGGACTCCCCGATTGTTTGAAGCAGCCGGAGATGTGCCTGATACCCGAAAGTCTGGCCCGCAGGATATTCAGGGAGTATTTCGGTTGTCGGAAAACAATTGACGGCAGAAGGAAATATCTGGACGAAAGACAGGAAATCATTGACCGTAGGAGGTGTCTATAAAGATTTTCCGAAAATAGTCAGCTGGCAAATGCTGTTTATACGACAGTTAGTCCCTCTTACCAGTATGAATCATGGGATGATTATACCTATGTCTGTTATATCCTTGTCACTCCGGGAGCGGATAAGAATGAGATATGTTCCGCTTTTTGCCCGTTGTTTCAATGTGGAAGATGCACCGGACTATAAAGAAGCGGAAGTCAAGTTGACGAACCTGGCGGATATCTATTATGAGCCGGTCACTTCCCAGATGAAGTTTATCAAATCAGGAAAGAAAGAAAACATGAACCGGATGCTGATGGTGGCTTTTCTGGTGGCGTTGATTGCGATGATCAATTATATCAACTATCTCGGTGGCCCTTATACCTTACCGGATTAAAAGCATCAATATCCGGAGGATTGCCGGGGCATCGGTTGCCAGGCTGCGTTGTGCCCAACTGTTTGAATCCGTTGTGATTTCGCTGGTGGCTTGCCTGCCAGCCGTATTGTTGAACTTGTCTCTTGATATACCGGTTCCTCTTACGGCTGGTTTCTTTGTCTTTTGGCGGTAGGATTCATTGCGGGTATCTATCCGGCCGTTAGCGCCACTTCCATTTCCATGCAGATGGCATTGAAAGGTTCTTATGGATTGTCTCCCAAAAGGTTTGGCATTAAGGAAAAAATGCTTATAGGTATCCAATATATAATTTCTTTTTACTTTGGTTATTCTGGCATTTGTGATCTATCAGCAGAACAGATATATGGAATCCCGTTCATTCGGATATGGTAAAACCGTATTGCAGTAGTTGTGCTGAATGGGGAAAACGGTCAGGGAAGATCGACCTGTTCACGAATGAATTGAAGAAATATTCCGGTATTGAAGATGTCGCTTTCTCTTCCGCAAAGGTCGGTGCAGAAGAGTTATACCGGGGCGGCGGAGCAGAAAAGAATAACGAAATGATGTATTTTCATTATTTGAATGTTTCGCCCAACTTCCTGTCGGTGATGGATATCCAGTAATGGAAGGAAGGTGTCCCCAGCAATACGTAACTGAACGAAGTGCTACCGA
>VOFJ01000071.1_pt1 | contig 26001 bp, 27 predicted proteins | sample 5384081 | NCBI WGS metagenome assembly VOFJ01 (sample SAMN12384729, study PRJNA508395) | human gut metagenome | isolation source: healthy gut I | host: Homo sapiens | reverse complement strand
GCTCACCGTCACGCCGTACTACAACAAGGCCTCGCAGAGCGGTCTTGTGCAGCATTTCTCCGCCATTGCGGACGCGGTCGACATTCCGGTCATCCTCTACAACGTTCCCTCCCGCACAGGCGTCGGCTGCACGGCGCAGACCTATCAAGCGCTTGCCAAGCATCCGAACATTGTCGGTGTCAAGGAGGCGAGCGACAACTTCGACCTCATTCAGGACACCCTCAACCTATGCCCGCCGGGCTTCACCGTCTGGAGCGGCAACGACGGCTCCACCGCCGCCATCATGGCTCTTGGCGGCAAGGGCGTCATCTCCGTCGCCGCGAATGTCGTCCCACGCGAAATGCACGAGCTGACGCAGCTCTGCCTTGAAAATCGCTTCTTGGAGGCAGGCACGCTTCAGCTCAAGCTGCATGAGCTCATCCGTGCGCTCTTCTGCGAGGTCAACCCCATCCCCGTCAAGGCCGCCATGGAGCTCTTGGGCCTGTGCAGCGGCGAATTACGGCTGCCGCTGTGCCGCATTTCCGAGCGTCATTTGGAACAGCTATCCAGTGCGCTAAAGCCGTTCCGAGCCTCGGTATAAGTGATTCTTATTTCTCGTTTATGCAATATTCATCGTGTATTCATTTTGTATTCACGTAACATTCATTGCGGTATTCATCAAATGTTTACTGTATTCATTCCGCCGTTTCGCTTTGTGCATTCAGTCAAAAGCAGGACTCTGCGCTGAAAACGCGCAGAGCCCTGTTTCACTTTTTCGTTTACGTTTTGTAATCAGCCTTGCTTACGCCTTCACGCGGTGGAAGACCTTCTTACCCTTGCGGACGATGACGCCCTCGCCCTCGAAACGTTCACGCGCAAGGCTCTCGTCGATGGACGCGACCTTCACATCATCGATCGTCACACCGCCCTGCTGGACCAAACGGCGCGCCTCACCGCGGGACGGGCACAGGCCGGTCGCGACCAGCATCGAAAGGACATTGATGTTGCCGTTTTCAAAGTCGGCATCCGTCAGCGTGCTCGTCGGCATGTTGGCGTTATTGCCGCCCGCGCCGAAGAGCGCCTTGGCAGACTCCTCCGCCTTCTTGGCCTCCTCTTCCCCGTGGACGAGTGCGGTGAGCTCGTAGGCGAGGATCTCCTTCGCGCGGTTGAGCTGGCTACCCTCCCACTTATCCATCTCGTCGATCTGCTCGAGCGGCAGGAATGTGAGCATACGGATGCACTTTAAAACATCCTGATCGCCCACGTTGCGCCAGTACTGGTAGAAGTCGTAGGGCGTGGTCTTGTTCGGGTCGAGCCACACCGCGCCGCTCGCGGTCTTGCCCATCTTCTTGCCCTCGGAATTAAGAAGCAGCGTGATCGTCATCGCCTGCGCGTCCTTGCCGAGCTTGCGGCGAATGAGCTCCGTGCCGCCGAGCATGTTGGACCACTGGTCGTCGCCGCCGAACTGCATGTTGCAGCCGTACTCCTGGAACATGTGGTAGAAGTCGTAGGACTGCATGATCATGTAGTTGAATTCCGTGAACGAAAGGCCCCCTTTCCATGCGCTGCTCATAGCACTTGGCGCGCAGCATGTTGTTCACAGAGAAGCACGCGCCCACCCTCCCGCAGCAGCTCGACATAGTTGAGCTTCAAGAGCCAGTCGGCGTTGTTGAGCATCATGGGCCTTGCCCTCGCCGAAGTCGATGAACCGCTCCATCTGGCGCTTTGAAACATTCGGCATTGTGGTCGATGTCGGCCTTGGTGAGCATCTTGCGCATATCGTTGCGACCCGAGGGGTCGCCCATCATGGTCGCCGCCGCCGATGAGCGCAATGGGCTTGTTGCCCGCCATCTGGAGTCTTTTCATCAGGCACAGAGCCATAAAGTGGCCGACGTGCAGGCTGTCGGCAGTGCAGTCAAAGCCGATGTAGAACGTCGCCTTGCCGTTGTTGACGAGGTCGCGGATCTGCTCCTCGTCCGTCACCTGCGCGATCAGGCCGCGCGCTTTGAGCTCTTCATAAATTCCCATTTGTTGATTCCTCCTGTATTTCTATTTTACTTCATTTCGGACATTTTGAGACGCTTTCGGATAGCAAAAAAACGCCCTCTGTCCGTTTGGACAGAGGGCGAACAAATTCGCGGTACCACCTCTGGTTCGCCGTTTTCTCGCAAAACGGCCTCACGGAGTGCCGACACACCCCGCGCGATAACGGGCGCTCCCGGGCGCGCCTACTGGAAAACTTTCGTTCGGCGCGCCGGCTCCGCGGTGTATTTCGGCACGTTTCCTCCCTTCTTGCACCGGCCGAAGGCTCTCTGCGCAGGAAATCGCTGCTTACTTCTCCGCTTCATCACCGTAAACGCAGATATTGTAACGTAAAGAATCGTTCTTGTCAAGTATCAAGTATTCTGCGGATTGTAATACATCACGAGCTTGCACAGCCCGTCGCACAGGAGCGACAGGTTCTCCTCGTCGATCCCCGTCGCTTTCCGCGGCAGGATACAGCGGCCAAAGCCCTTGACCTTTTGCACGCGCAGATGACCGTGCCGCCCGTGAACGCGCGGGTTGTCCGAGGGATAGTGAACAAGTCCGTCGGTCTTCAAAAAGCAGGTCTTCCTCTCGCTGTTGCTGAACTGCTCAAGGATCGTGTCGAGCAGCTTGTCGTTCCAGCGGCTCGCCTTGCCCGGCAAAATCAGCAACTCATCGCCCTCACCCACGCAGTCGAGCACGACGACGCTCTTCTTTTTGAGCTCGGGGTGCGCGTGGATCAGGCGCTTGGCGCCTTTGCTCCCCTGCGTGCCACCGTCAAGGAACAGGAAGCACACCTCGCCGGTAGCGCGGCGTCAGCGCCTTTGCGACCTCGAGCAGTGCGATGACGCCGGAGGTGTTGGCATTTTTGTTGTTCATTTCGCTCTTGCCATACTTGGGATAAAAGAGCCCAACAACCAGCAGCAGCAAAAAAGAGAGGCAGCGTCATATTCGGCATGTTGAGCGCGAACGTCACGCCGAACGAAATAAGGAAAGCTCACCGCCAGCGCCAGCAGCGGCATCAGCGCCTCGTAGAGCATGTACGTCGCCGGTCGCGTCGGGCAAATGAGCGGCGGCAGGACCTCGCGCACGCCGGTGTCGTAGTGCGCCGCGAGAACGATCTTTGCCTTCTCGATGTCGCCGACGACCACATTCGTCACATTGCCGCCCGCCGAGAGCGCCGACGTCCCGCTCTCGAGCTTCGGCGAATAGCCGAGCTCCTTGAGTGTGTAGACAAGCCAGGTGCGGAAGTCTACTTTTTCTTTCTCCTTGCGCCGCACCGGAAAATCCCGCTCGATGCGCTCAGCAAATTCGTTCATCTAATGTTCCTTTCTTCGAAAAAGCGCCGCATCGCGGCGCTTTTCTCTGACATGTGATTTTGCTTTACAGTAGTTGATCTTTAAAGTTCTCCGCCGCGCAGAGCAGTTCCTCTGCTCCTAAGAGCATCGTCTCGCTCGGTGGTCTCCCCCCCGCTTAGGCGGGCGATCTCGCCGGCGCGCCGCGCGGTCGAGCGCGACGACCTTTGTGAGCGTGCGGCCGTTTTCCTCGCCCTTTTCCACGCCGAAGTGCGTGTCGGCCATCGCCGCGAGCTGCGGCAGATGGGTGACGCACAGCACTTGCCGTGTGCGCGAGAGCTTGGCGAGCTTTTCCCCGCCACGCGCTGGGCAGCCCTGCCCGAAACGCCGGTGTCGACCTCGTCGAACACCATCGTCATCACATGTTCCTGCTCGGCCAGAACGTTTTTGAGTGCCAGCATGATGCGGGCCAGCTCGCCGCCGGAGGCGATCTTGTGGATAGGCCGCAGCTCCTCGCCCACATTGGCGGACATCAAAAAACGCCACGGCGTCCACACCGTCCCTCGCCCATGTCCTTTTTCCTGAAAGTCGATGGCAAAGCGGAGCTTCGGCATATCGAGCTCGCGCAGTTCCCTGGGAAATACGCTCCTCAAGCTCCTTTGCCGCCGCGTGACGGCGGTCGGAGAGGGCCTGCGCCGCTTCGCGCGCAGCCTTTTCCTGCTTTTTGAGCGTCTGCTCGAGCTGCTGCGCACGGTCGTCTGCATACTCGATGCGGTCCAATTCCTCACGCGATTTTTCAAGATATGCAAGCATCTCCTCGACGCTTGAGCCGTACTTCTTTTTCAGCCGGTAAAGCTGGTCGCAGCGCGACTCCACGGCGTCGAGCTCCTGCGGAGAAAAGTCGTATTCATCCTTCTTATCGCGGATCGTTTCGGCAAGGTCATACGCTTCACAGCGCAGCGCTTCCAAGCGCTCCGAGAGCGTGATGAATTCATCGCCGAGGCTGCGGAGCGAACGCAGCGCATCCTCCGCCTCCTTGATAGCGGACACCGCGCCAAGGCCCTCGTCCCCACCGTTCAGGCAGGCGTCCGCCTCGGAGATGGCGGAAATGAACTTTTCGCCGTTGCGCAGAATATTGCGGCGGGCAAGGAGCGTCTCCTCCTCCCCCTCCTGCAAGTCCGCGCGCTCGAGCTCGCCGATCTGATGGTGCAGCATGTCGACACGGCGCGCTTTTTCGGCCTCGTCCATCTTGAGCGCGTCGATCGCGCGGCGCGTCTCTTTCATCGCGTCATAGCGCGCGCGATACGCTGCCAGCTCATTTTCCGCGCGGCCAAAGCGGTCGAGGTAGACAAGGTGCTGCTCTTCGTCGAGTAACTGCTGTCCGTCGTGCTGGCCGTGGATATTGAGCAAGCTCGCGCCGATACGCTTGAGCTGCGCGACCGTCACTGGCCGTCCGCCCACGCGGCAGACGTTTTTGCCGTCACCGTACAGCTCGCGCTGCAATAAAAGCGTTCCGTCCTCCTCCGGCGTAAAGCCGTTTTCGGCGAGCCCCGGCAAATCTGCCGGGACCGCGCTGAACGTCGCGCTGACAAACGCCTTCTCCGCGCCCGTGCGGATGAGCTCGCGCGACGTGCGCTGGCCGAGCACCGCGCCGAGCGCGTCGATCACGATGGATTTGCCCGCACCGGTCTCGCCGGTGAGCGCGTTGAACCCGCGGCCGAACAGAATGTCCGCCCGCTCAATGATGGCGATATTTTCAATGTGCAAAAGCTCAAGCATCGCTCATTCTCCTGCAAAATTTTGTTCTTACTTGGTCTGGCGCTGTCTCTGCATGTCCTCGATCTCCGAGCAGAGCTCGGCGGCGGACTCGTTTTCGCGCATCACGATCAGCACCGTGTCGTCACCCGCGACGGTGCCGACCTTGGCGGAGATATCCATCCCGTCAAACGCTGCGCCGGCCGCGGGGCCGAGGCCCGCCATCGTCTTGATGAGCACCAGATTCTGCGCGCAGTCGACCGAAACGATGCTCTCGCGCAGGATGGTCTGCAGGCGGTCAGCCAGATTCAGGCGCATCTTCTGCGTCGAAACGGCGTAGCGGTAGGTGCCGTTGCCGGTCGGCTCCTTAATTAAGTGGAGCTGCTTGATATCGCGGGAGATGGTCGCCTGCGTGCAGGAGATCCCCTCCTTGCGCAGGCTGTCGATCAACTGCTCCTGCGTTTCGATCGCCGAAGCGGCAATGATCGCAAGGATCTTTTCCCTGTCTTTTCATTCTTTCATTGCTCGTTCCTCCCATCAACATTTTCTTTGTAAGATCCGCAGAAACTGCGTTTGCTCAGTCGAACGAGCTTGGTGTCGAATTTTGAGCGGCGCACTTCAATACTGTCGCCGCTGCGCAGTGAGAATGCGCGCCCGCCGTCCACGCTCAAAAGGACGGGCTTGTAGCTGTTTTTTTCCGTCTGCACAGTGATGACCCGCTCGGGCGAGAGCACGTAGGCATTGGCATGCACGCTGTGCGCGCAGATGGGCGAAACAATGAAGTTCCGTGCCGTCGGCTCGACCACAGGGCCGCCCGCCGAGAGCGAGTAGGCCGTCGAGCCCGTCGGGCTCGCGACGATCACGCCGTCGCCCGCCACGTCCACGAGCTTTCCCTGCTCGGTGAAGATTTGCAGCCGGATCACGCGCGAGATGTTGCCGCGCGCGATGAGCGCCTCGTTGAGCGCAAGGTTCGAGTAAATAACCCGCCCGTCGCGCTGGACGCTCACATCGAGCATCATGTGGCTCTCGATCTCATACTTTCCGTCACACAGGTCGCGCAAGCGCAAAAGGTCTTTGCTCTCAAGCTCCGCCATAAAGCCGAGGCTGCCGAGGTTGACGCCCAGCACCGGAATGTCGCGGTGCGCGGCGGTTTTGAAAGGTGCAGGATCGTACCGTCGCCGCCAAACGCGATGATCATGTCCGCACCGCGGATCTCCTGCTGAAGCGGCTCAATGTTGAGCCCGTAGCCCTCCGGCGGCTCCTGATTGCGAAACGGCAGGCACACGACATTCGGGCAGCCAACCTCGTCGAGCACGCGCTTGGCCTCCTTCGCGACGCGAAGCTGCGCGTCGCGGTAGGGATTCGGGCATAAGATGACTTTTCTCAGCATCCCGCGCCCTCCTTCCCGTGGTCGAGCGCCGCGTGTGACTGCTCCACAAGGCCCCCCGGAGGTCAAACGTCTTCTCCACCCAATCGCCGCTTTCGAGATACCCGAGGTATTCGATGTTTTGCCCTCGGGTCCGCGAATAGGAGAGAATGTGATATCAAGCACTGTAAAGCCAGAATCCTTTGCATGTGTCAGGAAGTTTTCCAGCACCTCAAGGTGTACGTCCGGGTCGCGGACGACGCCCTTTTTCCCCACCTTTTCGCGTCCCGCCTCAAACTGGGGCTTGATGAGGCAGGCGACATGTCCGCCCTCTTTTAAGACGCGGTGCACCGCAGGCAGGATCAATTTCAGCGAAATAAACGACACGTCGATGCTGGCAAAATCCAGCTCGTCAGGAATCTGGTCGCGGTCGAGATAGCGCGCGTTCGTGCGTTCCATGCACACAACGCGCTCGTCGGAGCGGAGCTTCCAATCGAGCTGTCCGTAGCCGACGTCGACGGCGTAGACCTTTGTCGCGCCGTTTTGCAGCATACAGTCGGTAAAGCCGCCGGTCGAAGCGCCGATATCGGCGCAGATACAGCCGTCCAGCTTGAGGCCGAACGTCGTCATCGCCTTTTCGAGCTTGAGGCCGCCGCGGCTCACATATCGGAGCGTGTTGCCGCGTACCTCGATCTGCGCGTCGTTCGGCACGGCGGTGCCCGCCTTATCCACGCGCTGCCCGTCCACAAAGACGAGCCCGCTCATGATCATCGCCTGCGCGCGCTGGCGGGTCTGTTCCAGCCCGCGTTCAACGAGCAGCAAGTCCAGTCTTGTTTTATTGCTCATTGCAGCACCTCCGCAGCCTTTTTTGCCAGCGATTCCGCGTCCAGCCCGAACTCGCGGTACAGCTCCTCCACTGTTCCCTGCGCAGGAAACGCCTTGCCGAGGTTGCACAGCTCCAGCCGTTCGGGCGAAATTTTGTTCCAGCCCAGAATGGCCGCCATGCGCTGGCCCATGCAGCCGACGCCCGCGCACTCCTCGGCGACCAGCATCGCCTTTGTTTTGCCGATGACCTCGCGCATGTCGCGGTCGTAGAGCGGCGAGATGGCGTTGATCTTCACAACGCGTGCCTCGATGCCCTGCTCGTGCAGGATTTCCGCCGCGTCGAGCACATTGTTGATCATCGTGCCGTAGGCGCAGAGGGTAATGTCCGCCCCCCTCGCGCAGCACGACAAGGTTCTGCCGCCCGCTGTCTTCCTTATAATTTCCCTCGCCGCCGCGCGGATAGCGGATGGCGACGGGGCCTTTGATCTCGTTCACCGCACGGTCAAGCATCGTGCGCAGCTCTGCAAAGTTCGACGGACACAGCACCGTCATATTCGGAATTTCCGAGAGGAATGTTGCATCGAAAATGCCGTGATGCGTCTCTCCGTCCGCGCCGACCATGCCCGCGCGGTCGACCGCGAAGACAACATGCAGGTCGGAGAGCGCCGTGTCGTGGATGAGCTGGTCGTAGGCGCGCTGCAAAAAGCTCGAATAGATCGCCACGACCGGCGTGAGCCCCCTGCTTGGCCATGCCCGCGGCCATCGCCACGGCATGTCCCTCGGCGATGCCGACGTCAAAAAGCGCACGGGATACTGCTCGGAAAAATCGTGCAGGCCTGTACCGTCGCGCATTGCGGCGGTGATAGCGCAGATCGTTTCGTCATTTTTTGCGAGCTTACAGAGTTCGTCGCCGAACACCGCGGAAAAATCTCGCTTATGCTCGCGCGGCACGCCCATCCGCGGGTCAAATTTGCCGACACCGTGATAGCGCTCCGGCTCGCGCTCGGCGGGCGGGTAGCCCTTGCCCTTTTTCGTGTGCACATGCACGAGCACCGGACAGTTCAAGTCCTTCGCCCATTTGAGCGTGTTGGTGAGCTGCCCCACGTCGTGTCCATTCACGGGGCCGAGGTAGGTAAAGCCCATGTCCTCGAACATCGTCGAATTCGGCAGCAGCGCCTTTTTGACATTCGTTTTCAGATGATGGTTAAAATCATACACCGCGCGGCCGACCGCGTTGCGGTCGAGCAGATCACGATAGGCTTTTTTGAATTCATAGTACGCAGGCTTCGAGCGCAAAAGTCCCAGATGCTCGCTCACCGCGCCGACATTGCCGTCGATCGACATGCCGTTGTCGTTCAGAATCACGATGAGCGGCTCGCCGGACGAACCCGCATTGTTGAGTCCCTCATAGGCAAGGCCGCCGGAGAGCGCGCCGTCGCCGATCAGCGCCAGTACGGAATAATCCTGATGCTGCAGCGTCCGCGCCCGCGCCATGCCGAGCGCGACGGAGACGGAGTTGGAGGCATGTCCCGCGATAAAGGCGTCATGCCCGCTCTCGCGCGGCTTGGGAAAGCCCGAGAGGCCGCCGTACTGGCGCAGAGACGAAAACTGCTCGCGCCGGCCGGTCAAAATTTTATGGGTGTAGCACTGATGCCCCACGTCGAACACCAGCCGGTCTCGCGACGTGTCGAACACGCGGTGGATGGCCACCGTCAGCTCGACCGCGCCGAGGTTCGAGGCCAGATGCCCGCCCGTTTTCGACACATTTTTCAGCAAAAATTCACGCAGCTCCGTACATAAAAGCTGCGTTTGCGAGTCGTTCAGGGCCTTGATGTCCGGGGATCATGGATGGTTTCAAGAATCAATACGGTTTCCTTCTTTATCTGACAAGATGCAGCACCGACAGCACCTTCGCCGTCAGGTAGATGACATCCTTGCTCTTTTTCATGGCGACCTTTTTGCCGATGGCCTTGCCGCCGATCGTCAATCCGGAAATGAGCGCCGTGACCACGGTGGATACGACGATACTGCGCCAGCCGAAGCTGTTTTGCAGCAGCACGACGATGACCGTCGCGGTCGAGCCGCTGACGATGCCGCAGATGTCACCGACCACATCGTTGCAGAACGAGGCGACCTTTTCCGCGTTGCGGATGAGGTACAGCGCCTCCTTCGCGCCCTTGACACGGTGCGCGGCCATCGAATTGAACGGCTTGGGATTCGCCGCCGTCACGGCGACGCCGATGATATCGAACAGGATGCCCAGCGCAATGAACAGCAGCAGGATCAGCGTTGCAGTCACATAGCCCGCATCCTCAAGCACCGCGCCCGAGCACAGGCTCATCGCGGTGGAAAGCGCCACAGCGATCAAAGACACACGGATGACCCAGCGCGCGTGGCTGGGCGTCTTTTCCGTTTTCTTCTGCTTTCGGTCTTCTTCGTTTTCCAAGGCTTTCTTCTCCACAGTTATTTCATAATCATGCTAATCAGCGGCAGCAGCAAAAGGTAATCCTGCGGCATAGGTCGGGTTGGCTTTCCCCGCAGCGCACCTCTCGTTGCCGATGGAGGCGGTTCCCCCTTAGGCGCTGCACCCCGTTGTCACCAGACGAGGTACCCGATTGCCACTTAGTCCGCACTGTAACCCTTTCGCTGCCCTTGCGACAGCCTAGGTGATTTCCACCCCGGAGTCACGCCGTTTCTTATCCTCTTTTGCAGGAAAAATTTCAAGGAGCGATCGTACTTCGCTCTTGGCCGGAGTCTGTACGTTGTTCTCCTATCCGAATTCCCCACGCAAGGCAGGCTACTCTGCACACAGCGTTCACGGCATAAAGCCGGGTAGCACCGCAATGCAGGTTCATATCCCGTCCCGTACCGAAGTCGATACCCGAAACCGGGAGTCCGCTCCGGCACAGCAACGAGTCTCCGCAGAAACAGGGTCGGTTCCCCCATGCCATTAGGGGTCGCCCGGAGTCCGCAGGCGCAGCTTTCGCTTTCGCCTCCCTTCAGCACCCACCCCAAACTGGGCGTAAGAAGCAGGCACCAGAGGCTTCACAGTTGTGCCCTTTAAAGGATTTTTAGGCCCTTCTTAGGAAACGGCAGCTCCGACTAGGATACTGCGCCGCTGCTTAGCATTGCCTATTATACACCAGTCAAACTGAATATGCAAGATATGCACAATAATATTCACCTTAGGAAATTGTAAATTTTTTATTTCGCAGAAAATTCTGTCTGCTGCGCGGAAACAAATAAATATCCCCCGGCCTAGCCGGGGGTATTTCTTAGACGGGCGAAGCCCTATGTTACCAGCCACGCCTCATGCGGCGTTGGTACGATCTGACATCTGCATAGGCTTGTTACCAGCAGCCCGTAAACGGGCTTAGAAGTTGCCCATCGTCAGTTGTTCGCCCATCCTATCTTCCTCTAATTGATTCCGGATGTACTCTTCTATTTTCTTCGCATTCTTCCCCACGGTGTCCACGTAGTATCCGCGACACCAAAATTCGCGGTTTCTGTACTTGTACTTGAGATTTGGGAACTGTTCGTAGATCATCAGCGAGCTTTTGCCTTTCAGGTATCCCACAAAGCTCGAAACCGCAATTTTGGGCGGGATCTCAAGGAGCATGTGAATATGATCCGGACATACTTCCGCCTCTACGATATTCACCTTTTTCCATTCGCATAACTGCCGCAGTATTTTCCCAATCTCCCTGCGTTTTTCGCCGAAGAACACTTTGCGCCGATACTTCGGCGCAAATACGATGTGGTATTTGCAATTCCACTTCGTATGCGCTAAACTGTTCGTGTCATTCATTCTTGAGTGACCTCCCTTTGTTTTGTAGTTTGCAGTTGCCAGACCGCATCTCTACTATAACAGAGGGAGTTTTATTTTTCCTCATCGGCAGCAGCCTCTTTTGAACCACTCGCCCAGCGAGTGGTTTTCGGGATACAAAAAGAGGTCCGGCCTTCGCCGAACCTCTTTTCATCATATTTTGTAATTTGGAAATTACTTGTTGCCGTTGACCATGGAAGCGATCTCAGCCGCAAAGTTCTCCTGCTTCTTCTCGATGCCCTCGCCCTTCTCGAAGCGAACGGCGGTGTTGAAGCTGACCTTGCCGCCCAGCGCCTTGGCAGCGTTGTTCATATACTGCTCGACAGAGACGTCGCCGTCCTTGACGAAGGCCTGCTGAAGCAGGCAGTTCTCGGCATAGAACTTGTTGAGCTTGCCCATAACGATCTTTTCCTTGACCTGATCGGGCTTGTTCGCCATCTTCGGGTCGTTGGCCATCTGGCCGAGCATGACTTCCTTCTCCTCGTCCAGAACGTCCTGCGTGACCTGGCTCTTGTCCCAGAAGCGGGGGTTGAGCGCGGCGATCTGCATGGCGATGTCCTTGCCGATCTCGGTGGCGTCGCAGCCCTCGACGGTCAGGTTGACGATAACGCCGATCTTGCCTTTCATGTGGACATAGGGGACGGAGAAGCCGTCAGCGATGCGGGCGAAGCGGCGGATGCTCATGTTCTCGCGGATGGCGAGGAACAGCTCGTCCTTCGCATCCTTGACGGTGCCGTTGCCGGTGACCCAGGGGCAGCCCATGAGCGCGTCGACGTCAGCGGGGTTCTCCTTGGCGACGACAGCAGCCACGCCCTTGACAAAGTTGTTGAACGGCTCGCCGTTGGCGACGAAGTCGGTCTCGCAGTTGACCTCGACCACAACACCGACACCGTCGATGACGGTGGCGTAAGCCATGCCCTCAGCAGCCACGCGGCTGGCCTTCTTCGCCTGAGAGGCGAGGCCCTTTTCGCGCAGATACATGACGGCCTTTTCCATATCGCCCTCGCACTCGATGAGGGCCTTCTTGCAGTCCATCAGGCCGCAGCCGGTGGCCTGGCGGAGCTCGTTAACAACAGCAGCAGTGATAGCCATTCTGATATCCTCCTGAAAAATAGTGTGGTAAAAATGAGACGGGGCGAGGCTTTGCCTCGCCCCGTAAGGTTCTTTTCTCGCTTGATTGGGAAAATCAGGCCTGAGCCTCGCCCTCGGCCTTCTCCCCGGTCTCTTCGCCCTGCTTGCCCTCGATCATGGCGTTGGCCATCACGGAGGAGATGAGCTTGATGGCGCGGATGGCGTCATCGTTGCCGGGGATGGGGTAGTCGATCTCGTCGGGATCGCAGTTGGTATCGGCGATGGCGACGACGGGGATGCCGAGCTTGTGCGCCTCGGCGATGGCGTTGCGCTCCTTGCGGGTGTCGACGATGAACAGCGCGCCGGGGAGCTTCTTCATTTCCTTCACGCCGCCGAGGTACTTCTCGAGCTTCTCGATCTCGGCGAGGTGCTTCATGACTTCCTTCTTGGGAAGCATATCGAACGTGCCGTCAGCCTGCATGGTCTTGAGCTGGTTGAGACGATCCACGCGGGTGCGCATGGTCTTGAAGTTGGTCATCATACCGCCGAGCCAGCGAGCGTTGACATAGTAGCCGCCGCAGCGGGAAGCCTCTTCCTTGATAGCCTCCTGCGCCTGCTTCTTCGTGCCGACGAACAGGATGTTCTGGCCGCTCTCAGAGATGGAACGGACGAAGTTGTAGGCTTCCTCGAGCTTCTTGACGGTCTTCTGCAGGTCGATGATGTAGATGCCGTTGCGCTCGGTGTAGATGTAGGGAGCCATTTTGGGGTTCCAGCGACGGGTCTGATGGCCGAAGTGGACGCCTGCTTCGAGCAGGGCTTTCATGGATACGACGTTTGCCATTGCTTGTAGTTTCTCCTTCAAATTTAGTTTTACCTCTGGAGCCTTCATCCCTCCTGCCAACCTGATGGCACAGACAAGAAGTCCGGTCTCCATGCGGAATACCCGGGTATTATACCCCGCTATTTTCAAAATTGCAAGCACTTTTTGAAAAATCCTGTGTTTTCCCCGCTTTCTTTTCCCTTTGCCGCCTTTCCCGCGTCGTTTTCCCGCGCTTTTGCACCCAGAAGTTGTCATTTTCCTTTTTTAATAATGCCTTTCTAAAATTTAGGCTTGCAAAAATGTCGAAAATCCTTATAATATAGTAGGTCTGCTATTGGGGGACTTTTCGTCCGCCGCCCTTTTCAGTACCGGCGGCGGCGCGTGCGGTGCTCTCTGCGCGGGATCTCCTGGCGCGGAAAGGGCTTGTCAATGAGAATGATATCGTCCCCGATCTGCTTGATACACTCCCATGGGATGCAGTATTCCTCTCCCCGGCCGAACAGCCCGAAAAAGCGGTACGGCCCGGGAATGATGAGTGCGGTGAGCTGCCCGTCCGGCAGCCTGCATTCCACGTCGCCCACATAGCCCAGGCGGCAGCCGTCGCAGATGTTGATGACCTCCTTGCAGCGGAAGTCGGCAAAGCGGCAGTTCATGCGCATCCCCTCCTGTTCCCTTTCATTGTATTCCCGGAACAGGAAGTCCTATCCCTCGCATTTTCCGCGACTTCTCTTCGGGCTATGCCGGAGGGAAAATTTTCTCTACGGAGGTTCCCACACATGACAGAGATCCAGCTCAATATGTACCATGCCCTGGCCCTTGGCGCCGCCATGTACGCCCTCGGTCTGGTGCTGATGAAGAAGATCCCCGTGCTCAGCCGCTTCTGCATCCCCGCTCCCCTGGTCGGCGGTCTGTGCTTCGCGATCTTCAACACCATCCTCTATGCCACGGGCACGGCGGTCATCACCTTTGACGACACGCTGCAAACGGTCTTTATGATCTTCTTCTTTACGACCGTCGGCTTCACCGTCAGCATTCCGATGCTGCTCAAGAGCGGCAAATCCGTCATCATGCTCCTTATTTTGAGCGTTGTGATGATCATTTTGCAGAATGTCGTCGGCAGCGGCGTGATGGCGCTCATGGGCAAAGATCCGCTCTACGGCCTCGCCTGCGGCTCCATCGCGATGATCGGCGGCCCCGGCACGGCGGCGGGTATTGGTCCTGACCTTGACGCGGCCGGTGCCATCGGCGGCACGACGGTCGCCGTCGCGGCGGCGACGTTCGGCCTCATCTTCGGCTCGCTCCTCGGCGGCCCGATCGCCCGCAAGCTCATCGTCAAGAACCACCTGCGCGACGAGCTCGCAGAGCAGACGGTGGAAGAGGATGTCGACGACACGCATTACAACACCCACGCCAATAACTTTGTCTACGGTTTCCTGCTGCTGATGTTCTGCGCCGGCGTCGGCAACGTCGTCAGCGTTCTGCTCACGAACCTCTGCGGCTTCAGCTTCCCCATTTACATCGGTTCGATGCTCGTGGCCGTCGTCGTGCGCAACGTGATCGACCACTTCAAGATCATGGAATTCCCCGCCGCCGAGATCAGCACGATGGGCAACATGTTCCTCGCGATCTTCCTCTCGATGGCGCTCTCGGGCCTCAAGCTTTGGCAGCTCGTCGACCTGGCGCTGCCGATGATCGCCGCCCTCGCCGCCGAGGTGCTGCTGATGGTCGTCTTCTCGCTGCTGGTCGTCTTCCCGGTCATGGGCCGCGATTACGACGCCGCGATGATCACCGCCGGCTTCATCGGCTTCGGCATGGGCGCCACGTCCAACGCCATGGCCAACATGCAGGCCGTTTCCCGCCGCTACGGTCCCTCTCCCTCGGCCTACTTCGTCATCCCGATGGTCGGCGGCCTCTTCAACGACTTCTTCAACGCCGCGATCATTGCATTCTGTATCGGTCTTCTTGCGTGAGAACCGTTTGAGGGCGCAAAGTCCATCGAAGCGCGCCGAACGATAAAAAATATCCCCGCTTCCCGTTCCGTATGTTTCCGCCGCGTGCGGACATACTGAAAGCACTACGCATGGGAGGCGGGGATTCTTTTTATGCTTGGCAAGGTGGAGATCTGCGGCGTGAACACGACAAAGCTGCCTACGCTGACCGCCGCGGAGACGGACGCGCTGCTTCATCGCGCAAAGGACGGCGACGCAGCCGCGCGCGAAAAGCTCGTCGAGGGCAATCTGCGGCTGGTGCTGTCGGTCATCCAGCGCTTTTCCGGCCGAGGGGAAAACGCGGACGACCTCTTTCAGGTCGGCTGCGTGGGGCTGCTAAAGGCCATCGACAACTTCGACACTTCGCAGAATGTTCGTTTTTCCACCTACGGCGTGCCGATGATCATCGGCGAGATCCGGCGGTATCTGCGCGACAACAGCTCCATTCGCGTCAGCCGCTCGATGCGCGACACGGCCTACCGCGTCTTACAGGCGCGTGAAAAGCTCCAGCGCGAGCAGCAGCGCGAGCCCACGGTCGAGCAGATCGCGCGCGAGCTCGGCATCCGGCGCGAGGAGGTCGTCTTCGCCATGGACGCCGTATGCGACCCCGTGTCGCTCTTTGAGCCCATCTACTCCGACGGCGGCGACGCCGTGTGCGTCATGGATCAGGTGCGCGACACCAAGAACACCGACGAGGACTGGCTCGAGCAGATCGCGCTCAAGGAGGCCATGGCGCGCCTGAGCGAGCGCGAGCGCCAGATCCTCGCCCTGCGCTACTCCGACGGCAAGACGCAGATGGAGGTCTCGAGTGAGATCGGCATCTCGCAGGCGCAGGTCTCGCGCCTTGAAAAAAACGCCATCAAGAGCATCAAGAAGAATATGTAGACTCAGACAAAAGGAGCGGAAATGTTTCCGCTCCTTTTTCCGTTTCTTCTCTTGACTTTATCCGCCATTTTATTACAATATAGTATGTATTTTTGCGCCGGTAGGATGCTCCTCCGGCAAATCCGGATCAAATGGAGGTTCCTTCCATGCATTACAACGTCATCATCATTGGCGGCGGCCCCGGCGGCATCTTCTCCGCCTACGAGCTGACAAAGGATCGCAGCGACCTGCGCGTCGCCGTGTTCGAGGCCGGTCACAGCCTTGAAAAGCGCCACTGCCCCATCGACGGCGACAAGGTCAAATCCTGCATCCGCTGCAAGAGCTGCTCGATCATGAGCGGTTTCGGCGGCGCGGGCGCATTTTCCGACGGCAAATACAACATCACCAACGACTTCGGCGGCACGCTGCACGAGTACATCGGCAAAAAGCAGGCGCTCGACCTCATGCACTATGTCGACGAGATCAACATGGCCTACGGCGGCGAGGGCACGAAGCTCTACTCCACCGCCGGCACAAAGTTCAAAAAGCTCTGCATCCAGAATAAGCTGAATCTGCTCGACGCCTCCGTCCGCCATCTCGGCACGGACGTGAACCTCGTTGTGCTCTCGAACCTCTATGACCTGCTCAAGGACAAGGTCGACTTCTACTTCGATTCTCCCGTCACCACCATCGCCCGCGAGGGCGACGGCTACCGCGTCACCGTCGGCGAGACGGACTATACCTGCGATAAGTGCATCGTCTCCGTCGGCCGCGTCGGCAGCAAGTGGATGGAGGGCGTGTGCCAGGAGAGCTCAAGATCCCCACGAAGTCGAACCGCGTGGACCTCGGCGTGCGCGTCGAGCTGCCTGCCGTTGTCTTCTCTCACCTGACTGACGAGCTCTACGAGAGCAAGATTGTCTATCGCACGGAAAAGTTCGAGGACAACGTCCGCACGTTCTGCATGAACCCCAACGGCATCGTCGTCAACGAGAACACGAACGGCATCGTCACGGTCAACGGCCACAGCTATGAGGATAAGTCCCTCCAGACCGAGAACACGAACTTCGCGCTTCTCGTCGCCAAGCACTTCTCCGAGCCGTTCAAGGATTCCAACGGCTACGGCGAGTCCATCGCGCGCCTGTCCAACATGCTCGGCGGCGGCGTCATCGTCCAGCGCTTCGGCGATCTCGTCCGCGGCCGCCGCAGCACGGTCAAGCGCATCGAAGAAGGCCTCGTCACGCCGACGCTCGCGGCGACCCCCGGTGATCTGAGCCTCGTGCTCCCCAAGCGCATTCTGGACGGCATCATCGAGATGATCTACGCGCTCGACAAGATCGCGCCGGGCACCGCAAACGACGATACGCTCCTCTACGGCGTGGAGGTCAAGTTCTACAACATGGAGGTCGCGCTCGACGAGCACCTTGAAACGCCGTACAAGGGGCTCTATGTCATCGGCGACGGCAGCGGTATTACGCATTCGCTGTCGCACGCATCGGCGAGCGGTGTTTATGTTGCCAGAGAGATTCTGGAAACGGTTTAACAAAACCATTTGCAAATTGTTCCGCGCAGGCGCGGGGGGATTTCCTGCGCCGCGCAGGAGTGCGTAAAAGGGGGATACTCTCTTTCTCGAAAGAGAGTATCCCCCTTTGCAACCCCCGAGAGAAAGGACGAGGGGCCTTCCCCCTCGACCCCGCACATTGCCAGATTGCAGCTTGAAGAACTGCACGCGCTGCGCAATGTAAGTGCGGTGTACATGGCTTCGCCATGAATCTCTGCGATTCGTTACCAGTCGCAACCGCGCCTTACTCCGTGAGGCGCGAGTGACGGTAGCACGGCGGCAGACTGCGTGCGGGCGGCATTGCTGCGCTCGCCGCGGGAAAATGAAAAGCTACCGACTAACACACCGGTAGCTTTCAGATAAATTCGATAATATCGTTTGGGGTGCAGTCGATCAGTTTGCAGAGCTTTTCCAGCGTCAGCAGTGTGATGTTCTTTCCCTTTTTCAGCGAATCCAAAGTCTTATTGTCAAGCCCATTTTGCAGCAGATAATACTGCGAAATACCTTTTTCCTGCAACGTTTTCCATAAAGGCTCGTAACTGATGATTGTCCTCACCCCACCTTCTTACGAGCCTATTATATGGAGCAAAGTGAAAAACAAGTATTGTGTATATCTCCACAATGCGGTAGAATGCCATCAAGGAGGGATGCACTATGACAACTTATAAAAGTCTCTACCACCTGATGGTACGCTCCATGAGCGAAGCCATCGATCTTTACGATGAGGGCAAGGGCATTCTTGCCCGTGAAGTCCTGAAAAAAGCCCTGTTAGACGCAGAAGAACAAGTCATCACACATGGTATCATCCCCGACGAGCCTATCGGCAGTACCGATTCAGCAGAAAACTAAAAAAATCCCCAGCGCGGCGAGCGCAGCAATGCCGCTCCGGCAGGTACTATCAGCTCAGAAGCATCCAAAGTAGGTGCAGTGCTTACCGGAAGTGCCACGGGGTGGATAATCCAAAAAGGAGGGGCAAGGCCCCTCCCTTTTGGTCGTTAGGGGTGCAGGGGCGAAATCGAAGCGCCCCTGCCGTTCTCTTAGGGGTTCAAAAGGGGACCTTCTCTCACGTGAGAGAAGGTCCCCTTTTATCCGCGCTCCCCTGCTTGCAGGGGGAACATTTCAATGATTACTTTTTAAAGCTATCTTTAAGAGTAACCGACCGGTTGAACACCAGATGATCCTCGGAGCAATCCTTGTTATCAAGGCAGAAATACCCAAGGCGCATGAACTGAAAGCTCGGCGCGGTCTTGCCCTTCTTTTCGGTCTTGTCGTACGCCGCGGCGATGTCGCGCATGCGCGGCTCGACCTTGCAGCCGGTCAGCACCTCGAGCGAATCGGGGTTCATGCAGGCAAGGAAATCCTTGTCCGCGCCGTCGGGTGCGGGGTCGCTGAACAGCTCGCTGTAAACACGCACCTCGGCGTCCAGCGCGGTCGCGGCGTCGACCCAGTGGATCGTCGCGCCCTTAACCTTGCGGCCGTCGGCGGGATCGCCGCCCGGCGAGTTCGGGTCGTACTCGGCGTAGACCTCGACGACGTTGCCGTTTTCATCCTTCTTGCAGCCCGTGCAGGTGATGAGGTACGCGCCCTTGAGGCGGCACTCGGGGCCGTTCGGCGTCAGGCGCTTGTACTTGGGCACGGGGACTTCCATGAAGTCGTCCGCCTCGATCCAGCACTCGCGGGAGAACGTGATCTCATGCGTGCCGGACGCAGGGTCGGTCGGGTTATTCTCGACCGTGAACGTCTCGCTCTTGCCCTCGGGATAGTTCGTGATGACGAGCTTCACCGGATGCAGCACGCCCATCGTGCGCTCGGCCTTCTCGTTGAGGTCTTCGCGCAGGCAGTGCTCGAGGAAGCTGTACTCCACCACGCTCGCGCTCTTGGCAACGCCGATGCGGTCGCAGAAATTGCGGATGGCCTTGGCGTGAAGCCGCGGCGGCGCAGGCCGCACAGCGTCGGCATACGCGGATCGTCCCAGCCGGAGACGATGCCCTCCTCCACAAGCTTGCTGAGCTTGCGCTTCGACATGACCGTGTGATCGATGCCAAGGCGGGCAAACTCGATCTGGCGCGGCTTACAGGGCACGGAGACATTGTTCACCACCCAGTCGTAGAGCGGGCGGTGCGCCTCGAATTCGAGCGAGCACAGCGAGTGCGTGATGCCCTCGAGCGCGTCCTGAATGGGGTGCGCAAAGTCGTACATCGGGTAGATGCACCACTTGTCGCCCTGACGGTGATGGTGCATGTAGCGGATGCGGTAAATAACAGGGTCGCGCATGTTGAAGTTGCCGGAGGCTAAGTCGATCTTTGCGCGCAGCGTGCGGCTGCCCTCAGGGAACTCGCCGTTCTTCATGCGCTCAAAGAGGTCGAGGTTCTCCTCCACGTCGCGGTCGCGGTACGGGGAGATGGCGGGCTTGCCGATGTCTCCGCGGTACTCTCTCGCCTGCTCGGGCGTCAGGTCGCAGACGTAGGCAAGGCCCTTTTTGATGAGCTCGACAGCGTACTCGTAGTCCTTTTCAAAATAGTCGCTGCCGTAGAAGAAACGGTCGCCCCAGTCGAAGCCCAGCCAATGGATATCCTCCTTGATGGCGTCGACAAACTCGACGTCCTCCTTCGTGGGGTTCGTGTCGTCCATGCGCAGGTTGCACAGGCCGCCGAAGCGCTCGGCGGTGCCAAAGTCGATGGTCAGCGCCTTGCAGTGGCCGATGTGCAGATAGCCGTTCGGCTCCGGCGGAAAACGGGTGTGGACCTGCTGGCCCTGGAAGCGCCCACCCTCCGCGATGTCTTCTTCGATGAAGGCGTCGATAAAATTTTTGCTGCCGGATTCGCCCTCAGCGGCGGCAGTCTTGACTTCCTCAGCCATATGATCCATTCCTTTCTTCGCGTCTGCGGTGAGGCAGACAAAATAATGAAATATTATATCCCGTATTGAGAGTTATTGCAAGCATAATATGCTTGCAGATTCCCTGCGGCCGCGCAGGAGTGCGGATAAGGGAGGGATATCTCTTTTTCGAAAAGAGATATCCCTCCCTTAAACCCTCCCAGAGAAAATTCACATTGCAAGCATTGCAGCTCTTCGAGCTGCTCGCTTGCAATGTCAAAACCTTTCTCTTGGGGGATTTAAAGGGGGCTGTTCTCTTTTGTGAAAGAGAACAGCCCCCTTTGCCCCGCTCCCCCTACGGGCACGCAGGGATAATTTCACTCTTTATTGAAAGAGCCCCTGAAGCTCTTCCCTGCTCATCAGCAAATTGAGCACCTCCACCAGCGCATTTGCGCTCAAATGCTCCGGCAGCTCCAGCCTTTTGCACAGCGCTTTGCGCTTTTCCACGCTGTCCGGGCCGATCAGGCCCAGGTCGTAAAGATCTGCTTTTGTGATGGATTTTCCCTTTACAGTGCTTTCTTCATCAATGGTCGCGCCCGCGCGGCGCAGAGCGTCAAGCAAAATTTCCGGCTTCATGCCCTCGACGCCGAGCTTGCCCTCCTTGCCGCCCTTGCGCTTGCGCTTCTCCTTGCCGTAGATGTCCGGTACGTAGGCTTGCAGCACACGACCCTCGGGGATATTGCCCTTGACGCGGTTACGGATCACGAATCCCGCGCCGTCGGGGTCGGTGAAGAGGATGATGCCCCGCTCCTTGGCGAGCTTTCGCAAAAAGGCCTGCTTTTCCTTGTCGTTGAACACGGCGAAGCCGCCGAGCTCCACGATGACCGCGTCCACGACCTGCGAGAGCGTGTTTTTGTCGTACCGCCCCTCGACGACGATGACTTCCTTTACCTTCGGCTTTGCCATAGATTCACTTCCCCTGTGCAAGGCGCATCAGCAGCAGCTTGAGCTCACCCTCGCTGTCGATGCCCTTTTCGCTTTTCATGCGCTGGTCGAGCCGCTGGCACATGAGAAGGCTCTGGCTGCACCACTCGCTCGTCGTTTTGCGCGCCGCCTCCATCAGTAAGCGCGCGGGATAGTCTGACCGCATCCCCCACAGCTCCATGAGCCAGAGCTTGTCCTTACCGTTGTCGAGCGCGATGCGCGCGGTGTAGATGCGCCGCAGCTCCTTGCTGATAACGGCCAAGATCACAAACGGCTCCTCCTGCTTTTTGAGCAGCTGACCCAAAAGCCCCGACGCGCGGCCGTAGTCGCGCTTCGTGATGGCGTTCGTCATATCGAACACCACCGCGTCGAGCACAGGATCGGCCACGGCGTTGATGTCGTCGGTCGTGATGTTCTTTCCCTTGGCGTAGGCGCCGATCTTCTCGATCTCCGGCACAAGGCCGGTCATCAGCGCGCCGCAGGTGAAGATCAGGTGCTCCGCCGTCTGTGCGTCGATGCCCTTGCCGAGCGCGCGGAAGCGCCGCGCGATCCAGTTGATGAGATCGCTGCGCTCCTGCGCCTCGAACTTGACGCTCTGTGCGTTCTTGTCGAGCGCCTCGTAGAGCTTTTTATACGTCTTGCTCGGCTTGTACTCGACAAGGTCGTACACAAACACGAGGCAGCAGTACGGCGGAAAGTCATTGAGTAGCGCGATGAGCGCCGTGCGCTGCTCCTCGGGGAGCTTAAAAAGGTCACAGTCCGTTACCACGATGAGCGTGCGCTCGGCCATCATCGGCATCGCCTCGACCGCCTCGTTCAGCTCCTGCATCGTCAGCGTCTTGCCGCTCAGGCGGTGGTAGTTGAACTCCTCAAAGCCCGCGGGGACGAGCTTTTTTTTTTGATCTCGCCGAGGTAGTATTCGCGCAGATAGCTCTCCTCGCCGTAAAAGATGTAGACCTGACCGATATTGCCCGCGCTCAGGTCGCTTTTCAATTTCTGATAGCCCTTGTTGGGCGTTTTTCTCTCTGCCATGAAGTCCTCTCAGTCCACTGTGATCAATATATTGCCCTGCATGTCCGTGCGGTAGACCGTCATGCCCGCGTCCGTCAGGCGCAGCAGCGCCTCCTCGGTCGGATGGCCGTAGCTGTTGTCGCCCACGCTGATGACGCCGGCCTCCGGCGTCACCGATTCGAGCAGCGTCGTACCGGTGGAATACTTCGAGCCGTGATGTCCGACGAGCAGCACTTCGATATCCGGTAAATCATAGGTCTCGACGAGCTTCGTCTCGGTTTTCGCGTCCATATCGCCGGTGATGAGCGTGTCGAAGTCGCCGAGCGAGCACAAAATCGTCAGGCCCAGCTCGTTTGCGCCCTTCTCGCCGAGCGGCGGATAGATCATCATCGTCGACGCACCGTTTTCTACATCCGTCATCTCGGTGACATAGTGGATGTTCACGCCGTAGCGCTCGGCGAGCGCTTCGACCTCATCGCGGTCACCCTCGCCCGCGTCGATATCGGCAAGGTAGATGGTATCGACATCCACGCGCGCAAAGAGCGCGGCAAGGCCGTTGGCGTGGTCCTCGTGATAATGCGTCAGCACCACGGAGTCGAGCGTCGCCCCTGCGGAGCGCAGATAGTCCGCCGCGATCGCGCCGGCGTCGATGTAGGAATTTTTGCTGCCGCAATCCACGAGCGCCGCGTGGCCCTCGGAAATGAGCAGCACGCTCTCCCCCTGCCCCACATCGAGCGCGACAACGTTCAGCCCGCCCTGTTCATAGTGTAGGGCATTGACCTTTGCCGCGGCGAAGAGCGACAGGACGGAAAGCCCCACCGCCGCAAAATAACGGTACTTCCCGCGCTTTGCCAGCGCGCAGGTGATGAAGATCGCGTACACGTACGCAAGCCATGCGACGGAAAACGCGGTGTTGAAATAGATGGCGTGGAACGGAAGCTCCTCCAAAAGTCCTGCGATGGCAAGCACGGCGCGAATGCCGAGCGCCGGCACAAAGGCACAGGCCGCGCCGAGCTGCGGCACAGCCGCCGCGATCAGTACCGAAAGTAATCCCAGCGCGAACACGACGCTCACGAGCCACAGGCAAAGCAGGTTGCTCAAAAGCGACACGATGGAGAGCGTTCCGAAATAGTAGCACGCAAGCGGCGTGGAAAACACCATCGCGCCGAGCGTCGTCGAAAACGACAGCAGCGCCGCGCGCACAAGCTTGTGCTTGCCGTGGGCGCGCTTCGTGAGCTTCGGTGTCAGATAGATAATGCCCGACACCGCGGAAAACGATAATTGTAAGCTGATGCTTGCGATGGCGAACGGATTTTTGAGTAAAATGAGCAGCAGCGCAAACGAGATGGACGTCGGCGGGTCGTTGTCGCGCCCCAGAAGCGGCGCGATCATGCCCATCGAGATCATGATGCACGCGCGCAGGATGCTCGGCGTCAGGCCTGTGACGAACGCATAGAGGAAAATGAGCGGGATCGTCACGGCGCAGCGGAGCTTTTTCCGCTTATCGCCCATCAGCGAACCGATCAGCGACGCCAGAAAGCAGCAGTGCAGACCCGAGACGGCCATCACGTGGGAAAGGCCCACCTCGGATAAGTTGCTCGCGTCCTCCTCGTCGAGATATTTCTTGTCGCCCAGCAGCAGCGCCCGCAGAAATGCACCCTCGCGCTCGCTGTAGCTGCGCTCAATGGTCTCACCGAGCGTCCTTGCGATGCGCTGCGGCAGATACTTGAGCGCGCCCGCGTTTGTGTCGTCATAAGTCGGGTCGCCGCGCTGATAGAGCAGGATGTAGACGCCTTGGCTGTGAAGTTGCGCAGTTGCAGTCCCTTCCCCGTCGGGTCGGTCGCGCTGTTGAACAGCGCCTCCGCCGTCACGTGCGCGCCGGGCTCGAGGTCCATAAGCTCCGCGTCGCCGTAGTAGATGGCCCGCCCCGGCAGGCCGCGGTTCAAGATCTTCACCGTGACCTTTGCGCCGTGGCTCGTCTCCTCGGCATAGCCCAAAAGCTCGACCTTAACCGTGTCCTGCGTGCCGAGCAGCGCGTCGTTCGGCGCTTTGATAAAATGCGCATAAAGCGTGTTGTACTCGAACGCAAAGCATAAGCCCAGCGCGCACAAAAACGCGCGCTTTGCCCAGTCCCCGCGCTTGTTTGCGCAGCCACAAAGTCCCATGACAAGCGCCGCCGCGGCAAACACGCCGCACAAAATGAGCGCCCACTGCGCACTCAGTAAATACTGCGAGAGCGCAACGCCCGCCGCAAACGCCGCGCAGAAGATCGCCAGTACCCTCATCGGCGCGCAGGGTCGTCCGTCAGCCCGAGCAAGTAGTCGGTGCTGACGCGGTAGTAGTCGGCGAGTTTGATAAGCGCCCATACAGGATCTCACGCTCGCCCTTTCATATCGCCAATAAACGTTGCGATTCAGATTGAGATATTCGGCGATCTCGATCTGTGTCTTATCGTTGTCAACTCGAAGGTCTTCCAGCCGCTGGAAATACATGAAATCACCTCGGATTTATGCTACCATTCGGTAACATTTCCGAGAGAATCTTCACCCATATGGCTTCACATTATGCATGTAAGCATACAACAATTCTTGCCGTTTGGCAAGGGAAGAAAAATGCCGCCTGCGGACGGTAGAATCCCCCCCCATTTTCTTTCCCGAGAAAGAAAAACGGGCGGTGTGACCGTCCAAAAAGAAAGGCGTTTGCATTGCAAGTCTCAGACTTGAACAACTCTATGCCTGCGGAATAAAAATGCCTGCCGCGTTCTATCTAAACGACTTGAGTGATTCCTCTATCCCGACGCCCTCATCTAAACGAAAAGTCTGGTGGAATCCATCATCCCAGCAAACATTCCTATGGGAAGGAAATTGATAAAGTGGAAACGCATTGGCAGAGCGGCAGCGGATGATAGTAGCGGGGGCAAATCTGTTGCGGAGTGCTTCAAACGCGGCTTCGCCGCGCTTGCTGGGCTGATGCAGTCGGCAAGCCACCACCAGCTCTTCGGCAACTCGCTGCAACTCTGGGCCACCTCTGGGAGGCAAGGGAGGGGTATCTCTTTTGGCCCCTCCCATGCAGGGGAATGGATACGCGCACCCGCGCTGCCAATTTCCTTCCCCTACGGGAAAACAATCAGCCAGGCAAATCGTATCGCGACCGGCAGGCATGAAAATGCAGATGCGGCGCAGCTCTGTCCCTCTGCACGCCGTGCGACGCAGTATCTCAATGCCGCTTGGTGAGCTTGGCAATGACCTCGAAGATGTGCGCGACGACGGCGCTGTTCTCTTCGTTCACGCCCGCGACAGAGATGCGATGTGCGCCTTCGATCACAAGAAAGTGGGGTAACCGGTGCTGCGGCGCGATGTCCTTGAAGGCATAGCAGAGGTCATCCTCGTAGACCTTTGCGGACGGGATCTCGCCCGCGATGATTTTGCAGAACAGGCAATCAGACATGTTTTTTATCGCTCCTTTCTGTAAAAATAATTTTATCTTATACAAATTGATTTTCTCGGCATCGTAAGGTGTAACCGATGCCCGCAAGCGATGTTTCGATGCTCTCGCGCGCAACGTCCAGAATCGTCACACAGCGCATCAAAAGAATCGTAAAAATCGCGCAGCTTCATATTCACGGCGCTCAGCAGCATCGCGGATCTTTCGGTAACGCCGCCATCAGCCGAGCTTGCTCAGGGGATGAGATCATCCACCGCCACCGCGAGCGCGTCGTCGACCCTTGCTCACCCGGTGCCGCCGCCCATGGCGGAATCCGGCTTGCCGCCGCCCTTGCCGCCGACGATGGGCGCAATATTCTTGATGATATCGCCCG
>VOFJ01002074.1_pt1 | contig 26010 bp, 51 predicted proteins | sample 5384081 | NCBI WGS metagenome assembly VOFJ01 (sample SAMN12384729, study PRJNA508395) | human gut metagenome | isolation source: healthy gut I | host: Homo sapiens | reverse complement strand
TTGTATAATTTATTTTTGGTACTTCAGGAGTTATAAACCATATAACGAATTTCAGAAAGACTTCCCTGAAATAGAAGAATCTGGAGTAAAAAATTTACACAGATAAAGATGGATTCCAGTATAGTGTGTCTGTCCCTGATTATTTGCTTTGGAATGGAAATCTTGCGATAGCTGAGTCAGATGTTCGATATGCACTAATTATTTGGATAAAACCATTTCACCAAAGAATAAGTCAAGGCGTGCTATTTAATGACTATAAGGATTTGAATACTCAAATTATGTTGTCAAGTAGCAAAAAAGCTGAAGATCAAGAAGATCAATGGATTGTTGATGAAAATAGCACAATATTGACTACGATATTTGAAAAAAAGCAAATAAAGTATGGAATCTGGGGTTGAAATAAATGAAAGCAATTAAAAACTTATGTTTGTTTTGTTTCCTGATTTTTTGGAATACTTATGCAATCTGAAATATTTCAAGATCAGCTTTGGAACTTTTCTACAAGCATATTTTACGTCATCACGCTATGAAGTTGCTAGTGAAGATATGTCGCAGTTTCTGAAAGATGTATCAGAAACTGCAACGGAGAATGATGTACATATTTTTTTCTCAGTACAATGAAATCAATAATAAATACCTTTCAACACTTCATATTTATGGCGATGATAAAGTAATCAGACAAACATTAAAAAATACTGCAAACATAGAAGAATCAGAATATACCGCTTTAGTTTCCGGAATTACGAAAGTAAAATTTCATAATCTCTCAGAATTGCAAAAAAGTACCTCTCTGTGGGTTATGAAAACTTTATCTCATACATAGGAAATGAGGACAATATTATCTCTGCATATCAGAAATTATCAGAAAAAAATATAGCTTAACTTATCCAGAATATTGGAATTCTACGGAAAAGGACATGATTTTTATTATATGGGGTATGATTATTGCATTGATGATTGTTCTAAATGTAATTGAAGTGGTTAGGCGCGAAAAAAAAGGTTGTTGTACGAAGTTTCCTTAGGAGAAAGTGCTGGTTTCATAGCATTTAAGGCTGCTTTATTCGATGTAACTTTTGACATTGCATTATTTATTGTTGCAAAAAATATTGCTGTCAAATTATATATCGGGAGCATATGAGAATAGACTCGTCACAATTTTATATTCCATTGGAATTATTCTTTCCACTATTCCATATTGTTCTTTTTTGCTTTTTTGATATTAGAAAGGCATTCGCAAATGCAACACACAAAAAAGAGGAGTGGATTTTTTAATTTATTCGTTAAAATTTATAGCAGGGGTAGCCGCTGTTTTTTTTACAATTACCACTAATATTAGTAGTATTCATAATAACCTATTTACAAATGAACATTTGTTAGAAGAATATTATGATGCAAATTATTTTACCGTAAAGACTACTGATTTTAATGCTGAAAAAGAAGAAGCTTTTTGAATAAACTATACAAGAATGAATATAACACATTAAAGCCTGTAATATGCTTGAATATTTTAAAATGATAAAAATGATGTGATATATGTAAATAATCATGCAAAAGATATGTTACAAGGTTTTACGAAGCAGATAAATGCAGTAGAGAATGAATCTTCTGATTTGATTATTTTCATTCCAAAGAATAGATATTTTGCTAAAAACAAGCAATTAGCCTATGACTCCTTGAGCCATGTTTTAAATCATGATAATTTACAACAATTAAATATTCAGTACATAGAGTATAGCGAAACAGAATACTTTTCCTATTTAGATACAAGTAGAATAAATGGTATCGAAAAAAAGCAAAAAATCCGATAATTATTTATCAGGCAAACAAAGATTTAGCAGTCAATGGTGGGTATCTTGAAAGCTATAAAGCAGGAGCAGTTTTATTTCAATGTGATGAAAAACAGCTAAGAAATATCAGCAAAAAAAGTATGAAGATATGCTTGAAATTATCAGCTAGTAATTACAAACGTACATGAACAGTATTTATATAATCACACATTTTTAATAAAACTCGTGGGGATTTTTAAGTTCTCTTTGTACGATTGTATTGCTTTTAAATATTATGATTATTGTTACAGTAAGTAGACTAGAGTTCCGAGAAAATGCAATGAAAATTTCCTTGATGAAAATCTTTGGATATAGTTTATTTGAACGGCACAAAACACTTCTTAAAATGATTGTAGTGGAAAATTTTGTGATATTAGTAGGTATGCTTATCTATTCTTTATTATCGGTACAGACTGAAGTAGGAATTAGCATTCTTGTTAGTTCATTTATGGCACTAATAGAATTTACAATTATTTTCTTTAATATCACAATTGTTGAAAAAACAAACATACCGAAATCATTAAAAGGAGGTTGCTTATGATAACAATTGAAAATCTATGCAAAGCATATAATGATAAAATTTTGTTCAAAAATTTTCATTTGGAAATTCCAGATAGCCGTTTTTTGGTAATTAGTGGCGAAAGTGGATGCGGAAAAAGTACTTTACTTAATATGATTGGAGGTATTGGAAACTCCTGACAAAGGTTCTATTATTGTGAATGGTTTTGATGTGGCAAAAAAAGGAAAAAAGCAGAAATATTTCAAAGAAGTTGTTGGATTTTTATTTCAAAATTTTTGCCCTTTTGGAAAACAAAACAGTAAAAGAAAATCTAGAAATAATAAAAAAATCAGGTAGAACGGATATTTCAATAAATGAAGCTCTTGAAAAAGTTGGTTTACAGAAAGTAATTAACAAAAAAGTCTATCAATTATCTGGTGGCGAACAGCAGAGAGTTGCGTTAGCTCGTTTAATGCTAAAGAAATGTTCGATTGTATTAGCAGACGAACCAACTGGTTCCTTAGACAAAAAAAAAATAGTGAGATTGTTATGAATATATTGCATGAGTTAAGTGAACAGGGAAAAACAGTTATTGTTGTAACTCATAGTGAAGAAATTGTAGCACAAGAAAAGCATGTTCTATATTTATAATTACCCATAATAGAAGAATATGTTCTTTCGGGGAGACACCCTCCTCTAAGAACATATTCTTTTGGTTAAAATTGATTATAAAGATACTTTTACTTCAGTATATTCGCTATATTGATGGGATATATATTTTCATATTATTTATATGGATAAGAATTATAACTCTAGTGAGTCTTCTGCATCTACCCACATCTGTAAATTACCCTCAAGATATAATCTTGCATATTCCAAAGGCTCATCCACAGCCAATGAAGTAAGCGCACATTCTGATCCGGGTGTGGTTTTTAGATTTTTTTCAGCTTTCCAGCAATCAATGCGAAGCATATATCCGGCACTTGTGTAAACATCAATACTATCGTGATTTATGTTGTATTCTGCATAAAATTGTTCTCATCGTATCTTATCTCCATTTTCTTTTTAATAATCAGTTATAGAGTTAAATATCGAAAACATTTCAATCAGTTCACCATGTCGTTATTGTTATACTGTGTTATGAAATTTTCTTTCCCTTATTTTTTTTTCCCATATTAAGGTTCATGAAAACCAATGTGAGAATATAACACAAGGGAAAGAGTAAGGGAAAAAAGCTCACTTGCTACAAACTTAGTATTTTCAAGGGTTTGCGAAGAATTTGATAATTAAATATAACAGTTATTAAATTTCCTAAAATATGTGAAATATCAACTGGAGTTTTACAATTTTACTATAATATCAAAATAAAAGGAGAAATAAGTATGCCATTTATTAATTCAAAAATCAGTATTTCAATCACAGAAGAACAGGAAGAAACGGTAAAATCGCGTCTTGGACAGGCAATTGCGACAATTCCCGGAAAATCAGAAAATTGGCTGATGGTAGGGTTTGAACCGGAATACCGTTTATATTTCCGCGGAGAAAAAATGAGCCGATGGCAATGGTAGAAGTAAGTGTGTATGGAAATGAAAATCCGGCAGCATTTGATAAACTGACAGAACAGATTTGTCAGATTTTTAATGATGTTCTTGGAATTGCACCGGACCATATTTATGTGAAATATCAGGCAGTTTCGGTAACTGGGGTTGGAATGGCGGTAATTTTAGGAATCTTTTCTTGTAACGTCGGTATAGAAATGGTAGAATAGATAAACCAGATTGAGACAGTTGCAAAAGGGGTTTTGTAAAACTGAAAAGGAGGTGAAAGTATGACAGACAATGAGTTGCTTCTTGCGATTTCAGATATGATGGATAAAAACTGAAAGCAGAGCTTGGTCCTATGAAAGCGGATATCAGGGAACTTCAGACAGATATGAAAGAAGTGAAGAGCGATGTCAAGCAATTAAAGGCAGATGTGAAAGAACTTCAGGTAGAAATGAAAGAAGTGAAAGCAGATGTGAAAGAACTTCAGTTAGAAATGAAGGAAGTAAAGGCAGATGTCAAGCAATTAAAGGCAGATGTGAAAGAACTTCAGATAGAAATGAAAGAAGTGAAGGCAGATGTTAAGCAGCTTAAGGCAGATGTGAAAGAACTTCAGGTAGAAATGAAAGAAGTAAAGGCAGATGTCAAGCAGCTTAAGGCAGACGTGAAAGAACTTCAGACAGAAATGATAGAAGTGAAGGACAACATTCAGAGTATATGGGTCCATCTGGAAAATGAGACAGACAAGAATGTACAATTGCTTGTTGAAAATATCGTTCCGGCAGCAAAAAAGTATGAAAAAGAAGTTGAGAGAATTGATGCAATACAGGAAGATGTAACGATTGTGAAAGAAGTTTTGCAGGAACACAGTGAGAAGCTTTTGAAGATGGCTTAAACATAAATAATTATAGAAGCAAAGTAGCATGGAGGAAAGACAATGGCATCATGGAGAGACAACATTCGTCAGGTAGAACCGTATGTGCCTGGTGAACAGCCGAAAAATACAAATGTGATAAAACTAAATACAAACGAGAACCCTTACGGACCATCGCCGAGAGTAAAAGCAGTTACCGATGATGCGGAATTATTAAGACTGTATCCGGACCCGACCGCATCGCTTTTGGTAGATGAACTTGCCTCATATCATGGTGTTGAAGCATCACAGGTATTTGTTGGCGTTGGCTCGGATGATGTACTGGCTATGTCATTTTTTGACCTTTTTAATTCGGATAAACCGATACTTTTTCCGGATATTACATATTCTTTTTTACGATGTGTGGGCAGAACTATTTCGTATTCCGTATGAAAGAGTTTGCCTTGATGAAAATTTTCGGTTGAAAAAAAGAAGATTACTGCAGAGACAATGGTGGGATTGTATTTCCAAATCCAAATGCGCCTACCGGAATTTTTGAACCGCTCGATACGGTTGAAGAAATTATAAGGAAAAATCCGGATGGTATTGTAATTGTGGATGAAGCGTATATTGATTTTGGTGGAAAAACAGCATTGCCATTGATTGAAAAATATGACAATCTTGTTGTCGTCCGGACATTTTCAAAATCACGTTCGATGGCAGGAGTTCGAATTGGTTATGCAATCAGCAATCCGGAATTGATAAAGGCATTAAATGATGTAAAATATTCTTATAATTTCATATACGATGAACCGACCGTCGATTCTTATGGGAACGGAGTCGGTAAAGGACGAGCAGTATTTTTTGTGAAACGGTAGAAAAAATTATTGCGACAAGAGAGAAATTTGTAAAGGATATTGCAGAACTTGGATTTACCTGCCTGCCTTCTTCGGCAAATTTTGTGTTCGCAACACATAATCGTGTTCCGGCAAAAGCTATTTTTGAGGCGGCGAAGGAAAAAATAATATTTATGTACGTTATTTTGACAAGCCAAGAATCGATAATTATTTAAGAATATCCATTGGAACCGACGAGCAGATGCGTACATTTGTTGATTTTTTGGAACAGTTTGTGCAAAGCTATCAGTAAATAGTTTGGACAACGTTATCAGTTAAAAGTAGATGTAAGATTATCAGAAAAAAGAATATAGACATGAAGACGTGATACGGAGTAAAAAAGTAACGAAATAGTTTGAAATCATATATGAATTATAAGTTTGAGAAAGTATAAGAAACCGAACCGGCAGACGATTTTTTTTAAGAAATGTCTGTCGGTTTTTTTTTGCCGCAGCATTCAAAATTTGTAAATGATTCAAGATAGCGCAGCATGATTCAAATTAGCACACGCAAAATGTTGACTTTGTAAAAAAGAAACACCTATGATTTTGAAAAAGAAATATTTCTAAATATTTAAAATCCGGATTTTATCATTTTTCGAAACGTTTCGATAAAAGAAAAAGTTGCGAAGGAGCGATAAAATGAAATTTGATGAATTTACAGAGACAGTACGGGATACGCTTGCGGTTCTGTTTGAAGATGAAAAAATTGGAGGTGATAGTAAATAAAGTTGAGAAAAATAATGGCTTGGTATTGACGGGAATCAATATAAAAGAAAGAAATGCCATGGTAATACCGACTATCTATATTGACGATTTTTACAAAGAAAATATAGAACAAAAAGATATTCAGGCGATTGCAGAAAAAATTAAAAATATTTATAGAAACCGGCAGCCGGATAATATATTTAAACAGAACGAGATTAAAAAAGTATCAGGATTTTGAATGGGTAAAAAGATAAAATTATATTTACGCTTGTCAATTATGAAATGAATAAAAAAGACTGGAGGAAATACCCTACCTGCCATTTCATGATTTGGCAATTGTATTCCGCTGTGTTTTTCACAAAGGAGAAAATGGAATTGCATCCTCCGTTGTTTCCTGTAAAGATATTTTGCGTTGGGGCGTGGATACGAAACAAATTTTTCAACTGGCAGCATATAATACGCCGCGGATGTTTCCTCCAGTTATAGCAAATATAACAACCTATTTAAAAGAACGAGCGGATATACCGGACAGTATGTTTGAGGATTTCGCAGAAGGGCAGGGAGATTTGTATGTTATTTCAAATGCATCCGGTATCAATGGAGCGGCTGCGATTTTATATGATGACCTGTTAGAGAAATGTGCAGATATCGTGAAAGATAACATATATATCATGCCTTCCAGTATTCATGAGATGCTTTTTGTAAATGCCGGAATAGTACAGGAGAAAGATGAACTGATAGAGATAATAAAGGAAGTTAATAATGGAGTGGTAGCTCCGTCGGATTTGCTATCGTATAACCTGTATTATTATGACAGGAAGACAAAGAAAATTCAGTTTATGGAAAAGGATAAATAAGGAAACTGAACCTTGAAAACAGAATAAAATCACAGAGAAATAACAATTGCTGAAAGTGAAAAAAAACGTTCTGACAAAAAGAGCAAACAAAAGAGTAAATCGAGCTTTTTTCATTGACAAAAGATGAAGCATGACATAGAATTATAAAGTGTATATTGAGTGCAAATTTGTGTGGTGAGAGGAGAACGGTGTGGCTGAAAACTATGTTTCAAGACGAGATAAAATTGTTGCATCGGCAGTCGAATTAATCGGCGATTTAGGATTGAATGCTCTGACAACCAAAAATCTGGCTCGTAAGGAAAAACATATCCGAAACCTTAATTTATAAGTACTTTGGGGGGGTATTGATGAAGTGCTTACAGAGGTGGTATTGCAGTACGCTGCTTTTGATAAGAATATACAAAAGACAGTAGACCGCCAGACGGGAAACAATATGGATAAATTGAGGTTTTATGCAGATACATACGCTACATATTATGATAACTATATTGGTATGGGCGCTATCATGTTGCATTATGAGGAATTATTACATCTAAGTGAAACACGGGAAATTATCTCAGAATGTATTCTGAAAAGAAATGAATTTGTCTGCAAACTTTTTGAAAACGCGATTGCAGATAAGGAGATTCGGGCAGTATTTACCCCGAGAGAGCTGACATTGATATTTAATGGTATTTTTTACGGAGGGACTTTTGGAGAGGAGAACCAGATATTCCGGAAAGACATTTCGTGTTGAAGTGAAAGAGATGTTAAACCAGATTGAGAAAATGCTTAGATTCTAGTATAGGAGGAAGTTTGTCATGAGAATTTTAATTGCTGAGGATGATGTTGCCAATGCAAAAAGTTTTTATCAAAATATTTAAGTAAATTTGGAGAGGTTGTTATTACGCCGGATGGAATTGCGGCTGTAGATGAATTTGTAAATCATCTGGAGAAAGGCGAAAATTTTGAACTTGTATGTCTGGATATCATGATGCCGAAGATTGACGGATATAAAGTGCTTGCATCGATTCGAAGTGCGGAGCGGAAACATGGTGTTTCAAGAATGCTGCGTTCAAAAGTTATTATGACGAGCGCATTGGATGAAGCCAGTTTCGACAGCAATCAGGCAAGTGATGATTACGATGATTATATCTGTAAACCGATTGATATTATGAAATTCAACCAGATTCTGAAAAAAACTTGATATTATCTAGGAAGAACAGAAATGGATTTATTTGATTATATGCGGCAGAACCAGAGGGACGAAGATTCGCCTCTGGCAAAGAGAATGCGGCCGGAAAAACTGGATGAAGTCATTGGACAGGAACATATTATCGGAAAGGATAAGCTGCTCTATCGTGCGATTAAAGCAGATAAGCTGCAGTCGATTATTTTATATGGACCGCCGGGAACCGGAAAGACGACGCTTGCAATGGTAATTGCAAATACAACAAAGGCAGATTTTAAACAAATCAATGCGACGACTTCCGGAAAAAAAGATATGGAACGCATCATTGAAGAAGCGAAGAATACAAAAGCTTTGTATGGAAAAAGAACCATTTTGTTTATTGATGAGATTCATAGATTTAACAAGTCGCAACAGGATTATCTTCTTCCATTTGTAGAAGATGGAACGATTATTCTGATTGGAGCAACAACGGAGAATCCGTATTTTGAAGTGAATGGGGCGTTGATTTCCAGGTCAAATATTTTTGAATTAAAGCCGCTGACAAAAAAAAATATAAAATGTATTATTCGAAAGGCGGTTTATGACCAGAAAGGCATGGGCGCCTTTCAGGCATGTATTGATGAGGATGCGTTAGATTTTTTGAGCGATATGGCGGATGGGGATGCGCGAAGCGCAATTTAATGCTGTTGAATTGGGCGTTTTGTCATCGGAACCGTCCGAAGATGGAAAGATTCATCTTACGCTTGCAGTAGCGGAGGAATGTATTCAGAAGCGTGCGATACGATATGATAAAGATGGAGATAATCATTATGATATTATTTCTGCTTTTATAAAAAGCATGCGGGGTTCGGACCCGGATGCAGCCGTTTTTTTATCTGGCTAAAATGTTATATGGCGGCGAAAGCATTACATTTATCGCACGAAGAATTATGATATGTGCATGCGAGGATGTTGGAAATGCGGACCCGAATGCAATTTGTGTTGCAACAGCATGTGCACAGGCGGTAGAACGGATTGGTATGCCGGAAGCGCAGATTATTCTGGCACATGCGGCAATTTATGTTGCATGCGCGCCAAAAAGCAACGCGGTTGTAAATGCGATTTTTTCTGCGAAGGATGCAGTCGAACATGAAGAAACCGGATTGGTTCCACCGCATCTGCGCGATGCGCATTATGGCGGGGCTGCAAAACTTGGACATACAGGATACAAGTATGCGCATGATTATCCCAATCATTATGTGAAACAACAGTATTTGCCCGATAAGATGGTAGGGCGACAGTTTTATGAGCCGCCGGACAATGGGTATGAGCAGACGATTCAGGCATATTTTAAAAAGATAAAGGAAGAATTGGATGGAGAAGATTAAACGACTGGCAGCGATAATAATGATACTTATTATTCTGGGACTGGTGATATTTGCATTTGTTCTGGGAATTACAGGAAGTGAATATTTTGCGGCGGCGCTGTTTCTCTGTGTCATTGTTCCTGTTCTTTTTTATGGCATCAGCCTGTTTACAAAGCTGTTTACTGCAAAGGGCAAAGAACTTGCGGCAGAGGCAGAACGGAAAAACAAGGCAGAACAGAAAAACAAGACAGAAAATAATGATGTTGAAAAAATAAGGTATTTTCTGCTATACTCTATAAAGTTTTAAAAATTGAGACGAGGGTATGTAACATGAGTTTATTATCACAGTGGCGCGACTATGCGTATGGTTTTGATGACAGAACACCAGAGGGAAAGCAGTTCTGGTTTGATTATTTTCAGGCTGAAAAAGGAATCTATGAGGTAATTCTTGCAAATCAAAGGCAGACCCGGTGGAAGGGACTGTGAAGGCGCTTGCAGAGAAGTTTGACGTCAGCATTCAGACAATGATTGGATTTCTGGATGGAATTGATGACAGTCTTATTACGTCCAATCATCTGGACGATGTAACAGAAGATTCTGAAGTCAGACTTGGAATCGATTATGAAAAAAATTTACATGAATATGGTTGGATGTAATGCAGAGTGGCTTTATACATTGCCTGCATGGGATAATATTCTGACAAAAGAAAAGAGAGACGAGCTGTATAAATTAGAGAAAACTTCAAAAACTCTGGTTAAGCCGCCAAAGGTTGGAAGAAATGACCCATGCCCATGCGGAAGCGGTAAAAAGTATAAAAAGTGCTGCGGCAGATAATGAACATAAAATTGTTTGCAATCGCGATAGTTTTGCAGAATGTATAGAATTCACAACGCAACCGGAAAAACAGGGTTTTCGTTGGGTGATTATCGAGACATTATTCGGTGCGATACATTATCAGAAATAAAAAAGAACAGGCGGATGGTATTTCTGCCTGTTCTTTTTTTTCGCATATTGAAAAAATGCAGAAATATGCTGCATTTGCGAAGCGGCAATAGTAAGTGTATGTATAGTTTTTTACAAATGCGAAACAAGATGAAGGTGGATAAATTTTGGAAGATATCAGACAATTCAGTAAAGAACAACAGGAGGCAATTTGCCACAAAGATGGGGCAATGCTCGTCCTTGCCGGACCGGGGGAGCGGAAAGACAACCGTCATTGTACATCGTGTAAAGCACCTGATTGAAAAGGATGGAGTGAGCGGCAGTCACATTTTAGTTATTACGTTTACGAAAGCAGCGGCAAATGAGATGCATGCGCGGTTTGAGCAACTTTCCGGTCAACATTTGGGAGTAACATTTGGTACCTTTCATTCTGTCTTTTTTATGATATTGCGAAAGGCATATGGATATGATGCGTCAAATATCATACAGGAAGCAGAAAAGTATCAGATTGTAAGGAATATTATTGAAAAGAAGAATCTGAATTATGACGGACAGGAAGATTTTGCCAAAAATGTGATAGCGGAAATTGGATATGTAAAAAGCGAGATGGTAAATATTGATACATATGAGTCGTCAAATATGAAACCGGAGGATTTCCGGCTGGTATATCAGGCATATGAGGATATGTTACGGAAAGAAAATAAGATTGATTTTGACGATATGCTTGTTTTTTACTTATGAATTGCTTCGTGACCGCCCGGATATCAGGCGGATGTGGCAGCAGCGATTTCGGTATATTCTGATTGACGAATTTCAGGATATTAATCGGATACAATATGACACAATCCGGCTCCTGTTAGGCAGGGAAAAGAATATTTTTTGCAGTTGGGGATGACGACCAGTCTGTTTACAGTTTTCGGGGTGCAGATACGAAAATTATGCTTGGATTTCCAGAAGATTTTCCTGGGACAAAAAATAATCTGCCTGAATATCAATTACAGGTGCAGCAGTGCAATTACAGATTCCGCCAGACGCATGATACAAAAGAATCAGAAACGCTATAAAAAAAGAAATGATATCGGCATTTAAAAAGAGTGAATGCGAGAGAATTCATGTTATTGAAGTCGATGGAATGCAAATGGAACAGGAAGAAATGGCTAAAAAAATAAGAGCGTTAAATGAGAACGGAATCGCATACTCCAATATAGCGGTTCTTTATCGGACAAATTCCGAACCTGCGGGACTTGCAATGAAATTGATGCAGTATAATATTCCGTTTAAAATGAAAGATAAGATTCCGGATTTGCTTTCGCATTTTGTGGTTGTAAATATACTGGATTATATCAAGCTGGCGCTTGGAAGCCGGGAACGGGAATTGGCGCTTCGAATCATAAACAGACCAAATCGGTATATCAGCAGGGACTGTTTTTCGAAGGAACAGATTAATTTTGAGGAACTGAAAGAATATTATAAGGACAACAACAGCGCGGTACAAAGACTTGTTACGCTTGAAAATGACTTGAATCGCATCAAAAACCTGAAACCATATGCGGCTGTAAACTACATTCGGAAAGCAGTCGGGTATGATGATTATTTAAAAACATATGCAGAATACCGCGGCATGGATTATCATGAATATCTGGATATTGCTGACGAATTTCAGGAAATGGCGCGAGAAGCAGATTCTTTTGATAAATGGTTTGCGATGTTGCAAGAGTACCGCGATAAAATAAATGAACGGAAAAAACAGAGTGATTATACGAAAGATATGGTAACGCTTGCAACGATGCATAGCGCAAAAGGTCTGGAATTTGACCAGGTTTTCATTTTGAATGGCGTTGAGGGAATGACGCCGCATAAAAAAGTCTGTCTCCGATGATGAAATGGAAGAAGAACGGAGAATGTTTTATGTGGCAGTGACGAGAGCGCGGTATGGTCTTTATATTTATGTTCCGAAAGTTGTATACGGAAAACCGGGCAAGCGCTCAAGATTTGTAGATGAAATGGTAATTGACAGAGAGCTGCTAGCAGTTGGAAATAAAATCATCCACAAACGATATGGAAAAGGGACCATAACGTATGCGGATGATAAAAAAATATGCGTATATTTTGAAAATGGCAATGTTTCAAAGACATTGAGCATCGAATATACAACAAAAAACAACCTGGTTACGATGCCTGAAGATTAATCGTCTTCCGGCATCGAGTTAAACTCCATTTCATCGAGCAGCTCATCGAATGCGTCTGCCACAATTTCAAATTCTTCTTCATCATCAATGGATTCCAGCGTGAATTCATCGTTTGGAAGTTCAAAATAGCGGTAAATCAAAACTTCATCATCATCAAAATCTTCCGGGCAGTCTACTGGAAGAAGCGCGATATAAGACTGGTCATCTACATCAAAACAGGAAATAATTTCGCATTCCAGTGTAGTGCCATCCTCCAGTTCCAGTGTCATCATTTCTACTTCTTCAAAATCATCATCCATTTTTTTTGACATATGCGTTCTCCTTGTTATTTAAAATATAAACAGGCGTTTGCGAAACTTCACAATTTATATCCGCCAGTCGAGTTTATCATAATAGATACAGCAGAAAAAGTCTATAAAGAAATCCTAAAATAACCCCAAAAAAAAGAAATTCGTGAAGTGAAACAAAGAAATCTGTGCAGTAAAAAGAGAAATTGGAAAGGAAAGTACAAAATGAATCGGAAATGAAGCCGGTTATTCATTGAATTCTATATGTAAATATGGTAAAATTAATATTATTTTGGAGTTATCCTATGGGAGGAAATTAGAGAAGATGAAGAAAGTTGCTTATATTGCTTCGGAGTGTGTACCATTTATAAAAACAGGCGGACTTGCAGACGTTGTAGGTACCGCTGCCGAAAATTTTTTTGACAAAAATGAATATGATGTTCGGGTAATCATGCCGAATTATTTATGCATTCCAAATAAATACAGGGAGAAAATGCAGTATCTGACGCATTTTTATATGGATATTGGATACAAAAACGATTATGTAGGCGTTATGTATCTGGAATATGAAGGTGTAAAAGTTTATTTTATTGATAATGAATACTACTTTAATGGATTTACGCCATATGGGGATATCAAGTGGGATATTGAAAAGTTCTGTTTCTTTTCCAAAGCGGCGCTTTGTATTCTTCCGGCAATCGGATTTCAGCCGGATATTCTGCATTGCCATGACTGGCAGGCAGGACTTGTTCCGGTATATTTAAAAACAATATTTGCAGGAAATCCATTTTTCAATGGCATGAAATCAGTTATGACAATTCATAACCTGCAGTTCCAGGGAAAATGGGATATTAAAACAATTAAAGCGGTTTCCGGTCTTCCGGATTATGTATTCACACCGGACAAGCTGGAAATCAGAAAAGATGCCAGCATGTTAAAGGGCGGTCTGGTATATGCGGACAAGATTACAACCGTCAGCAATACATATGCGAGCGAGATTCAGACGCCGTATTATGGAGAAGGACTGGATGGATTGTTAAATGCAAGATGGCAGTCGCTTTGGGGCATTGTGAATGGTATTGATTATGATGTATGGAATCCGGCGACCGACGCGCAGGTATATGCAAATTACAGCGTAGATAATTTCCGCGAACGAAAGAAAATCAACAAAACAGAACTTCAGAAAGAATGCGGACTTCCGCAGGATGACAGGCAGTTCGTGATTGGAATTATTTCCCGTCTGACCGACCAGAAGGGACTTGATTTGGTCGATAGAATTATGAATGATATTTGCTGCGATGGTGTGCAGTTTATCGTACTGGGAACCGGAGACAGCCGGTATGAGAATATGTTCCGTTATTATCAGGGAATCCATCCGGCAAAAGTTTCTGCCAATTATCTATTATTCGGATGAACGTTCTCATAAGATGTATGCTGGCTGTGACGTTATGCTTGTTCCATCCAGATTTGAGCCATGCGGTTTGACACAGCTTATGGCGCTGCGGTATGGTACGGTTCCGATTGTAAGAGAAACAGGCGGATTAAAGGATACTGTAGAACCATATAATCAGTTTGAAAATACAGGAACCGGTTTCTCATTTGCAAATTATAATGCCTATGAATTGTTAAATGCAATTAATTATGCAAAAGAAGTGTATTACAACAATAAAGAAGCATGGTATGGAATTCAGGAACGTGGTATGCGCAAAGACTATTCCTGGTATAATTCGGCTAAGATATATAATGATTTGTACAATTCATTATAGACAGAAAATTTTTTGAAATAGGAAAAACAGGGCAGAAGATGTGTCTACATTTTCTGCCTTTTTAAGGAAAAAAAATATTCCAGAACAGGAAGGACGGATTGGTTTGGCTTTTGATGGAATTGTAATATCCAAATGTTGTCAGTGATTTAAAAAAAGAAAATAATGGATGGCAGAATATATAAAATATATCAGCCGGAAAATGATGAACTGAATATCATTATAAAGAACAACCGGGAAAATTACAGACTGCTGCTTTCCGCAGACGCCAGCCTTCCGTTAATTTATCTGATGCAGGTATCAAAAGAAAATCCGATGACAGCGCCGAATTTCTGCATGCTGTTAAGAAAACACATCGGAAATGGACGGATTGTTGATATTTCACAGCCGGGATTTGAACGGATTGTGGAATTTACAATAGAGCATCTGGATGAAATGGGAGACGTGTGCAGGAAAAAAGCTGATAATTGAAATTATGGGAAAGCACAGCAATATCATTTTTACAGATGAAACCGGTATGATTATAGACAGCATGAAACACATTTCGCATCTTATCAGTTCGGTTCGGGAAGTGCTCCCGGGAAAGCAGTATGCATATCCGCCTTCCGGCGGAAAACGCTCGCCACTTGCCGCAGAAGACAGGGATTTTTTTATGGAGCAGGCGCTTTGTAAACCGGTGTCTTTGGCAAAAGCGATTTATACGTCGTTGACAGGAATATCACCGCTTGTTGCAAATGAACTTTGTTATCGGGCAGGACTCGATGGCGGTGTTTCGACTGCTGCGCTAGGAGCAGATGAAAAAAGAAAGACTGTATTGTGAATTTGAACAGTTGGTGCTGGATATCAAGCAGGAGCAGTATCATCCGAATATTGTTTATGACGGATACACTCCGGTTGAATTTTCTTCTTTCCGGCTGACGATGTATCAGGATTACAGGGCGGAAGAAAAGGAAGATATTTCACAGGTTCTTGACGCGTATTATTTTCAGAAAAAAGGGGTGACGCGGATTCGTCAGAAATCCGCAGATTTAAGGAAGATAATTACAACTGCGATTGAACGAACAAGCAAAAAATATGATTTGCAGCAAAAGCAGTTGAAAGATACGGAAAACAGAGAAACATACAGAATTTATGGAGAGAATTAATCAATACCTATGGATATGAAGTTCCGCAGGGAGCGAAAAGTTTTCGTGCGCTCAATTATTATACAAATGAGGAAATTGAGATACCGCTTGATTCGACGATATCGGTGCTTGAAAATGCAAAGAAATTTTTTGCAAAATATAATAAACAGAAACGCACCTTTGAGGCGCTTGAAAAACTGACGGTGGAAACCGGACATGAATTGGAATATCTGAAATCCGTACAGGCGTTTATTGATATGACGTTAGATGAAAATGCATTGTCGCAGGTAAAGGAAGAACTGCGGATGAGTGGGTATATAAAAAGGACGATATGGAAAGAAGGGCGAGAAACATACAAGTAAAAGCAAACCATATCACTATATATCATCCGATGGATTTCATATGTATGTTGGAAAAAAACAATCTGCAGAATGATGAACTGACGTTTAAATTTGCAAATGGAGGAGATATGTGGTTCCATGCAAAGAAGATGCCGGGGTCGCATGTGATTGTGCGGATGGAAGGCGCGGAAACACTGCCGGATAAGACTTACGAAGAAAGCTGCGCAGCTTGCCGCATATTATTCTTCCGGACGGGACAATCCAAAGGTTGAAATTGATTATACAAAACGGATGAATCTGAAAAAAAAACCGGCAGGGGCGAAACCTGGATTTGTCATTTATCATACAAATTATTCTATGATAGCAGAGCCTTTTATACAAAATATAAAAAGAAGTGCAGGAGTAGAGGGATGTCTGACAGGAATAAAATATTTGATTTTTTATACGAGTTGAAGTATAATATAGTATCCATTGTTTTAAGGAGAACATAATTTTTATGATTAAGAGTATGACTGGTTTCGGAAGAAGTGAAGTTGTTTCCGGAGCCCGTAAAATCGTTGTTGAAATAAAAGCGGTCAATCACAGATTTTGTGAGATGAATGTAAAAACACCGAAGAAATTGAGCTTTTTGAAACGACAATTAGAACATATTTAAAGAAATATATTGAACGCGGTAAGGTGGATGTGTTTCTTACATATGAGGACCTGACAGAAACAAATGTTACCGTAAAATATAATAAAGAATTGGCAGAAGAATATATCAGATATATGAATCAGATGTCAGAAGATTTCCAGTTGAAAAGCGACGTAAGTCCTGCTGTAATTTGCAGACTGCCGGAAGTGTTTGTACTGGAAGAACAGACAATTGATGAAGACGAACTCTGGAGCCTGATACAAAAAGCGTTGGATGAAGCTGCTGAGAAATTTGTTAAATCAAGAATCCTTGAGGGAGAAAATCTGAAAGCAAATCTGCTTGAGAAACTTGACAGTATGACGCAGGCGGTTGATTATATCGAAGCTGTTTCACCGGAGCTGATTGCTGCATACAGGCAGAAACTGGTTGACAAAATAGCAGAGCTGGTAGACAATTCTGTGATTGATGAGAACCGGATTGCAACAGAAGTTGTCATTTATGCAGATAAGATTTGTGTGGATGAAGAAACCGTCCGGTTTGAAAAGTCATATTGAAAGCACCAGAAAAATTCTGGAAGATGGCGGAAGCGTTGGCAGAAAACTGGATTTTATTGCACAGGAAATGAACCGGGAAGCCAATACGATTCTTTCCAAAGCAAATTCGTTAGATGTTTCAAATAAAGCGATTGAGTTAAAGACAGATATTGAAAAAAAGTAAGAGAACAGATACAGAATTTGGAGTAGGACGATGGGAAACAGAGGTACATTAATTGTAATTTCAGGATTTTCCGGAGTAGGAAAAGGAACGGTTGTAAAAAGGCTGGCTTCTGATTATGGATATGAATTATCCATATCAGCGACTACAAGGAGTCCTCGTGCCGGAGAAGAACACGCAGAGAATACTTTTTTATCAGTAAAAATGAATTTGAGAATCTGATTGATTATGGCGGATTTATCGAATGGACGCAGTATGTGGAGAACTATTACGGAACGCCCAAAAAGTTTGTCGAAGACGGACTGAACGAAGGCAAGGATATTATTATTCTTGAGATTGAAGTTATGGGCGCGATGAAGATTAAGGAACAGTATCCGGATGCATTACTGATATTTATCAGCGCGCCAAGCATAGAAGTATTAAAAAGAACGACTTCGGGGCAGAGGAACGGAACCAGAGGAGGTCATTATCAAGCGGCTGAAACAGGCGACGGAAGAAGCTGCCGATATGGACAAATACGACTATATTGTAATAAATGACGACCTTGAGGAATGTATAAAAAGACCGTCGATTCCATTATCGTTAGCTACGCATGCAGAACCGAGAACAACATAGCATTTATAAAACAGATACGGGATGATTTAAAAGGCATCTGGTAGAAAAGTGAAGCAACAGGGAAATGAGAAAAAGAAATCGACCGGAACTGGTTGGAAACTTGTTTCGATAAAATTAATTTCAGAAAGGGGATAGTATCATATGTTACATCCATCATACACAGACTTAATGGACGTGGTTAATTCAGGCGTTGAACCGGGAGAACATCCGGGTTGTTCAAAGCAGATATTCAATTGTGCTTGCAACTGCAAAAAAGAGCCAGAGAGATAATAGCCGGACAGGAACCGCTTGTAAATACAACGAGCAATAAGCCATTATCAATAGCAGTTGATGAGCTTTACAGCGGCAAGGTTAAAATTGTCGGTGACGATGAAGAAGAGAATTAATGAATAGAGGTTGTCGCAGTTTTGCACAACCTTTTTCTTTTGATAGGGACAAATGTTTTCCGGCATATGAAAATGGGATAAAAAGAAAACAAGTTGGTTTTCGATAAAAATTAACAAGGAGAGCGGCATATGACAGCAAAAAGAATTATTAAACGGATTGGAGTATACAATTGTTTGCGGAGATGGTAATGTTGAGATAAAAGATATTTCCAATGATTCCAGAAAAATCAAAGAAGGAAGCCTCTTTTTCTGCATTGAAGGCGCAAATTTTGACGGGCATGCATATATAGCGGATGTAGTAGAGAAAGGTGCGGTCTGCATTGTCGTGCAGAAAGAGGTTGCACCGGTTCCCGGCGTATTGGTGATTCAGGTCGAAAGTACCAGATATGCAATGGGAATTATCAGCAGCAATTATTATGGAAATCCATCCAAAGAGCTGACGGTTATAGGAATTACAGGAACAAAAAGGCAAGACAACAACAACGTATATGATTCGGGAAATGCTGATGAGCGCCGGACATAAGACAGGACTTATCGGAACAATTGAAATAATAGATGGAAAAGAAACTACGCCGGCAAATAATACAACGCCGGAGTCCATCCTTTGCATAAGAAATTGAAAGATATGGTCGATAACGGATTAGACAGTGTAGTGATGGAAGTATCCTCGCAGGGACTGATGCTTGACCGGGTTGCCGGAGTCGATTTTGATTATGGTATATTTTCTAATCTTTCCAAGGACCATATCGGACCAAATGAGCATAAAACATTTGAAGAATACGCCATGTGGAAAAAGCAAACTATTTTCCATGTGCAAAACAGGGATATTTAACGGGGATGATGAACATGTTGAAATTATGAGGGGACAGGCAGCAGGCAAAATTTTGACATACGGAATCCGCGGCGATTATGATTATAAGGCAGATAATCATATTCTGTATAACAAAGACGGACATCTTGGAATCGAATATCAGCTTTCAGGAAAACAAAATGGCAGGATTCTTGTAAATCTTCCGGGAAATTTCAGCATCTACAATTCGTTAGCGGCGATTGCAGTTGCAGACCAGATGGGGGTTCCTTTTGAGAAAATAAAGGAAATTCTGAAAACAATTAAAGTAAAAAGGACGGGTAGAGCTGATTCCAATTTCAGATAAATTTACGATTATGATAGATTATGCGCATAATGCAGTCAGTCTTATGAGTATCTTAGAGACATTACGGGAATATCAACCGACCAGACTCGTCAGTCTGTTTGGCTGCGGCGGAAACCGTTCCAGAGAAAGGCGGTTTGAGATGGGAGAAGTTTCCGGAAACATGGCAGATTTTACAATTATTACGTCCGACAATCCAAGGTTTGAAGAACCGCAGGCGATTATAGATGATATCCGGTTTGGCATCAGCAAAACGAAAGGCAGATATATAGAGATAATTGACAGAAAAGAAGCTATTCGTTATGCAATTATGCACGCAGAACCCGGCGATGTAATTGTGCTTGCAGGAAAAGGACATGAAGATTATCAGGAAATAAAAGGTAAAAATATCACATGGATGAAAGGGATTTAATCAAAGAGATATTGGAGGAAGAAGATGTTACAAAAATATGCGGATATAATAATCGATATTTCGCATGAAGCCATTGACCGCCCTTTTCAGTACCGGATACCGGAAAAACTGGAGCCGGAGATACAGACAGGCACAATGGTAAAGATTCCGTTTGGCAGGGGAAATCAGGTACGGACAGGGTATGTGATTGGCATTTCCAGACAGCCGGAGCTGCCTCCTGAGAAAATAAAAGAAATACTGGATATTTGTGATAAATCGGTTTCCGGTGGAAGGGAGGCTGTTGGCGCTTGCCGCATGGATTCGGGAAACGTATGGTTCGACGATGATAAATGCAATTAAGACGGTTCTGCCTGTGAAAAAAACAATCCGGCAGATTTCAGAGAAGGCAGTCGTTTTGCAGAAAACGGTTGACAGGGAACGGATAGAAGCATGCAAGGCGCAGTATCAGAAAAAACATGCACATGCGAAACTCCGTCTGCTAAAGGAACTGGAAGAAGAAAACAGCCTTTCAATGGAGACAGTGAAAGAGCGGCTGCATATTTCTGCACAGACGTTAAAAAGCCATGGAGCAGGAAGGTGTAATTTCTGTTGTAAACCGGGAAAAAATACCGGAAAGCAGGAAACTATGATTTTAATGAAAATTTTCATATAACGTTAAATAAAAAACAACAGGAAATAGTGGATATCGTTTCTGAAGATATCGAAAATGAAAAAAAATGAGGTATACCTGCTTCATGGGGTTACCGGAAGCGGAAAAACAGGAAGTATATGTCAATCTTATAAAAAAGACAATCGAGATGGGAAAACAGGCGATTGTTCTGATTCCCGAAATTGCGCTGACCTATCAGACGGTTAAATATTTTCGGAATTATTTTGGCGACAGAGTGACGATTATTAATTCCCGGTTAAGTGACGGTGAAAAATACGACCAGTTTATGCGGGCGAAAGAAGGCGACGTAGATGTCGTGATTGGTCCGCGGTCTGCGCTTTTTGCACCGTTCCGGAATCTTGGAATTATCATACTTGATGAAGAACATGAAACCAGTTATAAGAGTGATTATCCGCCAAAATATCACGCAAGAGAAGCGGCGATAAAACGGGCGGAACTGGAGCATGCAAGCGTTTTGTTAGGTTCCGCAACCCCATCGGTTGAAAGCTACAGCAAGGCGCTTTTGGGAGAATACCGACTGCTTGAATTAAAGGAACGCGCCGGTGCAGGGGAGCTTGCAGATACCGTTGTTGTAGATATGCGGGAGGAATTAAAGGGCTGGAAACCGTTCGGTTATCAGCCGGGAACTGGCAGACGATATTTATGACAGACTGGAACGAAAACAGCAGGTTATGCTGTTTATTAATAAACGGGGATATAATAGTTTTGTATCCTGCAGAAGCTGCGGAGAGGCGATAAAATGTCCGCATTGTGATGTGAGTCTGACAAGACATAAATCCGGCATGCTGATGTGTCATTATTGCGGCTTTGCGATGAAACAGCCGGAGAAATGCCCTGCCTGCCAGTCAAAGCTGATTGGAGGATATGGGACAGGAACGCAGAAAGTGGAGGAGGAAGTGCGAAACATGTTCCCATCCGCAAGAATCCTTCGTATGGACAAAGATACGACGACGACAAAGCATTCGCATGAACAGATTCTGGAACAGTTTGGAAATGGGGATGCCGATATACTTGTTGGAACACAGATGATAGTAAAAGGACATGATTTTTCCAATGTGACGCTTGTCGGGGTGATTCTGGCAGACCTTACGCTGTTTCAGAATGATTACCGGGCAGGCGAACGGACATTTGACCTGCTTACGCAGGCTGCCGGCAGAGCGGGACGGGGAAATCTTTCCGGCAAGGTCATTATTCAGACCTATAAACCGGAACATTATGCGATTACCGCGGCGGCGGCACAGGATTATTCCATGTTCTACAGAGAAGAAGCCGCATACAGAAATCTGATGAAATATCCGCCGGAATGGAATATGATGGTGATGCTGCTTGTGTCATCGGATGAAACGCTGCTGATAAAGATGGCGGATGATATTTGTCAGTTTATACATCAATTATATGGAAACGACAGGAATATGGTTGTGATTGGTCCGGCTGTTCCGGTTATTTCAAAAATGAAAGATATATACAGAAGGGTTGTGTATCTTAAAAATTATCAGTATAATGAATTGGTGGCTCTGAGAGAACAAGTAGAAAATTATGTATCAGAGAATAACAAAGACCAGGATTTTGGGATTCAATTTGATATGAATCCCTTTAAATATGTATTAAGGAGAATCGATATGGCAACAAGAAAAAATACGAATAGATGGGGACAGCATTTTAAGAAAGGTATGCAAACCGGTGACAGAAATGACGCCGCGCGTTTCCCAGTTGATTGACGATATGTTTGAAACCATGTATGCGGCAAATGGCGTTGGACTTGCGGCGCCGCAGGTAGGAATTGTAAAACGAATTGTCGTAATAGACGTAGGCGATGAAAATCCGTTGGCGCTTATCAACCCTGAAATTATAGAAATGGACGGGGAGCAGACCGGTGATGAGGGATGCCTGAGCCTGCCGGGAAAAGTCGGAACTGTTACAAGACCAATGCATGTTGTATGCAAAGCATTTGACAGAGATATGCAGGAGATTACAGTTACAGGCGAAGGACTTCTTGCCAGAGCGTTATGTCATGAGATAGACCATCTCGATGGAATCCTGTATAAGGATAAAGTGCAGGATGGACTTTATGAAGCAGAGTAAGGAGGAAGCGGGAGTATTTATGAATATAATATATATGGGAACGCCGGAATTTGCGGTAGAGCCATTAGAAGCGATTGTTCGTGCGGGACATACGGTTATCGCCTGTTTTACCCAGCCGGATAAACCGAAAGGACGGGGAAAAAATCTGCTTCCGACGCCGGTAAAAGCAAAAGCGGCGGAGCTTGGAATTCCGGTTTATCAGCCGGTAAAACTGAAAGACGAAGAAAACATCCGCATCATTGAAGCGTATGCACCGGATGCAATTGTCGTTGCTGCTTATGGACAGTTTCTTCCCGAACGCATTTTAATGATTCCAAAGTATGGATGCATTAATATTCATGCATCCCTGCTTCCAAAATACAGAGGGGCGGCGCCGATTGAATGGGCGATAATGAACGGGGAGACAGAAAGCGGCGTGACTACAATGTACATGGCAAAGGAAATTGATACAGGAGATATGATTGAAAAAACGGTGGTTCCAATTGATGCCTGCGACACAGGAGAAACGCTGTACATGATAAATTAAAAAAAAGCAGGGGCGGAGCTGATTGTTTCCACACTGGAAAAAAACTTCAAACGGGGACTGCAGAAAGGACACCGCAAAATGACGCGGAAAGCTGTTATGCGCCGATGTTAAAAAGGAAATGGGAGCATTGGATTTTACGCAGGATGCTGCTTATCTGGAACGATTGATACGGGGACTTCAGCCATGGCCGGTTGCCTATACGACAATCAATCAGAAGACGGTAAGAATTTATCATGCAGAGGCTTGCGATATTTCGGAAAACGATAGAGAGCAGATTGCAAATTTATTACCGGAAACGAAGATAGTACCGGGTATGATTATAAATGTAACAAAGAAACAGTTCACAATTGCCTGTGGAACGGGCGCACTTATCATAAAGAAGCTTCAGCCGGAAGGAAAAAAAACAATGGAATGTGCGGCGTTTCTGGCAGGAAATAAACTGAAAACAGGTCAGATGATATGAGTAAAAATGTAAGAGAAATCGTTCCTGGATATTCTGCTTGAAATAGATAGGAAAAAACGGTTTGCAAATGATGTTCTGGCAGAAGCCTTGCGCGCAAACCAGTTTATGAGCAAGCAAGAGCGGGCGTATATCAGTCGCCTGACGGAAGGGGTAACCGAACAGAAAGTCAGACTGGATTATATATTAAACCAGTTTTCAAAAATAAAAATGCAGAAATGTAAACCAACCATCCGGTGCATTCTTCGTATGGCTGTCTATGAGATATTTTATATGGATTCGGTTCCGGATGAGGCATCCTGCAACGAATATGTAAATCTTGCGGCAAAGCGCGGTTTTAAGAACTTAAAAGGATTTGTAAATGGCGTTTTAAGAAATGTATGCCGGAATAAAGATACGATTTCGTACCCGGCACCGGAAGATGGCGTGGAGACATATTTATCGGTGAAATATTCCGTTCCGGAGCCGCTGGTGGAATTCCTGTTAAAGGATTATGCGGCAGATGAACTGGAAACAATCTTTGACGCAGGAAATAAACAAACAGGGACGACTATCCGGGTGAATACAAATCGTATTGGATTGGAAGAATTTCAGCATATTCTGGCTCATAAAGGCATAAAAGTAGAAAAAGGAAAATATAATGGAACCTCTTTCATTCTTTCCGGATATGATTATATTCGGAATGTGCCGGGATTCCATGAAGGATATTTTACGGTACAGGATGAAAGCTCCAGTCTTCAGGTGCTTTCTGCCGGGATAAAGCCTGGCGATTTTATTATAGATGTCTGCGCTGCACCCGGCGGCAAGACAATGTATGCGGCAGAGCTGACCGGAGAAAACGGAACGGTGCTTGCCAGAGATATTTCAGAAGAAAAGGTTGAACGGATTGAGGAAAATCTGGAGCGGATGGGAATCAAGAACGTGACTGCCGAGGTATATAATGCAGAAATTACAGATGAGCAGATGATTGGAAAAGCAGACGTCGTTCTGGCAGACCTTCCATGTTCCGGGCTTGGCGTAATGGCAAGAAAAAAAATGATATCAAATATCATGTTACAGAAGCGTCGGCAAGGGAACTGGCGCTGCTGCAGAGAAGTATTTTAGATACATGCGCCGCCTATGTAAAAAGAGGGAGGCACACTGATTTATTCGACCTGCACGATAGACAGTATAGAAAATGAAGATAACGTATTCTGGTTTCTGCCTCAGGGATGAGGACTACAGCAAGAACAGCGTGAATGCCGCCGGGGTGACCGATCACCATGCCCCTGCTCATCACAGAAAATGCAGCCATTGGTCTTTTCAAGGACGAGAAGATCGTTTATGACATGATATTGTGCCGGATGATTGAAGCGTTCTCGGCAGACTGCATCAAGGACATCACATCAGTATCGGCGCAAGTGGATCATGAAGTTGAGTTTGGCATCAGTGGCTCCATCATCCGACAGACTGGCTGGCGAGCGTTGTCGCTCAAGGAAAAAAGAACAAAAAGGCAGGACAAGGATGCAGACGCAACCGACAATGAATGAGGTCAGGGAGCAAGTCATTCCCAACTGGCAAGAAGGACAGCATATCACTCTTTCTGGCTGCACCATCACGGAGGGCAAGACCAAACCAAAAGCCATTGCATACGGAATCCACATTGCTTGCAGCAATGGAGACCGCAGGCAAAGAGATAGAAGATGATACGATGCGCCAGGCAATGAAGGACAGCGGTATTGGCACACCTGCCACACGTGCCGCCATCATCGAAACCCTGCTCAAACGAGAATATATGGTGCGCCAGCAGAAGAAACTTAAGCCGACAGAAAAAGGGACTCGCCCTGCATTCCGTGGTGAAGAACATGGCGATTGCCAATGGAGATGACGGGCAAATGGGGAGGCGGAACTTGCCAAGATTGAACGAGGTGAAAGCAAGTGCAGACGGTTCACCCATAGTATCGAAGGCTATACCGTGAAATCACTGGAATTGTTAGGTTGTGACAGACTTTTCAGCCACAAGGATTCCGGCTGCCAGT
>VOFJ01003181.1_pt1 | contig 26024 bp, 36 predicted proteins | sample 5384081 | NCBI WGS metagenome assembly VOFJ01 (sample SAMN12384729, study PRJNA508395) | human gut metagenome | isolation source: healthy gut I | host: Homo sapiens | reverse complement strand
TCCGGTGCGCCGAGGTCGAAAACTTCCTCGTTCGGTTTGTCCGTCCCCTTTTTCCCGTAGATGTCATGCGCTATGATGACGGCGTAGTAAATGATGTAGGCAACCGTCAGGACGATGGCAAAAAATGAAATATGAGTTCATGTATTTAGTATGAATATTAAAATTTGTATTAGTATGATTTTGCAAAGAAACGCACGAAATATAAAACCATAAAATAATTGAGCATCAAACATCTATTTCGTTAATGAGATTTATGTAATTTCCAAAAATCGTACTATTAAATCGTACTATATTGCAGTCTCTATGGAGGGAAATGGAGAAATCGGGGCATAAAAAAAGCTCTCGTGGTGGAGAGCTTTAGGTGGCAAAGGAGAACACTGAATATCAGCGTTTCTTTCCGCGCAGGTAATCGTTCAGGTCTTTGTATTCCGCATAGTGGCAGGATTCATCGCTGACACGTCCATCATACATCCCGGCAATGGACTCTGTGGTTCTCTGCCCGGCAAGGTCATTGTCGAGATAACAGTGGATGACCGAATATTCCTGTAAACGTGCCAGCGTCTTTTTCAAGTTGTTTACCGAGTTCATCACGAGGTAGTCGCATGGCATGGCAAGACAGACCGTTCGGTCGCCTGCCAGTTTCAGTGTCATATAGGAAAGGAAATCCATGAAGCCCTCGAAAACACAGACATTTTCCTGTGTCTCTTCTGTCAGATGTCTTATCAATGAGATGTCCTTGTTGTTCAGGCATCCCTTGTAATAGGCGTTGCGCACCTCGTAACCACCGGAGGTATTGCCGAATGCGAGAGCGAAATAATGACGGCCTCGCAGTTCATAATGCACCTCCTTGCAATACATACGGCCGATGTCCGCGTCGATAAGCCGGGATTGGAGGTAAGAGAACAGGGCGTGATGGCGGAGTGGAATCACGATCACGTCTTTCATTTCAGCCTCCACCGGTCGGGGTGGAGCGGTCAGCATACGGGTTCTCGGTAGTGATGCGCCATTCACAAGCCTCTCTATATACGCCAGTGCCTCGCTCACGCAGTCCGTCCGGCAAATGTATTTTTGCCAGTTCCACCAGGTCGCCGCCGGTCGCCTCGCCGAAATCGTACCATTCATTGATTCGGTCATTCACCTTGAACGACGGGGTACGCTCGTTCCGTAACGGTGAGAAGTACCAGTATTGTTCCGATTTTATATGCTGTGCATGGTGGCCGAGCTGTGCCAGAAAATCCACGATGCGTACTTGTTTTGCTTCTGCTATGGTCATCTATTTTTCTCTTTCACTTGGTTTCACGAAAAGGTTTAGTTTAGTTTTTCCTATATATATAAATACTAAAGTAAACTAAATGATATAAGCCCGCGCACGACTTCATTCTTCATCAAAAAGCATGGCCTCGGTAGGCGTCATGTCGTAATAGAACAACTTGTCCCGTTTGATGATGAGCTTGAGGTTGTCTATCAGGTATTGCATCAGTTTTATCATGACACTCCGGCCGCGTTTGAATCCGATTGCCTCGTAGGAGACCATCAGGCTCTGCAGCAGGTTGTCGAATCCCCGGATGGGCTTTTCCCCGAATGCGGCAGAGAGCTTCGCGGTGCTGTTCGATGCTCAGTTCCGTAAACCCCGTTCTTGCCTTGGGCTTCGGGGGCTCGCCAAACGAGTGTACTTCCGCAATGACGGGCAGTCCTGTTTCATTGATGGTAAATGCAAACGGCTTGAACTCTTTTTCCCGGATATGGAGCGCATGGACTTCGCTGATGCCGGGATTCTCGTTACTCTTGCTGATGACCAGCACGGTCTCCGCCTTGTTGCTCATCTCCGTTCCGATATGTCCGCGCACGTTGTTGTCCCCTTTGTTCAAATGAAGCACACAGTGGATGTGCAGGTCGTATCTCGAAGACCATTCCATCATCCGGTTGATGACTTCCACCGATTCACCGGCATTATTGATGTCGAGCATCAGGTCGCGAATGCCGTCGATGATGACCAGTCCGTAGCCTTTCTGTTGGCGCAGCGCATAGTCGATGACCTCGATACGCACCGACGGCGAATATTCACGCAGGCAGAAAAAATCGAGATTCTCCGGATCGGTCGTCGTGGGCAACCCGGCCAGCCGCAATATACGCTCCAATACCGAGCGGCAATGGAAACGGCTCTGTTCCGTATCGACGTACAGAATACGCTGTTTGCCTTCGGGCAGATGTGCACGGTAGTTCAATACTTGTTTCCCCGCCAATGATGCGGCGACAAGCGCAGAGACGTTGAACGTCTTTTTCGATTTCGCCTTGCCAGTCGATGCACTGAAATTGCCGAGCGTGGCAATCGTTGAGTTATCTATCCAGATGATTTGTGGAGGGGTCTCATAAATGTCCGTCGCCTTGATTTGCGAGGCATGGAGGATGTCCGACAGGCGGTGTTCATCCATCCCCATGCTGGTTGTGCGGTCAATCCTTCTTTCGTTTTCCATAGCGTCTCTTGTTAAGGAACGGTTCTGTGGCGGCGGCTTCCGTCGCCATGCGCACGGCCTCGTTCACTGTAGGTTCATAATTCTGCAACAGCCATTCGTCCAATTCCTCCTTGGCGAAATAAACCATTTTACCGCGCGGTTTGTAGTGCGGTATCTCCTTGCTCGATGTGAGCTTGTACAGCATACTTTCAGAAACCCCGATATACATGCAGGCTTCCTGAAATGTGAAAACTCTCTTGGTCGTGAAGATGGTATTTTCCAGCAGCGTAATACGCTCCAAGAGACTTTCGACCGGTTCCAATTTCTTCAGTACCGATTCGATGGCGGCGAGCCGTCCGCTCATCCGCTCCATGAATGTCATTCTATTCGGCATAATAACATGGTTTGATTTTTGACAATGGAGATGAAACCTCCGTTATGCAGCGCGCTAACGGAGGTCAAAGGTATGTCCTGTAAACGAAGATGCCGTGATTTGGGGAATGATACTATGCACGTGTCATTGTAACTCTCATGCTTTTACCTTTCACATACTTCGCTTCTTGTCACTTTCTGTCATTCTTTCAGCCGATCAATGACCTTTCGGATGCTGTATGCGACCGATGTCATGTTGTTCTTGATGGATGACAGCGCGGAAGACAGGGTTGACACCGAAACGGAGCGTGTCCCGTCCTTGGACTGCAGGAATGCACCCTTGCCGAGAACATTCTGCCACCGAGATTGGATGAACGAGTTTTCAAGAAGCGCATCGAACAGGATTACCACACGGCGGATATTGTTCACGCGGATGGAAAAGCCCTTCTTGCAGGCGAAGAGAGCCTCCATGTCTTCAATGCGTACAGAAACACAGAACAGATGATAAGTATTGGCGCAAGCCACTATACTTTTCATCTGTTCCGGGGTAAAATTACAACCAAAAGAAAGAGAGAGAGCCGCAGGTCGGTTGATACGGGGCGGACCAAGCGGAGACAACGATTCCGAGGTGTCATACATCCGTTTCAACTTCATGCACTCATTAAACGTGAAATCCGGTGCGGCAAAGCAGGGCTGGACGGAACTGGCGCACTCGGTCAGCAGCCCCTTGACAATGTGGATGTTCATTTCGTGGCAGTTCCGGCAGGCCGCATGGTCACAGTCTATGTACCGGTGTCCGTTTACGAAATCGTCCACATAGCGGTGGTACTGTTTACCACCCAACACAACATCGTGGAGATAAACTGTTTTTGCTTCGGTAAGCAGGGCGAAAAGTTCATTCGCCACATCCTTGTCCGCAGCGAAGTGCTGCAGGTGTTGGCTCCCCAAAAAGAGAGAGAAGGCCGTCTTCAGGTCTTTTCATGTCGATTTACCTTTTGAGTTTATAATATGTGATGGAAGCATTAACTTCGGTTGCATTTACAACCGGAGAAATGCCGTAAATATATGTTTGTAAATTAGACATGGACCACAGAATGCCTTCAATTAGTGAAACAAACCGTTTACAAGATTCACAGCCTCGTCGTCCTTTTTCTTATTGATAATCTTGGCATACACCTGTGTCATTTTCACATCGGCATGGCCGAGCAGCTTCGAGACAGTATATAAGTCCGCTCCGAGCGTCAGCATCATGGTGGCAAACGTATGGCGACTGGTGTGGTAGGAGAACCGCTTGAGATTCCGGCTGCTTTCGCCCAAGGTTTGAGCTGCATTCTGATTGTATTGGCGGACGGCAGGTCGAACACATTATCTTCTGATGATTTGCCCCCACGTTCCGGCATCCACTTCAACGCTTCAGGAGAGAGGGGCAGGTAAATAGGCTCTTTGGTCTTTTTCATGGACACGGCCAAACGGTACTGTCCCCTGTCAACGAACACGTCATTCCATTTCAGCTTGATTATATCGCTGATGCGTAATCCGCAAAAGCAGGAGAACAGATATGCGCATTTTACAATCTCGTATTCCTCGTGGGGCATAGGAGTGTCAATCAACGCCTGTACCTCTTCGATGGTCATGTACGACCGCATACTCTCCGGCTTGCGGATTTTCTCCGACTTCTCAAGTTCGTTGAAAGGGTTGGCCTTCATCTTTCTCTTCCTGACGGCAGAGTTCAACGCACCGTTCAACGCACGGTAATAATTGTGAAGCGTGTAGTTCGATATGTCCTTGCCTTTCGGATGATATTCCGTCAGCAGATAAGTGATGTAGCCACGACAAAAGTCCCCGTCAATCTGATCCAGTGTGACCATTTCTCCGGCATAGTCTTTCAGTATGCGCATGGCAATCTTGATTTGACTGCCATCTTTCTTACCGGCACTCTCTTGAGCCTCCATATAAACCTGCATCCAATCCAGCAGGAAAGTCTTGTCCTTACGGAATACAATCCCGGCCTCATTACTGGTCAGTTCGATAATACGCTTCGACTTGATGGCATTGGCGGCGTCCATTGTCGTCTGATTCTGCCTGCGGGAGTTGCTATCCGTTTCCGGGATAATATACATCTTGAGGTATTCATATGTCCGCGCTTTCCGTCGCGGTATATATCCAGATACAGGCTCTTGCTGCCATTGCTCAGCGACTTCATCCGAAGACGAATTGGCTCTTTGACTTTTGTATGATTCTTAACTCGTGCCATAGGGATTCCTTTCTCATTTTTTCTACTGCAAATATACGAATAAGTATCGAATTTGAGAAACAAATGAGAAACAAAATTGCACCAAACAAGAGCCAATTTACTGAAAGTACTGAAAACAACCGAAAATAAAAATAAGATTATAAAACTTTGATTTACAGGATATTTATTATCAATTTATTGGATGTTGTTTTCATTCTATACATATACTGCGTAAATCTGGTAAATTTACTTAAATTTCTACGGGAGTATAAGTTAACTATTGCCCAAAGTACGCAGGAGCAAGCCGAAAAAAATTCGGGCAATCTGTACTTGATAAGTTCCTTTGCCAAATTCAAGACAAATGGGATGAAACTGAACAGAAAATCCGTAAGGTTGACTGTTATATTTTCATACCATATACCGCATTTTACATCTTGATTATCATACTGGTCGTACTATCTTCTTTTCTCGCTGGCATTATAATAGCTAATGCAGAGGTTTTTGGATAGAGGTAAATAAACGAAAAGTCTCAACTGGATAAGATTGCTATCGGTTGAAACTTTACTTTGTATTTTGTCAAAAGACTGCTATTTACTCTCCTTGCTCTAACACCCATCTGATTTGCTTATCAAAATCAGAATCAATTGGTTGAGTATGATTAAAAATATCATATTCATGTTCCGCCTTAGCTTTTGCTTGAGCAGCAGAAATACGCCCTTTGTCTGGCAAAATTTGATAATCCATAAATGAAAGGAACTTTTGTTACACTTTCAGAGAATTGCTCCATATCAAAAGTGTTCCCTACGTTTAATAAGGGTTTCAATATAATCAAAGAATGCTGATACGGCAAGTTCCAATTCCTTTATTTTTTTTCTCTGGCAGATAGTTCTTTGCAATAGAGACATCAGATTTCAAGACACGTCCATTGGAAGAGTTTTTCCAAGTAGTCAAGCCCATATGCTCTTTGGTATGATCCGCATTGTGATACACAATTTCGGCCGCAGTCTGTCCTGTAATTGCATAATGAAACCGATTCTGAATCATCGCATAGAAATCGTGTGTTGTTGGCGAGTTCTTGTCATAATCAATGCTACACTCTGCATAATATATCCGTAATCTTCTGCCAAATCCGACGTTCACTGGCACGGATGGAACGTATCCGTTCAAGCAACTCCTGAAAATAATCCTGCCCAAATACAGTTTCTCCCTGCTTTAAACGGTCATCATTAAGAACAAACCCTTTTTTTAATGTATTCATTCAGAATTTTAGTAGCCCATTGACGGAAACGAGTAGCTTGTAGTGAATTTACACGATAACCAACCGAAATAACAGCATCAAGGTTATAAAAATTGGGTGTTATATATCTTGCCATCCTCGGCAGTATGTGCAAATTTTACACATACTGAATCTTGCTGTAATTCAGCGGACTCGAATATATTTTTGAGATGCTTGGAAACGACAGTCATATCCACACCAAAAAAGTTGAGCCATCGCCTTTTGGATACACCAAAGGGTTTCATCCCTGATGATTACCTGCACCTTTGCCTTCCTTTTCTGGAAGATTGTATAATATGAATTGAATTTCTTGCGACATCTTATTAACATTAAACGTGGAATAGTGGCTTGTAATTTCTCTATATTTTTACTCGTCTATTGGCAACTATAGTATTGAATGCATCTTGTCTAGTTTCTGTTTCGCAATGTCGTCATCACAATCATTAGCTTCTGCATAATTTTTTTCACTAAAGTCTCTACCTCCTTTTGTGTTAAAAAGATTCTTTTAACTAAAAAAGATAAGCATATGGAAAATATTTGTTTTATATTTCATGACCATAGTTTGCGTCCTGACATCCCATAAAAAGATTTGTCCATGGCTCTTTAGATATACAAAATTCAATTTCAGAAAATTTCTTTATAGTTTCATTCAGTTCAATTCGCAATCTTGTTTTAGTTTCAAATATAGCTTTTATTAACTTCGGTAATGCAACCGGTCTAAAATATAATAACCCTCCACTTTCTTTATTGCGATAATCTGATGCAGTCTTTTCATTGTTGCAATTATCAACGTAGTGTTTTACGCCTGGGAATGTTTCAATAAACATATTCCAAAAAGCTCAATAGATAACCATAAAATTATCTATTTCCCTGTTGATTAGGGCGAAATTTAAGAAATTCTGCAATTTTCTTAGCATTATAAATTTTCCTTTTGATTATCGTAATTAGATTTATAGTAAGTATAAATAATTTTATTCGTTTCGTACAAAGTAATCAATGACGTAAATGACTTATCGTCATTATCAGCGAGTGCTTTAGAACTTTTCTTGTCAATTTTTACATTCTCGTTCATAAAGAGTGGACAATTTTCTAACAGTTCTCTTGTAGAAATAGCAACTATATCATCCTCATCGAGTGCGATAATATCTCCAGGACTTACAGGTTTTGCATATCTATTTAATGTTGAAAATATTCTTCTCGTTTTTTTTTCCCTTCTCGTGTATTGTGATGTCCAATAAAGATAACAGTAATAGTTTCATCCTCAAATTTAGGGTTTGCTTTTTAGTGCACTTTTTATTCCTTCAACTCGATGTTGTCCATCAACAGGAAATATACGTTCGTCACCATTCAAATGAAGAAATCCCATAGAATAGTATCTGATGTTGTTATATTCAAATTCTAGCTCATTCCAAGTAGGATCTCCATCATATACTGCAAGAACCAAAGCATTAAAGAAGTGCTCTTTTTTGAGTTAAAATATATTCAGTAATACTTTTATGATTATCAGTTAAAGCACGTTGTAATTGTTCTCGTAAAGATTTTGATGTATGTAGCTCTTCGCCAGCAGGTTTAACCCTTTCTGCAATTTGCTTAAAAGTAAAGGTTGCAGTATAATATGTTAATTTACCAAGTGTTCCGCGAATAGCAGGTATGTCAATTGCACTCATATGTTAAAAAGGCCTTTCTAGGTTTTTTTAATTTTATATTCAGTTAAATCAGTATTGAATGGAGGTAGAATTGCATGAATGAGAGCGCTTTCGCTTTGCTTTATAAATTCGTTGTCTTGCGACTTGTAATAACGAATATACAAATGTTCTTTCCAATACTTAAACAATCTAACAATTCTTGTCCTACCATTTGCTTTCTTACTTTCTGGCAGATATGATTTTACTCGTGATTGCAAACTTTCTGATTCTGTACATTGGGCTCGTCCAATATATGCTAAATATCGTTCACAGAAAGGTAAACTAATTCCCTGTATAAAGAATACATATATTCCTCCATAATTTTTGGGCAAATTTTTTAACTTCATCTGAGACCTCGTTCCTATCATTTAGATATTTTATGTATCCCGACCAGCTATCTTGAGAGTGAAGCTTAGAAGTACTATGGGCGTTTTCTAACCAAAGATTAGGATGGAGATAATAGCGACAATCATATTTCTTTATCTCATCATTCTTTTCAACAAATGCACTTATATTCATATAATCCCAATTTTAAGCTATCAATTTTAACCCAAAACTCCGGCATTGTTGTCTTGAACTCTGCATCAATATAATGACATTGTTCCTTTATAATACCGCGCCTACGAATAGCCGGCTGCAAACAATACATATCAAAATCATCCTTATTGATTTCTGACACACTGACCCAATGTGGGAATAATAGTTTCATATAGGCTACAGCAATACGCTTCACCGCATTATAATCACGCGTGTCTGCATTTTTTTATCATATCCAACTAGCTCCTCAAACAATAATCCATATATGTTTTGTGTACGCAGTGAATGAAGAATCTCCGAAAAATATTCAACATTAATAGTCCAACCCTTATAGATAATACCCTTATTGATACGAGGTAAAGTACCAACCTTCAATAAAACAATGAAAACGATCTAACAGAGCTGATTCACGAAATTGATTGAGGTAATGAATCAAAATACCTATAATTTAAAGGTCTTCTTTGGTCACTTAAAGGAATATTTCCCATAAGCATCAAGCCACATTCCGAACTAAATTCATTGTTGTCAATTGTGGTTTTTCCAGACTCAAGATATGATTTTAATGCAGCCTGAATTTCCGCAGGTTCTTGAAATATAATTGTTTGTATTTCGTCAAATGCAGTAAAATCATGATTCTTAATTATTCCATTTTGCTGTTTTGCTTTATCATAAAATAGCTTTGCTCTGGTAACTTTTCCCCACTAACTAACCAACCATACTTGGACAAATTACCAAAGACAAAAGATTTACCCGTCCCTTTTGGTGCAAGTTCAATAACATTTAGTCTAGGTTCAATAAATATAAGTAGTCGCGTTAAGAACTCTAGTTTTTCAGTCATAGTAGTAAAACCATCAGCCTCATATTCCATTGCTGATAGCAAGATATCAATCCACTCCTGAGTGGAAAACGTCTTTCTGGCATTTCTCAGATAATCTAAATCGACTGAACGATATGGTTTAAAAAGGTTTATAATCTACCATTTCCACATGGTTTTTCTTACCGTCTTCATCTGGTAGAACAGACAGCTTTATGATTCCCCCATTTTTCACCATCCACAAGTTCTCCTATATGGTTTTTATATACATATTCCGGAATTTGTCCCTCATTAACTTTAATACCTAAGTCTGGAATTCCAAACCGACGAATCCCTTTAACCAAATCAATGTATATAATAAATCTTGTTAATAGAGTTAACTCCTCACCAGCAGATAATCTATCTTTAACATCAGTTTGCTTTTGTGGGATAACCATGTCAAGAAAGTTTGTAAGTCCATCTCTATTAACTTCCCCATCATTGTTAATGTATCGTTTAAGGATAAAATCTTTTACGAACGAAGGCAAATTTCTTCCGGCAAACAAACTATTAGTTGATGCAGGATCTTTATATATTGCCATAGAGGTAAATTGCTCTCTTATTTTTTTGACTGGTTATTTCATTCATAATTAAAACCCTCCAAATAAATCATCTTCATCAACACCTGTCTTTATAATCAAAGAATCGGATTGAGAATAATCGTTTATTTTTAACTCTACTTTAGTTGATGTCTCAACAAGATTTAAGCGTTCGCTCTCGTATATATTATTATCAATTTTGAATAGAGAATAATTTACTCCATTGTATACAATATAAGGTATATCAACTGTAGAAAGACCTTTAATTTTATATTTTATCTTCGGTAATGAAGCCGATATTTCATTGTCTACTAATGCAGCGGAATATGTGCTTGCATTTTTCTTATTTGAAACAATAATGATAGGTACAAGAACCTCCTCTGGCGTACATCCTCCATGTGCACCAATTCCATTAGGGGTCTTTGTGGTTAATGAATCATAAGTCAATGAACATATAGTCTTATTATCTTCTAATAGCAGGTAAGAGGAGTCTTTTACTATATTACCATTTTGCCATACAGCACATCTGCCAGAATGATTGGCATTAATACCTGCAATGTTTAACCCCTTGCCGAATTGAGCTAAATAACTGATTCCATGATCTGATACAAATGCGATCTTTTTTGCCATTATATTGTACCAAAACGGATGATATTGCCTTATCTATAATCTCAAACTCATTAATTAGATATTCGGGATATGATTTATGGGAATGAGCATATGTATCCAAGTCCCCAATCTTCTTTAATTCATTAGGAAAAGATATTTCATCTAATTTTTCCTTATTAATATTAGTTGTAGATGGTAAATCTGCCACACCAATATGAACCTCATTTAAATACACTCCATCTACTTGATGTTGATTAATTGAATTAACTATATAAGGAATCCAATCTACACCTAAACCGTCAATCCAATAATATACATCAATGTCTTCTCTATTATGCAATATTGTCTTAACCGTTTTAAAATTGTTATACCATAACTCGAATGATACATTAGAATCATTCTTTTTACAAATTAAAATCGGTAACAGAAGCCGTTAATTCGTTTGCAATTTTAGATTTGCGGTATTCATCAAAATACAGATTAATCCATATATTTTCAGTATCCACGTTGAAGTTTGACTGTGTAGTATATGAATATAACTCTGGATATAAAGGCTGTATTTGTACCCTTGATATTCCACCTTTTCCTAACCATTCAACCATTAATTTTCGCTCGGAAACAGTTAGAGGTGTCATATATTTTAATGCGATATGATAGCCACGTTCTGGATCTACGGCAATTGCCTTTAATTTAGTACAGACCTTATGTTCGGCCTGTTCGGTTATCCTAACACCGAACTTGATGGCTTCCATAAGAATCATTTTGCGTTCATAAAGAAAAAACTTCATTAAAGGGTTCATCATATATATATGTCGCTAACAAAGAACACAAATCTGTTGTACTTTGAGAACCACATAATTTAAGAGTCCTATTTAGATATGTCTCATTACTATATTTAAAGAGATAGTAGTTCTTTTAATAGCCATCGAGAAAATTCATCTGGATATTCAAACCATGTATGAATAAAATCTATTTCATTATTAAGAGCAAATGAGTTGAATTTCTTATGAATATATGTTTCAAAAAGTAAAAAGTTGATATATCAATATTAGATGCTAGTTGCTCCCAATATGTGGTATCCTCAGCACTATATTGTAAATCCCCAAAGTCTAAACCTAATCCACAGATAAGAAATTCAAAAACATTATTACATATTACATAATCAAATGCATTATCAGGATGTGCGTTGCTCGCATTATCAAATATAGTTTTAGAAGTACAAATAATTTTATTCTTTACCTTGTTCCCCCACTTTCCACAATGCAATCCATTCTCTCATATTACAACATATTGTAAACTCTTCATTTAATGACTCTACGCCATAAGTGTTACCTCGTGTTAATATGAGTTTATACTTGGGCGTGTCTTTCCCCAGAATGCTATTACCAAATATGAATATTAGGATCATCTTTGAATTTTTATTCATTTTGCTTTGCATTCCAATAATCGGAATGTATACTCTTTGATGATCTAATTGCGCTTCTTCTGGTGAAGAGATTAATCTAATAGTCTTGACTAATGAATTGAATTCTTTAAATTTCTCATTGTCATAAAAACGTGTGATTTCTGAAAATGGGGCTATAACAAAGTCATTAGAAGGCAAATGCTCAATGTACTCCTTAAATCTATCGGCTAATTGTGAATATGTCATTAATTCATCATCATTATCTTCGTCCATCCATTTATCCATACCTTGAACAAAAAACACAATGATTGCTGCATTCTTGTACAAATGCATTAAAGTCATGGAAGTTTTCAAATAAAATAAAGCGTAGAGGATATCGGTTACGAAGAGAACACTCCGCACCTGTCCAATTTTTTATCTATCTATCTCAATTTCTTGATATAGTTCCTCTACAGAATCAATGACCTTGTACATAATACTTATAAATTTATTTTATCTAATACCCATTCACTGCTTGTTTCGCAAAGTTTTAACAATATATCCTTTGCTTCATCCAGTGAAGATATCTTTGATATTCTCTCTTTAGCTTTCATGCGTTTGTCAGCGATAATGTCCGAATTAACAATAGGAGACTCGGAGTTTCCTTGATTTGCAGGTTGAACAGGAACTGAATCTACTGACATAGTTTGTTCTAGTCTCCAGTTCTTTGCAGATGTTATGACTTCATCTTCAGTCCAATAGCCAACTGTTGATTCAAGATGGCTTGTAATATATTTTCTAACTTCATCTATTTCATTTTCTTGAATATTTACATACTCAATTTGCATCAAGAAATTCTTAAATCCATCATTAAATGCTGCATCAACATTAAGGATATTCTTGATCTCAATCCTCTGCTCTTCAATTAATGCCAATGTTTGGTTTACAAGAGCTGATTGCGTAACTCTCGTTCCATACATATTTGCACGATATTATCAACTAATGTCTTTATGCCTTCACTTATAGTCACAGTAATAGGTAGACTGGCAAAAGCAGAAAGAGATGCATATTTTATTGTCCATAACGGATTATTCTTCTTGGCAAGGAAATCACCTGTTATGGCAAAACGAGCATCTTTCAAACTAGTAACATCTGAATAAGTATTACCTTTGTTGTTAAGCTTAAATAAGGATATCAATTCCTTGCATAATTTACCTTCTTCTGGAGTTTGGAACTTAAAATTTAGTTTGCTATTAGACTTATTATCATCCCAAACCTTAAATAATAGTACAATATCATCTATTAACGCATTTGCATCACGCGGTTTTCCCTGAGGATCAAATATTTTATTCACCCAAGGTCTTAAGGCAAAAGCCATAATGCCCATAGCTGCAAAACTGCTATAAAAACCGAATGGCGGCTGTGTCAATACAGAGAACTTTTCATCAAAGTTAAATGGCAGACTCTTATCTGCATATTTGATAATTTTATTTACTTTATCGCATGCAGCTTTGAATGGGTGCTCATCAGAATACATCTGACTTCCAATTCAGATTCTCGTCCAGGCAGTCTTGTATCAAATATTGAACAGGGCGCATTTGCTGATTGATACCAACAAACTCACTTTTTGTTATAGCAAAAAGGAAAGTTCTAACCATTTCTTTCGAGTTCTGCTGTTTCCAGAATGTCGATGGAGCTTTTTGTCTTAACACTTCATGAGCCTCTGGCCCATATGGGAATATAATGGGGGCTATAGCAGAATTAACAATAGAGGACAGATGCTTAACTGAAATAGGCTGCTTATCTTCACCATTGATATATACAATGGCATTACTTCTTTGAACAGACTCCATCCACTCTTTTTACCATAGCCATTGCATGATCCTTATGAACTTTCTGCTGAGCTAAGAAGCCATGACTACTAGCACAAGCATGATTTGCTTGGAATTCAATAAACTGCTCATACTTGATGTCTGTCATAACCTCATCAAATACGATAAATACTATATTTTTTAAATCTTTATCGTCCTCATCAACAGAACATTTTTCAGCAAAAGTACGTAGCATAGCCAGCTCGGTATTATTTCGAGCTAAAAAGTAAAGCAAAGAAAAGGCTACTACTTTTATTCTCTTTCTTACCATTTTTAATTTGACTACGCAATTGAGACTCATTTTTGCACATCAGAATAGAACTTGAATGCAAATGGTCTAATGACTTTTTGCATAAATTTCTTTTCAAAAATCGTTTTTGAAACATCCGAGAAGTTAAGAATCTGATGTGTAAAAACGATACTGCACGTTTCGCATTTCTGTTTTCTTCTCCTCGATTTCACCGGAAGGCAATGCAGTGAATTGGACAGAATATAAACCACCTGGTGCTCTTTGAATTATTCCATCTTCATTAAACCAGTTGAGGATTTCATCAATATTATCCCCATACGCAGTACCTGCAAATAATGACCGAATATTCTCTTCAGAAGGCGTTACAAGCCCGTTATTATTCTCACCTGAAACATTGTTAAAGGCATTCAGCAAAAAGAATTCCCTTAAACACTGCAAAGTAATCACTTCCCATGCCACTTACTCGTTGCATGTATGAATTGTAGCGTTCTGTTACTGCACCATAGTTGGTAACATCGTCTTGGAATACTTTTAAGACATAATCCCAAAGATAATCAGCCGTAATAGTTTCTCCATTAAAGAAGAAGTCCTCATTATTTAGGAATGCTCTAATTGCATCATTTTGGCCAAGAAATTCAAAAACACTTCTACTTGATGAGCCAACAACCGTGGCATAATGAGTCGCCAAATTTGCTGTTCCAGGATGCAATGGAAACAGATTATAGAGATCCTCTTTTGTTGATAAAGTATCATTACTTGTTGCTGTAAAGATCTCCAACAAATCAGGATTCATATTATAAAATGATTGACTCATTTTTGTATGGCGTTCCTTGTCTACAATCTCGAATTTACGAGACATAATTTTAAATGCAGACACAGACTCCATATTGTATTTCATGCGATGGTATCTACCATCAGTCTGTTTCAATTGCTCGGAGTCTATTCCATTGAATGCAGAAGGGTGAGAAATCAAGAACATATATGAATTGTTGTCCTCATTCATAAACTTCTCAGCCACATCTTGCAACTCCTTAAGTACAGGAACGCCAATAGGATCCGTCATTACATCAGTAAACTCATCCCATACAATTAGTAGTCCTTTATATTCTCCGAGTTCTACTAATTTGTTCTGTACTTCAATTAACCATTGCTTTAGATTCTCATTATTCATACGGACATCCAATCCTGCTGCTCGCAAAGTATCAGTCACGCGATGAAATGTTCCAAGATCGCTATCTGCGAGTTTGGAAATGAGTTGGTCTGTTGTTGTTGCAATTGAGGATAGAAGCGTATTAGTTTCTATTCTATGTTTCCAAATTTCTGGCTCTTTATTAATTTGATCTATATAATTCTCAAAATCGGTTGGCACACAAATATTGATACCCTTACTTCTCAATGTAGAAATAACTTTGCCTTTTGAAGGACTAATGCAAGATCTGAAGTATGAGTCATAACGCCTAAACCATAAACCTTAACCGTTAATAGCCTCTTTTCTTCACGAAGTTTGTATATAGCTTGACGGATTGATTCACATTTACTATCGCCATATTCATAGTCCACCCATCCACGAATATCATCTACAGAATCAGATAATAAATGGCTTATTACAGCGACTGCATGACTCTTTCCTGTTCCATAAGTACCGTTGATCCAAAACGACTTATGATTATCAATATCATTTCCCCGAACAGACTTTTAATACAGTTCTTAAAAACACTATTAAACTGTTCGTTAGGAATGAACGAAGTCCATTCTCCATCTTTTCATCCGCAATGACATAGGCGGCTTTTCCGCCACGTAATTTTACTATATCGTCATATTTAGTAGCCATAGCCAACTATTGTTTTGTTAAAAATCGGGTTATGATGTTTTTCCTCATATATTCTCTGCTTTCAGCATCTTGCAATAGTTCCCCAAAGTTCATCATCTAATTTTGCATACAATAAATTCTCTTTTAGATATTTCTCTGAAGGTGTTTTCCCATTATATGGTGGACGATTTTCCTTTCGCCAAATTAAATGGTAAAAATCAGAAGAACTTAGATGGAAATATGGTAATATTATAGGTGTTAAACTTGTTTCATTATAATATCTAGCAAAGGCATTGTATATGTCTTTTTAGATTATTGTCATTAAACATTATTTTATTCTCGCCCAAATACTCCAATGCAATACATTCAGTATCGACAATATAAATAATGGCTTTGCAGCTGATCTGCCGGCAATGCTATTACCTCTTTTAATACTAAGTATTAAATCATTATATAAATTAATGTCAAAAGAATTCATTAGTCTAATAGGGCTTTTAACACAGTGATTGAGTCAAATCTTCTCTTAATGTAATATGATCTAAGCCCATATTTAGTTCTGCGATTAATACTCGATTTTTTCTGCAGATAAATATCTCAAACTTTTTCATCAACTCGTTCTTTCCAATACCAAATTCTTTTGTATGTACCGTATAACTCATCTGCGCGATACATATCAGAAACTCTAAACATTTTCAAGTCATTAAAATGAGCGTATTTATACAACGAATAAGCGATAGCCTCAGGACTCAAATCAACATATACTTCGCGCTTATATGCATTACCTTTTTCATCTTGAATAACACACTGTGAAAATTCCTCTCCTATAGGAGAGTATTTGAATGTTTGCATAAGAGCTTGAACTGCATAAGTGATAGTAGTTTCTTTAAATGTTTGCTGGAAATAATCAACGGCAAATTTATCTAAACTTTTTGCGGGAGAATTCTGTCATATGAGCAATAGCCGTAATATACCACCTTACAAGCGGACTATTATATGCTAAGTTTATATATATAAGCTCCCACAAAAGTGTAGTTGAGTTTTTTATTGATTTCAACACACATTGAACCAAACGGAGTTAAGTTGTTTTTTTATCATCAATAATTTCTGCATCTTTCAGCCAAGCTTTAAAGCTTGGGATTTGCTTTACTCTAACAAATTATCTGTCCAGAAATCAGATGGTGAAGACAAATATTGATCGACCCATTCTTGATGGATTCCAAATGTTCCGTATTTCGAGATTTTCATATTTGATATATTGGTGTCTGTTGGTTTTAACATTGAATCAGCCACAATGCATCCGACATTATGGTACTCTAAACATTTATGGCAATGCGTACATAGATTCTTATCTATCTGAACTTCTGGATAGACTGATAATGCACCAGTAGGGCACTCTAACTCGCACGCTTCGCAATTTATACAATACGCCGTTTTGTTAATCATACGACGAAGGTAATATCGCAACTGAACATTATTGTTGTCATACAATATAAATGAATAATCATATTTGCTTTGTCCATAGCGAATTTCAAATTGAAAAATTTCTTTTCAAACAACAACTCACCTGTCGTAATAGAATTTTTATCACTTATACTGTATTTACCAAGAGTGTAAAACCATGTTAATGCTTCCTTTTGAGAACTCTTAACTTTTGCTTCCCATCTATTGGCTGATACTACATATTGAATAGATGTCTTAGATTGAGAAAATTTACCACTACCTCTCAATCTCCATCTTCTATCAGAAATATATTCTTCTTTTATTGGGGATTTTTCTTTCATCTACAATTTTTTCTATTCTAGATAAAAATGGATGTAGATTTTCTGGATAACCTTTATTTACAACCATATCATCCCAAGGAGAACCAAAAAGGACATAAAATACATCCAACTCGAGGTTTTTCCACATCTATATGCGTCATTAATGGGTAATTGATACCTGAATAAATATAAAAAAACTTCTGTTGTATTCCATCTTAAAATAGGGCGTGCATTAATAACAAAGCTATGTTTTTACACCTTTGCCAATTCGGTTATAATCACTTCGCTTTGCAGACTCTTCTGCACGCACTCCTTCAAATGCTAAAAATTTTTTGCATTTATTACGATAACCCTGTTTTAGCATACGATATAATGGGGCAGTCTTCATTACAGAACAACACCAACGATGCGTATCCTTGGAGTACCGATTTTATCCCAATAATTAAGCACCGACTCATGGTTGCGAGCCATCAAAAACTTCAGTGCAGGAAATTTCTGCTTATAATAATCCTGAACCTCTTCGTATAATCGCAAAGAAGGAGGCAGTTCATATCCAGTATCACTATAAATAACTTCAAAATCAGTAGGAGGAATAGCTCTTGTGCATAAATCAAGAACAACTTGGCTATCTTTACCGCCAGAAAAAGAAGCTATAAATCTATCGATTTTAGTAGACAGCAAAGCTTTTTTTCCCCTCAGATTCTGCCAAATCTAAAGGCATAATATCAAAACTATCGCAATCTTGTTTTACAACAGCCATTTTCTTTTTACTTGATTTCTCAAGCTTATTAGCCATAGCTTCAAAATCAATTTATTGACTGCTGCTTTATCGTATGTTTTATTTACCTTTGTATATTCTGTGTAAATATCCCTTATAAACTCAATCGCCTCATTCTCTAAAACAAACATCAAGTCCGAAGTTCGTTTTAGCATCTTTTGCATATCCACAGGAAGCAATACTGTTGGGACAATCCCATTTTCAAACTCAAGAGTCGGTTCTGTATATATATTAGCACCTTTTTGCATCAAAAATATGCTTACCACGATAATAGTATTGTTTGTTGACAGCCCACATTATTGGTTCCTCGCAATGAGGATACTCCCAACCATGTTCATTCAACTTTAACAAATCTAATTCTTCGTAGAACACTGGGCGTGGCGGCACGCCAACCGTACCGTCTACAATACGAGGATGCAACAACACTCCTCCCGTCTCTTCGTCCCACGTTATTTTATACATCTTATTTTTTTCTATAATTACTAATTGTGATAGCTCAACATCAAGGAGCTTTGCTATCTTAATATATGTTTCCATTGTCGGTTGACAAGCATTAGTACACCACTTTGATACAGTTGTTCGAGCACACCCTAATTGCTCAGCCAGCCATTTATTTGTTCTTTTCTTTTCCGCAAGAACAACCTTGAGTCTATTTATATCCTTATCCATAATAGGCTATTTAACATGCAAAGTTAATCAAATCCTTTAATATAGAGTGTACATTCAGAACTATTTAGTAAAAAATGGAATTAAATTAGCATTTTCCCCACCCTGTGCATTTTTATTTCTACAACTATACGATATAATTGGATGCGAACCTACATCAAACAAAAGATTTCCATTTCCATGTTATTTTTTTTTTATTTATTCTATCAATGAATTTCACCTTTTTCAAAAATATTATGCTGCACAAACATTATGTTCGCACAGCATAATAAAAAAAACAGTCACTTCTTGTCCTTCAATAACATGTAAATCAATGCCATAGTTTGTTTTGTTTGGAAATTTGGCGCATTTTCGCTTGGTAATTTGGCACACAGAAACAGTTATTCCTACCTACACCGTTCATCCAGCACTCCGGCGAACATATCCATTTCTCGCTTGGAAATACCTAACCGAACAGCTAGTTCGCGCCATCCTTTACAGCTTCAATCACCTCCGAAATAATCTTTTCTGCTGTTTTACGGTTTAGCATGTAATCTTCGCAAGCATCCAGCAAAATACTCAGCTCTGCTTTATTAGAGGCTGATGAAACAAAGCAAACTTTGATACTCATTCAGCGTGGGGTTCATGTCATATGCAGGAGATAGTGTCCAACCTTTTGCAGACAAAAAAAACCGTGATTGCGGAAATGGTCGTCGCTATTGCCGATTGTTGAAAGCATCACACGGCGATAGAGTTCCTGAGATTGGCTTCTACCATTCGTACAATTCTGATTATGAAATCGACAATATCCAAATAGCCGGCTTTAGGCCTTGTCGCCACCTAAGTAAAGAACCCGGTTGTACGAGTTGGGCAACCCATTTCCTGTCAGGAAGAACATTACCCTCTTCGCTTTTCTCCAAATTCCGCACTAGCTGCAATCAACTCCCTTATATCCGTCAGAGGTGGGGTGGAATTTTCAATGACTCACTTACATTTGTAAATCCTCCATCTTTTGACTCCTTTGAAACGGAAAGCCCCCATCCGGGAAAAGTCATCGATACCTGTCAAATAGTCGAAAGAAGACAATCTTCGTACCGGTCGTTTCTCTTCCATCGCAGCAATTTGCTCACACCGCAACAACAGTGTTCGACCCCAACGATCCGGCAAAGCATCCGAGAAACATCCGAATATATCTTTCTCCGGTTGCGTATATTGCTGTCCCGGATAATTATTCAAGTCATCGCTCAAAAACAAATCTCCATGTTTTTTCAACCATTCATCACTGAAGGTAAAACAATAGCTGTCCGAGCCACGAAGAGATTCATAGCCTAACTCACCAACGAGTTCTGTTTCTTCGATCCAATCAAAATCGGCATATACATATAGCGTCTTCATCGCTTACTCTTTCTTCGAAGCACGTTCCCTTGTCTTCAAACTCAAAATCCTGCAAAGCTTTTCCTAATTTGTCTTCTTTGGCCAGCCACAGGATATCATCGTCAAGCTGTAAAGCATACAAAACACGCAGGTAAATACCGATTGCCACAGTCGGTGCTCCTTTTTCTATTCGGGATACGGTCAATGGAGAACAGGTAGCACGTTCTGCCACCTGAGCCACACTCAGATTCCTGCGCAAACGAGCCATTCTAATCTGGTCTCCCACAACCAACATCTTTAGCTCCAATTTTCGGGGCAACTTAGTTCCCATTGTATTCTTTGTCATAATCAACCTATCATATAATATGCAAAGATATTACTTTTTATATATTTAATAATATATTGCAGGTAAAAAATACAAGATTGGAAGACATGGCATTTAAGCGATTCTACACTTTTTCAAGCGAATAAATCGGATTTGTTACACTTTTTCCAACGAATCAGAGTCCCTTTAAAACACTTTTTCCATCAAAATTGAGGATTAAAATCTACACTTTACTTAAAATCATCAACTTTACTTTATCCTCGTATTCATACATACGTTCATTAAAGTAAAGTCAAAATAAGGAAGAAAAAAGATGGCTGCGCCATGGAGAAATGGTTCCAGCCATTTTATCTTTTGGCTGCAAATTATTGTATATCATAAAATTATTATCTGTACAATATGATATTTAAGACACATCACTTAAACAAATGCTAAAAAGCAGAATTACAAACTTTAACCTAAAATTTTTCAGCTATGACGTATATTCTTTCAATTGCACCCGAGGAGATGACGGGGTTCGTCCAAAGGCGTGACCGCCGCAAAGGTTCGCAGCCGTAAGTACATCCGCAACTAAAGGTATTGGTGGTTCTGTAAAGGACCAGCACCAACCTCAGCGAAATCCATTTTTCAAGAAGCTCTCCCAGAGTTGGAAATCTCTCAAATGCGCAGATCCTCGCATGGAACGCGCTTGCTCTCTCTCAGGCTGGTAAACGAATCCTCGCACCTCGCCAAACCACCGGTTCCAAACCCCCTACCATACGTCTGAACTACTGGATTGTGTATTGCGGCGGTACTGCAGTTGCCAACCCTCCGGACTCTCGAAGGTGTCGAGGCTCCTGCGAACGCTACTCTCACTCTTAGCGCCAGTGCGATGACTCTGCAGCTCGCAAGCATCCCTTCTTCTGTAGCCAACATCAAGCTCATCATCAGGCTTCTGTTCCTCAGGCGGTGTTACCAGAGCTTTTGCAGTAAGGCTGCTTCATTCGCAACCTCCTTACACTCCTGTAGCCACACTGCAATTGACCTCAAGGCCACTTACGATGCAAAGAACGGCACCCTACACTCTACCGCTCGAAGGTCTTCTTAATTGGTTCTACATCAACACCGTCACCGTTGAAAAGTCAGGCAAAATGATGGGTTACGCAAAACTTCGCAGAGTAAACCTTAACCCCCAAAACGCTCCCAGCTCCGATGCGAGGTCGGGAGTTTTTTCGTATGCAATGTCGCTTTTCTGACCGATTCTATCAATCATGTCGCTATTTTTCTTAAATTTGTATGTTAATTCATGATTTATGACCGAGAAACAAATACAAAACTATATTTGGGAAAGCGTGAAAACTTTGCCAACTTGTTGGTGACACCAATTTCAAAAAAGTAAAAATTTGAAAATCCACATGTGCCTTTCCTCGGATGTTTTATACAATATGGTCATTGATCGTTACAAAAATTGTGGGAGACAATGAGCGACATCGGGTTCTTTTGGTTGCGAAGTGTCACTGAACCGAGGAAGGACAATTCACAATGAGGACGGACTTCCCTTGCTAATCGATGTGGTGATGATGGAATTGTTGTCATTGAGTTGAAAAAGTCAAATCAGACAGCACGGCAAGCATATACTGAGTTGCTCGCGTATGGCAGTTTTTGCGAACCAAATTCACGCCCATGTCTGGTGGTGACATTATCTATGTTCTCATTTCACCAGTAGACGAAAGAATCGTCGAACAGGCCACAATCAACACATTTATTTATGACAACAACAATAAAGTGTGTTTACTCGTTCCAAAATAAAGGAAGATGATGATATTAATGCTTAAAATTAGAGCTCTGGATTCCAGATAAAAAGTGTTTGAGGATTTAAGTTACTCATGTTTCAATAGAGAAAATATTTCGTCAGTACACAGGTGGGGAGTTCGGACGACACGGCTATGCTTCCGGAGCAGAAAAGCCAACACCTCGAAATGGCAAACGCCAACAAAGTTTCTTCTATTGCGAAGCTCAACGGCGGAAGAAAGAGGCATTCATAAGCTTTGTCTACTGTGCATCACTAATTCCGGAATTCGCAAAACAGGCCTCGGACATGAATGCTATTGTCCTTGCCGGAGTTAATCCTCACAAAGTGACCTTCCGTGAAAGACTTTTCATCAGATATTGCACTTAACGGCACAAAGCGAGCTCGCCACGTGATCGTAATGTTGGAGTGGGCTCTGCCTCGCTTGCATCGGAAGGTGGCAGACATTAATACAGCAACGAGAACTATCTTTGAGCATGAAACATGGACAAACTTGACGCACCGAACCTGCTGAACTCCTTGGACACAGACATTTGAAAGAGACTATGTTTCAAAAAAGAACATGAACATTTACGTGGGAGACCCTGCTTGGTAACGACGAAGATTATTTGAGCGACAATTTGGATATTCATTTAACTGGAATAGCCCTCAGACAGCTATTTCTTTTTAATCATGCACGGATTTCTGGATGAGCACATTAGGGCCATTCAGAACTTGAAGAATTTTTCTTGCTAACAGAAGGCGCGATATTCATGAATTTATTGACATGGTAGAATTGGCTGTGGGGTTGTTACAGTGACCGTTATTGAAAAGACTTGGTAACTATCTTTTGCTTGACGACGATTTTTTGAAGAAGTAAAATCTGGTCAAGTTCAAACACAGCTTATTAAAAATAGCGAATAACAATTTTTTACAAAATGACGTAAGCCAAGGTTGAGTATTTCTTGGAAGCATCGCAGCAAATTGTGATAGCTGACTCCTCAATAAAGCGGCACTTAACTGGATATTGAGGGTTAGGGCGGCTTCTTTATTGGTGCATAAAAGCGCCATCGATTTGGTCACATGTGATCACAATGTTATATGGAGGACGACTATAGCGAGGGCGAACGGCAAGTATTGGATGGCGTTAGTAATATGAAAATTGGTTCAGATCCGAACAACTATTAAGTACATGGCCTAATAACGTTCCTGGTTTTATTTTACGATGTGTTCGATATTGATTTTGTGAATTAACAGAATTGAAGGATGTGACTTGCAGAACTAAAGAGCAATTTTTATGTTGTTTTAACAAATAGATTGTGGCTACGGATGGCTCAATATGGGTACAATGAAGGAGAGCCTAAACTATATCGACGCCGGTCATTCCGCTGATTTGGATATCAGCAAAGAGTATGTGATTACCGGATGCATTAGGAATAAGATTTGAATAGTAATGAATAGGGCAACCTCAGGGAAAGAATCACATATACAGGTTCTCAATGCCTGGGGTTAAGCGTATTGAAAATCCCGAAAATGTGATACTATCTGGATTGGGAGGGGTGGTTCTCCTGTATTTAATGAAGATGGTGATTTGGTTGGAATGCTTAATGAAATGTAGATGGCAAACAATTCTAAGTAACTCCTATTAAAAAGCATACCAAAATTGATTGATTACCATTCGGCAGTCGAAGTTTCACTAATAGGAACATGTGATAATGTTTTAACATTCCAGAGATTCGTTATCACTGCTTCTACTTTCACACATTGTTTGCTTCAATACTGTATCACATTTGTACCTCACAAAGCAGCTGGATGAACTTTTATAACTAATTAATATTATTCAACATAATACTACTGGAAGTAGTCTCTTTTTAAATGTATCGCCCACGTCACTTTCAAATTTCTGTACTGGTATATCAGAATAAAATGTACCATCTGTAGCACTTTGAAATGTACCACCTATAGCGGAATCAAATGTACTCCCCCAAAGCTAACCATGCCAGCATGGTTGGAAGACTTCGATGGTCGCAAACGGTTTGACGGCTGGTACGCCATTGTGACTATGGCAAATTTAAAAAGCTAATAATGACAGACATCAGAGTAATATCCACGAGTTTCAATGAGGGGATTGATCACTACGCGAGAGGTGCTGAAACTCCAAAGCCATCATCTTTGAGAACTTCATTACATCGCAGAAGCTATCCGGAAGAAGTGCAGGATTCTCTCACTTGAACGATGGAACCGCAGGCAAGCGAAAGATGGGCATCGCGACACCGACAGCGCCTTCATGCAGGGAGCATTGAAGACTATGTAAAGCGATCATCAAAGCACATGACCCATGACGTTCTGTATGAGGAATTGAAGAAAGCATGGACAATCCATGGCGTGGTTACACCCAATATCCAGGAATAATACGAGAAGAATCACGACCAAGGTAAGTACCATTAATGTACGAACCAGGCCGTGAGTTCGACTTTGCAGGTGACAATCTATGGATAGCCGATAAAGATGGGTGTGATAAGGATACACTATGACGAACTCAACAGCGCTAGTAAAGTCCAGTGCCTGGAGTGAGTCTTCTGACTCTTCTTTAGTTTTGCAAATATATATCATTCTGGAGTTGCCCATTGGCAGGCATGCTGTCAATGATCGCTTTATTCATCGGGGAACAGATTCCTGTCAAGGTCGATTCTTGAACCCGCCCTTGCAAGACTTCTTTGCTCCATAGCTGTCTTCTTTCTCCCATAAGCAGGATGACCGATTTCAGTTATGGGAATTCTGCGCATCCTCGTAACTCTCCGGAAGTCCTTCTGCAGCCTCTCTATCCGTGTTGACTGATGCGGTGGTCATAGTTCAGGTAAGTGAAATACGCCTCAGGGAGTGTCTTCACAGCGCCCTCGATGCTTCTATAATACCGCAAAAAATGGGCAACTATTTGGCAACAGAACCGCTGCCATCCCAGACGGTATAGTTCCTGCCTCCATACGAAAGGTCGTCGCAACATCTGTAACCGGAAATCAGGGAATATCAAAATCGGCAACAACAAAATATTTTTTGAATTAACTCCTTACTTTATTCTCAGGTTCATATATAGTAAAAAGTCAAAAAATAAGGGAAGAAAAGAGATGGTTGCGCTATCAAATAGTCAGACATTTTTTCTTTTTGCTGTGCAAATTTTATATGCGACCCGGTAAGTTGTTAAGGCCGTGAGCAAACACCACCTCGATCGCTACTGTAATAAAAATACCACAATCGGAACCCGAAAAATACGTGAATCCATCCTGATTTTACAAGGCTCATTTTTTGTTAAATAAAACCCCTAACATACGTATCTTTGTAGAGTGAGCTGTCACTCCGTGGCTGCCTCCCCTCTGTTCGTGGAGGGGGGATGAAAACGTTAAATCTTCTTCGGATTTTTGACAAAAACAAGTAAATTTTTCGAAGCTTTAATCTTTGCCATAAACTACTGGAGCAATACGTACAATGAACTTAGCAATACTGA
>VOFJ01003000.1_pt1 | contig 26050 bp, 40 predicted proteins | sample 5384081 | NCBI WGS metagenome assembly VOFJ01 (sample SAMN12384729, study PRJNA508395) | human gut metagenome | isolation source: healthy gut I | host: Homo sapiens | reverse complement strand
CCATCATCTGCTGCCGCTGCTCCGGGAAGGGCAGGTCAGGCAGAGGAGCCGAGCTCTGTTGTTGTCACACGCAGTCGTTTTCCATGCAGTCCTGACCGTATTTCTCAAAATCCATGTAGCCGTCCAGCTCATAGATGGCGGCTTCATCGTCCAGCCCCAGCGTTTCCTGCAACCGCTGCTGACCGTACCCGTAGGCATCCTCCGTGATGCGCTGATAGTTGTCCAGATCTTGCAGGAGTTCACAGGCACGGTGCAGTGTTTCCGGCTTCTCCGCCTCCAGCACGGCGGCGTAGGTCAGAAGCGCGCCGTCCTGTTGCCAGATGTCCTCCAAGGCTTCGGCAAAATCGTTGTAATCCTCCACGGCGGGGCAATCCGTATCGCGGATCAGCTCCCCGATGTATGGCACCTTGAAGCGAATATCGCAGAGCAGGGCATCCGCGAAAACATCAATATCAAGGTAAGCCTTCACAGCGTCCAGGTATTCCTCATCAGCGGGGAGGACGAGGGTGTAGTCCTGCTTTCCCTCAACACGCAGCGTCACGCGGAGGATTTCATCCCGATTTTCATTGCGCCAAGGCTCTGCCGGCGAAAGATAGCTGCGGTCGATCCCCATATCCGGCGTCAGCAAACTGCGGGCATTGGGGACAAAGGCACTGTACCGAGCATAGTTGTGTCCCTGTGGGTCAACAAGGAAACCGTCCATTCCATCCGCGTCAAGGATGAGCAGGCAGCGCCTGGCGTCATCATCGTGTCGGATGGCATTTTTGTTCTCTGCGATGAAATCATAGTCAGCCAGCAGTGCGCGGCTGAACAGCCGGAACCGCTGGGCTTGGCAGTTCGATGACCTTATCCACGGCACAGGTGTCGCCCTTCACACCCGGTCTGCTTACATTTCAGTTCCGCCCGAATGATCATCGTGAAAGCCCTCCCATCACCATGTGGCTGCTCTGACCGCCTTTCATTACTTTCTCCATGCTGATATAGCCCTTGTAGGCGATGTAGCCCCGGTCGGTGAACATCCCGTCCTCTTCATTCATGCGCTCCGTTCCGTACTTTTCATAGTCATAAAAAGCGTCGAGGTTTTCGTCATACTCAAGCGGCCGGACTGCTGGATCATGTACTTGCCGTATTCCTCCGGCGTATGCGCGCCGGGAGCGAGGTCAAAGAGGTCGAGGCATTCCGCAAGGTTTTTGATCTGTGCCGCGGACTTTGGCTCTGCCAGCGTGACCACAGCGCCCAGCTTTTCCATATCCGCTTTTGACAACCCATCCGTTGCCGCTGCCAGTTCATTGAGGTCGAGAGAGTTTCGTACTCCATATCCAACAGAACATCCACCTCATTGGGAAGCTGGCTGTCCTCCAGCCGCAGGCGGACATCGGCGGAGTCTGTGATGCCCCCGCGAAGGAGGGCGCGGTCGATTTCCTCCCGCTCCATGGGGAGGTACAGCCATGTGATGTGCTCCGTGTCCTCCGGCTCGGCTTTGGAGGTCACCGCAACGGTGATGGCATTCGGCTCATAGTAATAGCAGGGAAAGAACCGGCCGTCATAGACCTGCTCTAGCTTCATGCCGTTGTCGTAGACTACGCCGTAGGGGGTGATCGTGCCGCTGCCGCTATCGATGAGCTGCCGTGCCGTTTCCTCGCCATCCAGTTTGTTCAGTTCATCCACGCTTGCGCTGCCGCCGTGCAGGTTCATGTAGTGGTCACGTCCAACAGCGGCGAGGTCGGAAAAATCTGTAATGACCGTGGCCTGTTGGCAGCAGAAGGTCAGGTTGATTAGATCCTTCAGTTCAAAAAGCTCCAGCTTGTGTGCCATGGCCTGAAACTGAGCGGCTTCGCCGGTATCAAGCTGTCCAGCCGCTTGGCGAGGTAGTTCAGTTCCTCCACATTGACCGTGAGCATTTCCGCTCGTTTCAGGACAGTGTAGAAACTGTCGATCTTCTCTACCTTACAGTCCGCCTTGAGCGCGTCGCCGATCTCCAACGCCTCCAGCATCTCCATGCAATGTGCGTACTGGTCGTGGGGGATAGGGAACGGGATAGTTGCCACGCCGTATTCTGGGTGATGCGGATTACCAAGCACCGCTTGTATCATCATGTTTCGTCAACTCCTTTTTCCAAATTCAAAACCACATCTCCGTACTTGGCCATCAGTAGTGCGCCGGTAATCAGGTGGAACGCCTCATCTGTGACCAATTCCGGAGACGCAAGGTCTGCAAGAGTAATATTACAGCAGCCGACTGCAATGGCCTTTGCCGCCTGGTAGACGCTGTATAACTCCGGCTCGATCCCTCCGAGCCGGACGCTTTGGAAGTCAAAGCCGTCATTCCCGCATTTCCAGACCATCCTGCGCCAAAGGCTCTCGTATGCCGTGAGCAGGAAGAGGGCCGCTTTGTTCCGGTCGGACAGACGCCAGCAGCGCTCTCGCCAGTGTGTCCATCTTCGCCGGTGGGCATCGGACAGGAAGAATTGGAGGGTTTCCTCTCTCTAGTTGCTGATGCATCCTTTTCGGAACTGCGGCCCCATAGAGGGGGTGAAGCAGTCCCGCATGAACGAATTCAACTCCAGCACGCCTGCCTCAATCCGCTCCTCCAGGCAGGTACATTCGCACAGGCGGCACGGATGCTTGCGGACATAGTTCTGGCAGTATTCGCACGCCACATCTTCGGGCGTGTAATGGAATGGGCTGCGGTATATTCCACCGCCTCTGGGCTTTTGACCGGGCTGAGACATCATCAACTGCTCCAGCGCCTGCAGCGGCGTGTCTCGCATGAAATAGTACGGCATAAGCGAACTCCTCTCTGAAATGAAAAACGGCCGGAATCTTATTGCTAAGACTCCGGCCTTTACCGTTTGATATTACATTGTCTGTTGCTGTGCGACTTGTTCCAAGGCTTCTTCCTGCTGCCGGATTCGCTCGTCCAAATCCGGAACACACTCCTCAATCTGCTGCTGAACACTGCGGATCATTTTTTCCCTGCTCTCCCGTGAGTTCAAAGAAATCTCCCCGTCTACAGAGTCCGCACAGCAGCGATAAATCTCGGTCATCTGCTCTGGCCGGTGAAAAGCCGTTCCTTTTGAGATCAGCCCGGAGCGGATAGCAAAAGTCCTGTTTGATGCTCCTGCATAGTTCTCCATGAAATAGTGCCCATGACATACTCCTGTGTGCCCATAGGCCCAATCCCATGTGACGAAGTGGACTCCGTGTTTGCTCTGAACTCCAGCCAGCACAGTGCCATTGAAATCGGCCAGCACCTTGTAGCCATCCTCTAGACCATCGGCTTTCAAAAAGGGCGCTGTCTCCATCTGGTGCATATACTCCGCTGTGATCTGACGATCTCATACACCTTGTCCTTGGCGTCGATTCGCTCCGGCTCGTCGATATCCTTATTGCGGTAGGTAATGCCGCCGTTCTCGGTCACTTCACACAGCGGCGCACCGTCAAGCAGGATACACAGCCTGTCAGTATGAACTTCGTCCAACTGGAAACCCTCCTTGGCAAGGACAATTGCTGCTTCTCTGAGGTAACAGACCTTTTCTTCTGCGCTGATGCTCATATAACTCCTCCCGTGTGCATAAAAAATAAGGCCGGAGCGATCATGTTCCGACCTACAAATGCAGGCGCTGCGACCAGCGCCCTTTTTGAAATGAAAAAGGGCGCCGCTTTCTTAGTCCGTCAGGACCAACAAAACGACGCCCAAATCTTTGTGATTCTTTTTTGAGAAAAATGCCGCTGCCAGCCGGAAAAAACGCCGTTCAAAAAGGGCACCGGCTGAACGCATCTGCCCGAAAAGGGAAACACCCGGTTCGAATCGGGGCAGACGCTCTGAAACAGCGATTTGCATCTATGGTTTGAAAGAAGAAATCCGGGCCTGAAAAAGCCCGGAAACGGTTGATGCGCCTGGCTTTTCGCCAGACGCATCTATACCGTTTCGTTAATTTGGTCCGAGTGACTGGGATTCGAACCAGCGGCCTCTTGAACCCCATTCAAGCGCGATACCAAACTTCGCCACACCCGGATATGCTGTTTTGCTGAACTCAGCCTAAATAAGATAGCATATCCCGGCGCAAATTGCAAGCCTTATTTTCAAGTTTTTTTAAAAAAGCGACAAAAACTTTTTGTTTCTTCCTACATTGTTCCTTTCAGGTAGCGATAGTCCATTTTCATGATATTGCGCAGGAAGGGCACGAGCAGCACGGCGTCCGCCGCCATCCAGGCAAAGGGATCGGCGAAGCAGAGGGCATAGACCGCCGCGCGCGGCGCGTCGGAATTGACCGCGCCGCCCGCGATCAGCGGCGGCAGCAGCAGGCACACGCTCACGCGTGCGGCCAGCTCGGCCGCTCCCGCGCCGAGCACGAACTGCGGCTTGCCGATGCCCTGCACACAGTTTCGCGCGACAAAGATAAACCCGAGGAAGGCGTAGAGCGACAGGTCGATATAGAGGTAGGAATTGCCAAAGCGAAGCGTCTCCGCCGTCACCTTATCCGCGCTGAGGAAGATGTGAAGATAGGTGCCGTTGATCGTCAGCAGGAGGCCAATCAGAATGGAGCACGCCGCCATGATGAGCATGATGATAATCGACTGGATCGTGCCCTTCTTGATGCGCTTTGTGTCACCCGCGCCGAGGTTCTGCGCCGTGAAGCTCGTCATCGCGGAGCCGAGGCCATTGAGCGGCGTCATCAAGAGGCTATTGATCTTGTTTGCCGCGCCAAAGCCATTCTGCGCGGAATTAGAGACCATCACGCCGTTCAGCATGTCAAACTGGACGACGATACTCTGCACCACAATGATGCCGATCGCCAGCACGGAGAACTGAAGGCCGAGCGGGATGCCCTGGATCAGATGGCGCGTCACATCATGGCGCGTGATCTGCCAGTCCTCCTGATGCAGGCGCAGCTCGGGATATTTGGAGAAAGCATAGGCAAAGCAGCCCAGCGTGCTGATGAGCTGCGCGCTCACCGTGGCGATGGCCGCCCCGGCGACACCCCAGCGGAACACAATGATAAACAGCAGGTCGAGTCCCACGTTCAGTACCGTGGAGAACAGCAGGAACGCCAGCGGCGTCACGCTGTCGCCCATGCTGCGCAGGAACGAGCAGATGAAGTTATAGAAAAGCTGCGCACCGATGCCTGCAAGAATGATCGCGCAATACGTATAGGCCGCGCGGTAGACCTCCCCGCTCGCGGGCGTGACGTTGATCCACGCGAGCATGGGGTCGAGCAGCGCCAGCGCCAGCGCCGTGAGAACAGCGGTCAGCGCCGCGGAGAGGACGATCTGCGTCGCCATGGAGCGGCGGACGCCCGCGCTGTCGCGCGCACCGACAAAGCACGATGTCACGGTGCAGAAGCCCGCGCTCGCGCCGAAGGCGAACTGCAGGAAGATCATTGCAAGCGAGGTGGTGTCGTTCACACCGGCGACCTCGCTCGCCGTCAGCGTCTGACCGACAATGGCGGCGTCGCTGATGGAATAGACCTGCTGGAGCAGGTAGGAAACGATAATGGGGAACGCGAACACGAGCAGCGTCTTCCAGCACGTTCCCTGCGTGAGGTCCACGGGCTGAAAGAACGAACGAAGCGAAAACGACGACTGATGATTCATAAGCCTCACCTTTTACCACGGTGTATTTTGATGTCTTTCATACGAGATTGTGATTATAAATTTGTAGGAAAGGGTTGTCAATGTCACTTTTGTCCAAAAAAAGTGTGCGCCTCGCGCCGCATCTTTTCTCTTGCGCCAAGGGCGTAAAGGGAGTAGAATAGCGCCGAAAACAAAGGGTGTCTCCCCTTTCGGAAAGGAGCGCGGAACGCGCCATGCTTGCCTTCCTCCTCGCACCGTTTTACCTGCTTTTTAACCTCTATCTGTTCCGCCGCATCATGGGCTGGGTGCGGGCGTGGTTCCCGTGGTTCCGCAAGCGGAAGCATTGGGCCGTGCCCGCCGCGCTGTACGCCTTCTTTGCGCTCTCCTTTGTTCTGGCCTTTCCGCTGCCTGCCGGACGGCTGAAGCGCGCGCTCATGCTCATCGGGAACTATTGGCTCGGCGTGCTGCTCTATCTGCTGCTGGCAGTCCTGCTCGCGGACGGACTGCGGCTGCTGCTCGTCCACGGTCTGAAGCTCCGCTCTCTGCGCTCGGCGCGGATGCACCGCATCGCGGGCTGCCTGTGTGCGCGGCGGCCATTCTTGTGACCTCCGTCGGCGGCGTGATCAACGCCCGCATCGTGCGCGTCACGCCCTACGAGATCACCGTAAACAAGTCCGCCGGCAGCATGGAGAGCATGAAGGTCGTGCTGCTCGCCGATCTCCACCTCGGCTACAACGTGGGCCTTGCGCAGATGGAACGCATGGTCGCGCGCGTGAACGAGCAGGACGCCGATGTTGTCGTCATTGCGGGCGACATTTTTGATAACGCCTGGGAGGCCGTGGAGGAGCCGGAGCAGATCGCCGCGGTGCTGCGTGGCATCCGGTCGAGGTACGGCGTCTACGCCGTCTACGGCAACCACGACATCGAGGAGCCTATCCTGGCGGGCTTCACCTTCCGAAGCGACGGGAAAAAGCAGAGCAGCCCCGAGATGGACGCCTTTCTCGCGTCCGCGAACATCCGTCTCCTGCGCGACGAGGCCGTGCTGCTCGGCGGCGAGGTTTATCTTTACGGCCGCCCCGATGCGCAGCGCCCGGGGCGCGGCGTCGAGGTGCGTAAAACGCCCGCGGAGCTCGTCGAGGGGCTGGATACGGACAAGCCCATTCTGGTCCTTGACCACCAGCCGCGCGAGCTGGAGGCGCTGGCCGCGGCGGGCGTGGACGTCGATCTCTGCGGGCACACGCACGACGGGCAGATGTTCCCCGGCAACCTCACCGTCCGGCTATTTTGGGAGAATGCCTGCGGCTGTCTCCGCGTGGGGTCGATGCACAGCATCGTGACCTCGGGCGTCGGTCTCTTCGGGCCGAATATGCGCGTGGCGACCAGAGCCGAGATCTGCCCCATCACCATCCGCTTCGCTGAATGAAAAAAGGGAAACGGTTTTGCAAACCGTCTCCCTTTTTTATTTTTTCTCCGGCAGCTCGTTCCAGAGCGTGAAGCCGAGGATCAGCGCACCGCCGGCGAGCTGCGGCGCCGTGACCGGCTCGCCGAGCACCGTCACCGAGACGATGACCGCCACAAGCGGATCCATGTAGCTCAACAGAGCAACCTCCTGCCCCGGCAGCTCGCGCAGGGCGGAAAAATACAGGCAGTAGGTCACGCCCGTGTGGAAGAAGCCCACGATGAGCAGGCAGACCCAGCCGCGCGCGTCGAGCGTCCCCAGCGATACGCCGCCGGTCACGGCGACGTAGGGAATGAGAATGACGATGGCGGCTAAAAACTGCAAAAAGGTCCGCTGGATGCCCGCGACGCTTCGGATGAACTTATTGAGCAGAATGACCGCGGCGTAGAACGCCGCCGCGCCGAGGCCGAAGAGCACGCCCCGCACATCCGCGACGCCGCGGAACCCCCCGACGCCGATGACCAGCACCAGTCCCAGCGTGGACATCACGAAGCAGACGATCTGCTTTCCCGTCAGCCTTTCGTGAAAGAGCAGAGGGCAGGCGGCGGTGACGAGCACGGGCGCAAAATAGTAGCTCAGCGTCGCGACGGACACGGTGGTGTAGCGGTAGGCCTCGAAAAGCAAGATCCAGTTCACGCCCATCGCCATGCCGGAGAGGAGCAGCAGCGCGGCCTCGCGCCGATTCGCGTGCAGCGCGAGCTTCTGCCCGCTCACGAGCAGATAGCCGCCGACGAGCAGCGCCGCCATCACCGCGCGGTAAAGCGCCAGCTCGCCCGAGGAAACGGAAATGCCGCGCACGAACGGCGCAAGCGTACCGAAGATAACGGCCGCGGCTGCAAGCATCCCGCGCGCCCTTCGCTGTTCCATAAGTCCTTCCTCCCTGCGCAAAAGAATGTCATCATTATAAAGGCTTCGCTGCAAAATGCAAGCTGCGGAACGCACAAATCGCGGCATTTACTTTCACCCCGCCATCGGATAAAATAGAGGAAGAAAAAATTTTTTGCGTGTTCCGCGCGACCTTCGCGCCGCGTTTGCGGTAAATAGAGTGAAAGGAGGCGGGGCCAAATGAAGGACGAGCAGATCATCGCGCTGTATTTTGCGCGCAATGAGGATGCCATCGGCGAGACCGACAAAAAATACGGAGCGCGGCTCCTGCAGCTCGCGCAGCGCATTCTCCTCGACCAGTTTGCCTGCGAGGAGGTGCGCTCGGACACCTATCTGAAAACGTGGAACGTCATTCCTCCGCAGCGCCCGCCGGTGTTTCCGGCTTTTCTCAGCCGTTTGACGCGGCAGGGCGCCATCGACCGCTATCGCCGCGACGGCGCGCAGAAGCGCGGCGCGCGGGAATATCTTCTCTCCCTTGAAGAGCTGGGCGACGCGGTCGGCGGCGAGGCGGACGAAGCGCTGGACGCGAGGCTGCTCGCCGAGAGCATCGAGCGCTACCTGCGCACGCTCTCGCCGCGCGAGCGCGGCGTCTTCCTCGCCCGCTATTTCTACGTTGATCCGCTTGCCGACGTCGCGCGGCAGTACGGCACGAGCATCGGCGCGGTCAAAAGCCTCCTCTACCGCACGCGGCAGGGTCTGCGTGCACATCTGGAACAGGAGGGCTTTACGGTATGACGAACGAACAGCTCAGCGCTTCCCTCAGCTATCTTGGCGACAAGCTGCTGGCGGAGTGCGGCGCGCGGCGGCAGAGGCCGAAGCGCTCATGGCGGACGGCGCTGATCAAGGCCGCATGCATCGCACTGATGCTTTTCAGCGGCATCTACGTCGCCGGACGCTTCGACTACTCGCTCGGCGCAGGCTGCGCCTCCAGCCCCGGCACGATCGCGGACGGCCACTATTATTACCACGTCCGCCACAGCGGCGTCTGGTGCTACGATCCCGCCATGGGCACGAGTGAGCGGGTGCTCAGCACCTTCTGGTACGATGGCTACGCAGTGAACGGCTACGGCATTTACTACCTTCGGGGCGAAACGCTCTATGTGCAGGTACACGAGACGGGCGAGCGGATAAAGCTCTACACCGCACCGCAGGACTGCACGCGGCTTTTCTTCTCGCTGCTCGGCGACGGGCGCATCGACGTCCAGCTCCGCTTCAGCAGCTATACCATTCATCAGGACAAAGTCCCAACCGACACAAAGCCCAATGTACCGTCCTGGAGCTATAATGACACCATCGTCTGGAGCGAATACCTGCTCGACGGCAGGACCGGCGAGCTGCTGGAGGTCCGGCAGGAGTACGCATCCTCCGGCGCGGGCTTCGAGCAGTTCTATGAAAACACGCACCTCACGTTCGGCGGGTACGAATTTACCCTCGTGCCGAGCGGTCAGCGGGCGGACGGGGTCGCCCTCTACCGGCTTCTCCGCGACGGCGAGGACGTGACACCCGAGGAGACGCTGTTCGATCAGGGCTTCTTCGTGCTCCGCGGCGGCCAATACGCTCTGGTCGAGTGTGTGAGAGGCGGAAAGCTGACACACAATATGCTCTGCCTCGGTGCGGACGGCTCGGTCACAACGCTGCGCTGCCCGAACACACGCAGCTACGTCGCCGCGGCAGATGGGTTCGTTTTCTACGACCAGTACGAATGGCAGCTTGCCGAACAGCGGTACGTCGGCGTCGGATGTCATGACATCGCGACCGGCGAGGAATGGCTCCTCACCGTCGACCGCACGGACCTCACGCGAGAGCTCTACGACTACACGACCGACGGGGTCTATCTCTACGCCTGCGCGCCGTGGAGCAGCGCGCACACGGTCTGGCGGCTCATCTCTGACGAGGACGGCAGGCCCGCCGCGCTGGAATACGTTGACACGGTGGACCCCGCGCGGCGCTGAGACGGCGGAAACGACAGCAAAGCGGGAGAGCTTCCTGATGGAAGCTCCCCCGCTTTTTTCGCGCACGGCGCGTTATTCCTTTTTCTGCGCGTCCTCCGCGCCGTTCTTCTCCTTCCGCTCGCGCAGGATGCGCCCCACGCACACGAGCGCAAGGAGCGCCCACAGGGCGATGCCCGCCGTCCAGCCCTTGAGGTAGCAGCCCACCGCCATCAGGATCGTAAGCGGCAGAACGATATACAGCGTCCGAATTTTATCATGGTTTCTTCCTCCCTGTTATTCCAGCTCGTCGAGCGTCATGGAAAAGCTCTCCGCGCAGTGCTCCATAAAGTAATCCAGCTCGGGCAGATGCATCGCGTCGAGCGCGGCGCGGGTCTGCTCGGCGGCGCGGCGAAACTCCGCGTTGCCCGCCTTGAGCTCCTCGACGCACTTGATATACGCCGAAAGCTTGTCCGCCGCCTTGACCAGCTCGAGCACCTCGCCGTCCGCGCAGTCGAGCACGTCGTCGTAGTCCGGCCTGAGCTCGTCGGGCAGCATGGCAAGGAGCCGTCCGCAGGCGACCGCCTCGACCTTCTTGTAGGCGTCGCGGATCTCGGGCGCGTAATACTTGATAGGCGTGGGCATATCGCCGGTGATGATCTCGCTCGCGTCGTGGTAGAGCGCGACCGCGGCGACCTGTCCCGCGTCGATCTGCCCGCCGTACACGCGGTTTCGGATCACCGCGAGCGCGTGCGCGAGCACCGCGACCATGTGGCTGTGCTCCTGCACGTTTTCGGAAAAGGTGTTGCGCATGAGCGCCCAGCGCGTGATGTAGCGCATCCGCGCGATGTAGCAAAAAAGTGGCTTTTCATGTCTCCTCCGGTTCCCCGCGCAGGCCGTCGCCGTCGACGGCGGTGATGCGCACGTTTTGCACGGTGTTATGTAACCCTTTCATCCCCACCGTGACGGGCATATAGTTCGGCGCGTGGCCGACGCTGCCCTCGCCCCTGTCCTGCTCAAAGAGCACGGGGAATGTCTTTCCCACGCAGCGGGCGAGATAGCCTTGGTGCATCCGCTCCGCGACGGCGGCGGCACGCGCCGCGCGCTCCTCGCGCACGCTCATGTCCACCTGCGCCATCGCCGCGGCCTTCGTGCCGGGGCGGACGGAATAGGGGAAGATGTGCATGACGGCGAAGCCGCACTTTTCAATGAAGGCGAGCGTCTCGCCGAACTCCTCCTCCGTCTCCTCCGGAAAGCCGGTGATGAGGTCGGTGGTGATGGCGGGGTCGTCAAAATATTCGCGCAGCAGCTCCACAGACTCATAATACCGCGCGGTGTCATACCGGCGGTTCATGCGCTTGAGCGTCGCGTCGCAGCCGGACTGCATCGAGAGATGGAAGTGCGGGCAGAGGGTCGGGAGCTTTTTTGCCCGCTCGCAGAATTCCCGCGTCACGGTGCGCGGCTCAAGCGAACCGAGGCGAATACGCATCTCTCCGCCCTCGCGGGCGATCAGCTCCAATAGGTCGATGAGCGTCGTGCCGTCCTTGAGGTCGTGGCCGTAGGAGGAAATTTCGATACCCGTGACCACGATCTCACGGTAGCCCTGCGCGCGCAGGGCGCGCACCTGCTCCGCCGCCTTGTCCATCGGCAGCGAGCGCACGGGGCCGCGCGCGTAGGGAATGATGCAGTAGGTGCAGAAGTTCACGCAGCCGTCCTCGACCTTGAGCATCGCGCGGGTGCGGTTCGCCATGCCGCCCGCCGGCAGCACCTCGAACGTGCGGCGGCGCAGCGCGTCGTCGATGTCCGCGACCGTCTCGCGCGTTTTCACGGCCTCCTCCAGCCGGTCAAGGAATCGCGCGCGGTCGTTCGTGCCCATCAAAAGGTCGATGCCGAGGCTCTTTGCCTCCTCCTCGTGTGTCTGGACGTAGCAGCCGCAGGCGGCGACCACCGCGTCGGGACTGTTCTTCTTCGCGCGGCGGATCATCTGGCGCGACTTCTTGTCGCTCACCGCCGTGACCGAGCAGGTGTTGATGATGTAGGCATCGGCGGGAGACTCAAAATCCACCAGCTCGTGCCCGCGGGCGGTCAGCTCCTGCTCCATCGCCTGCGTCTCGTATTGATTCACCTTGCAGCCCAGGGTGTAAATACCGATCTTCATGCTTTCTCCTTGCTTTTCGCGGATTTTCCGCATATAATCATACCATGTTTTCGCTTGATTGCAAGTGCAAAGAAAGGAATGCTTTGCTATGATCTATCTCGACCATGCCGCCACCACGCCCGTCGCGCGCGAGGTGGCGGATACGATGTACGATGTTTTACTAAACGGCAGCGGCAACCCCAGCTCGCAGTACCCTTACGGCGCCGCCGCGAAAAAGCGTCTGGAGGCGGACCGTGCGGTCATCGCCGCCGCGCTCGGCTGCAAGCCGGACGAGCTGTACTTCACCTCCTGCGGCACGGAGAGCGACAACTGGGCCATCCGCCTTGCCGCCCACCAGAACCGCCGCGTCGGAAAGCACATCATCACCACCGCCGTGGAGCACAGCGCCGTGCTCGAGCCTTGCCGTCAGCTGGAGCAGGAGGGCTATGCCGTCACCTATCTCGCGCCCGACCGTCAGGGGAATATCACCGCGCAGCAGGTCGCGGACGCGCTGCGTGAGGACACGGCGCTCGTCTCCGTGATGCTCGTGAACAACGAGACCGGCTGTGTGTTCCCCGTCGGCGAGATCGCGCGGCTCCTGCGCGAGCGCGGCTCCAGGGCGCTGCTGCACACCGACGCCGTGCAGGCGTTTTTGAAGCTCCCGTTCCGCGCGGACACGCTGGGCGCGGACCTCATTTCCGTCAGCGGACACAAGCTCAACGCCCCCAAGGGCGTCGGCGCGCTTTACATCGGCCCGCGCTGCCGCGCGGTGCGTCCGCTGCTCGCGGGCGGCGGACAGGAGCGCGGCCTGCGCTCGGGCACCGAAGCCACGGCGCAGATCGCGGGCTTCGCCAAGGCGGTGGAGCTGCGGCTGGAGGGCTATGAGGAAAAGCTCGCCCGCATGGCGCAGCTCAAGCAGTACGCGCTCGAGCAGCTCTCACCATCGACGGCGTGGTGCGCATCGGGAACGGCGACGCCCCGCATATCCTCTCCGTCTCGCTCGTCGGCTATCCGAGCGCGAACGTCGTCACCGAGCTCGGCGCGCAGGGCATCTGCATCTCCGCCGGCTCGGCCTGCCACCGCGGCAAGCTCAGCCACGTCTACGCCGCGATGAAGCTCGACAAAAAGACGGCCGCGGGCGTTCTGCGCGTGAGCTTCGCGCCCGAGACGACCGAAGCGGACGTCGACGCGCTCGTTTCCGCTCTCCGCAGGCACAGGGAAACGCGCTTCCCCATGCTGTAAATTTGATGCTTCGTCAGCTTCTTTGAGGTTTATTATGTTCTCCTATCTCCGTCAGCCCAAGGGCTTCTACCGACGCCTCTTTCTGCTCGCCCTGCCCATCATCGTGCAAAATCTCATCACCACCTCGCTCGGCTTTCTCGATACCTTCATGGTCGGTCTGCTCGGCAGCGAGCAGATGTCCGCCGTCACGGTGGCGAATGTGCCCATCTTCATCATCCAGCTCATCGTCTTCGGATTGCAGAGCGGGTCGAGCGTGCTCATCAGCCAATACTGGGGCCGCGGCGACCGCGAGAGCATCAACCGCGTCATGGGCATCGGCTTTTGCATTGCCGGCAGCGTCTCGACGCTCTTCGCGCTCATCATGGCGTTCTTCCCGGCGGATGTTCTGCTGCTGGTGACGGACAATCTCCGTCTCGTCGCGATCGGCACGCCGTATATCCGCATCGTCGGCTTCTCGTATATTCTCAATTCCCTCTCGTCCATCTACATTGGGATGCAGCGCAGCATCGAAAATCCGCGCTTCGGTATGCTGGTGTTCGGCGCGTCCATGCTCTGCAATACCGTGGGCAATTATGTGCTCATCTTCGGCAAGCTCGGCTTCCCCGCGCTCGGCGTCACAGGCGCGGCGGCCGCCACGCTGCTCTCGCGCGTGGTGGAATTTGCGCTCGCCTTCGGCTATGCCCTGCGCTGCCGCACCGTGCCGCTCCAATGGAGCGCCCTTCTCCGCCCGGGCCGCGAGATGCTGCGCCGCTTCATCCACTACAGCGCGCCGGTGCTGGCGAACGAAACGCTCTGGGGCGTGGGCTACTCGCTCATCACCGTCATCATGGGCCACATGGCCGCGAGCGGCGACCTCATCGCCGCCTACACCGTGGCGGGCAGCATTGACAAGCTCTCCACCGCCGGCATTTACGGCATCGCCAACGCAGCCGCCGTCATCGTCGGCAAGGAGATCGGCATCGGCGGCAGCCGCGAGAGCGTCGTGCGCATCGGCAAGGCCGTGTGCCTCACGGCATTTCTCTTCGCGCTCGCCCTCGGCGGCGTGGAGCTTCTGGCCTTTCTCACGCTGCTCCGGCCGTATGTGCTGCCGCTTTTCTCCCTCTCGGCGGGCGCGGCGGCGATGTGCGCGGTCATGGTGTACTGCTACGCGGGCGTGATGCCCCTCCACGGCTTTTCGTCCACGATGGTCGTGGGTGTGCTGCGCGGCGGCGGCGACGTGCGCGCCTCGCTGCTCATCGACAACTTCCCTCTCTGGTGCGTGGAGCTGCCGCTGATGTGCCTGCTCGGTCTTGTCCTTAAGGTGCCGAACGAGATGTTCTGCCTGTGCATCGCCATCGAGCACCTGGCAAAGACCCCCGTCGGCCTCTGGCGCATCCACAGCGGCAAATGGGTGCATGACATCACACGAAGCGAATAGAAAACCGCTGCCGGACCCCATGTGAGTCCGACGGCGGTTTTTCTTTTGTTCTCTTATGCTTTTCCGGTGTAATTGACGCGCTTGCCCTCGCCGGTCTCCGCTTCCATTCCGACCTCGACCGTCCGTGGATCTGTTTCCCGCGACAAGAGGACAACCGCCTCAACTTGTGTATCGTTGTCCAAACTTATTTCCATATCTTCCTCTATGATCGGGAGCTTGAATTTGATGGATTTCAGCCATTGTCCGTTCGGCTTCCGTTCCTCAAAGATATGGATTTCGAGATCAGCGACTCCATAAGCTGTCGGCGTTCCTGTTCATCCATCACGGCGTACAGCTTATCAAAGTAAATCAAAACTTTGTAGATATTATCGGCAGTCAGCTTTTCAGCTTCGATTGCCATTTTCTTTGCTCTGGCTTCAATCAGCAGAGACTCCGTATCCTCGATTTTATCATACATCTTGTAAAGACGATCATCAAGGTCTGCCTTGCGTTTGATGTAATGTTTATCATCGGGGTCAAGTGTATCAATTTCCTCTATCATTCGGGACTTGATGGAATAGCTCTGGCGAAGCTGTTTTTCGTAGTTTGCAATCTCCTGTTCGATAGCGGAGGTGTCCACCTTCATGCTGATTTTCTGCTGCATCAGTGCGGCGAACTTCGGATTGCTGACCAACTTGGTAATCACCTCTGCGACAGCGGTTTCCAAGAGTTCTTCGTGGATTTGCTTCTTATAGTCGCACTTGTGACCACGGGTCATGGTGCGGTGTTTGCAGCCGTAGTAGTAGTAGAAATCCTTGTACTTCGTGCCGTCTGCCTTGTGCTTGACACTCTTATTGCCGTACATACCGGCTCCGCAGATCGGGCATTTGAGCAAGCCTGTCAGCAGATGCACCTTGTTATCCTTACCATGGTTGACCTTCTCGTATTTCTTTGCCTGGGCAACCAATTTCACCTGTGCATCATGCCAGAGTTCTTCGGAAACAAGTGCTTCGTGCAGACCATCGACCAACAGATAGTTGTCCTGTTCAATAAGACGGTAATCGTTTCTTGTGCCATGCACCTTTTCCGTCCTGCGTCTGCCATAGGCGATCTTGCCGCAGTAAACAGGATTTTTCAGTATCCTGCGGATAAGCGCCGCATCAAACAGAGGATTCTTGCCGTTCTGTCTTTGGATTTTTCCAATGCCATGATTGGCGAGGTATCGGGCAAGACCGTTTGCGCCCATGTCGGTATGCACGTACTTGTCAAAGATGATGCGGATTGCTTCTGCTTCTTCCTCATTCACATACAGCTTGCCTTTTTCAAGCGTATATCCATAAGGAGCAAAGCCGCCGTTCCATTTGCCCTCACGGGCTTTCTGGATTCTGCCCTCCATCGTCTGAACACGGATATTCTCACGCTCGATCTCGGCAACCGCTGACAGAACGGAGATCATCAGTTTTCCTGCATCCTTTGAGGAATCAATGCCGTCCTCAACGCAAATCAGATTGACACCGAAGTCCTGCATGACCTGCAAGGTGGACAGCACATCCGCCGCGTTTCTGCCGAAGCGAGAGAGCTTGAACACCAGCACATAGGAAACACCGTCCTTGCCGGATTTGATGTCCTCCATCATGCGGTTAAACTCTAATCTGCTCTCGATGGACTTACCGGATTTACCGGCATCCTCATACTCACCGACAATCTTATAGTCATTGTACTCAGCAAATGCTTTCATTCTGGCTTTCTGAGCATCCAGAGAGTATCCATCCACCTGTATCGTGGTGGATACTCTCGTGTAAATATATACTTTTATCTTGTCTTTTTCATATCGTTATCCTCATTCGTGCCGCCGTATGCAGCACCGTTATGTAACCCCTACTCGAAATCACTCTCAGAGTAGGTTTGGACACTTATCACACGTATATTATATCATGCAATGTCCGTTTTTTCAATAGATTCCTCAAAAAGTTTGGAATTGTTTACAATTTCTTTTTTCTCGCTGTCCAAACAAATCGGCGGCTCCGGAAGATTTTCAATATCCAGAACCGCCGCATATTTCTCTATTAAGTTGGCAAGTAAATCGGCAAAGCCGCTCCATTCATCCTTTTTTCTGTTATCTATAATGGCGTACCTCCTGCGTTTTGCTGTCACGATGTGTATATGCTCGAATGATCTCCGGCGGGATGCGGTCAAGAATGCCCTTGATGCGCTCATAATCGCTATGCAGCCGCATTTCCTGCAACTTCTTGACGGTGCTTTCTTTCTCGCTCTTTTCCAGAGCGGCGGTCAGCTCGTCATTTTTTCTTTTCCAACGCTTTCTGTTTGCCGTCCGCTGTTTTGAAGAACTTTTTGTATTTCTTCATCTGCGTTTCCATAGCGGCAACATCGGGGATATACTTTTCAAGAAACGCCGCAATCTGTGCCGAACGCCGCTCCTTTGTAGTTCGTGAACTTCATATCGGAGAGCAGTTCTGCCAGCTTGTCATGCTGCTTGTTCAGACGTGCCATCTGTTTGAATACCCTTGTGGGGATGTGGTCACGCCCGGTCTCGCTGGCACTTTCGCCACGTTCCAGATCGGGATATTTCTTTACCATGTGTTCCCAATACTTGTCCTGCCACTGTGTCAGCTTCTTTTTTGTTCCCTAAAATCTCCTTGGCACACAACCTTTATCCTCCGTCAGAGGTACAAAGCAAAAGGTGCATATGGGGCGATTTCTCGTCCAGATGCACCACAGCGGATATGATCGTTTCGGGAGCTTGATTCTGCTTGATGAACTCCAACGCTTCATTGAAGAACTCACGGATTTCAGCTCGTTTCTTTCCCTTGAAAAACTCCGGCGTAGCGGTTATGAGAGCTTCCACCACACGAACGCTGTCCGAGCGTGTGCGGCATCCGGCTTCTGCAATCTGACACTCGGATTCAGCTCTGTACTTCCTTTCGGGCTTGATAAGATGGAAATTCAAGTGTGTACGGGACGGGTCAATGTCTGGATTGCTTGCGTATTTCTCCTTGGTGCGCTCGTTATGAGCTTCAATGCCGCTGATCTCCGGTCCCTTGTATTTCGCAAATCTTAAAATAGCGTACTGTGCATTTGCCATTATTTGCCCCTCCTTTTCTGCCATACGATGTCGTAGCCCAGCACATCGGCAAGCTCCACGACTTCCTTGTATCGGATACTTTCTCTCTGTAGTTTTGCGGACAGATTGGAAACGCTGTCGCTCCATCCGTACTCGTCCGAGAGCAGGTCAACAACTTCCTGCATAGTCATTCCGGTACGGATGATCTGTGCTTTTTATTTCGTTGCGTACATTCATATTGATAAAATCCTCCATAAATTTTGTTTGTAATGCGGCGAAAACGGTACGCCCTACGGCATACCCACTTCACCGATTAGTGAAAATCTGCAATCTCTGAAATCCGTTCAGAATTTTTGCTTGTGATGTCCTGCCCATATATGACCATATCCCACTTTACTGTTCCGTGTGATTTGCTCTGGAACAGAGAAAATACCTATTGTTCCGTAAACGGGATACATTGTTCAGAGAAGCACGATTTCGTGAAATGGTTTTGTTCTGCGGTCAAAATCTTTCCTGTTTTCATTACCATTGATTTTCAATGCCCAAAAACAGGGCATCCGCCAACAGCATTGAAAAATAATAGTGAAACGGACTGAAAAGTACGTGTACCAAGTGTACTTGCTGTACCGTGGTACACTTGGTACGGATGGTACACGTATTTTCGGGTCAATATCATTTTTACAGAAATGGTCTTTGCAGAAGCTCGATGCCGATAACTCCTCTGGCATACCTCCGCCGCCGATATTGACCTTATTGGTGTACTCGATGTTGTACCGACTCTCATTCTGTTTGAGAAACGAGCAGAAACTCTTTTGGGAAAGGCTGCTCAAAGCGTTATCATCACACCACAGCTTGTAAACGGCGTACAGGTCTTTGGAGCTGACCTCATAATCTGCCTTGAAGCGGATATACCCCTCGGAGCTTAAAAACTCGATGATGTTGTTTCCGTCCGATACGGCAGCGTCCATGTTGTCCTGTGCCGACTGGCTGACCGTAAACTTGTAATCGTTGTCGATCAAACGGTGCAAGCCCTCCAACGCCCACAGGAAGATGCCCTCCGCTTCGGCGCACATCTTTTCAGCGATATAGGGATCGTCCTTTCTGTTCGGGTCTTTCTCCTTGGTGGAGAGGATGATCTGTCTGCGGAAAAAAAAAAACCAACGCTGCGGTCATAGAGAGATGCAGGACACCGTTACCCAAGCCGATGAAGCGTACATACAAATCACCTTGATAGCTCTGCTGTCCCTTTTTCTCCAAATCCATCGGCAGCTCCGCTGTGATAATCGCCTTGATGTTGTTGGTCTGGGGGAGAGCTTCCAGTTTCATATCATCGTCCAGCATCACAAGCTCATGTTCCCAAATCTGCACGAGAGCAAAGGGACTTGTCTCCACCTTTGCGATACTGCCTGTGTTCATGTTGCTGCCAAGCAGCGCACGAAGGACGATACCGATGCGGCTTTTCCCCTCGCCGCCCTTACCGATCAGCAGGAGCATCTTCTGTCCCTTGGTGGAGGGATAAAGCAATATCCCATAAACTCCTGCAAGGTCAGAATGTCCTCCGGCTCTAAAAGTTGGGATAAAAAATGCAGCCATGTCACAGGCTGCGGAGCATCGGGATTATAGGCAACGGGCAGACGGTTGCGGCAGAAATCCTTTTCGGGACTGAATGTGCCGTTCAGATAGTACGTGCCGTTCGCCACATGGATACGGTCTTGGTACAGAGATAGCTTTGCGGTGCAGCACTCCATACGCATGACATCCAGCAGATTGGTGACTTTCTTTGCAACGCCGCTGGTCACATAATACTTGATGCGGTCATAGATGACCTTTTCAAGCGGTTTTCATCGTGTACTCTGCCATTGACCGTGAAAAAAGCATCGTTCACCGTGACCATCGGATAATCACGGAGAAATTCTTCACAGAATACAGTTTCATTGATTTTTTCTTTCCGTCAAACCACGCCGGACACTCAAAGGGCGAGGTCTGCATCATTTCTTCGCTCATGGCGCATATCCTCCTTTTTTTCTTTCTTGTGGTGTAGTCCTGTAGGAACGTGATCTTGCCATTTTTCATCAGCTCGTCCACCACGGCAACACGTTCTTCCAGATCACCTACGGTCAAAATATCTGCCAGATATTCGATATAATCAATCATCTGGCAGGCTTCCACAAAGCGGTCATCCAGAGCATCGTCCGGTGTTTTCGGTGCATATCGCACTTTCCAATCTTCCAGCAGATGCAGATAATCCGTCAGCACTCGGAAGCACAGCATTTCGTCCTCCCGGAACTGACGGATATAGGGATGCTTTAACTTGTGGGGGAACTGCCACAGGCTGTCCCGGCTCGGTGCTGATACCGAGAAGTCCGCAGCCAGTCTTTGCGCCGCTTCATAGCTGCTCAGATCAAAGAGCCTTGCCACGAAGTCGATCACATCCCCCTTGGCTCCGCAGCCAAAGCAGAAAAAATATTCCTCGTTCAGCTTCAAGCTCGGATGCCTGTCGTTGTGGAACGGGCAGCAAGCCATCCCGTTGCGGCTCACTTTCAGCCCGTAGTGTTCGGCGGCTTGCTTTACGCTGATTGCCGCCTTGATGCTTTCATAAATGTTCATCGCATTCCTCCATAAATTTTTCTCGACGATTTTGTTCGTCTGCTTGAATATACGGAGAAAATGTCTATAGACCGAAAAATCACGCACAAATGCAGGAAAACAAAAAAAAGCCGCCCTGCAATTTTGCAAAAATGCAAAACGCAGGACGGCGATTGTTCACAGTTATGATATTGATTTTATTCCACTTGTGGTATATAATATAAAGTAGTACAGGAATGGAGGGTAATACCGATGAAATATCTTTCTACCTTTGAGGTTGCAGAAAAATGGGGCATTTCCACCGCCGTGTCGGTATCCTCTGCAATGAAAACCGCATCCCCGGCGCACAGAGGGCGGGTGGACGATGGATTATCCCCGAAAAATGCAGAGAAGCCCGCCGATGCAAGAGTCAAGAGCGGAAAATATATCAAGTCAAAAACAAAAAGATTGATGCCAATAGGAAAGGGGCGCAGAGCATGGAGCGCAAATACTTATCCGGCAACATCAGAGAGCGTTTGCAGGATTTGATGAAAGAACGTAAGATCACGCAGAGTGAGCTTGCCGCAAAAAATTGGAATGGATGTCAGCACACTCAGCAGATTTATCAGCAATGCAACAGGCAAACTCGGTGACGAGAATATCAAAAAAGATCGCAAAGGAATTTGAGGTATCCACCGACTTCCTGCTCGGCGTTACCGATATTCCCGACCGCATGAATTACGATATAGCCGAACTCGGCTTGTCGGTACAGGCGGCAAAAAATCTCTACACAGGAAAGGTCAATGCTGAGGTTGTCAATCGCTTACTGGAAAACAAAAAACTTCGCCGCAATGACCAATATGATCGCACATTATTTTGATGATACCCTTGCTGCCGGATATGCCGCACAGAATCAGATGTATGCCACATTGAGTGCGCTGTTGATGGGAGAAGCAAAGCAGCATCCCGAAGATAGAGAAGCCATTACAGAAGCCGCAAAGACTGTCAGCGTTTCAAGGATGCCGATGTATCAAGCTGATCTTACTGCTATTCAGAACACCTTTATGAATGTGTTGAAAGAAATCAAGAAGAAGAGATCGGCTCAATGTCTCAGACGCACAAGCCATGAGCAAAGAAGCGGCACAGCATATGTACGCAGAACTGACAAAGGGACAGGACGTGACAAAGCTGAATGTCACACCCGAAATGGTTGCCGAAGCGATCACGGGCAGCGTCAGCGGCATGGATGGTGTTGCCCCCCGAAGCGTTAAAACAATTCAATCAGGCATTGATCGGTCTGCTCACGGTCAAGCCAACAGAAGATGAACATGACGGCAGTTGATAACGAAAACTGTGTGCGCTGGCGCAGACCGGGAACATGGATGCGCTGAACAGTCTTGTTGAAAACAATATGCGGTTTATACGAATGACAGCACATGAGATATGGAGCGCACAGATAGAAGTCAATCGGGCGCTCGGCGTTACCTTTGACGATCTTGTCCAGCAGGAAGGCTGTCTGGGACTGATGGGATGCGTGGAGAAATTCAATCCCGATGGCGGCAACAAATTTTGACATACGCAGCTCCGGCAATCCGCAATTCGATGATCGACTACATCCGAAGTCAGAGTACATCCTTTGAAGCAAAGCACATGGGCGAGATCGTCAGTCTGGACGAGGTGATGAAATTTGAAAAATCGGGATCGTCATGCCTTTTGTTCCCGATTCCAACATGACCAATCCCGCACAGATTTATATTGCCAAAGAAACGCACGAAGAACTTCACGCCGCCCTTGATGCAATCAGCAACCGAGAGCGAGAATATCTGTTGTACCGTTTTTGGAGTTGAGGACGATATAGAGCATTCTTTGACAGAGACAGCAGAGCATTTCTTCTTTGTCGGAGAGCAGAGCGAAATCCACGGAGAAGCTGGCGTTGGATAACGTATGGCTGGAGCTACCGTGGTGGTTTCACTAACGGGAGCTGATCGCTGCGGCGGGTTTTTATATACCTCTTGCGCCCCCGTTGACACAGAAAATCTTTCCGCACAGCTACAAGATTTCCTATGCCAACTACACACCGAACAGCCGGATTTTGCACAGTCAAATTCTTGACTTGCAAATTTTTTGTCTTTGTAGCCCACAAAATCCGCCTGTTCTGCTGCCGCCGAAAAGTGTCTGTCTGGTGTGGGACAGCCCCTTTCCAGCGTCAGCGGTCGCAAAAGGTATAACACACTAGACTTTGCAAGCAAAATCGTGTGCCAACAGGGATGCTTCTCGCCCCTATTGGAAACCCAGAGCCAAGGGATTTCACCCCTCTGGACACCTCGAATATTTTCCTCGAAAATGGTACCCAAACTGTAAAAATGCAGTTTGACACCTTTCCTCAGAAAATAAAAACCGCTGTAATCTCCATCCTTGCGAGGATGAAAATTACAGCGGTTTTCTATAACCAAAATTGAACAAAAAACAATTCATTTGAATATGCTCGGCTCATCACAGTTGCTTTTTGTTAAATACGGGAATGCTTACGATCAAGCACAGTACGATTGCAACTACAGTAATGATAATAGCGGTGGTGTATGCGTTTTCTTCTTCGATACCATAGATCAAAAAGAATTACCGTCAGCTAATACCGTTGGCAAATATTCGCTACATTTTGGCAGCAAACCAATTAGGTAGGATGCCAGCACCACACCACCGGTTCCCAAAAGTACACCGGTATTTGACTTAGCCACCGTGGAGAACAGCACCATCAGCGCCACAACCATCACACCGAACAGCCACCAGCACACTATAGAGAAAACGAGATTTTGTGCGATAGAATTATCCCAGAAGTATGTATTATATCCGTATGTGATTCCGAAGCAAAGCCAATAACCAATCGACCAAAGAACAGTAAGAACGACCGTTTAAAATGACAACCTTATATCGCTCAAGCCCTTTGTTAAAGATAAGACCAGTGTGCCGGTAGTGTATTCTTTCGTGAAGATACTGCTTTCCAGTAAAACAAAGGCAATCAGTCCCATCGGTATATTCTTATAGAACTGCACCCAGAGTCCATTGCGCTGACTTTACACGTCCGTTACGATCATTCCGCTTTCGGCAAGGGAGTCAGCCATAGTTTCCAATAGCCACGGTGTTAATTTCGCTATTGCAGGGTTCATAATACCAAACAGAACAAATAAAAGTCCGAGGATCATCAATCTACCGGAACGAAGCTGTTCTGCGAATTCTTTTTTCATAAAGGCAAACAGAGATTTCATTTCTGCGTCACCTCCATAAACAAAGACTCCAACGTAGGCTCTACTCGTTCAATTTTTAACAAAGTAATATGCCGGTCTGATACAAAAACGAAGCAACTCAAACGAAGAGAGCACACTTTCGCAAAATGTGAGCTGATTTCTGCCAATCTGCTTTATTGCGGGAAATGCCTTTTATGTTTGCGCATATCCCCATCGTCCTCGGTTTTTCCAACAGATATTCCTCGCTGCGGTATTTCGTTTTAATATCGGAGAGCGTTCCTTGGATTTCAACTACGCCATTATTCAGAAAGGCAACATCTGTACAAATGCGTTCCACGTCTGAGAGAATATGGGTGGAGAAAAGAACATTGTCTGTTCTCTGGCAGTTAAGAGAATATCCAGTATTTCTTTGCGACCGACAGGATCGAGAGCAGAGGTGGGTTCATCGCAGATCAGCAGCTTTTGGGGCTGTTGAGCAAAAGCCTGAGCGATGCCCAAACGCTGTTTCATACCTCTTGAAAAACCTTTAATGCGTGCTTTTTCATCACCAAGTCCTACAAGCTCCAAAAAGCTCCTTCAAGCGAAAATCACATTCTGCCTTTCTTCATACCAGTAATTTCGCCGCAAAAGTGAAGATATTCTGCCGCCGTCATAAATGGATAAAACTCCGGCACATCAGGCAGATATCCGATATATTGATTGGTAGAAGTTTGTCCAAAACAACCTTTTTCACCACCCACGATAATTTCACCCGAATCTGCTTTCAATAGACCCAGTATCGTTTTCATTGTGGTTGTTTTTGCCTGCACCGTTTTTTTGCCGATAAATCCGTATATGCTATGCTCCGGCACTGTTAAATTAAGACCACGCAAAACTTCTTTATCACTAAAACGCTTATACAGATCGGAGATGTATAACATATCCATTACGCATCCTCCTTGCCGAGCAGGAAGTAAAGGATCGGCCCGACAAAGTTCATCAGTACGATGGTAATAACCAGCCACAAGGCACGATTGCCACGCTTATATGTCTTGTGAGTTAAAAATGTGATACAGTGTATATCCAAACAGCGCAAACTGTACAATCACAAGCGGAATTAAAAACGGAAGAAACTCCATAATATTATCCATTGTTCTTGTCCTCCTTTTCTGCATATACTTCGACACACAAGCCCCATTATGTCCGCACTTCGACAAGTCAGACGGCGCATTTTGGGTGTGTGGTACGCCCAAAACACGTCCTTGAAATGGGGACTGAATACCTCACTGACATTCGGGACAAATATAGGCAACACGCTTGAAATAATTGATTGAAACAACAATTCCCCACGGTACACACGCCCAAATAGCGAACAGCCACCAAAGACCGTTTGTAATCCACAGAACGATCGATGTCCATTGTAGTGCGTTCACGGGAATGCCCGTAAGCACCATGAACCAACCGCATTTTTGAGAGTTTATTTTTTGTTTTTTCATTACATACGCTATATCACCGATAGATTCAACGGAGAAATTTTCTAACTTTTTAAGCTCATGTTTGATGTTTTCATGATACTGAGTTTTTTCTGTCCTTCGGCTATTTCATCCCGAAGCGCTTGCTCCCGCTGATCCAGCAAAACAGAAATGACATTTTCCGATGTTCCTCGGCAACAACCCACCGATGCCATTGATGGAAGACCAGTTTCACGGAGGAAGCAAATGATACGCATCCGTTTTAGATCATCCTCAGAATAAAGACGGCGACCACCTTCAGATAGTTCACTGGGACGAAGAACTTCTGAATCATAGTATTGCAAATCGTCCTCACAGAAACACTGCAAAGCTTTTGCAATTTCTCCAGTCGTGTACTTTGACATAGCTTTCACCTCCTTACACTGCTTTATTTTACATCATATGCGTCACAAGCACCTTACGCAAGGAGATTTTTCATAATACATAAAGCGTTTTACCTTCATCTGCCATGGTTTTAAGCCGCCTGCGGGTCTGTGAGATTGTCAAAATCAATTATCCAATGGTTTGTATTCCGTGCTTTGATGAGGTTTTTCACATTCAATGAGGTCAGCATACTCCAATGGAGCGTTGTAAATCAGACAGCCTGACCTTCATACATATTACGGGCAACCTCGTTCTCAACGGCAATGGGTATCAATCGCAACTGCTGCTCGCCGTCGTTGAATTTCAGTTCCACACAAGCGGTATCCATGTTGAACTCACAAGAAATCAAATACGTCATATCCGCCCTCCTTAAATCATGCCGAAGTGCGTCAATGCCTCCTTGATTGCTTTTTCTTTATCTGGCGGGCATTGCGGCTGTTTAGCGTCCTCAGACTTCGGCTTATTGTAGTTCTCACGCTCAATGATACCGCACTTCTGTTTTTACCTGTGCGATATACAAGCTGCTGACTTTCGCCGCTGTGTTCCAACACATAATCTTTGATTTCTGGTAGGTGGCTTTTCCGCAGCGGTCAAATCCAGCTCGTCCAAATTCAACTCCACCTCGATATGTTGCTTGGTATTGAGTTTGGACAATAAACATATA
>VOFJ01000634.1_pt1 | contig 26088 bp, 38 predicted proteins | sample 5384081 | NCBI WGS metagenome assembly VOFJ01 (sample SAMN12384729, study PRJNA508395) | human gut metagenome | isolation source: healthy gut I | host: Homo sapiens | reverse complement strand
GCCGCCCGGAACGATAAGGTCCGCATAGCGTTTACGGGTTCTATGAATTACCCGGGTGCATCGGTTCAAACACAATAGCGTTCCATGACAGCTTCCGCTGTCCGTCCTCTTCGATGACATCCCTTTGATGACACGTATCAGGCGTTCATCGGGATCGCACTACAAATATCTTTAGATCCATCATATTGTGTGCTTCTTGTCGCAATGTAAGGCAAGGATACTCAATAATGACGACTTCAATGAAAGTTCGATGTGGATGGTTTCCGGTTGGCAGGTACAAGTCAGATAAAGGAGAGCGTCGCTGCTCGATGCTTTGCGCTTCTTTCCAGCATCATCACATGTTTACGGAAAAGCAAAGGCTCTCCATTTCCAAAATCCAGGATGAATCAAAGGAGATTATTTCTGACGTTCTGCAACCGGCACGTGACTACTGTCTTTGTAAGTACGAATCAAGGGTAACAAATACTACTTCTCCAACGGGAGGCTTTCTATTATTTTTCGTACGACGGTGGTTTTTCCGGAGTTCCACCTGCTATTCTTTATTATTATTAACATCTCTTTGATAGTGTTATTTGAACCAAATAGAAAGTACTCTTTTGCATTAGTAATGTAATGCATTGACAAGACAAATATAGAAACAATTCATTAAAATAACAACGTAATGGTAAAAACACATTGTATTATTTAAGTTAAAAAGACGAAGTTCCTGCTGAAGAGAAACTGGAAGTCATGACTAAATTCAAGGAAGCGATAGAAAGCCTCTTCCCTGCTAAAATTTCTGTAATTCGCAAAGTGGAGGTCAGGATTGAATATAAATCCGGGTGAGACTTGGAACATCGCGCTTTTTACAGTGAGTTTGATACTTTAGAAGATGTGAGATACTATGCAACGCATCCGGAACATGTTGCGGCCGGTAAGATTCTGGCTGAAACGAAGGAGAGCCGTGCGTGCGTAGACTATGAATTATAAACCCCAAAAAATAAAGATGAGAAAAATAATTTCTTTCCTGCTTTTAAGCCTTTGTTGTATATGCATTGCAAGCGCAGATCAAAAGATCCGGTAAAGTTTAAAAACAGAGCTGACAGCTCTCCATCCGATACGGAGGCAGAGGTGGTGTTTACAGCCACCATGGATAAAGGTTGGCATGTTTATTCTACCGATCTGGGAGATGGCGGTACTTATTTCCGCAACATTCAATGTTGATAATAAATCGGGTGTCGAGCACAGGCAAACTGAAGCCTGTAGGCACAGAAGTATCTACTTTCGATAAATTGTTCGAAATGAAGGTACGCTATTTCGAGAATGTAATACAACAAAGTTTGTGCAGAAAGTAAAATTCACGGGTGGAGCTTTACGCAATCGAAGGTTATCTGGAATATGGAGCCTTGTGATGACGAGAGTTGTCTGCCTCCTACCAGGTGCCGTTTAAGTATTCCGGAGTAGCAAAAGCCGGAAATGCCGCTGCAACAAAAACAGAGCAACCGGAGCAAAAAGGTAGTGGATAAGCAAAAAAAAGAAGAACCCGTTCCTGCTGTTACGAAAGATTCTTCTGCGATGATGGAACTGGTGCCTGCTGCAACTACAACCGAAGTTGCTACGGATATTCAGCCTGCTGTTGCATCGGGTGATCTTTGGAAACCGGTAATCAGTGATTTACAAGCCTTAGGAGAAGAACATGGTCAGGAAGACATGTCCTGGATATATATTTCATAACAGGGTTTTCTGGGTGGATTATTGGCATTGTTTACCCCTTGTGTGGCCGATTATTCCGATGACAGTCAGTTTCTTCTTAAAACGTAGTAAAGACAAAAAGAAAGGAATTCGTGATGCGTGGACATACGGTGCATCTATTGTAGTGATTTATGTGGCATTGGGCTTGGCTATTACTTTGATTTTCGGAGCCAGTGCATTAAACGCTTTATCTACCAATGCTATTTTCAACATTCTCTTCTTCCTGATGCTGGTGATTTTTGCTGCTTCATTCTTTGGAGCGTTTGAAATCAGGCTGCCGTCGAAGTGAAATGCAGTAGATAGCAAAGCTTGAATCTACGACCGGATTGCTAAGTATTTTCCTGATGGCTTTCACGCTTTCATTGGTATCTTTCTCTGTACAGGTCCGATTATCGGCTTCTTGCTGGTACAGGTATCTACAACAGGAAAGCGTAGTTGCTCGGCAATCGGTATGTTAGGATTTGCCATCGCTTTGGCATTGCCGTTTACACTCTTCGCCCTGTTCCCGTGTCTTGGCTGAAATCGATGCCAAAGTCCGGCGGATGGATGAATGTTATCAAGGTTACGCTGGGTTTCCTCGAATTAGCATTTGCACTTAAATTCTTGTCAGTTGCTGATTTGGCTTATGGTTGGAGATTGCTTGACCGCGAAACATTCCTGGCTTTATGGATTGTCATCTTTGCTTTGCTTGGATTCTACCTGTTGGGCAAGATCAAATTCCCGCACGATGACGATGATAATAAGGTGGGAGTAACCCGCTTCTTTATGGCGTTAATCTCTTTAGCATTTGCCGTATATATGGTTCCCGGTTTGTGGGGAGCACCATTGAAAGCCGTATTCTGCATTTGCTCCGCCTATGCAGACGCAAGATTTCAATCTGCATAAGAATGATGTACACGCGAAATTCGATGACTATGATTTAGAATGGAATATGCCCGTCTGAACGGAAAACCGGTTATGCTCGACTTTACCGGATATGGTTGCGTAAACTGCCGTAAGATGGAAGCAGCGGTATGGACTGACCCGAAAGTGAGTGATTTGATTAATAACGACTACGTATTGATTACACTTTATGTAGATAATAAAAAACCCGTTGACTGAACCTGTGAAGATTATCGAAAACGGTACAGAACGTACTTTGCGTACTGTCGGCGATAAATGGAGCTATCTGCAACGTGTGAAATTCGGAGCTAATGCCCAGCCTTTCTATGTATTGCTGGACAATCAGGGTAAACCGTTGAATAAGTCGTATGCTTATAACGAAGATATTCCTAAGTATATTGAATTCTTACAGACCGGATTGAGAATTATAAGAAAGGAAAATAACGATTTCTCCGATAAATGACCAATCTTGGATTAATGAATAAAAAAGCGGTTTCATCTTTTCGATGATACCGCTTTTTGAATAGAATAAATTGAAATTTTAGCGAAAAATTACATGGGTACTTCTATTAATAGAAGTTGGGTTCCTTTTAATATATGTATCGGGAATTCTTTTGTATCCCAAACACCGATACCATCACGTTTGGACAGCCGTTCTTCCGCCACTGTGATTTCTCCTTCAAGTACGAAGATATATACTCCGTTACCTTCCTGATGCATCTTATATTCGATTGTTTTCCGTATCGAAAGCCCATAGAGAACCATGCATCTTGTTTGATAGAAGCGGGCGTCTCCCCGTTCGGAGACAGGATTAACGCCAGTTCATTTGGTTTCAGGAGCGGACGAATATCGAAGTTGTTATACTCCGGTTTGGTGTTTTCAACTCGTGGAAATACCCATATCTGCAGGAATTCCAGTTGTTCTTTATCACTGCCATTGTATTCACTGTGATAAATGCCGCTGCCTGTACTCATAACCTGAATATCACCTGGAGTGATGGTTTTAGTGTTTTGTACACTGTCACCATGTTTCAGGTATCCTTTTTAGAGGGATGGAAATCACTTCCATATTTTTATGCGGATGTGTATCGAATCCCATAGACGGGTCTACACTGTCATCGTTCAGCACTCGTAATGCTCCGAAATGAATTCTTTCCGGATTATAATAGTTGGCAAAACTGAATGTGTGATGGGTCTTGAGCCAGCCGTGATTGAAATAGCCTCTTGATGAAGCTCTGTCGATTACTTTTTTCATAATCTTCCTTTCTTTTTAATAGAACTTTGATGTGCGTCTTATTTGCACTTTACTATCAGTAATAACAAAGGAAAGGAGAATAAAGTTCTCGACGATGATTAATCATAGAAGTTCTTTACTCCATTGCTGTTATTACTTTATTTCGAAAGAGGTTTCCAGTCCGCTTTGACTATCAGTGCCGATCCTTATTTTGAACTTACCTGGTTCCACCTCTTTTTTCATATTAATATTCCAAAAGCTCAGTTCGTATGAGGAGAGTTCGAATACTACTATTTTTTTCTTCATTTGGATTTAACTCTATCCTTTTAAACCCTTTTAGTTCCTTTTTACTGGACGAGTGACGGAAACCGAAAAGATCCGATACATAGAGTTGAACTACTTCTGTTCCTTTATTTATTGCCCTGTATTTTTTTCACTTTGACGCTAATTGAAAGCGTATCGTTCGGAGTGAGTACGGTGTGGTCTGTTTTTAAATCGGAATATTCGAAAGATGTATGACAGACCATATCCGAATGGGAATAAAGGTTGTGCTCCTAAATCGAGATAATAAGAAGAGTACTTAATACTGACTGTTGGGCATTTAAAGGTATTTCGTCTAAAGACTTTTCTCTTTCCTGTAGCCGGACGCCCGGTATTGGTGTGATTATAGTAAATGGGAATTTGTCCTGTTGCTTTTGGAAAAGTAACGGGTAGTTTGCCGCTAGGTGTGGTCTTACCAAATAAAATATCTGCCAGTGCGTTACCGCCCATCGTTCCCGGATGCCAAGCATATAATACAGCATCGGATAGGTTTAGCTCCTCATTGATAATCAATGGGCGTCCGGCCATGATAACTGTAATGAGCGGCTTATTTGTTCCGCTTAATATTTTGATAAGTTCGGATTGTGCTCCTTGTAGCTTTATATCAGCCAAACAATGCGCTTCGCCTGACAGGATGGCTGCTTCACCGATAAAAGCTATAATGACATCTACTTGGCTTTTTTGCCAATACCTTATTGAAATTCATCTTATTTTTATCTCTGCTGTACTCAGACCTTTCACAAAATGAATTTCCACTTTGTCGCCATACATTTTACGCAGTGCTTTTACAGGAGTTTGTGTTCTCTCTCTGTTTCTCCGTCCATTGTCCAGGTTCCGAGTTGATCGTGAGGAGCATCGGATAATGGCCCTACTATCAGGATACTTTTTATTTTCGGAGATAGCGGTAATGTGCGGTTCTCATTTTTCAATAGGACGACAGATTCTTCCGCAATCTTTTTTTGCAATAGCCAGATGCTTGTCCGAATAGGTTTCTTTTTTTCTTATTAATATCAGTGTAAGGATTGTCAAATAGTCCGAGCCTGAACTTTAATCTTAGTACATTTCGCACCGCATTGTCCAATGTCTCTTCGGTAATTATCCCCTTGGCGATTAATTCCTCTATATTCTGAATAAAGGCTTTGGAAGACATATCCATGTCCAGTCCGGCTTCTATCGCTTTTCGGGCTGCATCTTTCCGGTCTTCAGCGAAGCCATGTTTTATCATTTCCGTTACAGAGCCCCAGTCGGAAACTACAACCCCGTCAAACTTCCATTCTTTGCGAAGAATACCCTTTAATAGTTTTTTGTTTCCTGTAGCCGGAATCCCATCATTATCATTGAACGAAGTCATAATACTGGAACAATTGGCTTTTATAGCTTTTTCGAAAGGCGGAAGATAGATAGACATCTCTCAACTGTCTTTCGGGAATATGAGTTGAATTATAATCACGTCCTCCTTCTACAGCCCCCGTATCCGATAAAAATGCTTGGCGCAGGCAGCCATTGATTGTGGATTTGATAAATTATCACCTTGAAATCCGTTTACTACGGCAACAGCCATTTGTTCCGTGAGATAGGTATCTTCGCCAAAACTTTCGGCTATGCGTCCCCACCGGGCATCTCTGGATATGTCTATCATGGGTGCAAATGACCATCTGACACCATGCTCCGTGGCTTCTATAGCTGCGATTCGTGCCCCTTTCTGTATCAGTTCCGGATGGAAGGTGGCAGCTTTTGTCCTAATGGAATGGGTAACATTGTTTTGAAAACCATGCACGACGTCGCGTGTGAAAACCAGGGGATACCGCTTCTTGATTGTTTGTAGGCGATTTCTTGTAACTCATTGACGATTTCGGGTTCGGTAATATTCATAACCGAACCGATTTCTCCTTTTCGTATCAATATCTTCAGATTTTCAATTGTACCGCGTCCGTCAAGTTGGTTCAACTGCCCTGCTTTTTCACGGATAGTCATCCCTGATAGGGTTGAATCAATCTTTTGCTCTATATATGTATTCTCATTCTGGGCATGGGAAAAACAAAATATTGATAACAGATATAGCAAACACAAAATCTTTTTTCATATACATATAAATCTTATTTTTACGGGTATGAATAGTACAGCGTCAGCAATGACCGCCCCCTGCTTGTATCTCCGGTGGATATTTCTATATATGGCATGGGGCTTTTTTGAAAGTTGTATGTTCCCAGTTCTATCCATTCTCCCGTAGTTTGTCCTTCTATTCTCACGCTGTCTTTATGTATGACTCTTGTCCAACTATCGATTCCGTCCGAAATGGAATATGTGATAGCCGGTGATATATCTTTTCTCATGTGATAATAAGTATAGACTTTGTATTTTCCTTCATGTTCCATATGTGGGCTGAAACGGACAGGCGAACCGTTTTGCGAACTTTGGATTTCAGGAAAGTGGGACCATATCCTCCTTGTTTTTTTATAACTTCCCAATCATTATTGATGGATAAGTCTAGTTCGCTGTCGTCAATCAGTATCTCGGAAAAACTACCGTCCAATAGAGGATTTTCGTGTAGCAATGCCTGTACTTTTTTTATATCGACGGTCTGTACGCTTCCTGTGTTTATGGCTTCTGCTGCGGCGATAGCGGCAGACTGTGCCAATACCATAAATACCGGTTCCATACGGATGGAACCATAGGCAATATGACTGGCAGAGAGACAAACGGGAACGAGCAAGTTCTTACATTCTTCTTCCTTTGGGATGATGGAACGATAGGATATGGGGTAGGGAGCCCACCGCCGATTTCTACATTCCCTTCATTTTTTTTACCATGTACTTACCATCTTTTTTACGAGTAACCGTTGGCAGTTGTGTGAGTCCATGGTATATGCAGCCATACCGATACCATCGGTAACTGTTTTTCTCGTCGCTTCGCAATGTGCTTGCGTCATTACATAATCCCCTGTCATTCTGCGGCTTTCTCTGATATATAGTTGAGGCGACCAATGGTTGTCCTCGGTATATTCGTCTTTGGGATAACCCCATGCCTGTATTTCGTCTCTTAATTCTTGCGGAACTCTGGGGTCGGTCTTGTAGAAAAAAGTAATCCTTGGGTATAGTCTTTATGTGCTTTTTATGATTTCTGCCCTTTCTTCGTAAGATGCTTCCGGAAAATTATGATTCATTCCAATCATATCAGTAGAAAATCCTCCCGGTTATTTATATCCGTCTTATTGTTTGGCATCCGGCTCCAGATAAAATAATGGTTTAGTTTCCTTTTTATTGGGTTGGGCGTCAAACAAGCGTAGCAGTAACTCGTATTTGGTGGAATCATAATTTTCCGGGCGGGTGATTTCTATTTTGTTGGCTGGATTGTCGGTGAGGCAAATGCGGTAATTATAGGCTTATTAACTCATCGCCCGTACCGTCCGATGAGAGTGCGGCAGGACTGATTCCCCCATAATAATCCGCTTGTGGAATCACCTTTTATCTTGTATGGGTCTACTCCATCCGGAAACTGGTGTCCTTTTCATCAGTTGGACGCCATTATAAGTTTCACCATACTGTTTGTTGTCTTCCCGGCCTATCATGTAGTAAACTCCTGCTTTAGCCATCAGGTCACCCTCATAAGTACAGTCGATGAATACTTTGGCGGCTATGGATTTGCCGAGTTTTTGTTCCGTCGGAACTTTCAAGGGTGATATTTTTTATATATCCGTTGGCAAGTTGGACGTCTGTGATTCTGTATTTGTATAAAAACCTTGACATCCGCTCGCTTAATGTAGTCATTAAAGAGGCTGTCCGCTACTTTGGGTTCGAATATCCATTGTTCCAGTTTGCCGTAATAAGCTCCCAAACGGCGGTAAAAATCTTTTTTGATAATCCGGTCACCACTTGTTTGTTTCCTATATCGGTGAAACCAAGCCCGCACCACCAGAAGTCAGTCCGCCGAGGCGGCTTTTGCGGTTCGATAAGCAACACCTTCTTATCCAACATCTTGGCAGAGTATGCTGCTATTACTCCGCGGAAGTGCCGCCGTAGATACATATGTCGTACTCTTCTTTCGGGTTGCTTTTTACAACTGAACAGAAAAGTAAGAACAGTTAATAATAGAATCAGGTTCTTCATATCCGGTTTCATTTTACGTTAAACTTAACTTTTTGTAGGTCTTTGTCCAAAGAACTGCCGCCCACCATGACGGTAAACGTGCCCGGTTCGAGCACATATTCGGCTTTATGGTTATAGTAGGACAGGTCTTCTTTGTTCAAGCGGAATGATACCACTTTGTTTTCTCCTTTTTCCAAAAGAATACGTTGAAAACGCTTCAGTTCTTTCACCGGTCGGGTGGTGTTACTGTAATCATCCCGAATATAAAGTTGGACGACCTCTTCTCCTTTGCCTTTCTCCTGTGTTACTGACATTCACAGTAACTAATCTCTATTTCTTCGTTGGCGTGATAATCAGCCTTATTTACTTTAAGCCTTTGGTCGTACTTGAAAGAAGTATAGCTTAGACCATATCCGAAAGGATAAAGTGGTGTTTTGTCCCCGTCAATATAAGGATGGAGAAATTGGGACGGTTTGTGATTATATACCGTTGAAATCTGACCTACGTGCCGTGGAATAGTGATGGGTAACTTTCCGCTGGGATTTACTTTGCCGAAGAGGATTTCTGCAATTGCTTTTCCACCCATTGACCCCGGTTCCCAGGCTTCAATAACAGCCGGGATATTTTCAGCAATCCATCTGGTGGCAAGGGGACGTCCGTTTATCAGGATGACGATAGTAGGAACTCCTGTCTTGTAAATAGATTCCACAAGATAATCCTGTTTACCCCAAAGAGTGATGTCCATACGGTCTCTGTTTTCTCCGCATGTTTTCTCTTTCCAATGTTGCCGGAAAGAGTCTTCGCCAACTATGACGATTGCCAAATCCGACGAAGACTTTGCTGTTTGTATGGCCTCTTCTATTTTGGCACTATCCAATGCTCTCATATTCCAGCCGACATCTACATAATTTATCTGTGTACCGGATGCTTCCTCTTTTATGCCTTCCAGTATGGTTGATACATTCTTCTCCGGTTGCTCAAATACCCAGTCGCCCATGATTGATTGGTTATTGGCATTAGGCCCTGTCACGAGTATCTTTTGAACTTTCGGGTGTCAACGGGAAGCAGACTCTCGTTTTTCAATAGGACGATGGAGCGCCGGGCGATTTCCAGTGCTGTTTTTGCTGATGTTTTTTGGTGAAAAACCGTTTTCTTTATTCCGGCTTCCGTAACATACCGGTTCTCGAATAATCCTAGCCGGAACTTGGCTTCCAGTATCTTGGCGCATGCTTTATTAACTCTTTCTTCCGTCAGTTTTCCTTTTTTATAAGTTTCAGGATGGCATCGAAAAAACAGGGCCATGCATATGCATGTCTACTCCGCCATCTACGGACAGGAAGAATGCATCGGTTGTATTCTCGGATATCCGGTGGCGTGTGCTGATTGCTTCCATATCCATCCAGTCGCTTACAATGAACCCGTCGAATCCGTATTCATTCCGCATAATGTCGGTCATCAACCATTTGTTTGCATGACACGGGATCCCATTCAATTCGTTATGTGCTGGCATAAGGGTAAAAGGTTTAGCTTCTTGTATGGCTGCTTTGAATGGGGGTAAAAAGAAGTTTTAGTTTGCCTTCACTCAATTCTACCGGGCCGGCATTGGTTCCGTTATTGGCTATTCCCCCCTGCAACCAAATGTTTGGCGCAGGCTAATACGGTATTTAGTCCTGTAAGATTGTCTGTTTGCAGACCTTTTTATGGATGCTACTCCCATGCGGGATACCAGATACGGGTCTTCTCCGAATGTTTCTCCTACTCTTCCCCAACGGGCGTCACAGGCTATTTCTATATTTGGAGTGAATGCCCAGTGAGAACCTGTCACACGCATTTTTCGAGGGCTGTCTGCCTGCTTGCCTGTTCTATTAAATCGGGCGCAAATGTGGAAGCCATTCCTATTGGAGACGGGTAAATGGTAGAGCCGCTGACGAGCCCGTTTCCATGTATGGCATCAATCCCTATCAGCAAGGGGAATTTTCAAACGGCTTTTTTCCGCCAACTTTTGCAGATGATTGGCTTCCGCAGGAGTCAAGACATGAAGAAATGAACCGATTTCTCCCCTGTGTGACCATCCGTTCCACTCCTGTGGAGTGCAATCCTTTGTAAAAAATCCTCTGGCATGACCGTTCAGTAACTCTTCTTCCGTGATATTCTTTTCTCGCGTCGCGCATATGTTCCAGACCTACATACTGGCACATTTGGGCAACCTTTTCTTTCAGCGTCATTAAGACATCAGATTTTCCACTCTTGTTTGGACTGACTGGGAAGGGTCAAGATAAAGCGGTCGTTCAGGTATGTCATTAGCTCCGAATACTAAGGGCTGAAAAGTAATTAGCAGGATGAATAATAATTTTATTTTCATTGTTTTATAGATAATAATTTCTAATCCGCCCCTATTTTTGTCATAAATAAGGGCGGTTTAAGAATTAATTTATTTTGAGAACCGGGTTATTTTTCCACTTTCATGTCGATGGTGACATTTCCTTTTGTGCCGCTGGCAAATGACCTGACAATTATAATGCCATATTTGTCGGCAACAGTTTTGAATCCGATGATAGAGCCTACTCCCAGCTTTTGTTTGTCAGTTTCTCTACTTCTGCTTCGGATGAGTTCGTGTAGAGATTCTGAATCATTTCAGCAGAATTGATTGCTAAGAATTCGTCCGCGTCATTTGGATAACTTTCAGTTTCGTACTGTTACGATGTTCCCAAGTTGTTATTGCATCCGGTGCTTTGAAAAATAGCTTCGATGCTTGCATCAGACGGGGATACGAAATAATAGCCGTATGAACCGTTACTATAGAATAGGGTAATGTCGATATTGGCTGATTTGGCAGCAGCTTCCGTCTCGTACATAAATTTCTCCGTTAGTAGTATTTAAGAAAGGTCCTGCGTCTGTACTGGCTTGTGCTCCGATTTTAAGTGTGTAGAATTCATTTATGTCTAATTCTACTGCTCTCGTTACCTCTATGCTATATTCACTTCTACGATACCACCGTTAGCATCCATCACTTCAAATGTGAATGACAGGGTTTGTCCGGCATTCAAATCAGTAGTTGTGTATGAGAATACATAGGTATCACTGTTGGGATTCTCAAATGTCTCTTTTGGTTAAATCTGTAATTTCCAGACCTTCGAGATATGTTTTTATGCTTCTTAATGTTGTTGCGGAAGTAATCTCAATGTCGAACGTTACCACTTCTCCCGCAGTAACCGTTTCCGGTGCGGTATCAGGAATCTTTATTTCAATTTCCGGTTTGGCAGCCTGGATGTAAACTACATATTCGGCAGTGGATTTTTTTCCTCATTGTCAGTTGCCAGTATTACAAAGTTCAGTGTTTTACCTACTTCCTCCGATTTTATGGTGTATGATACGCTGTATGAGTCTTTATCCGTATTTCCCGGATATTCTTTTGGCACTTCCGGGTATTTCTTGTGAGTCGAGCATGGTAACGACTTTCTTAATACCGGCTGTGCCTGTCATCTCAACAGAAAAAACTGAGTTCTGTGCCCGGATAAGCAATGACTGGTTCGTCTCCGACTTTCGTGAACTTAATAGTCGGTTTCGGGTTCTGTTGTATAGTTTCATCGTCACTGTCACATGCAATGAAGAAGATAGCTGTGAGGCACAACAAGATGCCTAAATTATATTTTAATAGTTTCATAGTCGATAATTTTTTTATTGAACTGAAAATGGAATAACCGCACTTGCTACTTTCTTTGTTTTTCACATCGCGCACAAAGACTATCAGACGATAGTTACCGACCGTTGAGGGAGCCTTTGAATGTAATTTCCTTTTTTAGTGTTATCATCTATTAATCCGGTGATGCCATCCGGCAGGCTGCCGTCTGAAGAAGCCGTCTTTTTCCTTCATAATCATCCAGTCGTAGGTCAGTGCATCCCCATCCGGGTCGGTGGCTGTGACTTTAGCTTCGTTGGATGAGTTCGGGCTGACAATAATAGCGTCTTCCGCTTTTTTGCCATTCATCAGTATATGATTACGGGTTGCTATTACTGGAGCCCGGTTCTTCGGATAACTTCCTGTCCATGCATATTGCATGGCATCGACTGCCGGGAAGGTATATCCTTTTTGTCGAACAGCCCGTACCAGGTCAGTACTTCTCCGTGAGTCTGGTATCCCCATAAGAATACGAACGAACCTAAGCAACCGTTGTCCTTATTGACGGCTATATTCTCTTGGTAGGCTTTCAGATAGTCAGCTTCTTTTTTCACTACTGGTCTGTTCTACTAAACCTCCCCACGGCAGCACTCTTTCGGGTTCGGGATTCATTTGCCAAGTGCCGCGAGGCCCTCGAACTCCGTAATCATATACGGCTTGGTCCAGCCTGCGGACTGAAGATTGCCTAATACTCCCGGGCAGGTCAGGCGCATACGTATTGACTGAAAGAATATCTATATGCGGAGCTTTTTTCTATAATATTTTTTATATGGTTCACATTAGAGGAAGCCAATGTCGTTGTAGTGGGATGATTAGGATCGGTTTCATGAATCATCTTGGCTATGTCATTGATGGCATCCCATAGTTTGAGATTGGTGTAGCTTGCTTCCGCTTCATTTCCTATCGACCATACCAAAAAGTGCCGGATGATCCTTGAAACGTTCGACTGTCGCTTTCATTTCATCAAATTGAGCTTTTTACCGCCGCTGCGTTGTTGTAATCGAAACCGTCGGTTTCTCTTTTTATGTAAAGTCCGAAATTGACATAGAGTCCTTTTTCCTGAGCGGCATCCAGAATGGCTTTACTTTTGTCGGATACTCCGTATGTCCTGACGACATTAGCACCGAAATCGGCTGCTTCAGCATAGAAGTTGTTGCATGCGGCCCCTTTGACATATAGTTCTTGACCGTCTACCAGTAATCTCCATTTCCGTCGACTTTTGATGTCTCAACTTTAACGGGGGAACAATTGGCTTTTCTTCAAAAGAGCCTTTAGGTATTGTATAGTTGTCTCTGTCTGAACATGCAACATTCAGTACGGTGGCAAGCACAAAAAACTGAGGTTATTATGTATTTTAGTTTCATAACTTTTATTTTTTAGTGGGTACTGATAATAATTGTCCGTCCTGCAGTAATTTATACTTCAATACATCATAAGATATTTTCTGGACAGGTAAATTCGAATCTATTGCCAGAGCAGCGGCTGTGGCTGCCGATTGTCCTAATATCATATATACTGGTTCCATCCTGATTGTACTATAGGCAACATGAGAAGATGATAAACATACGGTTGCCAATAGGTTGGCACATTCTTCCTCTTTTAGGAGAGTCAGTGAATAATAACTGATGGAGTAGGGAATGGTAGGGGCCGAGAATATAGTACCCTCATTTCTTAATTTGCCCTCTTGGTCGATGACGCGGGATACATAATGGCAGTCCAGGGCATAAGAACCCAGTCCCACCGAATGTTCGACCGGCGTACGATCTGTTTTGCGTACATTCTTTTCTGTCATTACAAATGCTCCGATCATCCTGCGGGCTTCCCGTACGTATATTTTGATAAGGGAAATTTTGGGTGTCAGTGAATTCGTCTTTAGGCAATCCCCAGTCCAGCATTTCTTTGCGGATATGTTCTGGTACACGTTTGTCATGTCCCAGAAACCACAACATGCCCAGCGCATAATCTTTATGTAACTGCTCTATTTCCTGCCTGGTTTTATAGTCGGCTTCTGCATAGTTATAACTTGCTCCGAAGAAGTCCAGATGGTTGGTATCCGTTTTCTTGTTAGGCATAGGAGTCAATGTTATAATTTGCTGGAGTTTTGTTTCCGGTTCCAGTTTTAGCATACGTGCATATATCTCATACCATAACGGGATTATAGTTCTTCGGCTTTTTGAATAGATATACGGTTATCGGGGTCGTTTGTCAGAGTCATTCTGTAGCAATAGGCTTGCACGCGTTTGTCCGCATCCCCTTGTTTGCCCCATTCCCGATCTGTAACGTAGGGCAAGGCACCTGATTTTACATTCCCTTCCTTAATGTAAGGGCTTATTTTTGTCAGGTCTTTTCCTTGTTTGTAATTGAGACGGATGCCATTATAGGTTTCCCCGTATTGCAGGTTTGATTCGCGTCCTACTGTGTAGGATACTCCTGCACGTGCCAGAAGATCGCCTTCGTAGGATGCGTCTATAAACATTTTGGCTTCAATAACCTTTCCATTCTCCAGTTGGATGCTCCGGATTATATTCTCTTCTTTCCGGACGTTCTTATTTAGGTCGAGCCGGTGGTTGAAAAGAATTTCTACTCCTGCCGTCTTCAGCATATCCCGCATAATTCGTTCGGCTACTGAGGATTCATAGACCCATTGTATCTGCCTTTCATCATTTTTCCTCTATATGTACGCTTTAATGTCGAAACCATGAATGATTCCCTGTCTTGGTTGTGCCATACTTCAGGTTGCAGATAGTAGTTGTATATTTTGTTGTAGAATTCTTTTGTTATACCACCTATCAGGTCATTACGATGTTCATGTCGGTAGCGGTCAGTCCTGACGTGACAAGACCGCCTACATGGTCGTTTTTCGATATAAGCACTACTTTCTTACCCATACGTGCGCCTTGTATTGCAGCAATTACTCCGGAAGCTGACTCTCCATATATACAAATGTCATATTGTGGAGTATTGGCAAACAAGCCTGTAACGAAAGAACAGAAAAGCAGTGTTAATATGGTAATTTTTTTTCATCTTAATTATATGTATGTTGTTTCAATGATGTGATTATTTGTATCCTATATTTTGAGGGAAGTTTTCGGCCCCATATTGATAACTTCCGCTTGGGATCGGCCATCTCACAAAGTGAGGGGGTTGGCGGGCAGATTGTTACGTCCGAGAATGGATGCAGGGATTTCCGGATCTCCGGCGTATGCCTTGATTTGTTCGATAAGTATTCCAAGACGTTTCAGAAAAATACCATCTGTCGCCTTCGAAAGACAGCTCGCGGGCTTGTTCGTCCATAATGTCTTTCATGGTTAGCACACCGGTGAATTTGTCGTTTCCGGCTCTTTCCCATGTTTTGTTAAAGTAGTATTTAGCCAACGTCTGGTCGTTTTTCATCAAGGCTGCCTCGGCTGCCATTATATAGGATTCGGCAAGACGGTACACTATCACATCTTTATAACTGCGTGTTATCCGAAGCGGTGCGCGTCCATTTATCTCCGTACTTGATACATCCCGGATATACATTCTTATTGATGCTTCCATTCTTATATAATGGGAAATAATCTCCGGGTTTTACTGTAGCCGAAACCGTATGTGATGTTTTTATCAGTCGTATTTTTGTACTGGTGTATGTAGTACTCTTGATAACGTTTGTCCTTTAGCCTTGTCATACAGTGAGAATAAATAGGGGCTGGGGAGACATCTTCCGTAAGTATATCCCCAGTTGTCATAAGAACAGGCATATTCTGCGGTTCCACCGATTTCGGTACGGTATTGGGCGATGAAATAGGCTGCATAGTAATTGCCTTTTGAGTGGCATTGGATAAATTACCGCCCGGATTTTTACTCCACTGTTGCACCATCAGCGCTTCTTTATGATTCAAGTCTCCGGCATTAAATACTTCATTCAATGCAATCAAGTCAAAAGGTCCCGATTTCTCTATTTCTTCCACTTGTTCCAGAGTCGTATCCCAGTCTTTGAGCCATAATGCGGCTTTTGGCTTTCATATGACGGGCGGCAGCCTGGGTGAATCTTCCCGCTTCGTCGGATACCCAGTCGAGGTTTGTAATGGCATACTCCAAATCCTCGTAAATCAAGTCGAACACTTCTTTCTCGGAAGCGGCATGAAAATCTCTCGGATCGTTGACGTTTTCGGCAGTAGTCGGCTGTATGTTCAGCCATATCCTGTCGAATGTGCGGTATAATAGGAAATAAGACTGCGCTCTGAAACATTTTTGCTTCTGAGACGGTGGCCGTAAGGAAGGAGTGTCTTCCAAGTCCTCGGCTGCGGCAATTATTTCATTGGCTTTGCCTATGATTTGATACATTGTACGCCACATGAATCCTACCTGGCTGGCGGACGGCTTTAAATAATTAGGGTCATAGATGCCGTAAAAGTTACCGGTTCCGCCATTGGTTACAGCTAAATCCGTACCTCTTTCCAAAGCGAAGATGGTGGCATTTTCAGTATCATTTGCGTAGTAGCGTTGCAATGCATATAGTGCATTGACCGCGAGTTTTAGCCCTTCCGGTGTTCCGAATACGTATTCGGAGCTATACTTCGTCTTGTGTTCTTCATCTAGGAAGTCGGAGCAGGAAGTAGTAAAGAGGAAGCAGGCTGTAAATATAAATAATATACTCTTTTTTCATGATTTTATCCCTTTATTAAAATGTCACATTCAATCCAAATAATACAGTCCTGGGTTCGGGATAATCTCCCGGAGTTTGTTCCGGACCGTAAGCCTGTACATCGGTTTTCGTCCAGAAGTTAGACAGTGTCATATAGAGTCTCAGACTTTGCATGTATGCTTTGCTGATAAGAGCACGGGGAAGTTGTATCCGAAAGTAACGTTTCGCAGACGGACATACGAGGCATCCTGATAAACCCAATGAACTGATATATGCGGGAGCCTTTGCGTCATGTTGGGCGCAGGGGCTTCATTAGACGGGTTATTCTGTGTCCAGTAATTGCGTCGGATACCATTTCGCTTGGCTGTCAAGTCACCACCATTCTCGAATGTCGTCAGATAAGGGTTGTATATCGTTCCTCCATGAGAGATATACAGGTCGGCGGATAAGTCGAATCTTTGTAGTTGAAAGATGTGCCGACCGTACCTATCCATTTGGGGGTCACGTTGCATCACTACTCTGTCATCGGCTGTTATCTGATTGTCGTTGTTGACATCGCGCAGTTTGATGCTGCCCGGAGTAGCTGTCGGCATATGAGAATTGGCGATATCGTCATCTTTTTTTGCCAGATGCCGTCAAATACATAGTCGTAATATACATTCATCGGATATCCGACAAACCATTTGTTGTTCACGTCATCAAGCGGTTTGCCATTCTCATCGACTTGTCCGTCTATCTTTTTAATTTCATTCTTGTTCTTGGTGAAAGTGAAGTTGACATCCCATCTGAAATCTTTGATTTTGACGGGGTGGTATTCAGCGTTATTTCGATACCATTATTCTTCATTTCCGCCAGGTTTACAGTCTGGGTGGAATATCCGAGCGAGCCTTTGGGATAGACTTGGTGACAAGCAGGTCGGTAGTCTTGGTATTATAGTATTCTATCGTACCATTGATTCTTCCGTTGAAGAATCCGAAATCAAGTCCGATATTTCCGGAAGTGGACGTTTCCCATTTCAAGTTAGGGTTGGTCAATTCCGTTCCGGGTAGATAACCGATGATGGTCTTGTCACCGAATTCGGTCAGGTATCTATCTGTCAAACCAAGTGATTTATAAGGGGTAACGCCTTGGTTACCGACCGCACCGTAACTTAAACGGAGTTTCAGGTTGACAGCCATTTGGCTTCTTTAAAAAGGATTCTTCATTTATCCTCCAGGCAAAAAGCTCCCGAAGGGAAATAACCGTATTTGTTATTCTTTCCGAAAACGGAAGAACCGTCCACACGCAAAGCGAAGGTGAACAGGTATTTCTCGAACAGGTTATATCTGACACGTCCCAAGAAAGATAATAGTTTTCTATCAGATAATTCCCAGGTAGGCGTACCATATTCATTGGCAGAGCCTATCGCATTATAAGTCAAATCATCGTTTGCGAATCCGGTACCGTTTATTCCTAGATTTTTCCATTCGATGACATTGACACTTTGCATAAAGGTTGCGTCGAAATGATGGTTCTTATTGAAATCCTTCACGTAGTTGACTATATTCTCGAACAGGTAGTCGTTAGAGAAACTTGTGCCGGCAGTCGCTTTTCCATTGTTATTGCGTCCTGTCGTATGCTTTGTCCCCTGATAAGTGTTGCTATGGACAGTCCTGGTATTCAAACTTCCGTTTGCACGGTATGATAAGTCCTTTGTGATTTTCCAGTCCACGAAAAAGTTGATCAATAGCCGGTCGGTCTGGCTTTTATTGTTTGAGTAGTCGATATTCCATAATGGGTTGTAGTGGGGATTCTCCAGCCTTCGGTTACATCTTCACGCAAGGAACCGTCGTCATTATATACTTTTTGCCAGAGGCGGCATGGTGATAAATGAATTGAAGGAGCCGTCTGCTGTTTTCTTCCATGATTTGGTGTATAAGAAGTTCGTGCCTATTGTCAGGTTTTTCAGTAGTTTGTGGTCGATGTTCAATCGTCCGCTCAAACGTTGGAATCCCGAATTTGGAACCATACCGTTTTGGTCAAAAATATCCCAGTCCCAGAGCGTACTTTGTTTTGTCCCCGCCGGATTGTATCAAGATGTCGTGCTTTTGTTGCCAGGCGGAGCCTTTATCATTAGCTTTTCCCAGTCAACATACTCTCCTGATTTAAAAACGTCGAGCATCAACCCTCTGAAACAGTCGGTTTCATCATAGCTAAGATTGGCATTATAGTATGCTTCCTTGCGTAAAGCAGCCCATTCCTCTCCATTGTAAAACTCAAAGTTCTTATGGATACTTTGTGAAGCGGGCGTAGGTGTTATAACTGATTTTCATCTTTCCGGTCTGTCCCCGTTTGGTAGTGATTAGTATGACACCATTGGCTGCGCGTGCGCCATAGATTGATTGGGAAGAAGCGTCTTTCAGAACTTCGAGTGATGCTATATCGTTGGAGTTTATATCATCTATACTAGTCATCGGGACACCGTCCACGATGTAAAGAGGGATCATTTCCGCCGGAAAGCGAACGACGTCCCCGGATCAGAATATTCGAACTGCCACCGGGAGCGGCATTGGACATGGTAACCTGCACACCGGCAGCTTGTCCTCTCAGCATTTCACCCAGGCTAGAAGAGGGGGTAGAATTCAGTTTCTCGGAAGTTACGGAAGATATAGCGCCTGTGACATCACTGCGTTTCTGTACACCGTACCCTACTACTATTACTTCGTCCAGCAGCTGCTGTCTTCTTTTAGTATGATACGCGCCAACTCTTTACTATTCGCTTTGACCTCGGTTGTTTGATACCCGATGTATGAGAACTGAATAGTAGCATCTTCGGTTACGTTTGCCAAAGAATAGTTTCCGTTAATATCGGTAATGATACCGTTTGTCGTACCTTTTACTAATACATTGGCACCGATAATGGGTTCACCGTTCTGGTCTGTAACTGTTCCGTTGACGGTTTTGGTTCTTGTTGATTTTATTGTTTCCTGGCTTTTTGTTTGCCGACAGAGATGGTATTATTTTTCTTATTGAAATATAAATTGGTCTGTACTGTTATCATGCTCAAAATATTTTCTAACGAGCTATTGCGTGCTTTGATTGAAATACGTGGGGGCGGCATTTACAATTTCCTGATCATAAAAAGAATTTGTAGCCGGTCTGTTTGCTTAATTGATTGAATACATTTTCTACAGTTTCATTCTTGACATCCAGCGTAATGTTTTTTCTTTTTCTTGTGCCTGTATGTAACAAGGCAATGATGACAAGCATACGAATAGTAAAAAAGCTAAAAATGAATGTACATTTCTGCCTTTCCTTTTTTATATTAGGAAGATTATTCATAAATTTGTACGTTTTAGTAATTGAATAGATTATTTAAAAACAAAGACTTGTAATACGAGATACGTTATTCACACGGGTCGAAACGAATGAATATCCGTCCGGATTACGGAATAGGGGCTTCTCTGAGAGACAGCTCCTATTTTTCAGAGATGGAATTAACCGGGTGCTTTCATAATATGTCTTTTTAAAATTATAAGTTAAATATTCAAGGTTCTACAAGGTAATACACACCGTAAACTATATACTAGGGTGTGATTAACATCTTTTGCTATTTATATAACAATATGTGGTTGCCTTCCTTCTTATACCGGATACCACTTGTATATTCGATAGATTGAAGAACTGCTTCCAGGCTCTTGTTATCGTGTTCTCCGGAAATCAGATTGTTGAATTTACCGTTGGCAAATGTAATATGGCAATTGTACATTCGTTCCAGTTCTTTGCCACGTCACGTATCGGAGTACTGTTGAAACGCAGACCGCCTTTTTTCCATATGGCTACCGGACGCTCTTCCCGTCGTTTGCTGTATTCGCCCGAAATGGTATTGATAAGTACCTGCTCTTTGCCTTTAACCGCATCATCGCTTCCGGCAAATCTACCTGCACCTTTCCGCTTTCCACTTCTACAGAAACGATTTCATCAGAAGAATAGGATTTTTATATCAAAGCAGGTTCCTAGTACACGTACATCGAAACGGCGGGTATTTGCGCTGACAATGAAAGGTTGTTCTTCATTTCTGTGTACCTGAAAATATCCTTCACCTTCCAGTACTATTTTACGCTCTTCTCCTGTGAAATTATTCGGATACCGGACATGTGAGCAGGAATTTAGTGTTAGTTGGGTGCCGTCGGGCAGAAGAAGTTGTTTTCGTTCGCCATAAGATGTTGAGGCTTCCAGATAGATAATCTGTTGTTCATTCAGATGTTCCAGATAATGAATTCCGCTCAGTACCAGGCAAACGATTGCTGCAGTGCTGGCGGTAACAACTGCGATACGATGGAACCAAGTACGTTTTTATGTTCTATGTGTTTCAATAATTGACGTGCCTCTCGTTTATAGTGTTCACGTTCAAGATCTGTATAAGGTTGCTGTGTGGCGGTTTCTTCCCCAGACATCGGAAGACAACTCATTGAGTGTTTCATGATTATCCGGGTCGTGCAGGCTGTTCAGTAGTTGCCGGGCATCCTCTGTTGTATAGAGATCGTCCAGATAACAGCGATATAGTTTTTTATTATTTTCTGTATTCTTCATATTCTGTTATTTAGAATTCGGGTATATCTTAATTTCCCCTTTGTATAATTAGTACACAAAGAAAAAGAATGTCTAGGGTATAGTTAACTTCCTTTAACTGTATATGCCGTTAGAAACCATCTCCCGCTAAAGATTGAGGGCAGATAAGAAGTAAAATTAGGTCAGTGCCGGTAACAGAGTGTTTTCTAAATACGTACGAAGCGAACGCAAAAGAAGATGAGATATGTTCTTGTACCGTATTGACAGAAATCTCCAATGCTTCTGCTATTTCTTTATGAGACATTTGTTTCTCACGGCTCATTTCGAATATTTCTCGCTGGCGGGAAGTCAGTTGTTCCAGTGCATGAGATATAAGTCTCTGTAAATCATTGGCAATGATTTCATTGTTCGTCTCATTACTGTAGTCTATAGCTTGTGAAAGGGATTTGCTCTTTCAGTCGGTCTTCGCTTGCCAGTTCACGCGCGCAAATGGTTTAGAATCCGATTGCGCATGATTGTATATAAATAAGAAGAAAAAGATGTGTTGGGATTAATAAAACGACGACTTTCCCAAATCGTAGTGAAGGCGTCCTGAAAGATATCCTCTGCGTATTCGCGTGATTTGAGAAAACGCATCGCAAAATATATCAGGCGATTTTTATAAGCCGCATAAAGTTCACAGAATGCATCTTCATCTCCGGCTATCAGGCGGATGACAAGCGAACGTTCATTACCGGGAATATTTGTTGCGCACATATAGCATTTTAGGTTTCAATTCACAAAGGGATTGTTAGAATGTCACAAACGTACGTAAAATCCGGGAAATAAAAAAGGAAAGAAGTCGCTAATCTTTTTCAGATTTATTTCAGTATCATGATTTTTCTTTGTCGGAGATTATTTATTATCTTTGCAACTTTAACCCGATAATCAATGAGTAGAATAATATTAAATACTAAGATTTGGCTGTTTGTGTTGTTGTTGTTTGGAATGTCGTTTCCCGCATGGGCACAAAGTGATGATTTCAATACATGGACTAAATTTAAGGTAAATTATAAGATAGATTCTCGTTTCTCGGTTTCAGGCGATTTGGAATTACGTATGAAGGATGATGTAAGTCGATTAGATCGTTGGGGACTGACAGTTGGTGGAAGTTATCGCCCTTGTTCTTTTTTTGAATCTGGGAGTGGGATATGAGACCCATCTTCGGAATTTGGGTGATTCAGACTGGAAGTTGAGACATCGCTATCATATATCTGCCACTGCCAACTTTCGTTATCAATGGTTGAAAGTGTCTTTGCGGGAGAGGTTTCAGCAGACTTTTGACCGTGGTGATTCTGAAACTCGTCTACGTTCTCGTTTGAAGTTATCCTATGCTCCTACAAAAGGAATCGTTTCTCCTTATTTTTCTGTTGAAATTTATCAAAGTCTGGATGATACCTCTTTTTTTTGGAGAGCAGACCGTATGCGCTATCGTCCCGGAGTGGAGATTGCTTTAGCCAAACGTTGGTCATTGGATGCATTTTATTGTTATCAATATGCATCTTCATAGCAAAGGCAGACACATTGCCGGAATAGAAGTAGGGTATTCTTTTTTTTTTTTGAAATAAATGACGGATAGTAAATAATAACCAATGCTAATATAATAATGTGGAGTTCAGAATGTCTTGTTTTTTGCATGTGTTGTGTAAATGGCTGATTACGCGCTTTTTATATCAAAAAGATTAATCCTTTTTAACGGAAAATATTTCTTTTTCTTAACTATAATCTGTACTTTCGCTTCCACATTTCAAACTGTAATGTGGGAATTTAAGATTCTACAGTTGCAACAGACGTGTTGTATGGTTTTTCATAACCGAAAGTGAATACTTCCTCTTATGGCATTCTTTCTGCTCAATCAAGAATTTCTTTTTTTTTGAACTAATAGAAAAACAAAATGAAAACATGCCATAACCTATTTGTGGGAGTAGGTTTTTTTATCCTTTTGTTGTACTATGTTTACTGCTTGTGTAAACCATATTTCGGAGGAAGAAGGGGAAATCATTAATAATGGAGATATTCCGTTGAAGTTTGTAGCTGATATTCATGAGATCATGAATACTCGTGTAGTAAACAATAGTTTTGGAGAAAAAGATGAAGTGGGGTTATTTGCACTTGCAGGAACTACTACAATGCAAGAAGAACGTTATGCAGATAATCTTCATTTTGTGCGTTCATCTACTGGTGAGTTTGTATCTGATGAGTCGGTTTACTATCCGGATGATGGAGTTACATTGAATTTAATCAGTTATTATCCATATCAGAATAGTGGAGTAGCAATGGGGGAAAGTTCCATGCAAGTGACCGTTGCAACAACTCAAGATAAACTGATGATTATTCTCATTCTGATTTTCTAGTTGCTTCCAAAAAAAAGGAAGTATTAGCCAGTAAAGATGCAGTTGCTTTGACTTTACAACCACCAGTTCTTTCGCATGAAAAATAGTCCTTGTCCCCGGAGAGGGAGAGAATATAGAAGAAATACTGTCTGTGAAACCTACACTTTCGGTGAGTGGCTTTTTTACTAAGACCATTTATGATTTTCAGAAGAAAACATTCTCTGCCTATTCTGAAGAGAAAGATATTACTCCTGCAGGAGAATGGGAAATTAAAAAGACGGTCGACTGGTAGGAAAAGAGCTTATTTTGATCCCTCAAGAGGCGACAGCCGGATACCAATACATAACATTGGTGCTGCCGGTAAACTATATACCAGTTTATTACCATCTACTTTACAATTGGAAAGTGGAAAACAGAGAGAACTGGAAATAACATTTGTATCAGTACCGAAGATAGATTGATGAGCAAAGTGGACGGAGAAATCGGAGATTGGGATGGGACTGAAGTGGATCATACCGAATAAGTTATTCTTCATAAATACATAGATGTTTCGAAATTGACTTTTGAAAAATCGAATGTGTACAAAGTGATACATTCGGGAAAACAAGTAGCCGAAATATGTAAAGAGTATCTTGTTACTCCGGATTTTCTTCTCAAGCGATTGTTGCCTATCCGATGAAAGAAGACGGTAGCGTTAATTTATCTCAAGGGATTGTAGCACAGTTATTAGGAAAATCAGGAAAAGTGAATGGTGGAAGTGTATCATGGAATATGGAAGATCATTCATTAACCTATGTGGATGGCACCTTATTGGCTCGTAATAATGTTTATGTGCTGGCAGACGGAACGATCTCCTTGTCGGTTGCGATGCCGATGATGTATTATCTGTTCTAGCATTGGAAGATGTGGCTCGCGACGTACGTGGAGGAGTCATCCATAATTATCCGCTAGTGAAGATCGGAACCCAATATTGGATGAGGAGTAATTTGGAGGCATCTTTTATATGTAAACGGTGATGCGCTCCCTAAATTGAATCAGGTAACAGCAAATCTAGCCGGATATTTGCAATCTACTACAGAGCATTATTTTTATACCGCTAATGTTGCGCTTTCCGGTAGGATCTTGCCAACTCACTGGAGTATACCGAATTGGGAAGACTGGAATATTTTAAAAGACTACTTGAAGGGGGAAAGCACTTTCTTTGTTGAAGTCAGGGATCTGGTTGTCCCTGAAGACGGAAGAACAAGTGCAACCTGCAACTAATTTATCCGGTTTTAATGGTATTCCTGTAGGAATGTATGTAGGGGCTTTCAAGCAGATTATGAGAACAAACATTTGGCATATTGGACATTGGACAATACAAATGCCACCATCGATACTAAGGTTTTCTACATGAAAAGTGATACGAATATCATAGAAGAATCTAATGCGGGTATTGATACGAAAGTTTTCGCTATTCGTTGTATTAGAAAGTAAATCAGTGAAAATTGCATCTCCTTTTCATAAATTGCTTATATTTGGGAAGTAAAACTAACTAAAAGAGAGAACTATGAAGAAGATAATAAATCCCTGGAAGGGTTTGGAAGGGTACAATTGTTTCGGTTGTGCTCCTAATAATGAAGCTGGAGTAAAAATGGAATTTTATGAGGATGGTGACGAAGTAGTGAGCATTTGGAAGCCACGTCCCGAGTATCAAGGCTGGATTGACACTTTGCATGGCGGTATTCAAGCAGTTTTGATGGATGAAATCTGTGCGTGGGTGGTGCTTCGTAAACTACAAACGACTGGAGTGACTTCGAAGATGGAAACCCGTTACCGAAAATCTGTTGATACCAAAGATTCTCATATAGTATTGCGCGCCTCGATTAAAAGAAGTGAAGCGGAACATTGTCATTGTTGAAGCAAAGCTATATAATGAGGATGGAGAAGTATGCACGGAATCGGTTTGTACCTACTTTACTTTTTCGAAAGAAAAGTCGAAAGACGAAATGCATTTTTACGAAATGTGATGTAGAGCCGGAAGAGATATTGCCTTTAATTTGAAATAAAAACTCAAGTTTTTGTGATAAATGTTTGGTGGTTTCAAACAAATGCTTTACTTTTGTCGCAGTTAATAAAAGAAATATGAAATATACAACTACACATCATCATCATCATTTTCCTAACGAATAATCGGTGGGCGTGGATGATATTGTGTATAACTATATAACGATAACTAAGGCTTGCCGAATACGGTAAGCCTTTTTTTATTTCTCAACGCATATTATAATTAAAAATTAAATAAAGTCATGTTAAGAATCGCAGTACAAGCCAAAGGACGTCTCTTCGAAGAGACAATGGCACTTTTAGGAGAGTCGGATATTAAGTTGAGCACTACAAAAACGTACCTTATTGGTGCAGTCTTCCAATTTCCCTATTGAAGTTCTATTCCTTCGTGATGATGATATCCCGCAGACAGTGGCTACCGGTGTGGCAGACTTGGGAATTGTTGGCGAAAATGAATTTATGGAAAAGGAAGAAGATGCGGAAATCATCAAACGTTTGGGATTCAGTAAGTGTCGCCTTTCATTGGCTATGCCAGCAATACGTAACTGAACGAAGTACCGA
>VOFJ01002399.1_pt1 | contig 26089 bp, 31 predicted proteins | sample 5384081 | NCBI WGS metagenome assembly VOFJ01 (sample SAMN12384729, study PRJNA508395) | human gut metagenome | isolation source: healthy gut I | host: Homo sapiens | reverse complement strand
GCCATTTTAGAGGTGGGATGTTCGTGTTTGCTGATCTTCGGGTTAATGACCCGGTTGGCTGCTCTCCCCTTGATGTTCCGGAATATGCTGATGGCTTTTTTCGTTATTCATGGTGCCGATCCTTTTGCAGTGAGAGAGTTGCCTTTACTTTATCTGGGCGTGTATGTATTTTTGCTGTGGGGCGGAGCCGGCAGCTATTCCCTGGACGAATGGATCCGGCGAAGGATTATTCACCGGGAGATTGCTCGATAAGTGCCGGAACATCGGTAGTCCCGAGAGTTCTTCGTCTTCGACGATAAGCGTACGGGCAAAAAGCCAGTAAAGCAATAATACACAGATGACAATGACTCCGATAGTCAGCCAGATGTTATTTTTTCTTTTTTCATGTCTTTGATTTTTTTTATTTGAACGATGAAAGCTGCTTATACTTGGTTGCTGGAAAAAATGACAAATCTTCATGAAAAAAAGGCAGGATTTGTGTCAAAGGCCGATGTAAACATTTTTTTTTGTTTCTGGCATAAAAGATTTGCCTAAGCGGAGAATGAGCAGTCCAGCTATTTTTAATAACCGTTGACTACTCCTATTTATGATCAATTTATTTAACCATTTTAAAATGAGAATAGAGCCATGGGAGCAGCTGGAAACAAAAAACCGAAAGGCATGAAGAAAAACATGAAGCCAGTTATATGGCAGAGGAAACAAATCAGGAAATCATGCCTAAAAAGGGAAGAAAAAAAGAGAGAGGATTGAAAGAATTCGTTAACCGGTTTAAAAAGTTGAGGGTGTCCAAAAAAGGCAAAATACCCCCTTGTAGAATCGGATGTTTGATTTCAGTCTCAATAGGGATACGAATAAATCGAGGGTGCCAAATGCTTTTTGGACACCCTCGTATTTTGTTATCGGAATTGAAGGTTAGTACTGTCGAAAGTGACCTGTTCATCTTCTCCCTTTTGCCAATCGTTCGCTTGTCCGCCGGGAGTGATGAAATCTTCTTTGGTACCGATTTCAATATCCTCTTCATTTCCTGTCGTCCAGTCTTCGGGGAGTCAGGTCGGGATCGATATCGGTTTCCTGCTTTGTGATATCGTCCGGCGTGACGTTTTTCTTTCTTGCCTTCTTCGTTCTTCACCTCCACCTCACTGACAAGAAACATTGATTTTTCCGGTTTCTGCAGGGATCCGATTCGACGGATAGGTTGAGTGACACCTCGGTGTTGGGCTGGGTCGTAGCAGGCACTTCCAGCAATTGGGCAGCCAATACCTGTCCAGTTTCGTCCCGGCAATAATATTGCATTGAATTTTCTTTTCAATTTCTCCTGTTGTATTCACGATGGTGACATTCAGGAAAATACTGTATTGCTTTCCGGTTTCGGCCGCTTTGGTGATGGCTCCGGCTTTCATCGTAACGAAGACAGTGCCTGGTTCGGTCCATTTATCGTCACCGAATCCGAACATCGTACCGACTCCGGGTACGGAACCCCCGGCATCGGAAATCTGACCGGAATAATCGGTTAGCTGCACTTTCGTGGCAGATAGAGTCCGTTTTACGCTTAAGCCGACCGTCAGGTCTTTGTCGTCGACCGTCAGAGTACTTTTTAGCGAACATCACATCTCCCAAAGGAGTGTAATGGGTGGCTCCTTCTGCTTTTGTCAATTGTACAGACATGCCGGAAAGTGGCGTACCGATTGTTTCGGAGGAAATATTCCCGTCTTCCGGAACATTCCCGATCAACACAACGGTATAATTTCCTTTTTTTCCAATTCGATGGCTTTGAGAGCATCTGCGGAAGTGTATTTATTTACGGATACCAATTTCTGGTCTTTGTCGTACAAATAAAGGCGCAAATGGGTTAATGCAGTTTTCAGGTCATTGTCCTGAACACCGTTTATATCACTTTTCAGCGCAAAGGACACTTTGGCTTTGGGTGCTCCGGGTTCAGGTCCGGTTCCGGATCGTCTGCGTTACCGCCCGATCCGCCGCAACTCTGCAATCCGAATGCCAGTGATAAAATCAGAAATAAATAGAATATCTTTTTCACTTTGATTCAGTTTAATGTTAACATTTATTCATTTAACCGGCATAAGGAGAACCGTTATCAATTGTCCGTTCTCATCGTATACCGGATTTTCTGCCAGATAATTTTTCAATGTTTTAGCTGCTTCGATAATCTCTTCTGTCGTATTGAATTCAGTTCGACCCGTAATTTCGATAATCAAACGGTATTTTATGGCAGAGTATTCGCCCAGGTAACGTTCTCCGAGTTGATTCCACCAAACCGGTTTCAAAATTACTTGTTCGTAAGGTTGGTAAACATAGAAATCGCGGCGATGAGATCCGGCTATGAAGGAGAAATTGAAATAACGGCTGTTGTTGTATTCTTCAATTCCCTGATTTGCGTCAACGGTAAGGATAACAGTAGCATTCCCATTTCCGTGGTTCGGGAGAAATGGATGTATTCACTATCGCCTTCGCTAATTTCAACAACCCAATCGGTATTACTCTCGACGGTCAGCCGGCAAGTATCCCCCTGCAGCAGAGAATGTAGAGATATATCCGGGAGTGATTTTAAGAAGGATACCGTCCGGAACAAAATCGGAATCTGATTCGATATCGACCCGTAAACTGTTGTTGTTGTATTTTTCCAATAGTTTTTCGGGAAGTTTACCGTTTAAATCAGGATTCCCCCATAAAATTCAGACTAGTCAGATTAATAAGTCCGTCCAGAGAAGCTGGAACAGTGGTGAGCCCGCAATTTTCCAGACTTAAATCGGTGATCGTGGTCATTGTACCGATCCAATCCGGGAACCCGTTTTTACTGAATACCGGCGAGGAAATACCCAGTGAAGTGAGGGATAAATTCCTGATCGGTTCGATTTGTACAGGTTGCAGATCGGTATTACAGATCCCCAATTTTGTGAGTGAACTCAGATTCAGAGACGACGGAAACTGAAGATTGTTGAATCCTATGAGCGTCAGCTCGTTCAATTGTGGACAGTTCCATAAACTGGCCGGGAAAGTATTGTTATTTATATTCATCTCGGCTTCGAGTTCCAGTACTCTGAGATTGCTCAATTTCGTGAAACCGGTTTCTATGGTGATGCCCTTTTTATTAAATCCAGCGAGACCGATATATTCCAGTTGGGTGAGATCGGCGATATGGGCCGGAAACACTGTTGTATTCGAATAGACAAGCAGATAACGTAAATTTGCCGGAAATACCGGAAGTGTATTTTCATCTGTACAGCTGATGGATAATTGTTCCAGCGTAGTCATATCTTTCAGGAATGCCGGAATCTCTGTCAGCGGATTATCATCGAAATTGAAAATCTTTAGTGCTGTCAATTGTTTAAAAGATTCCGGCAGACTCCAGGAAGCGCCGTATTCTTCATCGGGAGTAGCTGTTTCGTTCATTGTCCCGGCAATCGCTTTGGTTGCGTAGTTGCCTAAATACTTGAGTTCGTCGTATCCGATTCCGACAACCCGTCCTTCCTCGTTCAGGGTAACCCCTTCCCATAAACTGATCTTTTGACCTGCCCGTTTCCATTGTAAAGCGTAATCATTGTCGGCAGGTAAAGCATCCCGTAAAATCGAACATAGCCTGACGGTCGGTTTCCGATACTGTAGGTAGTGCCGGTAAATGAAGACGGGCTGTTCCGTTTTCATCGATTATCAGGGTTTGCGGGTTACACATTCTGATGTCATAAAGTCTCATACCCAGGCTGTCCAGACAAATGAATTCGTTTATGATGTATTCTCCACTACTTACATATGCTGCGTCAGAGAAATACTGTGTAATTAACAGGGTATCCTTATCCGATGATAATCCAGGTAAATAGAAAGGAATCCGATAACCGCTTTTTTTTATTTTCAAGTAATAGACTGATATCCCGGATACTACCTATGTTTATCTCGTCGGTAAAAAGTAAAATGGAGGCATACGGTATCCTGTAAAGGTGCTTCATCAGCAGTCACATCTTCTGAAAACAGTCGCACCCCATGGAGTGGTTTCCATGTCGAAGGTGATGTTCCAAATGCCTCCGGTCAGGTTAGAAATGGCATGAATGGTATGGATTTTATTGGCTTCAACTTTATTCTTCAAAGGAATGTCAAATGTTTTAACGCCTTCGTTGCTTTCCAGTACAAATTCGAGTGAAGCGACAGAATCCGTGGTGGGGAAAGTGATGGCCTGACCGGTATATACACCGTCCTGCTTTTTAGCCATCGGGATATTCAGTTTGATGCTTTCTCCTTCGGCTTCTCCGCTGAAACGAATCTTTTCAGGTGATCCGGTTAAAGCGACCGATTTCACAGTTACATCGTTACCGATCCCTTTGAGTTCGATATCCATGCGTCCCACAAGGCGTTGCAGGGCGGCATTACTCTTGTTGTCTTTCCCAACGGTGAGGGTATCGATACCTTTGAAAATACTTCCGGCACTTAAAACATTGCCTTCCGATTCCTCCAGAGAGAGGTGATGTCTTCTAATTTCTTATCTTCCTGAATACCGCTGATTAAATCCGATTTGATGTTGGAAAGATAAGCGAAAGTATACTGTCCGATGGGAAGTTTGACCGGAGAGACACTTTTCAGATTTTCGTATTCGCTATGTCTGACGAAATTTCCTGTTTCGTCGTAGATAAGCACATGAAAGGTTTCGACGATATTACTTAATTCCTCTGCGCTGAGGTTGGCCTGAGCTCCGCTGAAATTCAGTTGTACTCCTCCGTCAGGGACTGTCGTGAGCGTATCTTCCTTTTGACAGGAACAAAAAGAACACTCCAAAGCAGAACGATGCTATAGGTTATTTTTTTCATATCTTGATTCTTTTTTGGGTTATAAAACGCTTACTTCTTCTTCGAGAGTCAACTGCCAATCTTCGGCTCCACTTTTCGTTATGGCTTTTTCGGAGCATGAAATTCAATTCGAGTTTTTTTGTTGGCTTCGATTGCATGCTTACCGGTAAACTCAAACATTCTGATTTTGTTAATTCCATTTTCATCGAGGTAATCGATTTCAATCATTCCTTTTACCACTCCATAGGTTGGAAAAACATAGTACCAGGAATTGTCTGTCCGTATATATTCGTCATAGTATACAGGTTCATCTTCATAATCTCCCAGACAGATACATGCAGGGGAATTTGTAATATGGCAACTAGGATAACCTTGTATATTTAAAGAGTCAAAATTGGTGATATTGATTTTTACTCCACCAACTAACCTTTGAAGCTCAAATTTCTTTTCTCCAGAGACAGGATCTGCTTTCAATACTCCTCCAAACAGGTTTTCAGAGACATTGTCGTGTCTGTTGATTCTGATATAGTTCCGATGAAGCTCCATGTGAAGATCTTTTTAATTCTTCAAAGAGAACCCGAACAGGCTACCGTGATAAAGGTATGAGGTTCCGGTTCCAAATCCTGGAGGACAATCGGATCTCCCCAAGCCAACTCTTGTTGAAAATAGATCGGTTTGGCCGGAGTCGAACTCTCGGGGGAAATAGAATAAGAACAAGGAATCGATTCCCGATTGATAAATAGAATCTGTGCTATACAGGGATAAGGCAAAATTTTTTCCGGTAACGACCGATTGCTCTTCCTGTGTCTCTGTCGAACAAGAAAAAGAGAGAACACAAGATGATAAAAAACAGTAATTTCTTCATGGTCTGTGATTTTGCAAGATTAAACGAACGATTATATTAGCGTAATAACTTGTCAAATCGTATTTATGCGCAAATTTTTGTATAAAATTGACGGCTAGATGTTTAGTTTGTATAAATTTTTCATACATTTGTCTCACATTTTGTATTTTATTTAACCCAAATAATCGTCTATTTTTTTTTGTTACAACTATTATAGCGGTTAGATCTGATTTCTGTAACTGTCGTAACTAAAAAATTCCAGGATTTATTTTTTCTTTCTATTCCGATTCCGGGTTTTGTGCCGTCAGCACTACAAGTCAAAAGGAAGGAGAAGGAAAGTTTTATTGAATGAAAGGACAGGCCCCTATCGGAGCAGGAATACCTGAGTTACCTAACCAGATTTTTATAAAACACTGATTTACAAGCAAAATCTTAATATGAGGGGGTTCAGAAAATATCTGTTTTTGTAGGAGTTCATATTTTTAAGGTCGCCGTTCGTTTCCCATGAAGTGCTAGCATCAGTCGAAGGTATTTGTGTTCGGTGACCATTGGAGCCTTGGCGAGTGGCATCTTATTTTTTCTGAACGCCCTGGTGTCTGACGGAAATGTAACGTAAAGTTTTTTGCGAAGTGAGGAGTTCCGCCGGTCAGTGAAAGAAAAAGCCAACTGACTGACAGAAGCGACCGGGTCACCGAACACGAACAAGTACAAAATGCCAGGTCTTTCCGGCAAAGCCAGAAAAAGATCAGCGTCCCTTCCGGGCTACGCTAATCCTTCGACGTTTTACCGATCCATTCACGGATACCGTTCTCGTCCATTCGGTTCAATAGCTTTCCCTCTTTCCAGTTCAGCTCGGGATAAGCCTTTTTTTCAATGCGCCGACACTGTTGGTAATGCCGCTTCCACCCGATGTAGCGAAAGGAATAAGAGTCTTACCTGCCAGGTGATGAGTTTCAATGAACGTATCGATAATACGTGGAGCAAGATTCCACCAGATCGGATAGCCGATAAAAATCACATCATAATCGGCAATATTCTTTTCGCTTCCTGAATGGCCGGACGCGACTTCGGATCGTTCATCTCTACCGAACTACGCGACCTTTTGTCATTCCAGTCGAGATCGGCATTTGTATACGATTCGACAGGGGTTATCGCATAAAGTTCTCCACCCGTAACCCGGGCTAATTTCTCAGCTGCACGTGCCGTAGTTCCTGTCACCGAGAAATAGGCAACAAGCGGCTTGTTATCCGATTGTTTCATATTTTGTTTTTTTCTTGGGCATTCGAGGCAGTCGCCATTCCAACGACCACCAATAATACGAATATAAATTTATACATAGAAAGCCGGTTTTTATTTTTGAATTTTATTATATGCTTCATCGTTTACAGGTTCGAGCCACTCGTTAGAAGAGCCTTCTCCCGGAATCTCGAACGCCAGGTGGGCGAACCAACTGTTGGCGGCTGCACCGTGCCAATGTTTTACGTTGGCAGGGATATGGATCACTGTGCCGGGTAAAATTTCTACGGCCGGTTTACCCTCTTCCTGGTACCAGCCGCGGCCGGCAACACCGATAAGCATTTGGCCGCCGCCCCTTTTTTCGCTCGGTGGATATGCCAATTGTTCCGGCAACCCGGCTCGAACGTGACATTGGAAATATAAACCTGTTCACGCGATATAGGTGCAAGATAACTATTGCCGGTGAAATACCGGGCATAGGCCGCATTCGGTTCTCCGATGGGAAAGATCATCTCACGTTGGAAAGCAGCTTTCGCATCCTCACCGTTCGTATCTTCGGCCCACACTTCCTTGGCAAGCCGGAACGCAGCCCAAGCTTTCGGCCAACCCGCATAAAAACCGATGTGCGTGATAATCTCTGCAATCTCTGTTCGGGTAATGCCGTTGTTCCGGGCCGATTGCAAATGGAATGTCAGCGAACTGTCCGTTAATCCCCTGACTGATGAGTGAAGTGATTGTTACCAAACTACGGTCACGCAAGCCGAGTCTGTCCGTACGACTCCAGACTTCGCCGAAAAGAACGTCGTCATTGAGTTCCGCGAATTTAGGAGCGAATGTTCCTAATTGGTCGCGTCCTCGCTGTCTGTTTGATCTTTTTTTGTGCCATACTGGTTGTTGTTAAAATACTGAATATTAAAAATAAATAGATCTTGTTCATAATGGTATTTATTGGATAAAGTTATGTTTCAAGAATAGTTATCCGACAAGGATTTTCCTTTTCACGAACAGCATACATAGTCAATACACCGGGTTCACGACGCAAGGATATTTCACCGACTTCGGCAGCATATTTCAGATACGCATCGAGATATTCCGGCCGAACTTCAATTTTTCGACAAGCGCACGATACCGTCCGAAGCCATAGTAATCCTGATAAATTTTACCGGTACACCGCCGACAACCGTATTCACAGCTACATCGCTCGTAACAACAACTCCAGCGCTTACCACTGCATTATTCAATAAAAATTCTACATACAAAAAAAAATACTGCGTTGCAAAAAAGTCTTCGTATCTAAATTACAGATTCTTATACCATTTTTCCGTTTTAACCCGTTTTACCATTCAATTGAAGAAGCCACTATTACCGGATTTTACAGATTATCGACCAAAAGTGTCGATTTATGGAACGAGCGCAGGATTTCAATTAAAAAAAAAATACAATTTCGACACTTTTCTTTGCAAACGTCTGCACAATTATATGTCCTTTGATCTATTTTTTTTTTATTTGCCGCAAAAGGTTATCTTTGTCCGGTTTATGCGCTAAACGAGTGGTGATTAGCAATATATTAATCTATAAAAGCGATAAAAATGGTATATTCACAGGAAGTACAACACATGTGTGTTGTCAAAAAAGGTCCGAACCATGGACCGGCCCCAATTCCTGAAGAAGGCAAATGGGTGAAAGCAAAAAAGAAATCAAAGACATCTCAGGTTTAACCCACGGTATCGGTTGGTGTGCTCCTCAGCAGGGGACTTGTAAACTGACCCTGAATATCAAAGAAGGGGTAATCGAAGAAGCCTTGGTGGAAACTATCGGTTGTTCAGGAATGACCCACTCGGCAGCTATGGCTGCAGAAATCCTGCCGGGCAAAACGATTCTCGAAGCATTGAATACCGACCTGGTTTGCGATGCGATCAACACAGCTATGCGTGAATTATTCCTGCAAATCGTATATGGACGTTCACAGAGTGCTTTCTCTGAAGGCGGACTGGTGATCGGTGCAGGCCTCGAAGATTTGGGTAAAGGTCTGCGCAGCCAGGTGGGAACCATGTTCTCTACCAAAGCAAAAGGCGTTCGTTACCTGGAACTGGCTGAAGGATATGTAACCCGTTTGGCTCTCGACGAAGACGACGAAGTATGCGGATACGAATTCGTACGCCTCGGTGTTATGATGGACCTGATCAAAAAAGGCACCGATGCTAACGAAGCCGATTGAAGAAAGCCACTTCAAACTACGGACGTTTCGCCAATGCAGCTAAATATATTGACCCACGTCACGAATAAAACAGGAGGAACACACTATGGCAAAAAGAGAAGTAAAATTTGAAAGTCAGGATCGTCGGATCGCTCAGATCAACAAAGTATTGAACTCCTATGGCATCGCTTCTATCGAAGAAGCCGAAGCAATTTGCGACGCAAAAGGAATCGATCCTTATCTGGAATGTGAACAGACTCAGAATATCTGTTTCGAAAATGCAAAATGGGCCTACGTAGTCGGGGCTGCTATTGCAATCAAGAAAAAATTGTATCCATGCGGCCGACGCTGCCGAGGCCATCGGTGAAGGCCTGCAGGCCTTCTGCATCCCCGGCTCTGTAGCCGACGACCGCAAAGTGGGTATCGGCCACGGTAACCTCGCAGCCGTCTGCTACGCGAAGAAACACAGTGCTTCGCTTTTTTCTGGCAGGCCACGAATCCTTCGCGGCTGCTGAAAGGTGCTATCAAAATCGCTGAAATGGCCAACAAAGTTCGGAAAAATCCGTTGCGGGTGATCCTGAACGGCCTGGGAAAAGATGCTGCTATGATCATCTCCCGGATCAACGGTTTTACTTACGTACAAACCGAATTTGATTACTATACCGGCGAACTGAAAGTTGTTAAAACCAAAGCTTACTCCGACGGCCCCCGGGCAAAAGTAAACTGCTACGGAGCCGACGATGTACGCGAAGGCGTCGCTATCATGTGGAAAGAAGACGTAGATGTTTCCATCACCGGTAACTCTACCAACCCTACCCGTTTCCAACACCCCGTTGCCGGAACTTACAAAAAAAGAACGTGTACTGGCCGGTAAACCCTATTTTTCAGTAGCATCAGGCGGAGGTACGGGCCGTACCCTGCATCCCGACAATATGGCTGCGGGACCGGCTTCCTACGGCATGACCGATACACTCGGACGGATGCACTCGGACGCACAGTTCGCCGGTTCATCTTCCGTACCTGCCCACGTAGAAATGATGGGATTCCTCGGTATGGGTAACAACCCGATGGTAGGAGCGACTGTAGCTGTTGCCGTTTCTGTTGCACAGGCACTGACCAAATAATCGGATCATCGTTATCCAGATACAAAAATCCTGCAGGTCCACTCCCGCAGGATTTTTTTATAATTGTTTTAGATTACACACGAACAATAATATAAAAAAATGAAGCGTATAGTTTTTTTGGATTACGTGCGCGTATTCGCATGCTTTTTGGTTATAGTCGTTCATGCCAGTGAAAATTTCTATGGCGCCGCCGGTTCCACCGACATGGCAGGACCACAATCTTTTCTGGCCAATGAGTCCGATCGGTTGTGGGTGTCCATTTACGATGGTTTCTCACGTATGGCTGTTCCGTTATTCATCATCGTCTCCGCCTTTCTTCTTACACCGATGAAAGAAGAGTTGACCTCCTGGCAGTTCTACCGCCAGCGTTGCATCCGTATCCTGCCCCCCGTTTCTTCTGTTCATGGTGTTATACAGTACCCTGCCCCTGCTGTGGGGACAAATAGATGCAGAAACATCGGTAAAGGATTTATCTCGAATACTACTCAACTTCCCGACACAGGCCGGACACCTGTGGTTTATGTATCCCCTGATCAGCCTTTATTTATTATTCCCGTCATATCTCCCTGGCTAAAAAAAGCTACAGCCAAAGAAGAACGTTTCTTCATCGGCCTGTTCCTGTTATCGACCTGCATGCCGTATCTCAACCGCTGGTGGGGGAGAAGTTTAGGGGACAATGTTTCTGGAACGAATTCCACATGCTGTTCTATTTCTCCGGCTTCCTCGGTTACCTGGTCATGGCACATTATATGCACACCCACCTCACCTGGAGCCGCTCCAAACGCCTCAGAACAGGAATCGCTTTGATGATTATCGGAGCAGTGTGGACGATCTACTCGTTTTATATCCAGGCGATACCCGGAGAAAATCTGTCCACTCCTGTTATAGAAATCGGATGGGCTTTCTGTACCATCAACTGTGTGCTCCTTACTACAGGTACCTTCCTGATGTTCAGCTGTATAAACCAGCCGAAGTCCCCGCGGCTCATCACCGAAATATCGAAACTCAGCTACGGCATGTACCTGATGCACATATTTTGGCTCGGCCTATGGGTAACGGTATTCAAGCATAACCTGGCATTTCCTACTGTCGCCGCCATTCCCTGTATTGCAGCAACGACATTTATCTGTTGTTTCGTGACGACAAAGATAATCTCGCTCATACCGGGCAGTAAATGGATTATAGGATAAAAACGCATACTGCCATTTTGAGCAAGGTATCCAATCGGTTACACCTTACGTCACCGATTGGATACAACAAAAAACTACTTCGTACAAAAACAATTTTACCGAAAACCGATAGAAAGATAATCCGGCCGATCACTCACTATGCCTCCGTCCGCTGAAAAGAGACACAATCCATAGCAAAACGATCGCCCCGATCGTAGCCACAACCAGACTGCCGATAATCCCACCGGTCGAATAAATACCCAGCAGACTGAACAACCAGCCCCCCAATACTCCTCCGATTATACCGACAACCAGATTCACGATCAATCCGAAACCTCCGCCTCGCATAATCTTACCGGCCACATATCCGGCCACAATTCCGATAATAATAAACCAAAAAAGAAATGACATAATCCTATTATTTTCTTTGTTATACTCAATCCGAAAAAAATAGTTCATCTTTCCCCGCTAAAAATTTTTTCCCTCGTAAACCATTATGAACTTGCCCGACTTATAATCCCGGCGAATCAGAACTTCACCAACCCGATTTCCGTAAACTTCCAAAAAAAAAAAAAATGATACGTAGCGGAATTTACACATTAGGAATCATCGTATTAACCGGAATCTTAGTACCGGCATACGCACAACCCGGGACGGACACCACCTGGAAAAGGGGTGGAAACATCGGGATAAACTTAAGCCAAGTCAGCCTGAGCCAATGGGCTGCCGGAGGTGATAACGCAGTAGGATTCAACCTGCAATTCAACTACTTTGCCAACTATAAAAAAGGCGAAACACCTCTGGAACAATAGTCTGGAACTCGACTACGGTCTGAATAAAACCAAATCGGACGGCACCAAAAAACAAACGACAAAATCTACCTGTCTTCCACCTATGGATACGAAATAGCGAAAAACTGGTATGCCAGTGGATTGATGACCTTCCAGACCCAATTTGCTAAAGGATACGACTACAACGTCGACCCGGACGTGTTTATCTCGCGTTTTTATGTCTCCGGGATACCTCCCTGATCGGTGCCGGTTTCACCTGGACCCCCAAAAGCTGGTTTACAGCGACCTTCACTCCAGCCACCTGGAGAGGAACTTTCGTCAGCAGTAAAATCCTTTCCGACCAGGGAGATTTCGGAGTTACCCCGGGTAAACACCTCTTTTTCCGAATTCGGTGCTAACTTACGCATGGAAGCCAAATACGAATTCCTGAAAAAACATGACCGTGTTCTCCCGGCTCAATCTTTACAGTAACTACCTGAAAGACCCCCCAGAACGTCGATATCAGCTGGGATGTACAACTCAACATGGCTATCAATCAATGGTTCTCCTGCAACATCACCACCAATATGATCTACGACAACGACACCAAAATCTTACAAAAAGACGGAACCAAAGGCCCCCGTCTGCAATTCAAAAAGAAGCTCTGGCCGTCGGTTTTCAGGTTACTTTCTAAAATTCCGGGACAGCCAAATCTGTCCCTAAATTATTTTCACACAATATGGTGATCAGAGAGTCCAAATATTGGTTAGGGCATATCCGCTCCAACGTCTGTTTATAATTTGTAATGACCCGTCCTCAGATAATACTTTCCGAAGATTAGTTACCAGGTTTTTCAGTGCACACCGTTTCCCTTCATTAGCTATTCCCTTTCCCCAAACCCCCTTCACACAAATCCACCGAACTCACATTTTCATTTATAAAACGGCACAAAAATTGCCAGTAATTTAGCCTCGTTCAATTTTAAAATTTCTTTATGGTCTCCGATCATCAAAACACCAGAAGTGATATGAAAAGTCGTAAGTTCGGAAAGTTTGCAAATCTCATTTCTTTGCTGTTGTTTCAATGCCCGTTTATAAAGTGCTTTCAATCGATTGACCAACTCTTCGGGCTGGCAACTCTTACTGATAAAATCTTCGGCTCCGACACTGAAAGCATCTTCCAGGCGTTCAGACTCATACAATGAAGAATAGAACACAATGGGCACCCATTCGTCAATACGTTTCAATTCACAGATCAAGTCCCATCCATTTTTCCCGGCATATCTATATCCAACAAAACCATATCCGGTTTTATCTGTTGAAATATCTCCCGGGTCTGGTATCCATCCTCTGCAATTACGACAGAGAAACCGTTTTCCTCCAATAACATCCGGATAGAAACTGCCCAATCCGGATCGTCTTCGGCATACAAAAGTCGAATAATATCTTCCATCATCTATGCTTTAATACGAATCACAAAATTACACCCTTTACCCCAATCGCTTTCCACCCATACTCTCCCTCCATGTGCCCGGGCAATCATCATGACATAACTCAGTCCCAAACCATATCCTTTCACTTTCCGGTTTTCTCCTTTGACAATTCGATAATTCCTTTTTAAACACATTCTTCAGTTCCGACTTATCAATCCCTCGTCCATTGTCTTTGACCGAAATCTCTACATATCGTCCTATCCTTCTGCAAGTGATATCAATCTGTACCCGATCATCGGAATATTTCCATGCATTCTCCAACAGATTCCAAATAGCTCTCGACAAATGATATGCATCTGCCCGGATCAATGTATTCTCCATCTGCATACTCACCTGAAGCTTTATCTCTTTCTCTCCTGTCACCGATCTTTGCCAATCTTCAGTCAACTGTTGTATAAAAGTACTGATCTCCAATTCTTTCATTTCTACATGTAAACCTTTATAATCAATAGAATCTTGTAACAGTTTGTCGATAGAATCCAGCAACTTTCCGGTTTTTGTCTGAGCTAAGGTATATAATTCCTGTTGTTGAGGGGAAAACGGAGCCACTGATTCTTTCTGAATCAGATAAAGTTTCATTTTCAAATCATTGATAGGAGATTTCAAATCATGATTAAGTGCCTGCACAAAAAAGCTCTAAATTCTCCATTCGCTTTTTTATTCTGACGGATTATCCGGAATAACATAAAAAATACAACTTCCTAAAAGGAATATTCCTCCCCAAACCATGATCATATATCTCCATTCCAATATAAAAAAATATTTCCATGGAAATGTATAGTATACCGTCAGTCGGTGTCCGTCCAAAAAGCCCATAGGAACAGAATAGCTGTCGTCCAATAAATTTTCACCATTCACAACCCCGTAATAATCTAATCGTTTACCTGTACTGTCAGTCAATACAAGCGTAAAAGGCATCCTCTCGTATTCAAACTTTTTTGTTGTAAAATACCAGCTAATCGTTTCAAATTCCAACGCTGAGGATCACGTATATCATAAAGTGCCTGAACTACATTAGACTCAATGTCAATCATTGTATCAACTTTTACAGGAATTTATAATACCACCCCTCGTAATAATTATGGTCGACTTATCTTTGGCAGAAACAAGCTCTTTCCCTAACTGAGGGCAAATGACATTAGATTCCCGTATAGACTCAATAAAAGAAGATTCAAATTTACCAGAAAAAACTTGGTATTGCTTTTTGGTAGGAACTTATCACAATAATAACTATCATTAAAATAATCAACGTAATAGCCACCAAAGTTATCCATCGACTTACATTTAATTCTGTCCTCCTTCTGACTACCATTATACAAATCTTATACAATTCTTCAGCTACAAAACTAAACATATATTAATTTAGCTCATAACTTTGGACTTGAATTTAACACATAAACCTACATATGAAACAAAAAAAATAATTACAATATTCATTCTTTGCATGTGTATTTTAGGTTTAACTATAACACAATCCATAAATATAAATGAAGCTTCAATTTCAACAAAAATATTGAAGCTTTGGCAAGCTCAGAGTCCATCAATTTTGAATGTAAGACAGCAGGCGGCATTTGTTGGAAAAAAATAATTTACCAACTTACGGTATCCATTTTGAAGTTCCTGAAAAATAATGAACAAAAACGATACAGACCATATTATTGGGTTTCCAGTTAATCAGCTTTAGCTGTTCGGTATCTGATCCCTTGGATTCGGAATCTGTTTCCATTAATACAGACCAGGCAATTACTCTTAAAACAGTTCAAGTCAGTAATCTGAAAGATCAGGAATATACCAAGTTTCCGGTATTATAAAACAAGGTGATCAGCTTATTATAGGCGATCGGATTGGTTTACGCCACGCGGTAAACATTGATCTGCGATCCCAAGCGCAGAAAAAATTTGTTTCCGCGTGGTCGAAGCCACAATGCAGCAGTAGCTGTTACTTCGCTATCTACCAATAGCGCGATTCAGAAATTACTGCTTTTGACTTCCGTCAAGGCAAACTATTGATCACTCCGACAGCCAATACCCCCCAACCCCGTTCCACTGCTTCCTCTTTCATACAACTCCCAACAGAGCAACAGCATATATCAGCTATAAAAGCAGGTCCATTTGTTATTGCAACAGGAATATATGAAGAAGGACGATATTTATTATACTCACCGGAAGAAAACAAGGCTGCCTACTTTCTTACCTATCCCGATCATCCGTCTTATCCGAATATTCAGGAAAAGACCAAAGGAGTATTGTATGCCAGTACGGTTTTAAAAAAGCACGTCCCGATAATCAAGCTTTCGTTTGTGCAGATATGTACAGTGGGATTATCGACATCTGCCGTATCGAAAGCAATCAAATCGAACGTATTCAACAACATTGCTTTCATTACCCTAAAGTAAATATCAAAGAAGGAAGCAGATTTCCCGATGTCGCTTATTCACAGAATAATTATTTCGGTTTTTTTCAGATATAGCTGTTTCGCAGGATCGTATCTATGCCATCTATTCCGGAAAAACATATAAAGAAAAGTGGAAAAATTTCCAGCACTGCCAAACTTTATTGGTATTCGACTGGGACGGAAATTTATTGAGCAATTTTAAACTGGAGGAACCTGTCACCCATATTACTTATGACACAAAAGAAAAAAAAAGATTTACGTTTCAAACACTTCTTTATTCCAATTGAAGAACCTATAAATATTTAACGCGATCATCAATGATCCATTTATTATACAGGATTGCATATTTAGTCAATATAGTTTTTTTTAATCTAAAACAGAAAATATGAAAAAGAAAATTAATTTTAGGAAGTTGTGTATGCATTGTAATAACAATTTTTCAATTTTGCAAATATGCTAAATGTTGATGACTTAAAATTAGAACTTCTATTCGATAAAATAGAAGCCTTAGCCGCTGGAGAGACTTTGCCTCCTATTGATGTTATTTGCTCAAATGCTGGTTGGGGTAGATGTTGGGCCATAGATAAATACGGATCACTTCCCACAAGCTTCAAATGCTATTTTACAGGAGACCAATCACATCTTTGTCCAAAACCCTTTTAATTAACAAACTAAAACTTAAAGAAAGTATGTCAAATATTAAAATCAAGCTCAAATAGAAATAAAAAAGAGAATAGAATAACATTTTTGACATACTCTCTTTTGATAATAAAAACAAATTTTAATGAAATATCTATTTCTACTTATTATATTTATTATAATATTTTCCAGCTGTCAACCAACAATCAATGAAAAAAGTATTTCAGTAGATATCGGTAAAATTTCTTCCTTACCTCCTGAAACACTTTTTACTTCAGCGAGAATAATTCCACTTGAAACGACAGATTCTTCCTTAATGGCCCAGATAGACAAGGTGCTCGTGCACAAAAAACAATCTACCTACTGGATGCAAGACAAAATATAGTATTTGTTTTCAACGACAACGGAAATTTTCTATTTAAAATAAATCAAAAAAGGAAGAGGACCGGAAGAATACAATTTTTCTTAACGACATCAATATAAATCCCTATGAGCAAACCCTTGAACTATTGGATCCCATGGGAAATTTATTAACGTTCGATACGACAGGAAAATTTATTGCAAAAGTTTCTCTTCCGAAAGAGATTCCCGCCTATCACAAATTTGGATATATCGATCGGGAACATATTGCTTTCTGTTGCGAACACAATGAAAACATCCTGAGTATTTATTCCAGAACATCCGGAAAAATTACAGGCAAATACATTAAAAATAAGAAAAACTGTGCTATCGGACTGCCTCCTTTTTTACACCTATAACGACACAACTTACCTCTCCAGATTTCTTTTCGACCAAGTATATTGTGTAAGTAAAGAAGGCCCCAAAATTGCATACGAATGGTTCATTCCCGGCCATGACTACGATCCACTCAAAACGATACCGGACTATGACAGGAATAACTTTCAGGAATTCAAAGAAGTTGTAGACAATCTACCTTGTACATATTACAAAAAATTGGCAAAATCAAGATTATCTGTATACTGTCATTCAGATAAAAAGGAAAAGAAGACTGTATCAATATTTTCTATGAAAAACCGACAGGTAAAAGTACGGTATTCGATAAATTAGAAAAAGAGATTTCCTTTGTAGCCGATTATATGGATGACAGTACGGCTATTGGCATTATCCAGAGTTCCGAGATGGCTAATTATCAAAATCTTAATATCCTGGATACTTTTAGTCGGGAAATAATAAAACACTACGATGATGTAACCTCTAATCCATATTTGATAGAATATATATTCAAATAATAGATAAGGTAGTTATGTACATTTACCCATTAAACCACTTAACTAATTCAAAGTAAAAAGGATCAGATGCATTTTACAAACACTGGTAATCCGCTATTAATCTACAATATATACTCCTTCTTACAGCTGTATATCAGCAGATTGAATAAAAACATAAAGTCTGAAAAAATCAAAAAACACATTTACAGGCTTATTTCAATAAATATACTCATTAATTTAATAGTACATCTCAAAAATAATTATGAAATTAAAATATGCAATCATTGCGACTATTATTTTTAATTTAGTGCTCATATCTATATTTCTATGCCGACAATACAAGGAATATCATAATAGAAAACATGATTATATACGTATTATTGAAGCAAGTAAAGCAAAAATTATAAAAGAAATAGAAAATACAAATTTTTATTCGGACACAGATCCCCAAATAGATAAATCCGCAAAAAAATGTGTTAGTTTTTCATTTCTCGATGCAAGCTTGCCAACCTTGTCTTGAGGGGATACGGGAAATCATAAAATCGGAATTCCCCCGATTATGCAAAAAATTAAAAAATATTATATTTTTTTCAAATGACATAGAAAATAGATTAAGAAAAAACTTCTTAGGAAAACAAATTATCTCTTCATTGAAAAAAAAAGAAGATAAACTTCCAATAAATAAATATGCTACCCCATTATTATTCACAACAGATTCAAACAATATTATACAAAATGTATTCATTCCAGATAAAGACAATATAGAATCGCTAAGAAACTATTTAAAAAGAATGAAAATAATTTTTTTAGCAATAATAGATAATCTGATTAAATCGTAGACTATATACCAAAAGAAACAAGATATGGCATTTGATTACTATAGATTTGAACATTTTGCAGAAAAAAAGAGCTGAGAGTAGCTAAAATCGAAACTTATTTTCAAAATGATATCGATTATTGGATGTCACCCGATTATTCCTATCTTGTAGATAATGCTTTGATTTATAGCATACTTCCTTCAAAAGTTGTAGATAATAGTTCAAGTTCAAATACATTAATTTCAAACTATAATAAAACAGTAATAGAGAAATTAATCAGTCAGACTAAAATAGACGATAATCCAATCATTATGTTATGCCATCTAAAATAATCTAAATGAAAAACATTTTTTTTATATTCTATTTATTGCTTTTTTATATCAATGTACTAATAATGTGGACTTTTATAATCAAGCATTACAGAAGAGTACTTTTAATCTAGATTCAACAGAAATAATTATATTAGTTCCAGGCTCAGGATGCTCAGGTTGTATAACTAAAGCAGAACATTTTATTGCCAAATATTTCAATAAGCTCAATAAGGTGAAATTTATATTAACAAATATTCAATCATATAAAATATTAAGATTAAAACTTGGAGAAGAAGCATTTCATTCACCTCTTCTGTACCTTGATAAAAATAATGTTTGGTATAATACAAAAAAAATGAAAATAATATTTATCCTCAAGTATTATTTATAAACAATAAAAAAATAATTGAAATAATAGAAATTTCACCATACAGCAAATTAAATTTAGAAAAATCGAACAAAAATACAATAAATCCATCCCAGTATCCTAATTTATAGAAGCAGTTATATACCATTTACGCCTACAAACGTAGTTTTATTTCGTTACCGATTCGCCTGCAGAGATCGGTTTTGGTAATCTAGTCGCTTTAGTCGGTCGGCTGTCTTTATCTCTCCCCGACCGACACAACTTTTCAAGGAGCTACCGCCATTCCATCCGTACCCCCCTCCCCGTCCGCCACCAGCAACCACAAAAATCCATCCGTCCCCGTACAGGACGATATGAATGGACGCTTCGCCTCTCTTGGGAAAACCGAAGCCATGTCGGGGTGAAGGAGATGACTTATTACACAAACTCCCGACAGGTATACAGCGTTTCGAGGGATCTTCAGCCTGAAAGGGTTATATGCGAACAAAGGAATTCTCCGATTCCTGTGTCACCCGTAATGAAAGGCAACGTACCAGCCTGTACTTAAGATCATTTCGTTACTGATTCGTTTGCGACGACCGGTTTTTCCGACCCGGGGCTGACGGTATAGATCAGGAATCGGAATAAAAGAAAAATATCGCTTATACCGCTGCTCACAAACCCCCGGATAAAAGCGGTCGTTTCGTCGATACCGTAAACGGAAGAACTGATACACAGGTCGTATGACTCTCCCGCAAGTGGTGCCCCCAGATTTTTGTCGGTGGTGATTACAATAAGAAGCCCGATGCTAAGCTTTCCGGGACAGGCCTCTAAGCCTTTTTCTTCGATATGAGCATACTGACAGCCTCTAAGCTTGGATCCAAGGTCCTCATACGGCACTGATAAAAAACATTGGCATTATTATCCCTGCAATAGTAACAACGGCCAACCTAGATACACGACCAGCCAAAGCCACTTACGGATCACATCCGACTGAATCTGAAACAACTGTTATCTGTTCCTCGACAGGTAATCGTTACTTTGAAAATGGCGTTAGTTCATCGAAATCCCATAGCTAAAGCTGGGCAGGCTGCCCGGAATTCCGTTCTCGTCCGCCGAGGCCTCACCGCATGCCGCTTTCAGCCTCTCAGGTTGATCAATTTCTTTATCGTAAATACCCACCCACCAAACCAGCCAGTTTACCGACAGGCGGCCACCGCTACCGTATCGTCTTCCGATGGTGATTATTTTCTTTTCCATAAATATCGTTTACAAACTCTATTTACAGTTAGTCGAATCTTCTTTGCAATTATTCAACTCCCTCGGTCTGAATTCCCTTCACTGCCGAGCCCCAATAATGTGGCAGGATAAGAAGACAGGGCAATAAAAAAGATCGGTACTGGCGGGTTAAAAAGTGCTTTCTCCGGCCATCCCCGACGACTGAAAACCCCCGAGGATACCATCTGGAAACCGACTGTGAAAACAAAAAGAATCAGGCATCTCCCATGTGCTCGGCACATCGATCACGGTAAACATCCGGATATCCCGTCCGTGGAAAATCTTTGGACAGATCTAAACGTGTCCCTTGTCACGGTAATACGGTAATATATGTCGGCATAATACCCGGATCATCCGCTGCCGGGCACCGGAAATTATATCCGGGCAATTGCATCCCCCCCTGATTAAACCCCATGCACCATCATGATGAACAAAACACAATACGGTTGACGATCCCATAAGCTCCGGATATACATATTCCTCCCCAGTCCTTTCAACCTGTTGATCAGCAAAACGATCAGAATAACTAAAGATTCATCAGGAAAAGCAACTGGATAGCCAAAGTATTCCTCCTGACACAAGCATTCGATCCTTGAAAATTCCTTGAAACGAATAAAACTTTTCTGGGACTGGAAAATGGTACAACACCCCCGGAAAGCCGAAAAACTGGCACAGATCGTCCTCTCAGGGCAGTCCCCTTTGATTCCTTAGTATTCAAACAAAAATGAAAGTGTTCAGCACTTGTTGATCTAAGACGGCAAACAACGTCGCTATCATCGCCTTTGTGGGAACCTGTGCCCTCATACCTCATTGAGCCCCATAAGGTAGAGTAAGAGGTTACCATGTGCGATTACTTCTTCATATAATTGTGGGCATGGCAGTGTCCGCACTGGCCCTGAAAAAATAAAGGATCGATCCAGAAAATCAGGCATGTTGTCATAAAACAAATAACGGATTGTGAGCTAAAGTATTATTCCTGAGCACCGCTCGGCACTTTTCAAATTTTTTGTCCCATTCACAGACACTAGTGTAGAAGCTCCTACTCCACCAGGTTTTAAGCCGCCGCCAGATAAAGGGAGTCCGGCCAAACAATCTCAATGCCCCCACCCCGTGTCCGATAAAAATACTGTCCATCATATTTTGTTCAAGAAGTGGTTGTTGTTGGGCGATCGCTGGACAGCATAACGCATTAATAATTGGTCTCTCTGTTCCTTTAAAGCATGAGGAGTTTTTTGCTTGACATAAAATAAATTTTAAAATTAAACACTCATGCCACCCACCTCCTACTAAGTCTTACTTTCTAATCTTCTCCTGCCTTTGGCCCCTCTCCTCCCTTTCTCAGTTTTACCCTTTAGTTTCATCAGTCTTTTAAGCTTTTAACCTTAGCTTTAACTTTAGCTTCCCCTATCACCTCAACGCCCTTGATCGCATCCATTTTCCGGCCTTTAGTACAGGTTTACCTTCCATTCCCTGCACCGACATAGTGGGCGAATTGGTATTTTCCTCTTATCTTCCGGGTCTGTCTGTTGGCCAACTTATGACAGCATTAGATGTTCCATGCTGGTGCCACTTCTGTACCCTGTAACGAACAACCCCACACCCTGATACCTGCATATCGAAATAGTTTCCGGCTCACTCCCCAAAAGTGGAAAGTCGGGGTCCTCCTGAAGCTTCCAGGTGTCTCGATCCAAAGACCACCTGGCAAGATTTGGTCGAGGAAAACTGCCCACTCGTGAAGTCGTGCCACAGTCGAGATTCGTTCTCTCTCCTTCCCCGTGGCACGACAGCCCTGATAATCGCCGGATTAGCTGCCGGCCTCGTATCCTCGGCGGAAATACTCCCGGTACTGTGACAGGTGCCAAAGCCAACGTTCAACACTGCTTTTCCTCCCATCCTGCAACCGGCCGGTTAAACGGCAATCCAGTTCTTCGACCGGCAGATCTGCATCATCTGTACTTGCTATCGATCGCCTGCTCCGACACTGCATAACGGAAGCATTCCGGTTATAGACATGAGCCATATCCAGAATCTCCCCAGAGGTACGATAACCCCTGTATCCGTGTGTGGGGCTTTGTCAATTCCGGTCCCAATGTCCCGGTATAACTATTCCGGTGCTTATACCGGCATGCCAAACGGTCACCATATACCGGATCATTGGACCTCACTTTACGGTAAACCGATCCGGTTCATCATCACCCAGCCCGTCCAATACGGTGCTACCTCCCGTCAACTGGCCACGATGGCTGCGGTTTCGAACACCACTCTCCTTTCAACCACCCCCTTTCAGAATACCCGGCTCGAAACAGATCCAGCCACCTGTGCGTCATTGTGAATTCCCTGTGCTGGGTTCCTCGGCTGTGGACACCCTAGATCGGTCCCCTCGATTCTTCTCATTCAACAGGGGTTCCGGATCCCCACTGCCGAACGGATACGTCCGTCTTCACCCCCTCACCGGCCTCCGCAACTCCCAAAATGCAAAGGATACCGATTACCCCTCGTAGCCTCCATTTTCTCCACCAGTAAACGTACGGCATCCACCATAGTCCGGCAATCGCCTCTGATTTCAGCAGAAATCACCACATCTTTAAAGTCACAAGCCTGACACACCCGCAAATACTCCATCGTAGCCTCCACCATTCCCGCCGGGGAAGTATCTCCATAGCGGCTCGCCAATACGATCGGACAACGAACCATGATTCGTACCGATGCGGACAGCCGTTCCATATTGCCGGCAAACCTCCAGAAACTTCCGTAAATTTCTGCCGCAGGATTTCCAATTCAGCTGCATACTCCTCATCGGTATAGGTCAGCTTCTTAAAAGTGGCCCGTTTATCCGCAAAATTCCCGGATTTATCCTCACCTTTTCCACATAACGGGCGGCAACCGAAGCAGCCTCAGCAACAAAATGAATATCCGCAGAAATCGGAGTCGTATATCCCCGTTCACGCAAACGACGGTGTATTTCCCCGAGCATCTCCGCTTCCTTCACTCCCCGGAGCAGTAATCCCCACCAGCCGGCCACCGGCCTCGATAATCCGGATCGCCTGTTCGACACAAGCATCCACCTCCCGGGTCGACGTATTCAGCATCGATTGAACCAGCACCGGTTCTTCCGATGAAAGAACCACATTTCCTATTCGAACAGCAGTTGTTTTCCTTCGCATAATTTTCTTATTAGATCTTCCACGTGATCATACTCTTCATATTCTTTGTATTCCGGGATTCCGGATATCCTTTCCCTCAGGGGTATAAAGAAAATCCAATTCTTCCCGAAAACTTCGTACACCTTGTGCCGCACCACCTTCGAAGTTGAATTGACCGTTCCGTTCTGTGCCGTCAGAGGTTCCGGCAAGATCCCGACAACAGCAGGTAACCAGCGTTCAGGAAACATCCCTTCATACATGCCACCCTTACGGAATTTCATCAGTTCCTCATTCAATTTCGTCAGCATCAGCTTTAAAGCTTCAACCGTTCCGGGTTCTTCTTCCCGTTGTTTTACATATTCGGTCAGAGCTGTTTTATTCGAACGATCAGGCCGGCCGTATAAGGCGACTGATTATTGTACAACACACAATAATCGATATATAGGGATAATTCGGCAATAGCTTCTTTCGATTCCTTCGGGGCTATATTTTTTCCCCCGTCGCCGGCAATCAGCAGTGATTTAAAACGTCCTGATACAAACAACGACCCGTCTTCGCCGAGATAACCCCTGTCTCCGGTATGGCGCAACTGCCGTCGCGGATCGTCCTGGCCGTAGACTTCTCATTAATTTCATCACATTTCCCTTCGGATGACGATCTCTCTCCTCTCTTTTCCCTTCACTTCGTCCCTGTTTCGTCACAAATCTTCAATTCCAAAGGTTTCACTACCTGTCCTGAAGACCCGAAAAATGTTGGTGGACAATTGGAACTAATCACCGAGAAGCTTCGGACAATCCGTACCCTTTTTGCAACATCGGGATACCCAGAGTACAGTAGTATCTTTCTTTGCAAATTCCGTATCCAGTAAAGCCCCACCCCGACAAAAATTGCAGGTTACCGCCAAAAATTTTCCCGGATCTTCGAAAATACCAGTATATCCATCAGCTTCACCACAGGCCGGTAGCATACGTCCGCCTTCCCCGAAATTTCGACCATGATAGTAATATCCCCTTATTTCAGTCCCAGTCCGTAAAGTTTCCGGATCAGCCATCCCCGTTGCCGGATACCCGTCTCGATACTCCCCGGAAATTCTTGGCCAAAGCAGAAACGCTCAGCAACACATGCGGCTTTTATCTCTTTCATATTCAACGGAATATTACGCAGATATTCCATCGGTGACTTACCGAAATCGACGGCTGCCAACGAAGCCCCGTTATACATAAACGAATAAATCCCGACGGTATGTGCAAACTATGATCCCAAGGTAAAAAAAGCAAAATCCGGAAATATTCCGAATACGGATCGACGGGAATCGGATTGCAACACGTTACTTCACATAATTCTCATGGGTAAGCATAATTCCTTTCGGCTCGGCCGTCGTTCCCGAGGTATATGAAATATTGGCCAGATCGGCCCCACTAACTGTTGCGGCCTGTTTTTCCAACATTCAGGGTACTCTCTGTCTGGCGTTTCCTTCGTCTTTCAGACGTTTCCGAGTTATTATATTTTCCTTTCCTCAGCCGAAGCAATAACGGATGACATAAATCTTTTTCATTTCGGGAAGTTCAGCTTCTATCCTCGCCGCAAAGTCGCTACATAATAATCCGATACGATCAGGAAACGGCCCCCGAAGAGGACACGAAATATCACTCCCATCCGTGAGCTTAATTGCTCAGGAACATCTCTCACACCACCGGTACAGGGCCACTCACTTTGGCGAACACCCAATGTGCTACATCCCTCACTCAGCAAAGCAACGCGATCGCCCTTTCAAACCTCCGGCCAGCAAACCGGTCGCCAATATCACCCAGCCTCCCGGCGAGTTTGCCGGATAGGTCACCGACCGATACCCCCCTTCACGCTTTTCCCCGGCCAAAAGCATTTTTCCGAAACCAGGCAACCTGTTCCAGCAAATCGATCATCGTATGCAACTCCCCGTTTCTTCATGGGGACAAAGATAAAAACATCAAACCTCAGAATAATCTCCCCAAGCTTTCTCCAAATGACGGGACCTATGGACAACGATGTCGATAAAAACTTTCACCTCGGGCCACCCCGGACCCGGGTCTTAACACCACCTTTCCATACAGAAATTGTAAACCGGCTGTTGGAACATTGCCAGTTACCGCCGGGTGTCGGCGCGTTCCTCGTCCGCAGTGCATGAACGACGATCTTCGCAGACAGCGTAGCAACCCCCGGACGATGTTTCGCGTAAGACGCCGGAAGCATCGCCGCTCGGTCACACTTCCGACCCTGAACGGCAGTGTCGCCCGGCAGCAATACGTAACCGAACTAGCAATACGGAT
>VOFJ01001415.1_pt1 | contig 26099 bp, 27 predicted proteins | sample 5384081 | NCBI WGS metagenome assembly VOFJ01 (sample SAMN12384729, study PRJNA508395) | human gut metagenome | isolation source: healthy gut I | host: Homo sapiens | reverse complement strand
CGTTCAGTTACGTATTGCTATCTTGAAATTTTAATTGTTTATAATGAGGAGTTTGGGTACATGCTTTTGCCATCTCATGACAGCAATTTTCAATACTACTTTATTTGATTGACAACTTGCGATATTAAATGCTTTTTTAGCATCTGATTCGATCTGCTGCTCTCAAGAGTTTTGCAATGTCATCGTTCACCTTTTCATTTATCCATTCCGAATATGATTTGCTACCAAAGGAGGCAAGGCGTCAAACTGAAACTTCATCGTTCCTTCTGCTTGGGGAACAGGAATCAAGCCATGAACATGCGATATAATCTGCATACCATAAACCTGCAAAAAAGCATGGCGGAAACGAACAGAGTGATTTTCTGAAGCTTTAAGTTAGCGTACCGAAGATGTTTCACCAAATGCTATGATGGCTGGCTTGGCGAAAACAGAAAGAGACAGAGGAATTTCAATGATTGAGGGGCATGCTGCATTCCCTTTCTACCGCTCCGAGGTTGCCAAACCATAGTGTCTCCTCCCAAAAGCCACGTCTTGGCGTGCTTTGGCGATAGGAAGAAAAGACGAAGACAGCGGCGATGACAGCAAAGAGCAGGCGCATAATGTCTGTTTACGCTTTGGCATCGCCGCAGCTCTGGAGTAAATTTCGCTCTCGTGAACCATTGGTTGCGAAGATATTCTTGGCCGGTAGGATCGCGCCAGCCAAAATATTGAAATTCTCAATAAACTCTCTTCTGTAGCGAGCAGGGTGGCTTTTGCAATAAGGTAAAAAAGATACTCGTTTCTTTTGACAGAATAGTCTGACATCGGTTTTCATAACTCTGAGTTCGCAGTCGGGCGTGGATATGGCGGTTCAAGGGCAGGCGGACATGGTGCTGTCCATCCACATGAACGAATACCGCGTGCGGTCGGAATCCGGGCCGCAAGTGTTCTACCGCGCGGGCAGCGGCGCGGGGCGTCTGCTCGCCGGAACGATGCAGGAAGCGCTCATTACCGCCCTTTCGCCCCAAAAGGAGCGCGCCGCTATGCCGGGCGACTACTTCATTCTTCAGCTGGATACGCCGTCGGTGCTGGTGGAATGCGGCTTCATTTCCAATCCGGCGGAGGAAGCGCTGCTGCTCTCGCCTGCTTATCAGGAGAAGCTGGGCGAAGCGATTGCGGATGGCGCGGCGGAGTATTTCCGCTTGGCAGAGGCAGAAAAATGAAGGTTGCATTTTTTCGCCGCGCATGGTAAAATAAGAAGAAAAGGAAACGCATTATATCCGGAAAGAGTATCGAATGAACATTCACGAATCCGCTGAGGACTATTTGGAAGCAATCCTCCGCCTGAAAGAAGCAAAAGGCTATGCACGCTCTGTGGATATTTCTCTGCTGCTGGGGGTCACGAAGCCGTCTGTCAGCGTGGCGATGAAGCGCCTGCGCGAAAACGGTTATCTGACGATGGATGCTGACAACTTGATTACGCTCACGCCTGCCGGGATGGAGATTGCAAGGAGCATTTATGACCGCCACAAGACGCTGTCGAGCTTTCTGGAGAGTTTGGGCGTTGATTCCGATGTCGCCCGCGAGGACGCCTGCAAAATTGAGCATGATATTTCCGAGGAATCGTTTACCGCGATTCGGAAGCTGATGCAGGAGCGGGAGCAGCACCCCGAAAATCCGCAGGAGTAATGGCATATCAAAAACAAAGCCGGGTCGAATCTCCCCTGTTTCGGAGGATTCGCCCCGGCTTTTCCATATTTCTTACTTCTCCGTTCCCAGTGAGCGGTATGTCCGTACCAGCACGACCGCTGAGAGAATTGCCGTCAGCACATCGGCGGCAGGCATGGAATAGATCACCCCATCCAGCTGGAAAAACTGCGGCAGGAGCAGCACCAGCCCCACGCCGAACACAATCTCCCGCGCCATCGACAAAAGCGTCGAGGCAGCCGCTTTCCCCAGCGATTGCAGGAAGATGAACGTCCCTTTGTTGATGCACGCCAGCACAATCATGCTCAGGTACACCCGGAAGCAGCGCCGGGCAAAGAGCGTGTAGTGGATGGACTCGTTCTGCGCGCCGAAGAGCAGCATCACCTGATCGGGCAGCAGCTCCACCACAAGCAGCGCAATCAGCCCGACAACCGCCTCCGCCGCCAGCAGCCGCGTCAAAAGCCCTTTCACGCGGTCATGCCGTCCTGCGCCCATGTTGTATCCCGCCACGGGAATGCATCCCGCCGCCAGCCCAATCGCACAGCTGATGACGATTTGGAACACTTTCATGACAATGCCGAAAACCGCCATCGGAATCGCGGAAAATTCCTCCTGCGAGAAAACAGCGTCCTGCGCGCTGCAAATGCGCAGCATCGTGTTCGTCGCCGCCATTGCCGCGACCAGGCTGATTTGCGCCAGGAAGGATGTCATGCCGAGCTTGGCGCATTTCCCCAGTAAATGCGCGCGCGGGCGGAAGCTGTCCTTTTGCAGGTGAATCTGCTTCATCCGCGTCAGATACCAGATGGACAGTCCAGCGGTCAGCGCCTGCCCGGCAACCGTTGCAATCGCTGCGCCCGCCATGCCCCAGTGGCAGACGAAAATCAGCAGCGGGTCAAGCATGAGGTTTGCCGCCGCACCCGCCAGCGTGGCAACCATCGCGAATGTCGGGCTGCCGTCAGAGCGGATGACCGGGTTCATTGCCTGCCCAAAGACGTACAGCGGCACGCCCAAGGCAATCCAGAAGAAATATTCCTGCGCCTTCTCGAATGTCCCGGCATTGACGCGCCCGCCGAACCACGTCAGCAGCGTGTCCGGGAACAGCAGGTATGCCGTCATCAGGACAAGCCCCGCGACGACGCTGACCGTTACCGTTCCGCCGACGGCGCGGTGGGCATCCTCCTGCTTCCCTGCACCAAGCATCAGACTGACAAACGCGCAGCAGCCGTCGCCGAGCATGACCGCAATCGCCAGCGCCGCGACCGTCAGCGGAAAGACGACCGTCGTTGCTGCGTTCCCGACGCTGCCCAAGTCGGGCGCGTTTGCAATGAACACCTGATCGACCATGTTGTACAGCGCCGCCACGACCAGAGAGGTCATGCACGGCACGGCGTAGCGCCGCATGAGGCGCCCCAGCGGCTGTGTTGCCAGCGGGCGCGCGTTCTGCGCTATGGAGGTTTCGGATTCTGTCTGCATAAAAAAAGCACTCCTCTTCGTTGATTGGAGCGCAGTGTCAAGGCAAAAAAGACTGCCCCTGCTGCGCGTCCGACAGATGGACTTACGCAGCAAAGGCAGCACTCTGTACCGCTATTTTACCGCATCGGAGCGGATTTGTCAAAGGGGTGTATCATCATTTTTTCCCGCCCGCCACAAGGCTTCCTGCAAGGCACGCACCGCCTGCAATCCAGTATCCCATTACGAGGCGACTCGTCGTGCCGTAAATCTCCAGCGCCCCTTGGAACAGACAGCCGACTGTCAGCGCAATGATGCCCCAGTGGTACAGCCGCACGCACCAGCGCCCCGGCAGCGCCTTTCCGCACAGGGCGCGAATCAGCAGCGGACACGCTCCCAGCACCAGCGGCGGCAGGAACGCATACACCATGAAATCCGAGCAGACCCCGTGGCTGAACTGCTCATACACGAATCCGCCCAGCGCAGTCACGGCGGCAAAAAGCAGATCGTAGAGCGCAAGTTTCACGCATTTGCGGTCAATAGCCGATGTAGACAATGTCGCTCACGCTCCTTTCGCGGATGCTGCGCCCATTTGTGGTCGGGCTGTTGACGACGCGCCCCTGAAATACCATCGTCGAAGAGCCGCCGCCGTCGAGGTTGTAGGCGATTTGTGCGCCCAGCGACTGCATCAGCTCTGCCAATTGCCGCAAGGAAAGCCCGGTGCTCTCCTTCGTCCGCCCGTCGGACACGACCAGCAGGTAATGCCCTTCGCTGATTTGCCCGATGGCAGTGCGCGGGTTGGAGGTCATGGCGCGCCCGACTTCGTCGCTGCTGCTGACGGTCACTTGCCCGCCGTTGATCAGCACCGGACCGAACGTCAGCACTTGCCACGCGCCTTCACGCACCAGCGTGTCGGCACTCGTTTCGCCCTCGTTGATGATGCGGAAATTGCCGTCCGCACCGATGACCAGTGCGTCCGTGCCGCTTTGCGCCGATGCGCGGTACAGCACGCCGTTACGCAGCACATACCCGCGCTCCTGTGCGCCGTAATAGTCGCCGTTGATGGCGAGAATTGCACCCGCGTTTGCCGCCTGCACAGAGGTCGTCTCGGTCAGGTTGCGGGCGTAGGTGTTCCCCGCCAGCGCCGTTTTGAGCAGGGAAATGTCCGCAATCTGCACATCCGCAACGTACACCGTCGTGTTCTCAACGCGCATCGTTGTCAGCACAATGTCGATTTGGTCGTCGTGGTATTCCGTATCGGCGGAAATGGGCGCGGTGGTCGCCTGTTCCGCGGGGGATTCCGTCGCAGTCGGCGCGGCGGTCGGAGCTTCCGTCGGCGCAGTGGAGGCTTCAGCGGTTGCCGTCGGCAGCGTGTCCGGCGTCAGCACACGGACAATCACGAACGTGTCCAGCGCCGCATAAACCGTGTACGCTATCAAAATCAAAGCAAACACCATGTTTGCGAAATGCCGCTTCATGGAGCTTCACTCCTTTCCGCTTCTATCATATCCCCGCCAAGTGACGAACAGATGACGAACCCATGACTGCTGCCGGAAAAATTCCCTTCCCTTGACGCAATCGGGGGAAAGGCGTATACTGGAAGCGGAAATTTCCACGGATGACCGCGAAAAGGAGAAGAATGATGCAGAAACTGCGGGGATACTTGGCACTGGGAATATTCATCATGGGTATTGTATCGTTTTTATGCCTGCTTCTGCCGCTCATCGAGATAACGGATGATGCGCTGCTGCTGATGATACTTGCTGTGCCGCCGCTTATCTGCGGATTGATCATAGCAGTGGCACTGCATATGCTGCTGTATACGCTGCTTCTGGTGCTGTACGGCTGCAGAATACAGCTGGTGGCTTTGTACTTTCTTCAGTATATCCGCAGGAAAACCGTCGGCTGGCGCGTGCAGTACCTTCCGGCGGCGGAGCGCAATGTGGGCATACTGCTGGCGGCTGTTCCGTGGGAAAAGGAAACGGGCAGGCAGCGGGAACGGGCGCGGACGGCGTTGTTTTACGTGCAGACGGCGCTGGCGATACTGTTCTATGCGCTGGCAGTCAATTTGTATGGGACAGCATCCGCTATTGCCTGCCTTGTGCTGGCGTGGGGGTATGCGTTTCTCGGCATCATCATGCCGCCGAGCGAAATTCGGAAAGTATTCCAGCCCGAAAAACGGCGCAAAATGTGGCAGATGCAGTGCCTGCTGGCGGAGAACCTGACGGATCGCCTGCTCACGGAAATGCCGGAGGAGTACTTCACGCCGCCGGACAAAATTCAGGATCAGAATGATGCGGCTCTTATGATTAATTGTTCCGCGCGGCTGATGATGCAGAACCGCTATGAAGAGGCGCTGGACATCCTGACCATGCTGGCGCAGGAGCATCGGGAGCAGACGAAGCGCCTTTGGTGGCAGCTGATTCCGCGCGGCGTTCTGTGCGAACTGGCATTGGACAAGCCGGGATACTTCCTGAAAGAATATGACACGCTGTACATGCAGAAGGAATTGCGCAAGCATGAAAAGCAGCCGCTTGTCTGGCGCACGGCGTATGCGGTGCATCTGCTGCGCGACGGCGATGAGCAGAAGGCGGAGCAGTGCCGCAGGCAGTTCCTGCGCCGCATCCGCCATACGACCATGCCGCGCTGCTATCAGTGGACGATAGACAGAATGACGCAGGAAAAGGCAATCTACGAATCAAGAAAGGCAAAGGAAGCGCAAGAATGAAGAATCGGACATTTCAGCGCCTGTTTCCGCTCCTGCGGATGGGCAGCATCCTGCTGGCGGCGGTACTGTTCTGCGCGGCACTAATCGGCGTGAACGCACAGCTGACTGTCGGGACGAATGAAGAGCGGAATCTGGCGACGTATCTGGGGCTGGCACTGACGGCGGTCGTGACGTATCTGCTGCAAGATGTGCCGAAAATGCTGGTCGGCAGGCACTTTGGCTGGAAGCTCGTGCGTTACGAGGCGTTCGGGCGGGTCTATCAGGCGGACGGCACAGGGGCGTTCGTGCGTGTTCCAGTACCGGCGCAAAGTCGTCTGCGCTATCAGCCGTATCTGCTTCCGCCGGAGGATGCCTCTCGGCACGACGTGACGCTGTACACGCTCTGTCCCCTGCTGTATGGCGGGGCGCTGGCGGTGGTGTTCGGCGTGCTGACCCTGCTGACGCTGGGGCAGCCGGTGTCGCTGGTGCTGTGCGAACTGGCGATGGGTGGCGTGGTGCTGGTGATGACGTGCATTCTGCCGATGGATGAGCGGTTTATCGCATCGCCGATGGCAATCGCACGGATGCTTCGAGATCCGGAACAATTGGCGGAGTGGCTGTATTTCGCGCGTATGAAGGCGAATGGCGGGGTGGAGGTGACAGATGTTTCGATTGAAAACATTCCGCAGCCTGCAACAGTGAAGACATGTCAGGATGCAATCTGCGTCTTTCAGCGAGCGCAGATTGCGCTGATGGTTCAGTGTGATGCACAGAAGGCGTATGGGCTGATGAAACAGGTGCTGGAAAGCGAGGCGCGGCTGTCATATACTGCATGGAAACTTCTGCTGAGCGATGGGGTGGTTGCGGAACTTCTGGCAGGTGAACCGGGTGAATTTACGGCGCTCTATCGTGGAAAAGCCGGCGCAGCCATACGGCAGGTGATGTTTCGCATGGTGGACTATGCGCTTCCTGCCTATGCGGTGGCGATGCTGGTGACACATGAAGCGCGGGAAGCAGAGGTTGTGCGGAACACGCTTGCGCCAGTGCGAGAGAAAATGCCGGAGCTTGATGCTTTGATGAAGGCCATCGAAGAAAAAGCCGCACGAATCGAAAGCTGATTCGTGCGGAAGGGGTTTCGCCGCTGCGGCGGCGACCAGAGGGCTTTCCGATCGCCCTCTGGACTCCTTCGGATGCACACCCATGTTTATTGGCTGGTATTGGAGGTTTTCTTTTTCGGAACTGCGTTTTCCAATTTGAACCGAAGGTTCATCGGATAAACACGCGGACACTCTATGCAGTCGTCACCAACCCAATCGCGCGGAAGGGTCAAGGGAGGAACTCCCTTGTGGAGTCCAGAGGCAAAGCCTCTGGTGGGGTCAAGGGGCAAAGCCCCTTGGGTCTCCCCTCATTCGCTCCTCTGTGCATCTTCCCACGCGCGGCGGATGGCGGTGAGGATGTCGCCGTGAGCGTCGCGCAGGGACATGGTGGCGCCGGAGACAATGTCGGCGGCGTGGGCGCGGTCGTCGTCGGAGAAGGCTTCCCAGCGGGCGCGATCAGCGTCGGAAGAAGAATTTTCCGTCAACGGGCGGCCGTTCTCGGCGGAAAAGTACCGCCCAAACCACGTCTCTACCTCGTCCACCGTCATGCCGACCATCATGTTCTGATAGGCGTCCATCTGCTCGCGCCATGAACCGCTTGTCAGCTGGTAATCCTCTCCACGGGCGCGCTTGCTCGTCCATGCGGCAATTTCCTGCATGTAGTTGTCCTCGCTGTCCTCGGTGTAGCCGACGACCTTCCCGGTATTGTCATCCCAGAGCGAATAGCCGCCCTGCCCCGGAAAGCCGCTGAACTGCGGCATGGACGCGCCGCTGTAATTCGGCGTTGCTACTTCGAGCTGGTCAACCGCCATCGACACGATGCGTCCATCCTCGTCGAACGTCCCGTGCGCAAACACGACGTTGAAGGAGTAAACCTGCCCGTCTTCGTCATCCTTGCCCGGCCCGACGCGCCCGGTCGCCGCCATGCCGATGCCCTCGCGAACCGCCTGACCCGCGCGGTTTGCCGGATTGCCCGTGTTGTCGTCCATTGTGTCCGATGCGTTCAGGGCGACGCGGACGGCTTCACGCAGGGCATTGCTCGTCATCGTCGCGCCCGTCACGACATCCACATCCCATGTGTTCATGCGAATCATCTCGTCCGGCAGAATATCCAGCGCGCGGCTGCCGATGCCATCCGTCTCATGCTGCTCCAGAATGTTCACGGCGCTGATGGCGCCGTCCTCCATCATCACCTGCACGCGCAGGATGCCGCCGTAGCCATCCGCCTGACCCGCGCGCGTGTCGGCGCTGGCGCGGCAGGACGCAAGCAGAACGGCGCAGGAACACAGTGACAGCGCCATCAACAGGCGCTTCCGCGTTATCCAACTGGTTTGCATTAAAAAATCCCCTTTCAATCTTCCAGATTGCAGGGAAATCGCTCCCTGCGACGTTGTTATTGTGTCCCGCGCAGGAAAAGTCATTCAATCAACACGCTTTTTGATGCAGATTTTTTCCGCAAGCAGGAAAATCGCCCTTGCGCGGCGAATAGAGATAGAGAATATGCCTGTGCTGACTGATTTTCCGCCGCGCGGGCATCCTGATGAAAGGGTTTCACCCGAAAAGGCAGGTGTTTTTCGTATATGAAGAAGTCATCCGGGAAGAAGCGCGTCAGTTCGCTGACGTTCCTGATTGCGACGACGGCGGTGCTGGCGGCGGTGGCGGTGCTGTGCCTGTTCGGCAGCAATCTGCTCTACGCCATGCGTGTGCGCAACGTCAATGAGCAGCGCGCCGAGGTGGAGAAGCGCAACACGGAGCGCTACGAAGCGTATCGGCAGGAAGTGCAGGAGCTGCAAGACCGTCTGACGGCGAACAACAACATCAGTGCCGACTGGCCTACGCCGGACACGCAGGAAGGCATCTCCATTGTCGACCTGACGAATTATCCGCTGGATAACCCCGGCACGGTCACAGTGTCGCGTCAGGACGTGATGCTGGGCGGCCTGCTGCTGGTCAACGAGTGGCATTCCCGCCCGTCGGATTTTGACGAATCATCGCTGGTGTCCATCATGACCTATGCGCGGAGCATGGGCGTGACGAAGAGCATTTGGCGCAATTCCGACCAGCGGCTGTTCCCGGTGGCGGCGAATGCCCTGCTGGATGCGCTCAATGCCGCAAAAGAAGCGGGGCTGGAGGGCTATGTCGTCCGCGAGGCGTACCGCAGCATTTCCGACCAGCAGACGCTCTGGGACGCGGAATACAACCGCTTGAAAGGCCGCCACAGCGCGTGGACGGATGATGAGCTGATTGCCGCCACAAAGAAGAGCATCAACCTGCCCGGCACGAGTGAATATAACTCCGGCTTGGCTTTCACGCTGTACCTCTATGAGAACGGCAATGACGAATTGAACAAGATGGTGTTCTCCGAGAGTGAGCAGGGCAAGTGGATGTACGAAAACAGTTGGAAGTACGGGCTTGTGTTCCGCTTCCCGCTGCAGGACTTCCCGACGAAGGGCACCGTCAGCCGCGCCTACAAGACGGGCGTGAACGTGGAGATGAATCTGTTCCGCTTCGTGGGCATTCCGAACGCGACGGTGATGCACCATCTGGACATGTGCTTGGAAGAGTACATCGAGTACCTGATGGCGCACCCGCACATTGCCGTGTTTGAGGACGGTCAGCTGAAGTACGAAATCGTCCGCCAGCAGGTGGGCGACGACAGCAGCACCTTCTCCGTCAGCATCAGCCGCAAGACCAGCAACTACACCATGTCGCTGGACAACATGGGCGGGCTGATTACGATTTACGAGTATTGATAGGGATACGAATCCCCCGCCAGCGGATGATGATGTCCGGCTGACGGGGGATTTTTATGATGGGATGATTACGGTTGCAGAGGCGAAATCCCCTGCTTGCGGGCAAAAGTCACTATGTCTGCAAGATCAGCTGCGTGGTCGCGCCCATCTGGCGCGACAATATGCAAGTGGTGGGTAAAGCAGCTTGGGGGGCGCATCTGCGGATGCGCAAAGTTACTGGCAGGGACGCTTCGCTGCCTGCGCCTTCTGTTGACTTTTCTCTTTGAATTGATTTGACGAGGAACAGTTGGGGCGTTGCCCCAAACCCCACCAGAGGCGCTGCCTCTGGACTCCGCAAGGGGAAAAGGAAAAGAGACGAAGTCTCCCCCTTGACCCCTCCGCGCGATTGAGTTGGTCTCACTACCATGCTCTACCCGCGTGTTTATCCTCTGTTTTCCCTTCCCTTATCCTTATTTTGCTTCCGCCCAGTTTGTCCCCTGATGCACCTCCGCCAGCAGCGGCACGCGCAGCTCAATCACATGCTCCATCGCATCTTTCAGCAGCTTCCCCGCTTTTTCCACTTCCTCCGGCGGACATTCCAGCAGCAGTTCGTCATGCACCTGCAAAATCAGCCGACTCTTCAGTCCCTCCCGGCGCAAGGCTTCATCCACCCTCACCATCGCCAGCTTGATAATATCCGCGGCCGTCCCTTGCACGGGCGTATTCATCGCGGCGCGCTTGCCGAACTCGCGCACAACCGCCTTGTCGCTCTTCAGCTCCGGCAGATACCGCCGACGCCCCATCAGCGTCAGCGCATAGCCGTTGTGCTGCCCGTCCTCGGCGGCACTGTCCATGAAGCCCTTCACGCCCGGATATTTCGCGAAATAGCGGTTGATGAACTCCTGCGCCTCCTGACGGCTTACGCCCGTGTTTTTCGCAAGACCAAATCCGCTGATGCCGTAAATCAAGCCGAAATTGACCGCCTTGGCGCGGGAACGGAGCGTAGAATCCACCTCATCCAGCGGCACGTCGAAGATTTCGCTGGCAGTGCGCGCGTGAACGTCCTGCCCCGTGCGGAAGGCTTCCACCAGTGCGTGGTCGCCGGAGAAGTGCGCCATCAGGCGAAGCTCAATCTGGCTGTAATCCGCGTCCAGCAGTACCCAGCCCGCGCGCGGCAGGAACGCCTGACGGATTTCCTTGCCCTCCTCCGTGCGGACGGGGATGTTCTGCAAATTCGGCTCGCTGGACGAAATGCGCCCGGTGGCGGTGGCGACTTGGTCGAAGGTGGAGTGCACGCGCCCGGTCGCGTCCGTCAGGCGCAGCAGACCCTCGACGTAAGTCGAATTGAGCTTCGTCAGCTGCCGATAGCGTAATAGCGGCGTAATGACCTCCGGCGCGATGTCCTGCAAACCTTCCAGCACTTCGGCGGAGGTGGAGTAGCCGCGCGCTGTCTTCTTGCCGTGCGGCAGCTGCAATTTATCGAATAGCACGTCGCCGAGCTGCTGGGTGCTGTTGAGGTTGAAGGTTGTTCCGCAGGCGGCGAATACCTGCTGCTTGCTCTGCTCAATTTCCTGCGTGTAGCGCTCGCCCAATTGCCGCAGGAACGCCGTATCGACGGTGAAGCCGATGTCCTCCATGCGGTACAGCACGCCGGAAAGCGGCATTTCCACGTCGCGCATGAGGTGACTCATGCCCATGCGGTCAATGTTCGCCTGCTGCCACCGGCACAGCGAGAGCATTCCGCGCGCGTCAGTGGGCAAATCGCCGCACAGTGCGTCCAGACTGTAACTCTTGCGCTGCGGGTCAAGCAGGTACGCGCCAAGCTGCACGTCCCATGCGTATCGCTCCGGCATGGGGAGCTTCGCGCGGTTCAGGCGGTGCCACAGCGTTTTGCCGTCGTGGATGACGGCGGGGTGTGCGGCGAGGTCGGGTGCGAGGGCACGGAGCAAATCCTCCGGGTCAGCGCCGGGAGTGAGCAGATCGCCGCCGAGTGCCGCCTGACAGCAGGACAAATCCTGCGCCGCGCACGTCAGCACCGTGTCATCCAGCGCGATGGCAATTGGGCGGGCGCTGTCCGGCAGGGCGGTGAGCCACGCGGTCAGATCAGCGCCGGAGGAAATCGGGGCGGCGTCCGCAAAGGGCAGGAGCGTCAAGGGTGTTTCCTCTGCCGCGGTATCCGGCGCGGGCGCATCGTCAGGCGCTTGCAGGCGGCGGATGATGCTGTTCAGCTTCAGCTTTTCCAGCGCGGGAATCCCATGCCGGAAGTCTGGCATGGCGCACGCCTTGAGGGAAAACGCAATCGGTGCGTCGCGGCGAATCGTTGCCAGTTCGCGGCACATTTTCGCCTGTTCCGCCCATGTGACGAGCTTTTCGCCAAGTTTGCCCTTCACTTCGCCCGCATGAGCGAGGATATTGTCCAGCGTCCCATACTGGTGCAGCAGGCGCACGGCGGTTTTGTCGCCAACGCCGGGGATGCCGGGAATGTTGTCGCTGCTGTCTCCCGCCAGCCCCTTCCAGTCCACCACCTGCTCCGGCGAGAAGCCATACACTTCGTACACCATGGCGGGTGTAAAGTGCGTCGTTTCGCTGATGCCCTTGCGGGTGAACAGCACCTGCGTCGTATCGGACACCAGTTGGAGCGCGTCGCGGTCGCCGGTCAGAATGACGGGGCTGACCCCGGAGTCCTCGCCCAGTTTGGACAGCGTGCCGAGCAGATCGTCCGCCTCCCAGCCTTGCAGGGAGAAAACCTGGATGCCCATTTCCGGCAGCAGCGTCCGAATGGTGGCGAACTGCTGGCGCAGTTCATCCGGCGTCGCGGCGCGTCCCGCTTTGTAGTCGGGATATGCCGTGTGGCGGAACGTCGGCGCGTGCTCATCGAAGCAGACCGCGAGATAGCGGGCGTTTTCGTCTGAAATCGCTTTGAGCATCATGGTCAGGAAGCCGTAAATCGCATTGGTGTAAACGCCGCCCGCGTCCATCAGCGGTAGGGCGTGGAAAGCCCGGTGCAGCAGGCTGTTGCCGTCAATCATGAGGAAGGTGTCTTTCATGGGTTTCTCCTCCTATCTCCTTCAATTGTACCTTCCCGAATGAAACTTGTCAACCGCCGCATATCCTTTCCCCAGAAAGGCAGGGACGAAAATGCGGATTTTGCTGGCAGGGATGATGGCGCTGCTGCTCCTGCGCGCGCCGGAGACGATGGCGGCGGCGGAAGCGGCGTGTGCGCTGTTCGTGCGCAGCGTGATGCCGGGGCTGTTCCCGTACTTGACGCTGTCGCAGATGCTGGTGAGCCGATGCGGACGCGACATGCAGCCCGGACTGCTGATGCTGCTGGGCTGGTGCGGCGGGTCGCCGACGGGTGCGCGGCTGCTGGCGATGCAGGGCAGCCGTCCGCACCGGGAACAGAAGGCGCTGGCGGTCTCCTGCGCGACGATGAGCCCGATGTTCCTGCTGGGGACAATCGGAAGCTGGCTGAACAGCCGAATCGCGGGGGCAATTGTGCTGCTGAGCGTGCTGGCGGGCGGCTGCTGCGCGGGGCGATTGGCAAAACGGTGGACGAGGGTTACATCCGCTGAAAAAGTGCCAGAGGCAGCAATGTCCCCTGTCTCTCGCCCGCGCGGTGGAGGACAGCGCCCGAACCATGCTCCTTGTCTGCGGCACGATGACGATGCTTCGCGTCTTTGCGACGCTGACGGACTTCCTGCCTGATGCGATGCGTCTCCCGCTGACGACGCTGCTGGAGGTCACGACGGGCGCGGTGACGATCGCGAACCTGCCGGCACCTCTGCCTTTGCGGATTGCTCTCCTGTCCGCAGCGACGGGCTTCGGCGGCTGCGCAGTCATCATGCAGAACCGCGCGCTGTACCCGCAAGGATTGATGCGACTGGGTGAACAGCTGGCGTGGCAGGTGCTGCACGGCGTGATTTCGGGGACATTGGCGCTGGGAATCGCGCTGCTGGTGCTGAGCGCGGGCGGAAATTTGTAACAGAAAATTTGTGATGGATAGCTGAAAGAATCCGGATTACAGCTTGTCAACCGGGGAAAAAGCAAGTATAATATATTCTGCGGAGTTCTGCGAAATTCTCCGCATCAGCAAAAAAGAAACCCGTCGGCTTCGGCGGAATTGAAGGAGTACCCAGAAAAAATGAAAAAACAAAATGCAGCGATTTGGTGCGCCCTGCTGCTGATTGCCTTGCCCATTGCAGTGCTGCTGCTTGTGCCGTCGCCTTCCGCGCGGATTGTGGACGTGGTGCAGCCGCTGATGGAGTCAGAAGAGATTGATTATTGGAATCCCGACATCTTCTTCCTGACAAAATACGGATTGACCGCTGCTATCAGCGCTCTGTGCGGTTTGGTGCTGACGCTGCTGTGCTCGCGCAAGCGCCTCCCGCTGGACACCCGCGCGGCGATTTGCACGGTCGGCGGCTTTGGGGCACTGGTGGGCGCACGCGTGCTGTATATGCTTGCCCGGTATTCGTACATCATGGTTGATTTGGGCGGCAGCTCGTTCTTCTGGCAGTTCTGGCAGGGCGGTTATACGCTCTATGGCGGCATCCTCGGCGGCATGGGCGCGATTGCGCTGTATGCGAAACTGACGAAGCAGAAGGCGCTGCCCCTGCTGGACGCGGTGACGCCCGGCGCGCTGCTGGCGCTGTGCGGCCTGCGCTTGGCGGAGGGTTTCACGGGGCAGGGCTTCAGCAAACAGATGGACGATATCTGCTGGTACTTCCTGCCTTTCCAGAATGAGGACGGGCAGATGCTGGTTTGGGCATATGAAGCCATCGTTGCGGCAGTCGCGCTCGTGATTGTGCTGGTGCAAGGGCGCAGGCAGAAAATCGCCGGGCGGACGCTGGAAACCGGGTTGACCATCATCAGCGTGATGCAGGTGCTGCTCGATTCGTGGCGCGCGGATGAGCTTATCCGCTTCGGCTTTGTCCGCCTGAATATGCTCATGGCGGCGCTGACGCTGGCGGTGCTGCTGGCATCACGTCTGACCCGCTGCATCCGCCGGGATGGGCTGAAAAGAATCAGCATTGCGCGCATCGTGATGCTGCTGGCCGGCGCGGGCGTGTGCATCGCCGTGGAATTTGCGCTGGACAAGTCTGCCATCAACAATGGAATACTTTATGGGGTGATGATGCTCGCGCTTGTGCCGATGTTCATCGCCGTGCTGCTGGATGACGGCCGCATTCAGACCGCCGAAGAAAGGAAATAAGCCATGCAGGTGACGCAACCGAACGAATTTTACAAGGGTCTGCCGAAAGAGGACGTATTCTTCGTCAAGGACGACCAGAACAACCCCGTCGGCGAGGGATTCCTGATTTATCAGTATCAGCCGACGATTTTCCCTTCGCGCCCGGTCAACATCTATTTCAGCATGACCAGCAAGCCGGAAGGCGAATACTGGCTGCTGGGGTCGCTTGCGGCGCGCGCGCGGCAGCTGCGCAATCAAGCGCCCGGTGCGGCGGCACGGCTGTACACAGCCGTGGATGTGCAGGACGAGCGCCAATTGGCGTTTTATGAGCACAACGGCTTCAAGATGGATTACACCGAGGATTTGGTGCGCCTGAACGACCCTGACGAAGTGCCGCAGCTGTTCAACTGCTCGTGCATCACGCTTCCGCTCAACACCGTGCAGGAGCAGATGGATTTGGTGTCGCGGATGCGCGGCGCCGGGTTCAGCTACTTTGACCACGGCTTCCTGCTTCAGCAGATGAATCGGCAGAATTTCGCCGCGCTGGGCATCCTGTATGGGTCGAATCTGGTTGGTGCGTGCGTCGCCGCGGGGCAGTACACGTCGGCGGAGGTTATGGGGCTGTATATCGTGCCGGAGTTCCAGCGCAAGGGCTTGGGCACGCGTTTGCTCCAGCAGACGAAACAGGCGCTGGCGAGCACGGGCGTGACGGATTTGACGATGCGGGTGATGAGCGACAGCGAGCCGCAGGTGCGCTTGGTGCAGCGGTTCCGTGCGGAATTGGTGGAACACACGAGTGTGTTCCCATCGATGCAGATTTAAGAGGGGCGTGGCGATTGCTCTCTTGAATGGCTTCACGGTGTACGCTTTTGTGACATTATGGTCATGTTGCAGGGGGAATCGCCTCTGCGGAGGCGACCAAAGGGCTTTCCGATCGCCCTTTGGGAAACCTTCGGTGCGCACACTCCTGTTTATTGGTTTTGACCGAAAGTTTTTAGTTGGTGTGCTTTTCGTTTTCCCAATAAACACTACCATATAATAACATCCGGAGGCGAAGGGGTCAAGGGGGCGACCGCAGACTTCGTCTGTTTTCATTGCCCCCCTGTCGCCTCCGCAGAGACGAAATTCCTGCGTAAACACACGAATGCAGTATAAAAAAGTTACCAACTCAATCGCGCAAAAAGGTCAAGGGAGAACCTCCCTTGTAAGGAGAAAGCATCATGGGCATTGTGTCGCTGAAAGACTACCGCTGGGATGGCAGCAAGAAGCTCGAATTGAAGGACGCGGAGACGGGCGCGCCGGAGTTCGTGGATAAAAAGACGCTCAAGGCGCAAACGATGGAGAACCTTGCGGAAGCGGCGACACTGCAGGATAAGCTCTATGCGCAGGGGCGTGAGGGCATCCTGATTGCCATTCAGGCGCGTGACGCGGCGGGCAAGGACAGCCTCATCAAAAAGGTGTTTGGGCAGCTGAACCCGGCGGCGCTGGAAGTCGCGGCATTCAAAGCGCCCAGTAAGGAAGAACTCAGCCATGATTATCTCTGGCGTATCATCCGCACCGTTCCGCCGCGCGGGAAAATCGGCGTGATGAACCGCAGCCACTACGAGGACGTTCTCGTGACGCGTGTGCACCACATGGAGAAGGGCTATGCCATGCCGCCGCGCGTGACGGACGACCCGGATTTCTACCCCAAGCGCTATCAGCAGATTCGCAATTGGGAACAGTACCTTTACGAGAACGGCTACCGCGTCGTCAAGGTGTACCTGAACGTCAGCCGTGACGAGCAGAAGCGCCGCTTCCTTGACAGGCTGGAACGCGAAGATAAGCACTGGAAGCTCTCGGTGGATGACATGCGCGAACGCCGCCTGTGGAAGCAGTATGACGAAGCGTTCGAGGATGCCATCAATGCGACCGCGACGAAGGAATCCCCATGGTACGTCCTTCCGGCGGATGACAAGTGGTTCACGCGCTACCTGATGAGCGAAATTCTGCTGGATGTGCTGATGGATGTGAACCCGGATTATCCGCCGCTTGATCCGGCGGAAGCCGCGAAAGTTCCGACAATTCTGGCAGAGCTGGAGAATGGCGAATAATCAGCACAAAGTGTATTTTTTGTGGATTTCAAAGGGAGAAATATGGAAGTACACATTTTGGTGTGTGCAAACCGGGTTGATTTTATGGGAAAGGCGCGGTATGATGAAAGACGTGCAGGGCACAATGCCTTGCACGCAACGCCCGAAGGCAGATGCCTGAAATACAAAAAGCATACAGTAATACGCTTTACGCGGCTCCTGCACAACGCCGTAGATTTCTCTCTTCCATGCTTCCCCGTCTACCCGATTCGTGGGCTGACGGGGATTCTTTTTACTATAATGATACTATTTCCGAATTCACCTGCGCCTTTTTCCGCACTGGAAATAGTATAAAGGCACCACCGCACAATTCGGCGGCGCGTCTGACGATGTCTTTTCCGCCATCTGCGGCATGCAAATTCCTCGATTTACCTCCAGTAAACCTTCGAAATTTGCATTTGCATCTGACGAAAAATTCATTCGTCAGCCGATCACCTCATTTGTGCGGTGTTACCTAAAAATCATGTTTTTAAGCAATCGCATCCGATTGAACAAAAACCCACGACTTTTTCCTGCAAAAGCAAGAGGATTTTTCGCGGTTGATGGCGAATTAAAACGATTTCCGGACTGCACCTCGCTGTGGGAAAAACGGCAGAGTGTGCAGAACGAAAAACCAATCATTTTCCGGGCGTTTTTTCGCTGGTGGTGGCAGCGGAAAAGCCCGACGGACGAGGTACCGAAATGGAAACAAACACCTATTATTATGCGGGCATTGACATCGGTTCTACCACCGTCAAGCTGGTGCTGCTGAACGAAGCAGGAGAAATGGTCTGGGGGGCAATATCGCCGCCACTGCGCACAATACGGAGACACTGGCGGAGATGATGCGGGAAGCGCGGAAGAAACTCGGCGCGTGCCGCGTGAAGGTGCGCATGACCGGATCGGGCGCAATTTCGCTGGCGGAAGCGCTGCGCGTCGGGTTCGTACAGGAGGTCGTTGCGGTGGCGGGAAGCGCTGCAGAAGGCCGCGCCGCAGACCGACGTCGCCATCGAATTGGGCGGCGAGGACGCGAAGATTATCTATTTCACCGGCGGATTGGAAGAGCGCATGAACGGCGTGTGCGCGGGCGGCACGGGGTCTTTTATCGACCAGATGGCGGCGCTGCTGAAAACCGATGCGCCCGGCTTGAACGAACTGGCAAAGCACTATCATGAGCTGTATCCCATTGCGGCGCGCTGCGGCGTGTTTGCCAAGAGCGACATTCAGCCGCTGATTAACGAGGGCGCGGCGCGTGAGGGATCTGGCGGCGTCGATTTTTCAGGCGGTTGTGAACCAGACGATTTCCGGGCTGGCGTGCGGCAAACCGATTCGCGGGCATGTGGCGTTCTTGGGCGGGCCGCTGCACTTCCTGTCCGAACTGCGGCAGGCGTTTGTCCGCACCCTGCACCTGACAGAGGAAACCGCGATTGTGCCGGAAAATTCGCACCTCTTTGCGGCGACGGGCGCGGCGATGGCGGCGCTTTCGGGCGGCGAGGACGAAGCTGTGCCGATGGACAGCCTGCTCGAACGCCTTGAGCACGGCGTGATGCTGACCTTCGGCTTGAAGCACCTGCCGCCGCTGTTCCGCAATCAGGAGGAATATGCGGCGTTCAACCGCCGCCACGCACAGGCGAAGGTGCAGCGCGGCGATTTGGAAACGTATTCCGGCAAGTGCTATCTGGGCATTGACGCGGGTTCGACGACGACGAAAGTCGCGCTGATCGGCGAAAAGGGTGAATTGCTGTACAGCTATTATGCGGGCAATTCCGGCAGTCCGATTGAGACGGCGCGCACGGCGATGCGCGAGCTGATGGAGAAGATGCCCGACACGGCGGTGATTGCGCGCTCCTGCTCTACCGGCTACGGCGAAAGCCTGCTGAAATCAGCGTTCCGGCTTGATGACGGCGAGGTGGAGACGATTGCGCACTGCACCGCGGCGGCGTTCTTTGACCCGAAAGTGGACTGTGTGCTGGATATCGGCGGGCAGGACATGAAGTGCATCAAGCTGAAAAACGGCTCGGTGGACACGATTCTGCTGAATGAAGCGTGTTCGTCCGGCTGCGGCAGCTTCTGGAGAACTTCGCAAACTCGATGGGCTACACGGCGGAAGGATTCGCGGCAGAAGCCCCCTCTTCGCGCCCGCCCCCCCCGATTTGGGGAACGCGCTGCACTGTGTTCATGAACTCCAACGTCAAGCAGGCGCAGAAGCAGGGCGCGACGATACAGGACATCAGTGCGGGTCTGGCGTGTTCGGTCATTAAGAACGCGCTGTTCAAGGTCATCAAGCTCGCTGATCCGAAGGAACTGGGGCAGCATATCGTCGTGCAGGGCGGCACGTTCCACAACAAGGCGGTGCTGCGCGCGTTTGAGCAGCTTGCGGGCGTGGAAGCCGTCTGCCCGGATATTTCCGGCATGATGGGCGCGTTCGGTGCGGCGCTGATTGCGCGTGACCGGGCGTCGGGCCGCGATACGCCCTCCTCTACCCTGCCGATTCAGGACATTCTGGGCTTGCAGTGGCAGACGCGGACGGCGCGCTGTCAGGGCTGCACGAACCACTGTATGCTGACGGTCAGCCTCTTCCCCGGCGGACGGCGGCACATCACGGGCAACCGCTGCGAAAAAGGGCTGGGCAAGACCGCAACGGGCGAAAAAGGCCCGAACGTGATGGCGTACAAGCTCAAGCGCATGTTCGACTATCAGCCGCTGACCGCCGAACAAGCCACGCGCGGCGAACTGGGCATTCCCCGCGTGCTGAACATGTATGAGAACTTCCCGTTCTGGATGACGCTGCTGACGAAGCTGGGCTTCCGGGTGGTGCTGTCCCCCGCGTCCAGCCGCGCAATCTACGAAAAGGGCATGGAGTCCATCCCGTCGGAAAGCGAGTGCTATCCGGCGAAAATGGCGCATGGGCATGTGCAGTGGCTGATTGATCAGGGCGTCGGGACAATCTTCTATCCGAGCGTGTTCTAAGCGCGGCAGGAGGATATGAAGACCCAGAATCACTTTTTAACTGTCCGATGGTTGTGGCAAATCCGGAGAACATCGCCAACAACGTCGAGGATGTGACCGAGGGGCGCGTGCGGATGCTCAAGCCGTTCCTCGCGCTGACCAGCGAAAAAACGGCGGCGGACACGCTTGTGCGCTTTTTCCGCAAGACCTTCAATATCCCGGAGCAGGAGGTTCGCGACGCGGTTCACGCGGGCTGGGACGAGCAGCAGTGTGCCAAGACCGACGTGCGCGCAGAAGGCTTGAAGGCACTGCAATGGATGGAGGAGAACCACAAGAAGGGCATCGTGCTGGCGGGTCGCCCGTATCACGTTGACCCGGAAATTAACCACGGAATGCCGGAGCTGATTGCCTCCTATGGGCTGGCGGTGCTGACTGAGGACAGCATCCCCGCTTCCTTCCACGGTGAGCATCCCCTGCGCGTGAGCGACCAGTGGGTGTACCATTCCCGCCTGTATGTGGCGGCGCAGTTTGTCAGCCAGCGGGATGATTTGGAGCTGATTCAGCTCAACTCCTTCGGCTGCGGGCTGGACGCCGTGACGACCGATCAGGTGGCGGAAATTCTGGAACGCTGCGGCAAGCTGTATACGCTCATCAAAATTGATGAGGTGAACTCGCTGGGCGCGGCGCGCATCCGCGTGCGTTCCCTGCTGGCGGCGATGGCGCAGCGCGAAAAGCGCGGCATCGTGGCGCATCCTGTGCCTGCGACGTATCATCGCGTGGAATATACCCGCGACATGCAGAAGAAGGGCTACACCATTCTTGCGCCGAACATGTCGCCGATTCATTTCCGTCTGCTTCAGCCGGTGCTGGAGAAGCACGGGTATCATATCGTCATGCTGGAAAACGATACCCGCTCCGCGATTGATACGGGCCTCAAATTCGTCAACAACGACGCCTGCTATCCGTCCATCATCACCGTCGGGCAGATGATGGAGGCAGTGCTGTCCGGCAAGTATGACACCGATCGCCTTGCCCTTGCTATGACGCAGACGGGCGGCTGCTGCCGCGCAAGCAACTACGTCGGTTTCATCCGCCGCGCGCTGGCGAAAGCCGGTCTGGGGCATATCCCGGTTATCTCCATTAACGCCAACGGCATGGAAACGAACGAGGGGTTCCGCTTTCACGCTGCCGATGCTCATCGGCGCGGCGCAGGCGATTGTTTTCGGCGATTTGCTGATGCGCTGCCTGTACCGGGTGCGCCCCTACGAAATCGAGGCGGGCAGCGCCAACCGGCTGGCGGAAACATGGTCGCAGAAGATCATCGACCATCTGGTGAACGGCACGGGCCGCTACGGCGACCTCTGCCAGCAGTTAGTGGACGACTTTGACCATCTGCCGATTCACGAGGACATGAGGAAGCCGCGCGTGGGCATCGTCGGCGAAATTCTGGTGAAGTATATGCCCGTGGCGAACAACCACTTGGTGGATCTGCTGGAGGAAGAGGGCGCGGAAGCCGTTGTGCCCGACCTGATGGACTTCATGAACTACTCCGTCTACAACGGCAAGTTCAAGCACGAATATTTAGGCAAGGGCTGGACAAGCGAGGCGAGCGCGGTGCTGGGCGTGAAGGGCATTCGCGCCCTGCGGCGACCCGCACTCAAGGCGCTGGAAAAGTCCAAGCGCTTTGAACCGCCGATGCATATTGAGCAGATTGCGGAGCTGTCCGACCCGTTCCTTTCGCAGGGGAATCAGTACGGCGAGGGGTGGTTCCTGACGGGCGAAATGGCGGAACTGCTGCTGACGGGCGTGCCGAATATCGTGTGCATTCAGCCGTTTGCGTGCCTGCCGAACCATGTGGTGGGCAAGGGGGTTATCAAGCAGCTGAGAAAGAAGTATCCGCAGGCGAATATCTGCGCGGTGGACTTTGACCCCGGCGCGAGTGAGGTGAATCAGCTCAATCGCGTGAAGCTGATGCTTTCCGCTGCGCGGAAAAACATGGAGCAGGCGGCAAAAGAAGAATAAACACGCGGAAGGAGTATGGGAAAAGCGACCAACTCAATCGCGCGAAGGGGTCAAGGGGGAAATTCCCCCTTGCGGAGTCCAGAGGCAGCGCCTCTGGTGGGGTTTGGGGCAACGCCCCAATTGTTCCACGGGCGACCAGTATGCCAAACGCGCTCAACAAAGGCGCAGGCAGCGAAGCGTCCCTGCCAGTAACTTTGCGCGTCCGCAGACGCGCCCCCCAAGCTGCTCTTTCCATCAACTCAACATTGTCGCGCCAAATGGGCGCGACCGACCAGCATGGGAGAAGGTTTTCTTTCGATGCTGGTCTTTTTTTTCGTTGCAGGGGAAAAACGGAGAGCGTATCCTACCGCAATAGAAAAGCCCCGGCAGCCGCTGGACAATCGTCCTTGTGTGCTGCCGGGGTTGTTATGCAGTTGGAAAATGTGTTACGCCTGCTCGAACTGCGAGTTGTACAGCTCGGCGTAGAAGCCGCCTTTTGCAGCAACTCCTCATGCGTGCCGGATTCGATGATGTCGCCGTGGCGCATGACCAGAATCTTGTCCGCGTTTTTGATGGTGGAAAGGCGGTGCGCAATGACGAACGAAGTACGCCCCTTTGTCAGCGTGTCCATTGCTTGCTGAATCAGCATTTCTGTGCGTGTATCGACGGAGGACGTCACGCTTCGTCGAGAATCAGCATCGGCGCGTTTTCAATCATCGCGCGGGCAATCGTCATCAGCTGCTTCTGTCCGGCGGAGAGGTTCAATTTGTCGGAAAGCAGGGTGTCGTAACCCTCCGGCAAGGTGTGGATAAGGTGGTACAGCCCCGTCGCACGGGTCACTTGGTCAAGCTGCTCGGCCGTAATGCCCTCCTTGCCGTAGCAGAGGTTGTCGCGGATGCTGCCCTCGAAGAGCCAAGTGTCCTGCAAGACCATGCCGAAGAGGTCGTGCACATGCTCGCGCGTCATCTGCGACAGCGGCACGCCGTCAATGCGAATTTCGCCGCCGCCCAGCGGATAGAACTTCATCAGCAAATTGACCATCGTGGTTTTTGCCCGCGCCGGTCGGGCCGACGATGGCGACCTTCTGACCCGGCTGCACATGCTCGGAAAAGTCGTGAATGATGATTTTGTCCGGCGTGTAGCCGAAGCGGACGTGGTCGAACGCCACTTCGCCGCGGACGGTTTTCGTCTGCGCGGGCAGGTGGGATTCGTCGGGCATTTCCTTCGCTTCGAGGAACTCAAAGACGCGCTCTGCCGCCGCCGCCGCGGATTGCAGGTTCGTCGCCGCCTGTGCAAGCTGGCTCAGGGGCGAGGTGAACAGGCGCACATACATCATGAAGGCGACAATCACGCCGAAGGAAATCGTGCCGTTCATCGCCAGCACCGCGCCGACGACGCACACCGCCACATACGCGAAATTGCCGATGAAGCCCATCAGCGGCATCATCAGGCCGGACATGAACTGGCTCTTCCAGTCTGTCTCCTGCATTTTGCTGTTGATGCGGTCGAACGCCTGCTGTTCGCGCTGCTCTGCGCCGAAGAGGCGGACGACATTGTGCCCTGTGTAGATTTCTTCAATATGGCCGTTCAGGTCGCCCAGCCACCGCTGGCGCGCGACGAAGTACTTCTGCGAGCGGCTCATGATGCCCCGCATCAGCCCGAAGCCCAGCATCGACGATTGATACAATCGCCGTCAGCGCCATGATCCAGTTCGTCGAGAGCATCATGACGATGCTGCCGATGAACATCGTCACGGCGGAGACAAGGCTGGTCAGGCTGTTCTGCAGCGTCTGGCCGATGGTGTCCACATCGTTGGTGACGCGGGAGAGCACGTCGCCGGTGGAGGTGGACTGGAAGTAGCTGACCGGCAGGCGGTTGATTTTGTGGGATATGCCGTCGCGCAAGCCCCGGTTGACCTTCTGCGTGACGACGGTCATCACCAGCCCGGTCATAAAAACTCAGCAGCGCGCCGACGACGTAGAGAATTATCAGCGTGATGCAGATTTTCTGGATGGCGGGCATGTCAATCTCGCCGCGCAGCCCGGCGGTAATCAGGTTGGTGATTTCGCTGATTTTGTTCGGGCCGATCAGGCGGATAATGACGCCCGCCAAGTCGCCCAGAATCGCGATGCAAATGACCGGATAGAAGGGCTTGCAGTGGCGGACGAGCTTCCCCAGTGAACCGCGGAAGTCCTTCGCCTTTTCGCCCGGTACGCCCCGCCCGCGCATTCCGGGATGACCGCCCGGACGGCGTTTCGTTTCACTCATGACGCAAGTTCCTCCTTTGACAGCTGAGAATACGCGATTTCCTGATAGACCTTGCAGCTTTCCATCAGCTCACGGTGCGTGCCCTTGCCGACAATCGCGCCGTCCTCAATGACGAGGATGCAGTCCGCGTCGCGAATCGTACCGATGCGCTGTGCGACGATGATGTTCGTCGTGCCGCTGGTCTGCTCGCTGAGCGCCTGACGCAATGCATGGTCGGTCTTGTAGTCCAGCGCGGAGAAGGAGTCGTCAAAGACGAGGATTTCCGGGTCGCGCGCCACTGCGCGGGCAATGGACAAACGCTGCTTCTGCCCGCCGGAGAAGTTCGAGCCGCCCTTGCGCGACCGTGCCGGAATACCCGACCTCCGGGGATTCGACAAATTCCGCCGCCTGCGCGATAGCAACCGCCTTGCGGATGGCAGCGCCCGACGCATTGTCCTCGCCGTAGCCGACGTTGCTGCTGACCGTGCCGGAGAACAGGAACGCCTTCTGCGGCACAAAGCCAATCTTGCTGCGCAGGGCGTCCTGCGTGTAGTCACGCACGTCCACGCCGTCTACCAGCACCTGCCCGCTTGTTGCGTCATACAGGCGCGGAATCAGGTTGATGATGCTGCTCTTTGCCGCAGCCCGTCGCGCCGATGAGGGCAACCGTCTGTCCGTGATGTGCGGTGAAGGAGATGTGGTGGATGGTGTCGCCGTCGGCATCGGGATAGCGGAAGGAGACGTCACGGAACTCGATTTCGCCCTTCATTCCGGGCTTGCCCTGCGTTTCCTTGCCGTCCACAATGCGTGCCTTCGTGTCCAGCACCTCATTGACGCGGCCCGCGGAAACGGTCACGCGCGGCAGCATGACGAAAATCATCACCAGCATCAGGAATGCCATGATGACCTGCATCGCGTACTGCATAAAGACCACCATGTCCGAGAACAACCCAATGCGTTCCATCATCGCGGCGGGCGACGTGACCGCAATTGCGCTGATGAGCGCCGCGCCAATCCAGTAAATGCCCAGCGTCAAGCCGTTCATCGCCAGATTCATGCCCGGATTCATGACGGACATGGCGATGTTCGCCTGCTGGCTGTTGCGGGTCATTTCCTCGTTTGCCTTGGCGAATTTGCCCTCCTGATAGCTTTCCGCGTTGTAGGCGCGCACGACCTGCAAGCCCGTCAGGTTCTCACGCGTGATGCGGTTCAGGTTGTCCGTCAGCGCCTGCATTTTCTTCATGCGCGGCACGGCGTAGAGCATGATGAACACCAGCAGCACGCACACGAACGCAATCACGCCGCCTGTCAGCAGCGACCATTCCCAGCTCTTCGTGCTAATTTTGCCCACGGCAATGAATGCCATAATCGGCGCTTTAATCAGCGACTGCATCCCGAAGGAAAAGAACATCTGCAATTGCGAAATGTCGTTGGTCGTGCGGGTAATCAGGCTGGCAGTGGAGAAACGGTTGATTTCCTCGTTTGAGAAGCCGACCACCTTGCGGTACATTTCGCCGCGCAGCCGAGCGGAGAAGCGTGATGCAATCTGTGCGGTAGAAATGTCGTGCAGACCGTTAGCAGCATCGACCCCAGCGCGCACAGCAGCATCTTGCCCCCCTGCGAGCAGGATATCGCTCATCTGGCTGCCTTCCGTCTGCACCAGACGGGTGATTTCCGACATATAATCAGGCAGGGCTAAGTCAAGCTGCACCTGCCCCACAATCAGCACTGCACAGGCGGCGACGAGCAGCCACTCTTTCCACCTGAGGTGTTTCAAAATCCGTAGCATGGGTTTCAATCCTCCTTTTTTCCGTTTGCGTCCGCCATCATACCATAGAAAGAAGATGGATTCAGAATGAACTGGCAGAACATTTTTCAAAGATTTGGCACTTCGCAGGGAAATTGCGCCTTGATGCGTTTATATAGGTA
>VOFJ01003688.1_pt1 | contig 26113 bp, 38 predicted proteins | sample 5384081 | NCBI WGS metagenome assembly VOFJ01 (sample SAMN12384729, study PRJNA508395) | human gut metagenome | isolation source: healthy gut I | host: Homo sapiens | reverse complement strand
CTGTTGTACTTCGTTCAGTTACGTATTGCTCGGCTTTCACATCTTGGTCTAGCACCGCATTGCCCACTGGCTGTATGAGCACGGGCACTTTTTCCTTGCCCGCTGGGTCAGCCAGCACGGCCGCCACAAGACCGGCATCGAGATCCACCCCGGTGCCCGGATCGGCAAGTGCCTGTTTATCGACCACGGCATGGGCATCGTCTTTGGCGAGACGACGGAGATCGGTGACAACTGCACAATCTACCACGGCGTCACCCTGGGCGGTACCGGCAAGGACACCGGCAAGCGCCATCCGACGTTAGGCGATAATGTGCTGATCGGCGCAGGCGCCAAGGTTCTGGGGCCTGTATACATCGGCGACAACGTCCGCGTCGGCGCGGGCAGCGTTGTGCTGAAGAACCTGCCCGCCAACTGCACCGCCGTGGGCGTGCCCGCCGAGGTGGTGCGCATCAACAACAAGGCCGTGAACCCGGCCGACGACCTGGACCAGCAGGATCTGCCGGATATGGTAGCCCAGCGCCTGACCGATCTGGACCGCCGCATCAGCAGGCTGGAAAAGGACGCACAGGGGGATGTTCCCCCCAGCATCCACGAGGTCATCCAGAAACAGCAGCACTGAACCTCTCGGTCCCACTTTGCGTGCCAGCTTTCCTCATAGGGGAGCCGCTGGCATGGCGGTACTATCCGCAAAAACTGCACAAAGCTTCTGCAAAACGAAAGCAGCTGCGCTCCGCACACGGAACGCAGCTGCTGCTTTTCTGTTATTTACAAGGAGTTGCCACCAGTTCTTTGACCTTTTGTGCCGCTGCTGCTACCAGCTGGCCGATGGGCTGGTCCGGCACACCCACGATGTTCTCACAGTGGTTGACCGGGACCAGCACCCGCCGGGCAGGGCTCTGGCACACTGCCGTGCCATGGCAGGGGTGATCTCTCCCAGCAGCGCGTCTGCATCACAATGCCGATGGGCCCCACGATGATATCCGCGGTGCGGCAGTTCACGACCACGGCGTTCTCACCGGTGGCGGCGCGGACCGTCGGCCTTGTGCATGGCCGAAGTCGACACTGTTGGTGCCCACGGCCACAGCCGGACGTCCGGGCAGGGAGCTGAGATGGCAGCCACCAGCTGGCGGCCCAGACCGCCCGCCCTGGCCGTCAATGACCAGAACGTTCATCAGAAGTCGATCTCCTCCAGGCGCAGCAGGGCGAGAATGTAGATCTTCAGGGCCTCCAGCAGCTTGTCGATGGGAGCTGCCTCGTTGGCACCGTGCATCGGGCCGCCGAACTCAGGCAGCGGCAGGTCCACATGCTCGGGGCCGAAGCTGACCGCATAGGGGAAGTGGCGGGCATAGGTGCCGCCGCCCATGGTGAAGGGCTTGGCGTTCTCGCCGGTCACCTCGTTGTAGGTGTTGATGCAGGCCAGAATGGCGGGGCTGTCGGCCTCAATGTAGAAGGGCTCGGCAGCATCCACATCCTCCAGCTTTGCGCCCTCGCCCAGCGCAGCGGTGATTTGTGCGGTCAGCTTTTCACTGTTGGTGCAGGTGGGGAAGCGGCTGTCGATGGTCTGCACCAGCTTGCCGTCCTCCATATAGATGCGGCCGCCGATGATGGTCAGCGGGCCGAAGGGGCCGTCGGCGCAGTCGATGCCAAGGCCGGTGCCTGCGGTGGAGCTGTGCAGTTTGCGCAGTGCTTCCAGATAAGCGCGCTCGGCATCGTTGCACAGGCCGTTGTCCAGCAGGTAGTTCACCACCAGACCGATGGCGTTCACGGTGCCCTCCGGCATAGCTGCGTGGCCGGACTTGCCCCAGCCGCGGATGCGCACGCCGTCGCCTTCCGGCTCCAGCGTGATGTTGGGGGCGTTCTTCAGCTTGGTGATATCGGTCTTGACCAGTGCGCTGGCGCGGTCCGGCACCGCGTTGTTGGCGACACCGCCCTCAAACTCTGCAATGACACCGTTGCACACCGGGCTGACGATCTTGCCGCCGAAGTGGCCCTTTTCGCCGTTGCACACCGGGAACTCGGCATCCGGGGTAAAGCAGAACACCGGAGCGGGGTAGTTTTCCAGATAGTACTTCACATCGTTCATGTGGGTCTCCTCGTTGTCGCCCACAATGGCACGGATGGGGTAGCGCAGCTGGTAGCCCTGCTCCTTGAGGAACTTCAGCGCGTACAGAGTAACGATCATCGGGCCCTTATCGTCCGAGACGCCGCGGCCCAGCAGCCAGCCGTCCTGAATGCGCATCTTAAAGGGGTCTGCCGTCCAGCCGTTGCCCACGGGCACCACGTCCACATGGCAGATGGTGGCCAGATACTTTTCCGGGTCCGCACCGGCCAGCTCGGCATAGCCGATGTAGTTTTCGCAGTTGCGGGTGGCAAAGCCCATGCCTGCTGCCAGTTCCAGCGTCTTGTCCAGCGCGGCCCGAGGGCCTGCGCCGAAGGGTGCGCCCTCCTCCGGGGTGCCCTCTACGCTGTCGATGGCGACCAGCGCTGCAATGTCCTGCAGCAGCTGCTCCTTGTTTTCCGCAATGTATGCGTCAATTTTCTGATTCAGTGCCTGATCCATGTTCTATAACGTCCTTTCTGACCGGGAGCAGATCCCGGTTTTCACAACTGTTACCCAGTTTAACACACTCCGGGCGGAAAAGCTACCGGCATTTTTCACGACAAAAGCGTCCGCGTTTTGTCAGCCTGCCGCAAACAGCCCGCTGAGCGCACCCAGCAGCCCGGCGCTTGCCAAGCCCATGATGATGCCCGCCAGCAGCACACCGCCCATACAGGCGATGAGCACATCCTTGAACTTCATATCCAGGATGGAGGCTGCCAGCGTGCCCGTCCAGGCGCCGGTGCCCGGCAGCGGGATGCCCACAAAGAGCAGCAGGGCCACGGTCAGGCCCTTGCCGGCCTTGGCCTCCAGTGCGCGGCCGCCCTTTTCGCCCTTGTTGATGCAAAAGCGGCAGATGGGCCCGATGATGGGCTTGTGGTAGCCCCAGATCAGGAATTTGCGGGCAAACAGATAGATGAAGGGCACCGGGATCATGTTGCCCAGCACGCACACAAGGTAGGTGGGCAGCACCGGCAGCCCCATGCCCAGCCCGATGGGGATGGCTCCGCGCAGCTCGATGATGGGCACCATGGAGATAAGGAAGATCAGAAGATAATTTTTCAGCATTGGCTTCTCCTTATATTACAGGTCGATCTGCAGCTCCACCGGGCAATGGTCGGAGCCGAAGATCTCGTTGTGGATCTCGGCGGCGCGGATGCGGTCTGCAATGCGCCGGGAAACGATGAAATAGTCGATGCGCCAGCCCGCGTTCTTCTCCCGCGCGTGGAAGCGGTAGCTCCACCAGCTGTACTTCACCTCGTCCGGGTGGAGCGCGCGGAAGCTGTCCGTAAAGCCCGCCGCCAGCAGCTCGGTCATCTTGGCCCGCTCCTGGTCGGTAAAGCCCGCGCTCATCCGGTTGGTCTTCGCGTTCTTGATGTCGATCTCGGTGTGCGCCACGTTCAGGTCACCGCACAGGATCACCGGCTTTTTTGCGTCCAGCCCCAGCAGGTAGGCGCGGAAGGCGTCCTCCCATTGCATCCGGTAGTCCAGCCGCTTGAGGCCGTCCTGGCTGTTGGGCGTGTAGCAGTTGACCAGATAGAAGCCGGGATATTCCAGCGTCAGCACCCGTCCCTCGTGGTCGTGCTCCTCCATGCCCGACGCCGGTGGTCACGGCCAGCGGTGCCGTTTTGCACCAGCAGGCTGTGCCGGAGTAGCCCTTTTTCTCGGCGGAGTAGGTGTACTCGGTGTAGCCCTCCGGGGCAAAATCCGCCTGACCCGGCTGCATCTTGGTCTCCTGCACCGAAAAGATGTCGGCATCCAGCGCCGCAAAGCTTGCGGCAAAGCGTGGGTCAGGCAGGCGCGCAGGCCGTTCACGTTCCAGCTGATCAGTTTCATGCTTTTCTCCTTATTGTTATGCCTGATATTTTGTTTTCCATGCGCCGCTGCGGAAGCGCAGCACAAAGCAGGTCACGCGGCAGGTCCAGTCGATGACCATAGCCACCCACACACCCACAGCGCCCCAGCCCATGCGGACGCACAGCAGATAGCTGAAGCCCAGCCGCCAGCAGGCCATGCTGAGGATAGACACCACCATGGTGAACTTCACGTCGTTGGCCGCGCGCAGGGCGTTGGGCAGTACGAAGGACAGCGGCCAGAAGATGATGGCGCAGCCCGCATGGATGGTGACCAGCGTGATGGCCAGCTCCATCGTCTCGCCGGAAAGGGCGTAGATGCCCACCAACTGCCGGAGGAACAGCAGGATCGCTCCGTTGGAAAGCCCCATGGTAATGTAAGCCCACAGCAGCAGCTTGCGGGTGTAGTAAACGGTCTGCTCGTGGTCGCCGGCACCGATGCAGCGGCCCACCACCGTGATCATGGCCAGACTGATGGCCTTGCCGGGGATGACGCCCATGCCGTCCAGATTGTTGGCCACGGCGTTGGCCGCGATCTGCACTGTGCCAAAGGTGGAGATCATGCTCACCACCAGAATGCGGCCCGCCTCGAACAGGCTGTTCTCAAAGGCGGAGGGGATACCGATGCCCAGGATGCGCTTTGCCATGCCGCCGTCCAGCCGCAGGGTCTTGGGCACGGTAAGCACCGCATCCTCCCGGTAGCACTTGCGCAGGATCAGCGCCGCAGCCACCACGCGGGACACCACGCTGGGCCATGCGACGCCATCCACGCCCATTTTCAGGCCGAAGATGCAGACCGCGTTGCCCACGATGTTGATGATGTTCATCAGAAAGCTGATCTGCATGGAGATCTTGGAGTTGCCCATGCTGCGGAACAGTGCCGCACCGCCGTTGTACAGCGCCAGAAACGGGTAGCTGAGGGCGATGATCTGCAAATACTTCACGCCCGCGTCCAGCACGTCGGTATCAATAGAGCCGTAGAACAGCCGGATCATAGGGCGGGCCAGCACAAAGCATACCGCGCCGATCACCACACCGGACAAGCCGCTGAGCAGCAGCAGCTGACCGGCGCTTTTGTCGGCATTCCCGCGCTCTTTTGCGCCCAGATACTGGCTTACCACCACCGCGCCGCCGGTGGCCAGCGCCGCAAACAGCACGATGATGAGGTTATTGATCATATCCACCAGGCTGACGCCGGAGATGGCCGCCTCGCCGCAGCGGGACACCATCATGGTATCGGCCATGCCCACCGTCACTTCCAGCAGCTGCTCCACCAGCAGCGGAATGGCCAGTACCAGCAGTTCCTTCTGGCTGAACAGCGGCTCCCGCCCGCCGGTCAGGCTGCTTTTTTCATTGCCATGCAGTAGCTTTGTCATTCGTTTCTCCCCTCTCGGCACCGGGCGCTTTTCCCGGTACGCCACCGCTGCCCGGCCCGTGCATTCTTCCGGTTGCAGCAGATGTGTCCATCTTAACACACCACCGGCTGCTTGTAAAGCGGTGCAGGCTACATCCCGCGAAAAACCGCTTTCCGAATAAAGGCTTCCCCCAAAGGGTGAAGGCTTTTGCTCCGGACAGGCTGCAAAAGTTGATTCCATTGCCTGCCGGTTTTATAAAGGTGTCCCTGTGCGGTTTTCCGACTGCCATTCCGTTTTATGCTTGTTCGTCAGTTTGCCGGGAACTTTCTATAAAATTTGTGCGTTTCTACAAAAATGCGATTTCCCGCGTATTTTTGGGGAGAAATTTTAAAAAACCTCTTGCAATTTCTGTTCCAAAGTGGTATGTTGTATCCAACAAAAGCGAAGCTTGGATACATCTTCTCTTTGGAGCGGCAACTTCGGCTCCGTATGCGCCTTTGTTTTTACCTTGCTATTTTCTTCATTTACCTTCTTATCATTTACCGCCCCCCACAGGGGCAAAAAAAAGCGATGACCCCCCAACCTGCATGGGGAAGCGCTTTTTTCCGTTTTGATCATGATACCTTATAAAGCTCCCCCTTTGGGGGAGCTGATGGCGTCAGCACGGACTGATAAATCTGAGGGCAAAGCTGCTCAAACGCCCTTCGTACCTCTCCCGAAAAATACAGCGTCCCCAGCGCACAGACGGGGCCGCTGCCGCCCAGCTCCACCGCCCGGGCCACGCCCGCTTGGATGGACGGAGCCGGTTCGGCGATGCCGCCGCGCACACGGATGTGCTCGGCCAGCGTCTCGGCGAGGCATCGCGCGGGGGTGGGCCCGCTACGGTTACAAACCGCTTTGCCAGCGGGGCCAGCAGCGCCAGCATCTCGTCCACATCCTTGTCTGCCATGATGCTGACCAGAAAGACGAACTTCTGCCCGGGAAAGCGGTCTTTCAGGCTCTGCACCGTGGCGCGCATCCCGTGGGCGTTGTGGCTGCCGTCCAGCACAAAGGCCGGGCTGTGGCGCAGCAGCTCAAAGCGCCCGGGCCAGCTCACCTGCTCCAGCCCGGTGCGGATGGCGCTTTCCGGGATGTTCCAGCCGTGCTGCCGCAGCACCCGCAGAGCGGTAATGGCCAGCGCGGCGTTGCGGGGCTGATAGCTGCCGATGAGCGGCAGGCGCACCCCATCCAGCCCGTCAAAGCTGAAGGTAACTGCGTCCAGATCCCCGCCGGTGATCTGCAGCTTGGCAAAATCCACCTCGGTAAAGGGCGCATTCTGCTGCGCCGCCACCCGGCGCAGCACGGCGTCTGCTTCCGGTGCGCCGCCGTAGCTCACCACCGGGCAGCCCGGCTTGATGATGCCGGCCTTGGCAGCGGCGATATCCGCCAGCGTGGGACCCAGTTCCTTGACGTGATCCATGCCCAGTGCGGTGATCACCGCGCAGGCGGGCGTTTCGATGACATTGGTAGAATCCAGCGTGCCGCCAAGTCCCACCTCCAGCACTACGATATCGCACTGCTGCTGCGCAAAATAGAGCATTCCCAGTGCGGTGATGATCTCGAACTCGGTGGGCACGTCCTCCATGGCGTCGGCGGCGGGCTTTACCTGCTCCACCAGCGCCACCAGCTCTTCGTCCGGGATCTGCTGCCCGTTGATCTGGATGCGCTCGTTGAACCGGTTGATGAAGGGCGAGGTATACAGTCCCACCCGGTAACCGGCGGCCTGCAGGCAGGAAGCCAGCATTGCCGCCGTGCTGCCCTTGCCGTTGGTGCCCGCCACATGGACGAATTGCAGCTTTTTGTGCGGGTCGCCCAGTGCAGCCAGCAGGGTGCGGGTGCGGGTAAGCCCGGGCTTATGCCCCGCCCACTGCACCGCGTGGATGTATTCCATTGCCTGTTCGTAGTTCATAGATACTACCTCGATTCAAGATCACGATTTGGAATGCGCTCCGCTTCGCTCTGCGCATCATTAGCGGAAAAAGATTTTTAATTTGGGGTTCTGAAAAGCCTGCGGGCTTTTCAGAACCCCTTTTTCGTGGCTCCAGCGCGTCGAAATCGCTGGCACTTTTCTGGTTCTCTTTTGGTGTCAAAAGAGAACATCCCCCGCCTGAGAGGGTTTTCTCAGTTTTCTTACTTCTTTGCCAGCTTCATCAGGCTGCGGTTTTCCAGCAGGATGCGCAGCAGCACAACGTTCACAGCGCTCAGGATGAGGGCGTTGGGGATACGCACTGCCAGCGTTGCCCACGGATAGCCGTAAAACAGGCGCAGCGCCAGCGAGGTGATGACCATGGAGCCTACAAAGTACCCCAGCAGCACGCTGGCTGCCAACCGCAGGTTGGTGGAAAGGCGGTTCAGCTTCTGCCATGCAAAGCCCGCCACTAAACCGATGGCACCCGCGCCCAAGGTGATGAGCGGGTTGATGGCGTAGCCTGCCAGCACGCCGCCGATCATATCGGCCACAGCGCCCACGGCAAAGCCTGCGCCGGGGCCGAACACCACCGCCGCCAGCAGCACCGGCAGGCTGCCCAGATTGAACCGGACGAAACCGGTAGAGATGCTCAGCACCCGGCTGAACACGATGCTCATAGCCACCAGCAAGGCCAGCATGGTCAGGGTACGCACCGAAGTTTTTTTGTCGTTCATCGTAGTTGTCCTCCTTAAAAAGGAACAGCAGGCAGGACGCAAAAAACGCCCTCCCCTGTGACAGACCGCACAAAGGAGGGCGTGAATCCAACAACATTCACTTCCGGGCAAAAGCCGCAGACGGCTCTCGCCTGCACCCAAGTCCATGCAGCAGCGGGATGCAGACCCTGCACCGCGGTCAATACCTTCGTCCGCAGCACAACTCCCCGTTGATGCGGCACTTAACGCGCAGGGTCTTACTCTGTTGATGATGCCATTATAATCCTTTTTTTGCCGCTCCGCAAGCGCGCAAACAGACATCTTTGCCAAAGGAGCGTTTTTATTTTTTGGCAGTGTTGTATAAACGTAGGACTTTTGCCCGCCTGTCTTCCTCTTTTCTTTTGGCGCAGAACGTGGTAAGATGAACACAAGATACCAAAGGGGGAACTGCCCCGGAAAGGAAATTTTCCATGAAATTCAGCGAAATGACCTATACCCGCCCCGACATCGACGCCCTGCTGGCACGGTGCAAACAGCTGGCTGCCAAGGCCGCCGATGCGCAGGACGGCGACGCCCTCATTCAGGTGTACTACGAGCAGAGCCGCGCCTTTGCGGACTACACCACCGCCTCCCAGCTGGCGAACATCCACTACACCTGCGACACCCGCGATGCCTACTGGAAGGCCGAGCAGGATTTTTTTGATGCCAACGGCCCTGCCGTGACCAACGCCAGCGTGGAGATCAGCCGGGCGTTTCTGGCAAACCCCTATGTGGAAGCGCTCACCGAACACTTCGGCACCACCTGCGTAGCCGGTATGAAGAACGCCGTGCTGGGCATGGACGACCGCACCGTGGAATTGCAGCAGGAGTTCAACGCGCTGGTCAGCCAGTACCAGCAGATCTACGGCGGTGCACTGGTGGAGCTGGACGGCAAGCAGCTGACCATCCCCCAGCTGGGCCCCTACAAGGAGGATCTGGACCCCGCCGTGCGCCGCGCCGCCTACGAAGCCGAGGCCGGTTACTTTGACGCCCACCGGGACGAGCTGGACACACTGTACACCAAGATCGTCAAGAACCTGAACCGTCAGGCCGAGGTGCTGGGCTACAAGGATTACAGCGAACTTTCCTATGTGCGCATGAACCGCATCGGCTACGGACAGGCCGAAATTCAGGCCTTCCGGGATCAGGTGGCAAGGGACGTTGTGCCCGAGCTGCAAAAAGTGATGGCCATGCGCGCCAAGCGCACCGGCATCACCCACCCCACCTTTACCGACCTGCCCATCATCTTCAAGGACGGCAACCCCAAGCCCATCCCGGGCTACAAGGCACGCATGGATGCCGCCCGCACCATGTACCACGAGCTCAGCCCCGAAACGGCGGAGTTCATCGACTTTATGCAGGACAACGAGCTGTTTGACGTAGAAAGCCGCCCCGGCAAGATGTCCGGCGGCTACATGACCAGCCTGCCCAGCTACAAGGCACCCTTCATCTTTGCCAACTGGAACAACACCTCCGGCGATGTGGACGTGCTGACCCACGAGTGCGGCCACGCCTTTGAGGGCTATGTGGCCGAGCGCGACCCCAACGTGCCTGCCGATCTGGAATGCCCCGCCATGGAGAGCGCCGAGATCCACTCCATGGCCATGGAGTTCCTCACCGCGCCGTGGCACCACCTGCTGTTCGGCAAAGATACCGAGAAGTATGCCCTGCTCCACGCCGAGGACAGCTTTGTGTTCCTTGCCTACGGCTGCGCCGTGGACGAGTTCCAACACATCATGTACCAGAACCCCGACCTGACCCCCGACCAGCGCAACGCCGAGTGGCTCAAGCTGGAAAAGAAGTACCGTCCGTGGATCGATTTTGACAATCTGCCCTTCTACGGGCGCGGTGCAGGCTGGCAGCGCCAGCTGCACATCTACGAGTGCCCCTTCTACTATATCGACTACTGCTTGTCCACCATGGCAGCATTGCAATTCTTCCTGCTGAGCCTTGACGACCACAAGGACGCATGGGAGCGCTACCTCAAACTGGTGCGCCGCGCGGGCACAGCCAGCTACCCGAGCTGTGCGAGACGGCGGGCCTGAAAGTTCCCTTCACCGACGGCTCCATCAAAGCCATCGCCGAAGAGATGGAAGCTTGATCGCCGCGCACCAAAGCATAAACCTCTGGGGGAGTTGGCGCGAAGCGCCTGAGAGGGCAGGGACGCCGACAAATGCTATTATCATAATGATGAATCCGTCCCCACTGCGGACGCAAAAAGGAGCGGTATTGCTATGGCAGAAAAAGAAGTCAAGGGCATCCAAAAGAGTTTTTTTGAAGAGTTCAAGGCCTTTGCCATGCGCGGCAATGTGCTGGACATGGCCGTCGGCGTGGTCGTCGGCTCGGCTTTCACCGCGATCGTCAACTCTCTGGTAAACGACATCATCTCCCCCATCATCGGCCTGTTCTTCAACGCCGATTTCTCGGATGTTGTGATCCAGATTGGCGATGTTGATGCATCGGCGTCGGTTCTTTCCTCAACGCCATCATCAACTTCCTCATCGTGGCGTTCGTGCTGTTTGTGGTCATCAAGTTCGTCAACTCCCTGCACAAGAAGCCTGCTGAGCCTGCTGCACCGGAAGCTCCCAGAGCCGACCACCAAGGTCTGCCCCTACTGCCAGAGCGAGATTGCCATCAAGGCAGTCCGCTGCCCCCACTGCACCACCAAGCTGGAGGGCTTTCCCGAAATGAAAGCCTGAGGCATTCAGCATTGACAATACAACAAAACCCTCCCCGCCGGGCGCAGTCTTTGCGCTTTCGGCAGGGAGGGTTTTGCACATTTTGCGGCTTGGTTGTGGAAAAGTGGAGTGGGAAGTGAGGTAGGAAAAAATCAGGGGGGTTCTTACTTGCTGGCTTACTGGACCTTGGTCAGCTCAGCCAGCTTGTGGTAGATCTCGGTATTGTCGTACACGCCGCCGAACTTCTCGGCGCCGACGCCCATGGCGTACAGGTTGACCATGGCACCGGTGTGGGCATAGGTGGTGTGGTCCATGCCGGACTTGTGGTTGATGGTGTGGCAGACGGCCATGGAGAACGGGATGTAAGTGCCGTACAGCTCATAGTCCTCCTGGCTCATCTTGCTTCTGGCTGGCAGAGCCCACTTCCAGGGTGCGCTCGTAGGCCTTGCGCAGGTTCTCCACCTCGTAGTCGGTCAGCAGCAGCTTGCCCGCGCTGGCGGCAGCCGGGGTCAGTGGGCAGGGTCAGGCCGAAGTTGGCCTTGACATCCTGCATGGCCGCCTCAAAGGGGGTCTTGTTGGCGATGCAGTTCTTCACATAGTCGGAGTCGAACTTGGCGTAGGACATTTTCTGGTGAGTCAGGTTGGTGAGGAAGGTGTCGTAGTTGGTGGTCTTGTAGCCGATGGCCATGCCGCCCGTCTCGTGGTCGGCGGTGACGAGGATCAGGGTATCATTGGGGTGGGCGTTGTAGAAGTCCTCGGCGGCCTGAACGGCGTTGCTCATTTCCAGCACGTCGTGGATGGAGGCGGCGGCATCGTTGGCGTGGCAGGCCCAGTCGATCTTACCGCTTTCGGTCATCAGGAAGAAGCCTTTGGGGTTATCCAGCAGCTCGATGCCCTTTTTCGACGTAATCGGTCAGCTGCCACTCGCCTGCGGCAGGCATCCATGGCATAGTTCATCGCCTTGCCGTCGGCAAGATTTTCGGCGATGATGAGGGTCTTGCCCGCCCCGGCCGTCAGCGCGGCAGCGCCCGCCTGTGTGGTGACAACGTTGTAGCCCGCCTGTGCGGCAACTTCGTGATTGTTGGGGCCGGTGCCATCGCCGTTCACCTTCTGGAACTCGCCGCCCGCAAAGTATTCGAAGCCGGAATTGGCCAGCTCTACGCCGATCTGGTAGTAGTTCTTGCGGGTGTTCTGGTGGGCGTAGAAGGCGGCGGGGTGGCATGGTCGATGTTGACGGTGGACACCACGCCGACCTTTGTAGCCCTTCTGGGCGTGGAGCTTCTCGGCGATGGTCTCGTACGGCACATCGCGGGTCCACGGACACATATTGATGACACCGCTCTCGGTCTTGTGGCCAGTGGCGATGGAGGTGGCAGTGGAAGCGGAGTCGGGGCAGAAAGAAGTGCTGTCGTAGGTGGTCACACTGCCCACCTCGGGGAACTGAGGTGAAGCTCAGCTCCCCCTCGGTGATGCCCCGTTGTTCTCGGTGGTGCCCTTATAAAAGCGGGCAGACTGGATCTGGGCAGTGCCCATGCCGTCGCCGATGAACAGGAAAAAAATATATTTCGGTTTCTTCAGAAAATCCAGCAGACCGTTCTCTTCTTCCGCAGCGCCGACGGCATCCGGCTGGGCTGCGCTGGCCGCCACCGGGGCAGCACTCAGCAGACCGGCAGCCGATGCCGCAGCACCGACCTTCAGGAAATTGCGGCGGGTGATCTTGTTCTCTTTCATACGGAAATCCTCTCTTTTGGCGCCCCTTGGGCCCTTCTTTCATGCTTCTCTCGGAACGGTTTTTTATTGTACCGAACTTCCCCGCCGCCCGAAACCATGGAGAGAAAAGCTTTGTAAAAAGCTTCGTGCCGCCGACGCCGCAATTGTAAAGAGAGGATATCTCTTGTAAAATTGAAAATTGTCGAATTCTGTGTTATTCTATATCGCCTTGCCGCTCCACTCCGGCCCATTTTCTATGGAAAGGAGGTGAGATCAATGGGCGTTTTGGTTACTTTCCTTCTGTCCGTCGCAGCAAGCGTAGTCGCTTACTATGTTTGCAAGTGGCTTGACGAACAGTTCTTCGTGAACGGCAAGCACTAACCCCCAGCAAACAGGAAGCCCCTCGGTACTCGCAATACCGGGGGGGCTTCTTGCTTTGCTTTTGTGGGACCAATGGACTCATTACTTTCCTGCCCTTATTATACGCACCTGTGGGCAAAAAGTCAAGGAGTTCCTTTTATCTCGCTCTTACTTATTATAGACTTCCTCTTTCAGCAGCCCTTCGCTCTTGGCGACGCAGATGCTGGCGACGGCATCGCCGACGACATTCAGGGAGGTGACGAGCATCTCGATGGGGCGGTTGATGGCAAGGATCAGGGAATAGGCCAGCAACGCGCCGTCATTGACGAAGCCCATGCCGGACAGGATGGTGAAGAGGATGACGGCTCCCTGCGCCGGGGGCGGCAGGCGTCCCCACCGAGGCCAGCAGAGCCAGCAGCGCTACCACGACCAGCTGGGCGGGAGTAACGGTGTAACCGGCGCAGCCTGCGATGAAGACGGTGGCCACCACCTGCATGATGGCGGTGCCGTCCATATTGATGGTCATGCCCAGAGGCAGGACGAAGGAGGCAATGCTCTCATCCACGCCGAACTCTTCCTCGCTGACCTTGATGTTCAGGGGCAGGGTCGCAGCGCTGGAAGAGGTGGAGAAGCCGAAAACGGCCACGTTTGCGATCTTTTTGATGAACTTGATGGGGTTCAGCTTGGCACCCAGTGCCACGACCAGAGGATAGGCCACCAGCAGGAAGACGAAGAGCAGGACCACCGTGACCACCACATACACCAGAGCGGGCTTGAGGTAATCAATGCCATAGATGGCGAAGGTGCGGGTCAGCAGCACGAAGACTGCAAAGGGTGCGAAGTTTGTGACGACGAAGTTCAGGAAAACCACCACCACGTCGTTCACCTCGCCCAGCAGGCGGCGGAGGGTGGAAGTACGGCTCTCACCGAGGGTATTCATGCTCAGCCCGGTGGCCACAGCAAGGAAAACTGCGCTCAGCACCGCGCCGTTGCTGCCGAAAGCCGTGACGATGTTGGAAGGATGACATTCAGCACCACATTCAGGGGTTGGAGCCGGTGGAGCCGGTGGCCTCGGTCAGGCCCCTCAATGTGGGTATTGAACAGCCCCATGGAATAGGTGGTGTAACCCACGACGCCCGCCAGCAGCAGCGCCAGAAAAGAGCACAGCAGGAACCAGAACAGGGTCTTGGCCGAGATGCGGCCCATGGTGCGGGTGTCCGCAATGCTGCCGATGGCCAGCGCAATGGAGGTGAAGACCATCGGGATGATGACCAGCTGCAGCGCCTTGATGAAGAGCTGGCCGATGATGTAGAAGAGGCCGAAGGCGCGCTCGGCCCCTTCCGCCGTGATGTCTTGGAACAGGAGGTTGTTGATGGTGGCCCACACCTCTGCGCGGCCGCCGGAGATCAGGCTCTCCCGCAGGAACATGAAGGCGATGCCGGCTGCCAGACCACACACCAGCGAGATGGCCATCCGCTTGGCAAGAGATAACTTCGGTTTTTGGTTTTCGTTTCCATGATATACTTCCTCACTTTTTCTAGGTTTGCTCAAAAAACACCCGGAAGATGATCTTCCGGGTGGAAACACTTATGCCTTGAACCTCAACAGCGGCACGCCGACGGCGGTATCACCGGCGGCAACAACACTCATTTCGGGGAGATCATCGCCATTGGTCACGATGATGGCCGTTGCGGTGGGATGGCCAGCGGCACGGATGGCGTCCAGATCGACCTTCAGCAGCGGGGTGCCGGCCTTGACCTTGGTGCCCTCCTTGACGAGAGAGGTGAAACCATTGCCCTTCATCTCCACGGTGTCCATACCAACGTGGATCAGAAGCCCGATGTTGTCGTCGCTCATCATGCCGAAACGGCGTGGAGGCTTTCCGGCACCTGCGTCACAGTGCCGTCGAACGGAGCATACACGGTGTCGCCGGTGGGCTCGATGCCGCAGCCGCCGCCAAGGATCGCCGAAGCAAAGGTCTCATCCGGCAGCTCTTCCAGCGGGATGACCTTGCCTTCCAGCGGCATCATGACGGTCATTTTCTCGCCCTTTGAATTTCGTCTCAGCAGCCTTTGCCGCCAAACAGCTTATCGAAAAAGCCCATAGTTCATTTCTCCTTCTCTTTCTGCGCTGCATCCCAGCGCGATCTTCATCTAAATAAAGATACCATACCGCGCCAAAAAAAGCAAGCCATTTTCTGCACAAAGCCTATGAGATCTTTGGCGCTCACAGCAGCTCCAGCAGCTGTTCGATCTCCTCCATCTTGGTGGCCCAGCTGGTCGCGATCCGCATGACGGTGTGGGCGTCGTCATACTTCTCCCAGAAGCCGAACTTGGCCTTGCCCTCCAGCGCGGCCAGCTGCTGGTTGGGGAACACGATGAAGAGCTGGTTGGTGGGGGAATCCATGAAGAACTGGTATCCCTTCGCCGCAAGGCCCTTCTTGAGGGCGTTGGCGGTGGTGATGGCGTTCCGGCTGATCTTCTCATACAGGCCGTCGGTGAACAGGACGTCGAACTGCAGCCCCAGCAGACGGCCTTTCGCCAGCAGCGCGCCCCTGCTGTTTAACCATGGTCATGAAGTGGGCCGGCGCACCGTGGGGGAAGACAACGGCCTCGCCGCAGAGAGCACCGACCTTGTTGCCGCCGATGTAGAACACATCGGCCCACTTTGCGAGGTCGGGCAGGGTGACGTCCGTGCCATCCGCCGCCAGACCGTAGCCCAGCCGTGCGCCATCCACGAAGAGGGGCATCTTGTACTCCTGACAGACCGCGTGGAGAGCTTCCAGTTCGGCCTTGGTGTAGAGGGGTGCCGTACTCGGTGGGGAAGGAGATATACACCATGCCGGGGATGACCATGTGCTCGTGGTTGTCGTCGGCGTAGAAGGTGGCGCAGAAATTCCGGACCGTGGCGGCGTCCAGCTTGCCGTTTTTGTGGGGCAGCCCCATCACCTTGTGGCCGGTCGACTCGATGGCCCCGGCCTCGTGGCCGTTGACATGGCCGGTGGCTGCTGCCACAACGCCCTCCCACCGGTGCAGCATCGACGCAATAACGATGGCATTCGTCTGGGTACCGCCGGAGATGAACGTCACGTCCGCTTCCGGACACCGGCACGCCGCGCAGATCTTTTCCTTCGCGCTGGCGCAGTAGGGGTCGGTGCCGTAGCCGGACACCTTCTCGAAGTTCGTTTCCGTCAGCTTCTGCAGGATGGCGGGATGCGCACCCTCGCAGTAGTCGTTCTCAAAATACAGCATTTTCCCTCGTCCTCTCTATTAAAGGTACCTTTATTATGGGCTTTCGGGCGGAAAATGTCAATTGCGGCAAAAACGGGCCGTTCCTTCGAACAGCCCGTTTTGTATCACTGCCAAGACATCGACAGATGCCGTTTATTCGCGACGCAATCTTTCAGGTATAGATTGATCAGCGTCTGATACGGAATTCCCACCGCTTCCGACTGCTCCTTGAAGTAGTCGATCGTGTTGCTGTCAATATTGATCGTGATCTGCTTTTTCAACGCCTTTGCATAAGGGTTCTTTCTAGCTTTCGAAAAATCATACTCGTCCAACATCGTACACGCCTCACTTTCCATAATACTCCGATTCGGTTCTGGTCGCTTTTCGGGCCGAAATGATTCGGATCACGGTGTCCGATTCACGATAGCAATGACAAACGATGAGCAGATTTGCCTTACTGCTAAGGCCGAGAATAATAAACCGTTCCTCCTGTTCAGAATGCTCAGGGTCATCAATCACCAACGCTTCTTCGTCGTAGAAAACCGTTTTTGCTTCCTCAAAGGAAATCTTGTGTTTGTTTTGGTTGATGTGGTTTTTATTTTCATCCCACTCAAATCGAATTGCTTCCATACTTATATTATAATTATCATATAAATATTTGTCAACACAGTTTTTGAATACGTCAAAGCATCCATTTTTTCTCCGGTCAAGAATCTTGATTCCTTAGCTGTTTCTTAAATAAAAATATGGTATACTTTTAGGGTGGGTTCGAATACAGTTCAGGAGGGATCACATTCCATGAAGCAGACCATCCGCAAAACAGACATCCTCGTGCTGCTGGGCGTATTTGCGCTGGCATTCCTCGTGATGTTCGGCATCCAGCGCATCACCGGCCGCATCGACGGCGTGGCGTCCATGGTATTTGTTCTGGCGGTATTTTTGATCTCGATCTATACCGACGGTTACTTCTGGGGCGTCATGGCATCGCTGCTCAGCGTGCTGGCGGTCAACTTCGCGTTCCGCACGCCCTACTTTGCCTTCAACTTCACCATCCCGGAGAACCTGTTTTCCGGGCTGGTGATGCTGGTGGTCTCCATCATGACCAGCACCCTGACCACCCGGATCAAGCTGCAGGGAGCAGCTCCGGATGGAGAGCGAGACTGAAAAAATGCGGGCCAACCTGCTGCGGGCCATCTCCCACGACCTGCGCACCCCCCTGACCTCGATCTACGGGGCTTGTTCGACCGTCATTGAGAATTATGACTCTCTGGATAAAGAGCAAAAAGTTAAACTTCTTGGCGAGGCTTGTTCGGACGCCCAGTGGCTCAACCGGATGGTGGAAAATCTGCTCTCCGTCACCCGGTTCGACAACGACAAGGTGGCGGTGCAGAAGACGCCCACCGTGCTGGAAGAGCTGGTGGATACGGTGCTGGTGCGGTTCCAGAAGCGCTACCCGGACGTGAACGTAAAGCTCGAACTGCCGGACAGCTTCATCGTCATCCCGATGGACTCCATGCTCATCCAGCAGGTGCTGACGAACCTTTTGGAAAACGCGGTGCTCCATGCCAAGGGGATGACCCAGCTGACGCTGAAAGTTTTCACGGTGGGCAGCCACGCTGTGTTCGAAGTAACGGACAACGGCTGCGGCATCCCCAAGGAGCGGCTGAAGAAGCTGTTTTCCGGGATGCTGCCCGCCGAGGACACCGCCGACCACGGCAAGCACAGCATGGGCATCGGGCTTTCGGTCTGTGCCGCCATCGTAAAAGCCCACGGCGGAGAGATCAAGGCCGAGAGCCGCCAAGGCGAGGGCACGACCATCCGCTTCTGGCTGGAAACCGAATCCATTGAGACGGAGGAAAATCAAGATGAGCAATAACAAATTCAAAGTGCTGGTCGTAGAAGACGAGGCCAATATCTGCAGCTTCATCCAGACCCTGCTGGAGACCAACGGCTACCAGACGTTTGTGGCCCCCCTCCTGCGAACTGGGGCAGTCGATGTTCGGTTCCTGCAACCCAGACCTGATCATCCTCGACCTCGGTCTGCCTGACCGGGATGGCGTGGAGCTGATCCGGTATGTGCGCCAGAAGTATCTGACCCCCATCATCGTCCTGTCGGCCCGCACCACCGAGCCGGACAAGATCGAGGCGCTGGACCTCGGCGCCGACGACTACATCACCAAGCCCTTCGGGACGTCGGAGCTGCTTGCGCGGGTGCGGGCGGCGCTGCGCACCAACCGCTACAGCTCCAACCCCACGGGCACCTTCCGTGCACAGGACCTCACCATCAACTACGAGCGCCGCAAGGTCTTCGTGGGGGGAGGAAGAGATCAAGCTGACCCAGACGGAATACAACATCGTGGCTTTCCTGTCCGAGCACGCCGGCCGGGTGATGACCTACGCGGCCATCGTCAGGGCCATCTGGGGCGACACCGACTGCGGCAGCACCAAGAAGCTGCAGGTCAACATGGCCAATATCCGCCGCAAGCTGGGCAGCCGCCCCGGAAAGAACACCTACATCTTAAATGAGCTGGGCGTGGGCTACCGGATGATCGACGAAGACCGCGACTCCCACACCGAGGAGGACGCATGATCCTTGCGCTGATCTTATTTGCGCTGATCTACATTCTGATGCTGGCTTTTGCCGCAGCAGCGGCCCTTTGTGGCGCTGGGCGGCAACCTGACTCCCATCGGCGCGTCAGCCAACATCGCGGCCATCGGCATTCTCCGCAAGAACGGCGAGACTGTCCGCACCCGGGACTTCCTGCGCATCGGCGTACCCTTCACGCTGGCCGCCGTGCTGACGGGCTACGGCTGCCTGTGGTTGGTGTGGGGTAAGCACCCGTTTGTCTTAAAAAAACAACGTAGGGATAGTCAATTATAACAAACTCCTGCAAAAAGTTTCTATGTGTTAACTTTATGCAAACTACTTGCATTTTCCAAATTTCGTGCTACAATAACGGCAGCAATACGGAGCGTCCCGCTCCCTCAAACCGGCCCCTTTTGGGCCATACAAGCAACACGAAAAAAGAAGGTATATCGATATGGTCAACATGAAGAAGATTGCTCTGTTTGCTGCCGGCACCCTGTTCGGTTCCGCTGGTTTCAAGCTGCTGTCCAGCAGCGATGCCAAGAAGGTCCTACACCCAGACTACCGCTGCTGTCCTGCGCATGAAGGACTCCACCATGGAGACTGTGAACAAGGTTCAGGAACAGGCCGGTGACATTCTGGCAGACGCAAAGGCTATCAACGAGGCCCGCGCTGCCAAGGCTGAGGCCGCTGTCATCGAGGACGCTGCTGAGGAGACTGCATCCACCGAGGCTGCCGAATAATCCAAGGCCCTATGGGGCCGCCTGCGGGCGGCTCTTTTCATGGTCAGAAAGGGAACAAGTATGAAATGCACCGTTTTTGCATGAAGGCCGGGGCCGGATGCGCATCCACGTCTGCAACGTGCGGATGACGCTCCACCGCGCCGATGTGCTGGAAGCTTATCTCAACCACCACGACGCCATCGAAAAGGCCACCGTCTACGAGCGGACCGGCGACGTGGTACTTTATTATAATGGCAAGCGTGCCGACGCCGTCCGGGCGCTGAGCACCTACAAGTTCGACCGGCCGGAGCTGGACGCCCTTGTGACCTCCGCCGACAGCCGGAAACTCAATCAGGAATATCAGGAAAAGATGTACGGCCTTGTGGTAGGCCACTGCTTCCGCAAGTTGTTCCTGCCCGCCCCCATCCGCGCGGCCTACACCATCTGGCGCTCCATCGCCTTTGTGTGGAAGGGCGTCAAATGTCTGTTCCAGCGCAAGCTGGAAGTCGAGGTGCTGGATGCGCTGAGCATCGGCGTTTCCATCCTGCGGGGCGATTTCAACACCGCCAGCTCGGTGATGTTCCTGCTGAATCTGGGCTCCCTGCTGGAAGAGTGGACCCGCAAGAAGAGCCTCGATGATCTGGCCCGCAGCATGGCCCTGAACGTGGATAAGGTCTGGGTGCGTGCCGAGGGCGGCGAGGTCCTGGTGCCCCTGACGAAAGTCCACCCGGGCGACGAGATCGTCGTCCGCTCCGGCAACATGATCCCGCTGGACGGCACCGTCATCGAGGGCGAAGCCATGGTCAACCAGGCCGCTCTGACCGGCGAGAATCCATGCCGGTGCGCAAGACCATCGGTGCCACCGTCTACGCGGGCACCGTGGTGGAGGAGGGCGAGTGCGTCTTCTTGGCCAAGGCTGCGGGCGGCTCCAACCGCTACGACAAGATCGTGGCCATGATCGAGGAATCCGAGAAGCTGAAGTCCAACACTGAGAACCGTGCGCTGGAATTGGCCGACAAGCTGGTGCCGTGGTGCCTCGCGGGCACCGTGGTCACCTACGCGCTGACCCGGAACGTCACCCGCGCCATCTCCATCCTGATGGTGGACTTCTCCTGTGCGCTCAAGCTCTCGATGCCGCTGGCCGTCCTCTCCGCCATGCGCGAGTGCGGCACGGCCCACATCACCGTCAAGGGCGGCAAGTATCTGGAAGCGTTGGCCAAGGCCGATACCATCGTCTTCGACAAGACCGGCACCCTGACCCGCGCCACCCGCAGGTGGTGGACGTCGTCCCCTTCAGCCAGAGCGAGAAGGACGACGTGCTGCGCCTTGGCCGCCTGCCTTGAGGAACACTTCCCGCACTCCATGGCCAACGCCGTCGTCCGCGCCGCCAAGGAGCGGAACCTCGCCCACGAAGAGATGCACTCCGAGGTGGAGTATATCGTGGCCCACGGCATCGCCAGCCGCGTCAGCGGTGAGCGGGTCGTCATCGGCAGCCACCACTTCGTGTTTGAGGACGAGCACTGCATCATCCCCGCCGACGAGCAGGAGAAGTTCGACTCCCTCGCCCCGGAGTATTCTCACCTGTACATGGCTGTCTCCGGCCAGCTGGTCGGCGTCATCTGCATCGCCGACCCCTGCGTCCGGAAGCCGCTTCCGTCCTGCACCAGCTGCACAAGCTGGGCATCCGAACACCGTGATGATGACCGGTGACAGCTACCGCACCGCCGAGGCCATTGCCAAGCAGGTGGGCGTGGACCAGTTCTACGCCGAGGTTTTGCCGGAGGACAAAGCCAACTTCGTCCAGAAGGAAAAGGCTGCGGGCCACAACCGTCGTGATGATCGGCGACGGCATCAACGACTCCCCCGCCCTCTCTGCCGCTGACGTCGGCATCGCCATCAACTCCGGCGCTGCCATCGCCCGCGAGATCGCAGATGTGACCATTAAGGCCGACAGCCTCGAGGAGCTGGTCATCCTCAAGACCATCGCCAACTCCCTGCAGCGCCGTGTCAGCGCCAACTACCGCTTTGTGCTGACCTTCAACTCTGCCCCTCATCGCGCTGGGGGCAATGGGCATCCTGCAGCCTGCGTCTTCTGCCATGCTGCACAATCTCTCCACCATGGGCATCAGCCTCAAGAGCATGACGGATCTGGTGCAGACGCCCTCTTCCGTGCCGCAGATCGCGAAATAAGATTTCTTCCCCCAAAACGCCGAAAGCCCCTGCACATACCGCGTGCAGAGGGCTTTCTTTCTATGCTTTCTCCGGGGAAGAAATTACAGGATGTCGATGTACTCGCCGGCCAGCGCTTTATTCATGCTGCGGACGGCGCAGAATTTGCCGCACATGCTGCATGTGTCGCTGTGGTCGTCTTCGGGCAGACGGGCGTCGCGGATCGCCTTGGCGGTCTCCGGGTCGATGGCACAGGCGAACTGTGCGTCCCAGTCCAGCACGCGGCGGGCGTCGCCCATCTTGTCGTCGATGTCCCGGGCGCCGCGGATGCCCTTGGCGATGTCGGCGGCGTGGGCGGCGATCTTACTAGCCATGATGCCCTGCTTCACGTCGTCCAGATTGGGGAGGGCCAGGTGCTCGGCGGGGGTGACATAGCACAGGAAGGCGGCCCCGTTGGCGGCGGCCACTGCCCCGCCGATGGCGGCGGTGATGTGGTCATAGCCGGGGGCGATGTCGGTGACCAGAGGCCCGAGCACATAGAAAGGTGCGCCCATGCAGATGGTCTGCTGCACCTTCATGTTGGCGGCGATCTGGTCCATGGGCACATGGCCCGGCCCCTCCACCAGCACCTGCACGTCCTTCTCCCAGGCCCGTTTGGTCAGCTCGCCCAGACGGACCAGCTCCTCGATCTGGCAGACATCGGTGGCGTCGGCCAAGCAGCCGGGGCGGCAGGCGTCGCCCAGCGAGATGGTCACATCGTGCTCTTCGCAGATGTCCAGAATTTCATCGAAGTGCTCATAGAAGGGGTTCTCGTCGCCCGTCATGCACATCCACGCAAAGACAAGAGAACCGCCGCGCGAGACAATGTTCATCTTCCGCTTGTGCTTGCGGATCTGGTCGATGGTCTTGCGGGTGATGCCGCAGTGGAGGGTGACGAAGTCCACACCGTCCTCCGCATGGAGGCGGACCACGTCGATGAAGTCCTGTGCGGTCAGGGTGGCGAGGTCGCGCTGATAGTGGATGACGCTGTCATACACCGGCACAGTGCCGATCATGGCGGGGCATTCGGGGGTGAGCTTGTGACGGAAGGGCTGGGTATTGCCGTGGGACGAGAGATCCATGATCGCCTCGGCGCCCATATTCACAGCGGCCATGACCTTCTGCATCTCGATATCGTAGTCCTTGCAGTCGCGGGATACGCCGAGATTGACATTGATCTTGGTGCGCAGCATGCTGCCGATGCCCTCCGGGTTCAGGCAGCTGTGGTGCTTGTTGGCGGGGATGGCGACCTTGCCCTCGGAGACGAGCTGCCGGATCTCTTCGGTGGTGCGGTACTCCTTCTTGGCGACGATCTCCATCTCCTTGGTGATGATGCCCTGGCGGGCGGCGTCCATCTGGGTGGTATAGGTTTGCATAGTCAGTTCCTCCAGTTTGGTCTAAAATACTCTCTACTATTTATATACAGAGGGGCCGGATATTTCAGATGATACTGGATTCCGGCGCCTCCGCAAAACAACATTGCGGTCTTCATGAAAATCTCCTTGCATGAGTTTTCTAACGCGGCCGAAGGTGGTGCCCCCGGTCGGCCGCGGTCAGCGTTTCCTCCGATACAACCTCTCAGTCAATGCTTCGCATTGCCAGCTCCCCCTAGTAGGGGAGCCCTTGGCAGTCCTCGCGGAGTTCCCGGTTTCGCCAGAGTCTCCCCTACTAGGGGAGATGTCGAACGAAGTGAGACAGAGAGGTTGTACGAAGGCGGGCGTCACAATTGAGCCGCTAACCTTCTCAATTCCCTGCACTCCTTTTCAATATCCTCCGCCGCGAAGATGGCGCTGACCAATGCAACGCCCGCTTCGCCGCAGTGGGCGAGGGAGAGCAGGTTCTGTTTGCTGATGCCGCCGATGGCGACGACCGGCACGGGGACGGCGGCGCAGATGGCCCGCAGCGTCTCCTTGGGCAGGGCGGTGACGTTCGTTTTTTCGTGGTGGTGGCGAACATCGCGCCGCAGCCGAGGTAATCCGCCCCGGCCGCCACCGCGGCCTTGGCTTCGGCAACGTTATGGGCCGACACGCCGATGATGGCGTCGGGGCCGAGGATGCGCCGCGCCTCTGCGGGGTCCATATCCTCCTGCCCCAGATGCACCCCGTCCGCGCCGCACTGGGCCGCCAGCGCCACGTTATCGTTCAGGATAAAGGCCACGCGGTACTGTTTGCACAGGGGCGGAAATCTCCCGCGCCTCCGCCAGAATGGACGAATCGGCGAGGTTTTTCTCCCGCAGTTGCACACAGGTCGCGCCGCCCTTGAGGGGCCGCTTCGACCTGCTGGGGCAGGGTGAGTTTCCCGACCCATGCGCGGTCGGTGACGGCGTAAAGCCGCAGCATCTCAGCAGTACAGTTCATAGTTTGCTCCTTGGTCCAGCTCTTCGCCGGTCATGTTGGAAACGGCGTCCATCGAGGCGGATGCGCAGCGTGCCGGTGCCCTCCCCCCGGTCAGCCGCGGCGGCCCGCGCCCGCACAGACCCATGGCGCAGACGGCCGCAGCGGCAGCTTCCAGCGGCTGGTCGGGGTTGGCGGTGACGAAGGCTGCCGTCAGAGCCGAGAGCTGGCAGCCGGTGCCGGTGATGCTGCTCATCATGGAGTTGCCGTTGCGGATGCAGTAGGCTTTTTGTGCATCGGCTACGATGTCGATGGCGCCGGTAATGGCTACCACCGCGCCGGTGCGGGCGGCAAAAGCCTTTGCAAAGGCCACAGCGCTGTCCAGATTCTCCTCGGTCACCTTGTCGGCCACGTCTGCATCCACGCCCTTGGTGGTGCCTGCACCGGAGGCAAGGGTCTTGATCTCCGAGATGTTGCCCCGGATCACTGTGAACTGCACCTCCCGCAGCAGGCGGTTGGCGGTGTCGGTGCGCAGACGGAAGCACCGGCACCCACCGGGTCCAGCACCACGGGGTGTCCCAGCTGATTGGCCTTTTTGCCCGCCAGCAGCATACTGGTGACGGTGCGGCTGTTCAGCGTGCCGATGTTGATGTTCAGCCCGCCGCAGATGGCGGTGATCTCCTCCACCTCGGCGGCATCATCGGCCATGATGGGGGAGGCACCGCAGGCCAGCACCATGTTGGCGCAGTCGTTCACGGTGACGTAGTTTGTGATGTTGTGTTGTGGATGAGGGGCTGCGGCTGCGCAGATTCTCAAAGGCGGTTTTGAGCATTCCCGGCACCTCCGCTCAGGAAAGGCTGTTCTGCATGGAGCGCAGAGCGCCGGAGCGCTGCAGGCTGAACACCACAGCACCGGCGATCACCGCACCCACGGCGGTGGAGATGAGGAAGGGCACGATATAGGCGTAGAAAGCGATGTCCGCAGCGCTCTTGCCCATCAGGAAGATGGCCACGGGCCATGCGCACAGGCCGCCCAGAATGCTGGTGCCGAACACCTCACCCACCACGGTGGCGATCAGGTTTTTGGTCTTGTGGTATACCAGGCCGCACAGCAGTGCGCCGAACATACTGCCCGGGAAAGCCATCAGGCTGCCAAGACCCAGCAGATTGCGCAGCAGGGAAGCCACAAAGGCTACGCCCACGCCCCACCAGGGCCCCAGCAGAACGGCGCACAGCACGTTGACCATGTGCTGCACCGGGGCACACTTGCTGCCGAACATGGGAAAGCTGAACACGCTGCCCACTACGCACAGGGCACAGAACATACCGGCGAGGGCAAGCTTTTTGACAGAGAGATTTTTCATAATAAATTAGCTCCTTTTCAACCATCTGCGGCAGCGCAGGACGAACACCGGCGCTCCCGCAACAAAACAGCCCGTGCCCGCAACAAGGCGGGAACAGGTACGGAAGGTGCGGTCGAAGCTTACTGGCTTCCTCTCACGCCGGAACACGGCTTCCCATCGCTGCATTCATCCAAGGCTCAGGGCGCTCCCCCTCAGCTGGCTGCGGAACCTCCGCAGAGGCACAAAAAAACAGGAGGGGCCCGGCACGGCTCCTCCTGCAAAAAATCATAAAGGGTATGACTTCCTACGGCGGCATTATCCGCATCAGGTAAAAGGGTCGAAGCTTGCTATACTTCCTCTCAGCCCGCTGCACGAGCTCCCCTGTGTTTGATTGTGACTGTATTCTACACCTCTTTCCCCAAAAAATGCAAGAGGGGAAGGGGACGATTTAGAATGGCCTCCGCTTATGCTCTGGCCATCTTCAGCGGAAAGATTATTTTTATTTCACGTTTGTCGCGGCCTGCGGGAACTTGTCGGGGCAAAGCCCCTCCATCTGCTCACGCAGACCGCTCCGCCGCTTAAAAGCCCCACTGGGGCTTTCATTGCTACGCAACCGCGGCCTACTCCAAACGCATTTTTCACAAGCGGGGTCGCAGAGGAAAAACAGCATTTGCAGTCTGAAAGCGCCATTTTACCATTACGACCCCTCCGTGAAAAAGCATTTCAGCCAAGCCCGCAGGCTTGGCTGAAATGCAAATTAAAATAATAATTCCGCTATCTATGCGCAGAGCGAATGCGGAGCGCATTTTCAATCATTAAACTGTTTCATTATAAACCAAAGCCGCCGTGCAGGGTCTGCGCGGCGGCTTTGGTCACAGAAAGGAGAATAATATGAAAAAGCAAGAAAAAAGTCGGGTTAACCCATGGTCACCTGCAC
>VOFJ01002365.1_pt1 | contig 26129 bp, 45 predicted proteins | sample 5384081 | NCBI WGS metagenome assembly VOFJ01 (sample SAMN12384729, study PRJNA508395) | human gut metagenome | isolation source: healthy gut I | host: Homo sapiens | reverse complement strand
TCATTGTGCCGTTCCGGTTACGTATTGCTGCTGTTATCTTCCTGATGTTACCGGTAACTACCAAGGCAGCCCAGTCCAATAATATTGTTGCTTCCTATTTTGCCAATATTGCACAGGGCTATGAAAATTATGGTTTTTTGTCTACGGCTTCTCATCCAGCGTTGTTGACCGTGGTATGAGTAAACCGGACAGTTATTCCGAAGAGCGTATTGCCAAAATAGGGGCTTCCGTTCCGAAGAAACTACCGAAGCTGCCGAAGATACGCCAAATATTATTGTTGTTTTTACTGGAATCCTTTGTGATCCCTCTGATGTTAAGTTCTTACAGACTTCAGAAGATCCGGTTCCGAATTTTCACAACTTATTAAACAACTATTCTTCCGGTTACTTAAAAGTTCCTGTTGTAGGTGCCGGAACAGCCAATACTGAATTTGAAGTATTAACCGGTATGAGCATGCAGTATTTTGGTACCGGCGAATACCCATATAAGACTACTTTAAAAAAGAAATCGACAGTTGCGAAAGTATTGCTTCCGACCTTGGAAGTCTCGGCTATGGTACACATGTTGTACATAACAACGGTGGTAACTTCTACAGCCGTGCCAATGCCTTCTCCCTGATGGGATTTGACAGCTTCACCAGTAAAGAGTGTATGAACATTCAGGGAGTACACACCACTTGGTTCCTGGCCAACCGATAACATCTTAATCAGTGAAACCTTAAAGGCTATGGATTCTACCCCCGATCAGTCAGATTTGGTATATACCATTACCGTACAGGGACATGGTGATTATCCTACTGAAAAGATTCTTGAAAATCCGGAAATTGCAGTAAGCGGTGCTGCAGATGAGGCTTCTAACAATCGGTGGGAATATTACATTAACATGATTCACGAAGTAGATAAATTCATCGGCAACTTAACCGAAGAGCTTTCCAAACGGGATGAAAAGACCATCGTGGTATTCTTCGGCGACCACCTTCCTACCATGGGACTGACCGATGATGATATGGTATCCGGTGACATTTTCAAAACCAAATATGTTACCTGGAACAACTTTAATTTACCAAAACAGGATGCTGACTGTGCTGCTTATGAATTATTGGCAAACATCACCAACCAGCTTGACATCCACAAAGGAACCATGTTCTCTTACATCCAGAGCCAGAAGGGTTCTGCTTCTTACGACGAGAACTTAGAGAATTTACAGTATGACCTTTCTTTACGGAAAACGTTATGCTTACAACGGAACAGATAAATATCCAGCAAGTGATCTGGTTATGGGTATTGATGATGTAACGATTAACAGTGTATGGAAATCCGATGACAATAAGTTATGTATTTACGGCTCCGGATTTACTCCTTGGACGAAAATTTATGTCAACGGAGAGAAGGTATCCACTTCCTTCTTAGGAAGCACCATGTTAAAGATTAATCTTGACGACATTGAAGACGGCGATACGATTGTTGCTAACATTGTAGGTTCCAGCAGCACCATCTTCCGAAGCTCCAACGAGTTCCTCTATGAGGATCCAGATGTAGAACATACGGAAGAGCCTGCTACCGAAACAGAGCAGCCTTCTACTGATACAGAAGGTTCTACCCAGTCCACTGAGAAATCCACTGAGCAGTCCTCTGAACAGTCTTTAAGTGGTGCCGGTACAGCAACTGACCAGTCTGTAGAGCATACAGTCAATACTCCACTGACACAGAATTAAAATAATACACAGAAAGCCCCGATGGGATGAATTCTTCTATCAGATTTCTCCCATCGGGGCTTTGTTATTTCTTTTATTTCACATAATTTTTGTCTACGTTGACCACGATATGATACTGTTCGCCCAGCTTTTCCTTTACCTGATGCTCCAGTTCTTTTAACACTGCTTCATCACTGGAACGGTAGCCAAATGGAATCACTACATCAAAGATAAGATTGGTATGGGTCGGTCCCTGAACCATACGGAAATCATGCATAGTAATGACCTCATCAATATCCTTCAAAATACCTGTAACCGTTTCTTTTTTATCTCGGTCAGTTCCTTGCTTCCGGTAATCACCGGATCCATATGTATGACAGCCTCACAATTCAGTTCCCTTTTCAATTTCATTTCTACATTGTCTATCATATCATGTATTACAAGGATATTCATTTCTGCCGGCACTTCCGCATGTAGTGATACCATCAGACGTCCCGGTCCATAATCATGTACGACTAAATCATGAATACCGATAATCATTTTTTCTTCCAGCACCAGATGTTCTATCTCTTTTACGAATTCTTCCTCCGGTGGCTGTCCCAGCAGTGGATTTAAAGTCTCCTTCGCTGCATTAATTCCACCATATAAGATAAACAGTCCTACCGCCACACCACAGTAGCCATCAATATTGACTGACGTAAATTCTGCAATCAATGTGGTGATTAAAACCACAGATGTGGTAATGCTGTCGCTTAAGCTGTCCATGGCTGTTGCCCGCATAGCCGCTGAATTAATCTTCTTTGCGACTCTCCTGTTGTAGAAGGTCATATACAGCTTTACAGCAATCGATATCAGCAGAATCACGATAATTAATGCAGAGCATTCCGTTGCTTCCGGATGAAGAATCTTTCTGATTGGAATCCTGTATCAGTTCCACTGCCATAATTAAAATAACTGCAGCAACCACAAGCCCGGAAATGTATTCCATTCTTCCATGTCCAAATGGATGCTCCGTATCCGGTTTTGCTGCTCCCAGTTTAAAGCCCAGCAATGTTACAATGGATGAGCCGGCATCCGACAGGTTATTAAATGCGTCCGCTGTAATTGCAATGGATTTACTGATGGTTCCCGCAATAAATTTTCCTGTAAATAATAATACATTTAGCAAAATACCTACAATACCACATAAAATACCGTAGGCAAGCCGTACCTTCTCCGGCTTGTCATCTTCCCGGATAAATATCCGGGCTAATAATGTTATCATAAATCTTCTCCTTTTGCTCCCTTATTCGTTCCGCACTAATTCAATATTTTAAAAATTCTTCAGTGGCCAATATCGGAAAATCGCTTTTCCAAGTATTTTTTACCTTTCTTCACATAGGTATTGGTCCAGTATCTTCCATCATAGGAGTTATTTTTCCGGTTATCTCCCATTACAAAATAGCTGTCCTCCGGCACTTCAAAGGTATACGGTCCTGTAGCTACCGTCCATGTCTCTTTTGAGATAATCCTCCTCTAAGAGTTCTCCGTTGACATATACTTTGCCATCTTCTATCTTTACCGTATCTCCCGGACAGCCAATGATACGTTTTACATAGTTCTGGCTCTCATCATCTGGAAACTTAAAGATAATGATGTCTCCCCGCTCCGGTCCGGAAAACAGATATGACCATCGGAATCCAATCAGCTTATCTCCGGTCATGATTGTATTTTCCATGGAACCGGATGGAATCTCTGCATTAATTAACACAAAACGATTTAAAAACATAGCAATCAGCACCGCTGCTACAATCGTAATTACCCAGCTTAGAAATTCCCCTGCCACAGAAGCTGCATTCTTTGTATCGGATTTTCTTCCTTTCTTCCTGCGTCTGCCGCCTTCTGAATATTCCTCTTCTGGTTCTTCTAATTCTTCCCCGGTTGTCCTCTGACTCTTCCGGTTCTTCGATATTCTCAAAGTCATCTATATATTCTAATTCTTCATTTCATTCTTTTTTCTGCATCTAAATTGCCTCCGGTCTCTTTCCTCCCCGTTGTTCGTTCTATTATACTCCAAGCAGGAAAGAAATTCCACTGGAAATGCTTTTGCGAGTTTCTCGTGTAAATTAAAAGTCCCCGAAACATAACGTTTCGGGGATGTTTTCTATGTGTTCAATGACATCTGCGTTATCTAAGTATTCAATGACATCCACTCGGCTAGGATTCAAACTTCGTCTGCGACTCGTTTTCATCAAGTCTCAGGATGGGCTTTCACACTAAGTTCACGCTTCGCCTATGGCTCGCGTTCTCTAAATGTTCAATGCCCAGCAAAAACGCCCTGTGCAAGCATAGCGTTTAATACTTTTTCGAAACCTGCGATGTTAGCGCCTGTTACATAGTCGCCTTCTTTGTTGTAACGTTTTGCAGCATCATCAATGTTATGATAGATATTTACCATAATCTGTTTTAACTTAGCATCTACTTCTTCGAATGTCCAGCTTAAACGCTCTGAGTTCTGGCTCATCTCTAATGCAGAAGTTGCAACACCACCTGCGTTAGCAGCCTTACCACCAACGAACCATACGCCGTTTTCCTGTAAGTATTCTGTTGCATCAATTGTTGTAGGCATGTTAGCACCTTCACAAACAGCTTTACATCCGTTAGCTACTAACTGTTTTTTTTGCATCATCGATAAGCAGCTCGTTCTGTGTAGCACATGGAAGTGCGATATCGCATTTAATCTGCCATACACCACGGCCTTCATGATATTCTGCACTCTTTCTTGCAGCAGCATGTACTCAGTAAGACGAGCACGTTTTTACTTCTTTTTACTTCTTTTAATAATGCAACATCGATTCCTTCCGGATCATAAATCCATCCGGTAGAATCAGAACAGGTAACAACTTTTGCACCCATCTGCTGCGCTTTCTGGATAGCGTAGATTTGCAACGTTACCAGCACCAGATACAACAACTGTCTTACCTTCCATAGATTCACCATGGCATTTCATTAATTCTTCTGTAATGTATAAAAAGACCATATCCGGTAGCTTCTGTACGAGCTAAAGATCCACCATAGGTAAGTCCCTTACCTGTCAGAACACCTTCGTACATTCCACGGATTCTCTTATACTGTCCAAACATGTATCCGATTTCTCTTGCGCCTGTTCCGATATCTCCTGCCGGAACGTCAACGTCAGCGCCGATATATTTGTAAAGCTCTGTCATAAAGCTCTGGCAGAATGCCATAACCTCACGGTCAGATTTTCCCTTAGGATCGAAAGTTAGAACCACCTTTACCACCGCCGATTGGCAGACCGGTTAAGGAGTTTTTGAATACCTGCTCAAAGCCTAAGAATTTGATGATTCCGATATTTACGGAAGGATGGAGACGAAGACCTCCCTTGTACGGTCCAATAGAATTGTTGAACTGTACTCTGTATCCTTGTATTAACCTGAACCTGTCCCTTGTCATCTACCCAAGGTACACGGAATTTAAGCTGTCTATCCGGCTCGGTTATTCTCTCAAGTAATGCTTCTTTACGATATTTCTCCTCATTTGCTTCGATTACCGGTCTTAAAGACTCCAGTACTTCTTCTACTGCCTGAAGGAATTCTGGCTCAGAAGCGTTTTTTTGCTTTTACTCTTTCTAATACTTCATCAACGTAGCTCATATTATATCTCCTTTACATATTAATTTGAGTATTATATATACATCAACACTACTATTTTAGTATGAAATGAATTTTTTCGCAACGTTTTTTTCATATTTGTGTCAAAAACTTTATACTTTTGTGTACTTTTTCTTTTTTTGCAAGTTTTGTACCAGTAAAATTCATTTTTATAATTAAAAAGAAGTAGAAAACAGTTTTTTATTTCCCTTCTCCACTTCTTTTTTGTATAAATATACTATTTTTTTTTTTTTTCAAATATGATTCATATTTCTCTTCTGGAAGAACTTCACCAGTTTTCCCAGTGTTCCAATCAGAATCTCACTCTCCTGGTCAGTCAGGCTTTCCTTGATATCATGTATCATATTGCTGTGAAAACGTGCATGATGCTCATATGCCCGGACTCCGGAATCGGTGAGTGATACACGGACCACCCTTTTATCCCTGTCATTTCTGCAACGGTTTACATAACCTTTCTGTTCCAGTGCTTCAATTGCTTTTGTCAGGGTTCCTGTTGTAACATTCATCTTCGCCGCCACTTCCGACATCCGCTTTGGTTCATCCAGACCAATTGCTTCAATAATATGCATATCATTTCCGGAAATGTTCATGAATTCTCCGGAGATTAAGCATTTTTCCTCAATTTCCATCAAATCATTAAACAGCTTTACCAGAATGTCATTTAAGGTTTTATCCGCATTCATTCTTATCTCCTTTTTACCAGACCAGTACCGCTGCGCCCCATGTGAGTCCGCCGCCGAAACCAGCCAGTACAACTTTATCTCCTCTATGTATCATACCATGCCGGTTGATATTATCAAGTAAAATCGGCACACTTGCTGCCGAAATATTGCCACATTCCGTCAAATTTACCGGGAATTTCTCCATCGGCTGTTTCAATCGTTTTGCTACCGCTTCAATAATTCTTAAGTTTGCCTGATGTAATACGAAAAGTGAAATTTCCTCTGCCTCTAAATCCGCCTCTTCCAGCACTTTTTGTAATGGTTGCCGGAACTGTGCGGACAGCAAATTTATAAACCTCCTGTCCATTCATGCTTACATAACCCAGCGGACTTTCCATCTTATGATATGGATTATTGACCGGACGGTTCTCACATGCCAGTACCAGTCCCTTCGCACCGTCTGAGCCCTGCACCACATGACAGATATTTTCTTCGTCTGCCCGGACTACTGCTGCTCCTGCGCCATCTCCAAAAAAGAACACAGGTACTGCGGTCATTCCAGTCCATAATTTTAGAAAGTACTTCTGCTCCGATTAAGAGTGCATTTTTAAATCTGCCACTGGCAATATATGCCTGTGCTGTACTCAATGCAAATAAGAATCCGGAACATGCTGCACCAAGGTCAAAGGCTACGGCATTCACTGCTCCGATTTCCCGCTGCACTTCACAGGAAAGTGTCGGCACAAGATGATCCGGTGTTACCGTCGCTGCAATGATAAGTTCCACTTCTTCCGGCTTCATGTCTGCATCTGCAAGTGCTTTTTTGCAGCTTCTGTGGCAAGTGATGTTGTTGTCTCTTCCGTTGCAAGGTGTCTTGTTTTTTATTCCTGTTCTGCTGGAAATCCATTCATCGGAAGTATCCATAATCTGACTTAAATCGTCATTGGTAATTTTTCTTTCCGGTAACGCACTTCCAGTTCCACATATTCGAATGTTCATGCTCTGCTCCTTTAAAATTTACGGAAACGTTCATAACGTGCTTTTGCAATCTCTTCTCCGCTTTTTCCTTCATATGATTCTAAAAATTCGCGGGATACATTTATGCATATAAACTGCAATGGAACTCAATGCCTCATCATCTGCTCCACCATACTCCGGTATAATTTTCTCGATAATGCCAAGTCCTAAAAAGATCCTTTGCTGTTATCTTCATTACTTCTGCTGCTTCTTTGGCACGCTTGCCATCCTTCCAGAGAATAGATGCAAAGCCTTCCGGAGAAAGTACGGAATAAGTTGCATTCTCCATCATGCAGACTTCATTTCCAACTGCCAGTGCCAATGCACCGCCACTTCCGCCTTCTCCTATCATAAAGGTAATAACCGGAACTTTCAACCCTGACATTTCATAAAGATTTCTTGCAATAGCTTCTCCCTGTCCGCCTTCCTCTGCTTCCATACCGCAGAATGCTCCGGCTGTATTAACAAAGGTGATAACCGGACGATGGAATTTTTCTGCCTGCTTCATCAGGCGGATTGCTTTTACGGTATCCTTCCGGAGATGGCATTCCGTAATTATGACGCATGCAGTCCTTTCATGTCCTTTTTCCCTTCTGGATTCCGATTACCGTAACCGGTTGTCCGTCAAGGTATGCGATACCGCCCACAATTGCCGGGTCATCCCTGTAATAACGGTCTCCATGAAATTCTATGAATTTGGTAAAGATACTGTTGATATAATCCTCTGCGGACAGACGGTCTACCTTACGTGCCATCTTAACCTTTTCCCATGCACTCTTTTCTTTTTTGTATTGTAAGCGCGTTCCCGCATCAACTCTGTCGGTCTTCCGTCTACTTCAGTTGCCGGATCAAATTTGGCATATCCACTTACTTTATGCATACGAAGGATTTCATACAGACGTTTCTTTAAATCTTTCCGCTCTACAATGGCATCCACAAAACCATGCTCTAACTGGAACTCTGCTCTCTGGAATCCCTTCGGCAGCTTTTGTCCGATGGTCTGCTCAATGACTCTTGCTCCGGCAAATCCAATCAGTGCGCCAGGCTCTGCTAAAATAATATCACCTAACATAGCAAAACTTGCTGTTACACCTCCGGTTGTCGGGTCAGTTAATACGGAAATATATAAAAGTCCGGCATCGGAATGTTTCTTTAAAGCTGCTGCTGTCTTTGCCATCTGCATCAGGGATACAATACCCTCCTGCATTCTGGCTCCGCCGGAACAACAGAAAAAAGAATAACCGGAAGTTTTTTCTTCCGTAGCACGTTCTACTGCCCCCGCAATTTTCTCTCCGACTGCATGGCCCATGCTTCCCATCATAAATCTGGCATCACACACACCAATGACTGCATCTTCTCCGTAAATCTTACCTTTCCCTACGGTTACTGCTTCTTTTAATCCGGTTTTCTCACGGACTGCCGTCAGCTTATCGACATAGCCCGGAAAATCCAGCGGATTCGTTCCATGCTCTTCGGCAAACCATTCTTCAAAGCTCTGTGGGTCTAATACCATCTTCAGGCGGTTTCCGGTTTTTACGCGGAAATATGCTCCACACTCATAACAGACATAGCGGTTTTCTTACTACCTCTGCTTTGTTTACCATTTTGCCACAGGCTTTACAAAGTACTTCCTCTTTCTTTTTTTTTTCCTGTAAAATACCTTCTGTGGCATCCTTTACAGCTCTATTTTCCTTGATTTTATCCAGTAATCTGCTCACTTTACTCACCACTTCCAATCGCAAATGTCAACTCTGCTGTTGCAGCTATTTTTCCATCTACTGTTGCAGTTGCCTTTTCCAATTCAATCGGTCCCTTTACTTTTTATGATTTCTGTCTCTAAAACAAGTACATCCCCCGGAACCACCTTTTTCTTAAATTTTGCATTGCTGATTCCTGCAAAATATGCGGTTTTTCCTTTGAATTCATCCTGACAGAGCATTGCAACCGCGCCGGTCTGTGCCAGTGCTTCTATAATTAAAACACCCGGCATTACCGGTTCTCCCGGAAAATGTCCTGCAAAATAAGGTTCATCAAAGGTAACACATTTTTTTCCCTACTGCACGAAGTCCCGGCACCAGTTCTTCAATCGTGTCAATCAGAAGAAACGGATGACGATGTGGGATGATTTCCATAATTTCTTTCGTTGTCAGTACTGACATTGTTCCCTTCTCCTTTATGCCTGATATTTTTTTCAGAAGCAGACTTGCATTATGTCCGCCAAAGCCCAGTGAATTGCTGATGGCATATGGCACTTCTTCTTCATATGCCTCTTTGCAATAATTCAGATCCAGTTCTTCATCCGGTGTCTCATAACCTACGGTTGCATGAATGTAACCTTCCTCGATTTCCTTTACACAGGTCAGGCACTCGATGGCTCCTGCTGCTCCAAGAAGATGTCCAATCATGGATTTGGTGGAATTAATCCGGATATCCTTTGCATGCTCACCAAACGCCAGCTTGATTGCTCTTGTCTCAAATAAGTCATTATGATGGGTGCTGGTTCCATGGGCATTGATATAAGTAATTTCTTCCGGATTTACACCGGCATCCTTCATTGCATTTATCATTGCGGTTGCTTGCGCCTGCACCATCCTCTGCCGGAGATGTAATATGGTATGCATCCGAAGAACATCCATATCCGGTTACTTCTGCATAAATCTTTGCTCCACGTTTTTTGGCATGTTCTAATTCTTCCAGAATTACGATTGCAGCACCTTCTCCCATAACAAATCCACTTCTGTTTTTTATCAAACGGAATGGATGCATGTTTTTGGATCATCTGAAGAAGTAAGTGCGGTTAAAGATGTAAATCCTGCTATTCCAAGTGGAGTAATGCAGCTTTCTGTTCCACCTGCTACCATCACTTCTGCATCACCATACTGGATGGTACGGAAGGCTTCACCAATGGCATTCGTTCCGGATGCACAGGCGGTACTGATATTTAAGCTCTTTCCTTTTAATCCAAACTGAATGGATACATTTCCTGCTGCCATATTGGAAATCATCATCGGGACGAATAACGGATTTACTCTTCCCGGTCCCTTTTCCAATAATTTGCTATGCTCTCTTTCGATTGCCCTGTAAACTTCCGACTCCGGAACTGATGGAAGTACCCACACGGTATGCATCCTCTGCTTCCATGGAAAGTCTGGAATCCTCCAGTGCTTCTCCGGCTGCCGCTACGGCAAACTGGCAGAATGCTTCCATTCTCTTTGCAGAGCGGAAATCCATATATTCTTTTGCATCAAAATCCTTTTACTTCTGCTGCAAGATGACATTTATAGTCTGTTGCATCAAAATGTGTAATCTCTCCAATACCTACCTTCTGCTGCTTTTACTGCAGACCAGAATTCCGGCACATTATTTCCAATCGGGGTAATTGCACCCAATCCTGTTACTACAACTCTACGATTCATGTTCTTATCCTCTCTATCTAAACAATCCATCTCTCGTCATTCGTCATCCGCTGTTCTTTCTAGCTTTTTCATCAGCCAGTATTATTTCTGCATCTACATAGTCATTCCGCCATCTACAGCCAGCACCTGTCCTGTGATATAACCTGCCTCTTCGGATGCTAAGGAAAGAATGCAACTGCTGCCGCAATTTCTTCCGGCTTTCCGATTCTTCCAAGCGGAATGTTATGAAGCATATTTTTCTTTTTACCGTATCCGGTAAATCCTTTGTCATATCGGTCTCAATCATTCCCGGTGCTACTACATTTGCAGTAATACCGCGGGAGGAAAGTTCTCTCGCAACACTTTTAGTCAATCCGATGACTCCGGCTTTGGCTGCACAATAATTTGCCTGGCCGGCATTTCCGGTAATTCGGATACGGATGATATATTGATTATCCTTCCACTTTTCTGTTTTTTAAGAAATAGCGGGATGTATGATGAATGGTATGGAATACACCCTTTAAGTTTGTCTCATAGACTGCATCAAATTCTTCATCATTCATCTTCATCACAAGATTATCTCTTGTAATTCCTGCATTATTTACAAGAATATCCAGATGTCCGTATTTCTTTATGATATCTCTGAGCATGGCCTGACATGCCTCGTCATCTGCCACATTGCACTGATAGGATTCTGCTCTGCCACCCATATCGGTAATCATTTTTACCACTTCTTCAGCCGTTCTTTACTGCCATTGTAATTTACAATTACCGTTGCTTTGTCTTCTGCCAGACGAAGTGCAATGGCACGACCAATCCCTTTGGCTGCACCGGTTACCAGTGCTACTTTATTCTCCAACATAAGCTTTATAATCCTCCAGTTTTTCAATGCTTACCGTTTTGACATCCCGGTTGATTTTACGCATAAATCCAGATAAAGTATGTCCCGGTCCGATTTCTACGAATTCATCATAACCGTCTGCTATCAGACGCTCGATGCTCTGCTGCCATCTTACAGAAGAAGATACCTGCTTCTTTAACAGCTCTTTTTACCGGTTCTGTTGTGGTAACGTAATCTGCTGTCACATTGGTTACATACGGAATGCTAAATTCCTGCAGCTTTGTATTTTCCAATACTTCTGCTAATTTTTCTCCGGCTCCGGTCAACATGGCGGAATGGAACGAGGGTCCGCTTACTTTTAACGGAACCACACGCTTTGCTCCAGCTTCCTTTAATGCTGCACCGGCTTTTCTACTGCCGCTTCTTCTCCGGTAATTACAATCTGTCCCGGACAGTTATAATTTGCTATAGATACAATTCCTTCGGTATTGCTGCATACTTCTTCAATTGCCTTCGCATCCAGTCCTAAAACGGCTGCCATTGCTCCGCCGGTTGGTACTGCTTCCTGCATAAAGATTCCTCTTGCACGAATGACACGGAATGCATCTTCCATACTCATGACACCGGATGCAATCAATGCACCGTATTCTCCAAGGCTTAATCCTGCACAAGCTGCCGGTTCTTTTCCAGCTTTCTTTAATGCTGCATAAATTGCTGCCTCTGTGGTCAGCATGGCTATCTGTGTATACTCTGTAATATTGATTTCTTCATTTTCTTCAAAACAAAGCTTTGCAATATCAAGTCCGGTTACTTTTGAAGCAAGCTCATATACGGCTTTACTCTCTTCACAGGCATCATAGAAATCTTTGCCCATTCAATATACTGCGCTCCCTGTCCAGGGAACATGAATACAACCTTACTCATTTTTCTTCTCCTTATTTCCGATTCATCAGACGTTCTGCCTCTGATACGATAGAAGTAATAATTTCCTTACAGGACAATTCATCCTGTATCATTCCGGCAATCTGACCTGCCATCAGACTTCCATTTACCACATCGCCGTCCATCACTGCTTTGCGGAGGGAACCAAGGGTAAGCTGTTCTAATTCATCTAATGTTGCGCCTTCTTTTTCCATCTTCAGATACTCACGGCTCATCTTATTACGGATGACACGGATTGGATGTCCGGTACTGGAACCTGTTATTTCAGAATCAATGTCTTTGGATTTTATCAGCTTCTCTTTGTAGTTTGCATGTACAATAGATTCTTTGGCTGCCACAAATCTTGTTCCCATCTGGACTGCCTCTGCGCCCAGCATAAATGCCGCCGCAATGCCGCGTCCATCTGCGATACCTCCGGCTGCAATCACCGGTGCATCAATGGCATCTGCCACCTGTGGCACCAATGCCATGGTTGTAGTGGAACCGATATGGCCACCGGATTCCATTCCCTCTGCCACAACAGCATCTGCGCCACCGCGGACCATGAGTTTTGCCATAGCTACACTTGCTACTACCGGAATTACTTTTAACACCTGCTTCTTTCCAGAGGCTCATGAATTTGGCTGGATTTCCGGCTCCTGTTGTGACAACCGGAACCTGCTCCTCAACTACCACCTTTGCCACTTCCGGTGCATTCGGATTCATCAACATGACATTTACACCAAATGGTTTGCTGGTGCGTACCTTCACCTTGCGAATCTGCTCCCGAACCACTTCAGGTGGAGCACTGGCTGCACCGATAATACCAAGTCCACCTGCTTCAGATACTTCAGCAGCCAGATGATATTCTGCAACCCATGCCATTCCGCCCTGGATAACAGGCTCTTCTATTCCTAACAGTTCTGTGATTCTTGTTTTCATATTTTATTCCTCAACGCCCTTTGCTTTTAAGTAGTCAATAACATCTCCTACAGTTGCGATTTTCTCTAAATCTTCTGACGGAATCTCTACACCGAATTCTTCTTCCATGCTCATAACCAGTTCAAACAAGTCTAAAGAATCTGCTCCTAAATCATCCTTGAAATTGGATTCTGCTTTTACCTCTCCATCATAGTTTAACTGCTCTTTGATTAATTCTGCTAATTTCTCTAACATTATTTCGTTCTCCTTTTTTGTCTTTTCTTTGATAATACTTTGAGTTGCAAATATTTTGATTATCAAATTATTTGCAACTCAAAGTATATACATAAGCATTTCAGTTGTCAACTATATTTTTACCGACTCGCGTAAACTACGAGAAACACGCTTTGCGTATTTCTCGAGTTATCGCGGTGCTCGCCAAAAATCTGCTGAGAAAAGAAATTCGCTCAGGCAAGCCTGGCTCTTTCTTTTCCTCTTCTCAGATTTTTTCTCGCTATCGCGTAAAAAGACAGTGTCGGAACTTTTCTGTTCTTTCACTGTCTTATGTTAGTTACTTCTTTTATTTTTTATCACTTATGCAGCTTTCTTACGATTTGATACTACAAAGTAAACACCTACTAATAATACTCCGATGCATAAGAAGAATACCGGATTGATACCGTCACCTGTCTTCGGTGTGCTGTCCTTCTCATGGCTGCCTGAAGTTACTGTCTTACCGGAATTGCTGTACTTGGTTGCGCCAATCACATTTCCGCCAGTCACTGCTGTGCCTCCACCAGTTACTGTAGTAGCGGAACCACTTCCGTTGTTGCTGTTGGAAGTATCTGTTGAACCATTGCTATTGGAATTATTTCCATTATCCGAGTCGGCTGTGGATTCTCTCCTCCAAGGCTCTGAAACTGATTCCATTTCCGGTTGCATATACCTGTGCCTGTGTTCCTGAATAACCGGAAATTGTAGATGGACTCCAGCTGCTCTGGCTTCCGATTGACGTTACACTTGCCGGAATCAAAATTGTACTGATACTGCTGCCGCTGAACGCATCTGTTTCAATGGTATTAACAGAATCCGGAACCGTCAGCGAAGTAACCGACTTGCAGTTTGCAAAAGCACCTGCTCCGATGGTTACAGTACTGGTCACAATTTTTGCACTGGATTTTCCCTCCGGGCAACGGATTAACCTGGTCATTGCTTTGTTATAAAGACATCCGTCACTGGATGCATATGTACCATTTCCTGATGCAACACTGATGGATGCCAGTCTGCTGCAGCCAGTAAATACGTTGCTTCCGATGCTGGAAACGCCAGCCGGAATTGTAATTCCGGTTAAAGAAGTACAATCATAAAATGCTTTATCCCCGATGTTTCCTACGGATTCCGGAATTGTAAACTGGGATAATGAACTGCACTCTGCAAATGCCTGGGAACCAATGGATGAAATTGAAGTTCCAATAGATACACTGGTAAGGCTTGTACAGTTATAAAATGTCTCTGCCGGAATAGAACCTATAGCTCCTTCTATGCTGACAGAACCAAGGCTTGTACAGTTATAGAAAACTGCGGTTCCCATTCCAGTCACATAAGATGGAATCGTTACACTTGTAATGGATGTATTGGATGCATATACACCACTTGCAATTGTAGATACTGACTCTGGAATTGTAATTGCTCCACCGGCTCCGCTGTAGGCAACCAGTGTTCCACTGTCATCTACTGTAAATCCATTTTCATCTGTTGTCTCGTCTGCCCGGACTGTCTGTCCCGGCATCACTGCCAGCAGCAAACATACTGCTGCAAAAAATAGAAAATCCTTTTTTCAATATCTGCATCTCTCATCTCTCCTAGCTTTATCTGCTTGATACATTATACTTCTTATCTGCTTACTGTACACGCTTTGCCAGTATAAACATTCTTCCGTCCTGTGTATAATTATTGCAGGTAGAAAGAGTCAGCAGCTGGTCTCCATAAGTACTGTCTATCTCTGTGCCATATACAGAAAGCTGTGCCACATTATTTAAATATTCCTGATATTCTTCTTCGGAATCTGCATTCAGAAAATTATAATACCGGAATACATTTTCATCCTGATACTGGACCTCCGATAATCCCACTTCAATGACTTCATAGACTCCTCTTTCATAAAGAGTATTAAATTCTATCGTCTTATGGGCATTGTAGAAATCTTCGTCCAGATATTTCTTTAATTCGCCAAACATCATTCCGCTTTTCATATTATGTCCGTAAATGATGATATTGGTATCCCTGTTTATGTAATCATTTCTGGCATCGATAAAAAGGGTGCCATTCAGGTCGTCATTTTTATCAAAATCATGTTTCAGATAATAATCCGGTTCTTCCTGCGAAGACTGCATGACCGGATAATCAATATCCGTATCCGGAATATGTAACCATCCGATTAATTCCGGATTTTCCGCATACAGGGAAACATAATCCTCTAACATAATCAGTGGCTGCTCTGTTGTCTCTCCTGTTTCAGTTGCATCTTCTGTGATTTCCGGATTCATCTGCTCCGTTCCTGTTACAAGGTGCTCTACTACATTATTCTGTTTCTTATTCTGTAAATCCTTAAGCCTGTTAGCAGCTTTATAATCCGCATATTCCGAAATCGCATAATATCCGATACAGGCTGTCGCAACAATGATGCATACGATGCCGACCACCTTCTGCCAGGTAAAATGAAATGGCAGCTTTGCTTCTGCTTCCGCTTCTTCCTTGGCAATTTTTTCTTCTATCATGTTCTGCGAACTATCCGCAACAATATCTGAAATGCACCAGAAGAACGATTTTCCGATTTCACTTTTAAAACGGATTTTCTTCGTGCGCATCATGGTATACAACCGGATTGCTACTTCCGGATCATAAATATCCAGTTCATCGGTAATATACTTGATTTTCTTTAAATCTTCCTGCGCCTGCCTGTATTCCCTTAAGGTTTCGAATTCATAATCACCTATTATTTTATAAATCTTTTCATCCATAATTTATGATTCATCTGCCTTATCTTCTCATGGTCCAGGTAGTTTTATTATAGGTCATTTTGTCATCTTTCGCAAGATTTTTTCCGCAAGATATACACAATGTACCATTTCTCATTTTTATATCGTCTATATCTTGCGCTTTCTTTAGTCTAAATTGGATTTTTCCAGCAAATAACGGAACATCTGCTCCGCTGCTTCCTTATGTTCGGAGCCAAGGGCAATACCAAGAATACATTCCTTTTCATAATAACCGTGTTCAACCGGCCAGCTTCCGGTTCCAAGACGGATGCCTGCTGCAAAAAAGTATCTCCGGTGTCCTTATCCTCTACATAGAAGATATAATCCTTTAACTGTTCCAGCTCGTCTTTGGAAAAGTACTGCGTCAAATCTGCTATGGCACCAGACTGGGCAAGATTTTCAAAAACCATTTCATCAGCACCCAAAACATCTACTCCACCGCCTGCAATCACTGTCTGCAGGGACTGATAGGAATAGAGATTACTGGTATCTGTGCTGGTTAAATCCACATAATATGCATCATTTACCACAACCTCCTGGGCTGCTGTATCATACCCATATTGCTCCATGAATTCTGAGAAATCCGGTTCTTCATCTGCTGGCATACTCTTTGCATTTACTAATACAATCTGGGAAATATCTTCCTTTGTGGTCATATAATGATATACCGTCATACCAATCAAAATAATCACTGCAACTACTGCCAGTATTACAAGTCTGTAATAGTCCCAGACAAATCCGATCCGCTGTTTCCAGGTCATTGTCTTTAAATCAGCTTTCTTTTCCATATTATCGCCTTTCATCCTCTGCCGGAGCTGTATTATCTCCTGTAGTGTCATTTTCTATGGTGTCATTCTCTGCCGCATTACCCTCTGTCACATCTGTGCCACTCTCCGCATCAGCATCATTGCCTGTACCAAGAGGTGCCACAAAATCTGCATACGGTAATTCTTTATGTAAAATTTTCCATATAATCATACCAGATTTCTCCCGGATAGCTGGCTCCCTGTCAGTCCTGGAAGTTCTGCCGGAATATCATATCCAACCCAGACGCTGGTGGTGTAATACTTTGTATAGCCTACAAACCAGCCATCCTTATTGGAATTGGTGGTTCCTGTTTTCGCTGCACTGGCAGTCTCGGACAATGCCATTCCCTTTGCTGTTCCTTGTGTCAGAACACCCTCTAATATATTGGTCATCCAACGGGCTGCATTGGTTTTATAAACCTGCTTTTCATCGACAATTTTCTGATAGATAGCGTTTCCGTCTGCATCCTGTATCTCTACAATGCAGGTAGGCTCCCGGTATTTTCCATCATTTTCTATGGTGGCATAAGCCGCCGCCATTTCTACCGGAGAGACTCCATTGGTAAATCCACCCAGGGATGCGGCAGGTCTTTCATCCTCCGGGGACAGCTTTGCGAAATTCATCTCCTTCAGATAGGAAATTCCTGTAACGGGAGTCATCTCTTCTAAAAGATTCCACGCCACTGTATTAATGGAATTTTCTACCGCATAACGCAAAGGTTACGCTGCCAAGATACCTGCCACTGGCATTTTCCGGTCCATCCTCAATCGGTGCATCTTCCACCACAGTATCCGGGGTATAGCCCCGCTCCAGCGCCGGTGTGTATACAATCAACGGTTTGATGGCACTGCCCGGCTGCCGGTAACTCTGATAGGCGCGGTTTAGCATATGCCCGTCATATTCCTGACTTCTGCCGCCTACGATTGCCTTTACAAAACCGGTCTCATTGTCAATGCATACTGCCGCACTCTGCAATGTATAAATGCCCTCTTCATTGACATCGGTAAAATCCTGCAGCTTCTCATCCACTGCATTCTGAAGCTGCTCTTCCATATTTAAATCAATGGAAGTATAGATTCTATAGCCTCCTGTATAAAGAGACTGTTCGCAGGTTTTATACTGCTCCTGATAGGCATCTTCATAGGTCTTTCGATCTTCCTCCGAAGAAAAAAAATCTGTCCGGAATTCAAAGCCCTGCTGCTCCATCAATGCCCGTGTTGCACAATAGCAGGCATAGGTCTCTACCGCATCATAACGCTTTGTTGGCTCTGCTGTGCTGAGTACAATCGTTTCCTGTCTGGCATCCTTATATTCCCTGCGGCTGATTTTACCATCCTCATACATGTTTTTTAAAATGCGGTCACGTCTTCCTAACGTATTATCCGGGTTCTTATAAGGATTATACATCGTCGGATTATTCGGTATCGCACAAAGATATGCCATCTGGGACAATGACAAAAATGAAACATCTGTATCAAAATATCCCCGGCTCGCCGCCTGAATGCCATAATATCCATTTCCAAAATAAATATTATTAAGATAAAACTCTAAGATTTCATCCTTGGTATATTTCTTTTCCAGCTCTGTGGCAATGAATATTTCTTCCATTTTTCGCTGCCACGTTCTGTCATTATTTAGGAAAATGGTTCTTGCAAGCTGCTGCGTAATGGTACTTCCGCCCTGGGTTACTTCTCCGTTACGCACCATTGCCCAGACTGCACGGATAATTGCCTTAAAATCGATTCCGCCATGACTGTAAAATTTTTTTATCTTCAATACTTACCATAGCTTCTTTGACTTCTTCCGGTATCTCATCACTGGTCAGATAGCTTACATCCTTGGTGCCACGAAGTGACATGATTCTCGTTCCATTCACATCATAAACCTGGCTGGTCTGCTCCGCCCGAAATGTGTCCTTCGTCGACTCTTTTTACAAACCGGACTGCCTCTTCATGCATGGCACTGACCTGACTGGCATACGCGCCAAAATAGTAATACGCCAGCCCGCCGATTACCAGAAGTATCAGAACTATCTGCAGCTTTACAAAAAGCCAGAAACCACGGTATTTCTTTTTCCTTTTTTTTTTCTCTTCTCTTTATGGGACATGGGATTCCTCCATATTGCTCTATTTTACACTGTTCCATAAAAAGTTACAAAGGCTACTGTTCCATTTGTCTTCCTAAAAATCCGCCGCTGTAATAGCAAGCTTGCTTTCGGTTTCTCCCATTTTTGCAGTTTCATTTTTCTCATATAAAACAACTGCTCCGATGGCATCTCCTTCACAGATAATCGTGCTGATTGCCTGGTCATGATAGTTCCCGGTATCATCTAAGGTAATTCGTACAAATTTGCTGTCTCCCTGCTGTGCAAGAATATTTTTCCGGTCTTCGATCAGTTCCTCTAACTGCCTGCTGATTGGCTTTCCTTCGAATTCCTTCTTTCCGTTTCCTGCAGCCGCAATCACATGGTCCCTGTCGGTAATGCATACCAGATGCCCAGTGCTCTGTGCCAGGCTCTCCGCATACTGTCCGGCAAACTGGCTCAGTTCTCCAATCGGTGAATATTTCTTAAGAATGATTTCACCTTCCCGGTCTGTAAAAATTTCCAGTGGGTCACCTTCCCGGATTCGCAGTGTCCTGCGGATTTCCTTTGGCACCTACAACTCTCCCCAAATCATCTATTCTACGTACAATTCCTGTTGCTTTCATTAAAAATTCCTCCTGTTTCCTACATACTTTCCATTTTTTGTGCTGTATGGGTAGTATGTGGAAAACAGGAGGAATTATGCAAACCTTCCTCGTATTTACATTTTTAAATCACTGGTGTTTTTTTATTAGCCAAAATCAATCTTTTTTCAATTTTGGCTAACAGTTGTAACTAAACACATATTATATATTGTGAAATCAAGTTCCTAATTACTACTGTTTTTCTCTTCTCTTTAAAATCATCATAAATCCAAGGCATAAAATCAACTGCACAATGGATGACATCGGTGTCGCCAGAATAACCGCTTCATCCGAAGAGAAAAAAAGGATGCCAGTAAATCCTGCAGCGCAATCAGTGCTCCAAGCCCTGTCATTTTTCTTAAGAGATGGCTGGTGCATTTCTGCCTTTCCTTCCGGTTTAAGATTGTAAATGCGACAACACAGATGATTGCACGGAAAGCAGGGAACCTGCTGCCGTTGCCAGCCCCATCGGGAATAAGGTATCCGGGAATAAAGTCGAAGTCAGATAAACGCCCGGAATTCTTACCAGTGTAATTGCAATGATATTATGTAAAAATGAGATGCCGGATTTGCCGCAGGCACAGAAATATCCGCTGAAGCTGAAATGAATTCCTGCGAACATGCAATCCCAGACATATCCCCTTAAGTATTGACCTCCCAGACGTACCACTTCCGCTCCCGATGCATCCGATGGATCTGTAAATAACGCCACCACCGGACTGGCGAAGAACTGCATGAAGATTCCTACGATAATTCCAAAGCCCACTGTAATCATCACAGCATAGCGCAGTGTTTCATTGGCACGCTGCCTCTTTCCCGCTCCGATATTCTGTGCACCAAGTGCAGATACTGTTGATAACATGGAGGACGGAATCAGGAACAGGAAGCTTATTATCTTTTCCACGATTCCCACAGCCGCTGCATCATTTAATCCACGCTGGTTCGCAATGATGGTGATAATCATAAATGCCACCTGAATGAAACCGTCCTGCAATGCAATGGGAATACCGATTTTTAAAATCTGTCCCATGATATTGTGGCTTAATCTGAAATCTTTTCTGCTAAGAGAAATTCTTTCCGCTGTCTGATAATCATACACAGGGAAATAACTACACTGATTGCCTGGGCACAAGTGGTTCCAAGAGCTGCACCTGCCGGTCCAAGATGCAGTCCGCCGATAAACACATAATCCAAGACAATATTTGCTGCACATGCAATGGCAATAAAGTACATCGGACTCTTGCTGTCACCCATGCCACGGAAAATTGCACTGATAATATTATATGCTGTAATAAAAAGGAATCCCGATAAAGCAGATGGTAAGATAGGATATCGTTCCCATTACTGCTTCCTGTGGTGTAGACATTACTGTTACAATTGGTTTTGTCAGCAAAAGCAACACCGTCATCAGCACAAGGGCAACTCCCATAAATAGGATTACCGTGTTTCCAATTCCTTCTGCCACCCGTTTCTTATCTTTGCTTCCAATCGCCTGTCCGATGCTGACCGTTGTTCCCATGGCAAGTCCCACCAGCATAACTGTTATCATATGCATGACCTGTGAGCCAATGGATACCGCCGTAGTGCTGGTAACTCCTTCAAACTGCCCGATGATAAATAAATCTGCCATTCCATACAATGTCTGTAAAAAATAAGATAAAAGGTATGGCAGCGAAAATATAATTACATTTTTAAATACACTTCCTGTAGTAAGATTCCGTTCCATCATTTCATTCTGCTTCCTCTAAGCCAGCGCTGCGCCCAGATGACGGGTCAGCAAATCCACCAGCCATGCATGGTCTTCTGCTGACAGCTCACTCTGTCTTACCAGAATCACCTGATTGGACAGATTTCTGATATAAATATAATTTTCATAGAATCCCCAGTCCTTATAGGCAGTCCACAGATTCACACCCTCCGCTATTTCTGATTTTTATGCTGATGCTTTCTTCACTGAAAATATACTTGCGGTGGCCACTTACCAGTGCCTTCTGTGCATTTGCGTAAAATCTCTTAAGTCGTGCTTTCTGCTGTACCTTTTTCCCGCCGCATGCAAAATATAGAAAAGCTGCCCAAAGAATCATAAAAGTGAACCCATTTCTGCCCTGCCAAGCATAAAGCTTAACATTCCGGACGGCAGACAGATTATGCACATAATCACAGAAGTAATCGTTACCACTTTTCTTCTCTTCCGGTATACATCCGATTGCAAAGTTATTTCCAACAGCGCGTCCCGCTCTTCTTTTCCGATTTCAATTTCATATTCTAACATCTCTGTTCCCCATTTTCTTTTCATCTATTTTTTATTTATTTTCTTTCCATTCATTTCTCATTTACTGCTTTTCCCAGATGACGGGTCAGTAAATCAATCAGCCATGTCCTCTCTTCTGCCGACAATTTATCCTGTTTTACAAGAACATTTTCATTCGACAGAGATTCCTGATGCAGATGTAATTTCCATAGATTTCCCAATCCTTATAAAGTGTCCATGCAGTATTTCCTTCTGAAACTTCTGATTTTAAAAGAATTCCATCTTCACTGAAAGTATACTTCCGATAACCGGATTTTTAGTTCTTTATCCATTGCTGTAACAGATTTCTTTAATACCGTCTTCTGCATCAGCTTGCTTCCTCCGCATATCATAAAAAGACTATATGCAGCCAGGAGTGAGCAAAGTACAACAAGCCTTGTATCACTATTTGTTACTCTCCATATTATAATCAAAATACAAGCTACAATCAGAATTGAAAATTTTATTGCTTCCGCTTTTCTTTTTCTTTCGATACTCCTTCGAATTCAAAGTGATTTCAAGCAGCGCATCCTGGTCTTCTTTTCTCGATTTCAATTTCACATTCTAACATCTCTGTTCCCCCATTTCTTTTTTCTAAAAACATTGTAATGAACACTGCTTATTCTGTCAAACACTATCGGTTGTTTATCTTTGCTGTTCTGCTTTTTGCACGAAACTCTGACTCCTTTTGAAATTCTGGGAGCACTGCTGATACTAATCGGTGCGATACCGACTTCTATAGAAAATGCCTCATAGACGCATAAAATGTCTATGAGGCATTATAACTTTACTCGGCAAATATCTGCTCAATTATTTTATCAAACTCCAATGTGTGATATCTTCTTTTTAATGAATCGAGATTGTAAAGTGCCTGACCATTTATCAGTCCATTACAAGTATCATTATCATCTCCTTTATTTTTTTTTTGCTACAGCTCCCGAAAATTCCAAATCATCTGTATCAGAACGCCATAAGGATGTCAGAAATCCTTCACACTGAATTCCAGGCATTGTATATCCATACATTCTTTGTGGCATAGATAAACCGTGCTGCATTCCTAATGTTACAATTTTTTTCCCAATATAGCCAGTTTTTTATTCCCGCTATACTCTGCAATTCGCATTAAATCTGGTACGAATTCTACAAATTCATCGTCCACATAGCTACATCCCGGAATAACATCACACCCTGCCCAGCCAGTTGTTCCAAAATCATTCTTTCCAAGAAGTGTATTTTCATCAAACGGAATATCCCAAAGATAAGTCCATGATGCAAGAATCTGTGCTGCTGATTTTGCGCCATACAAATATCGTTCTTTTTTGGTAGTTTCATAAGCCAACAACAATGTCCGCATATTATACATTACTCCAACAGCATCTATCTTTACAGACTTTTTATGTGTTGTATCATTTAATCCTCCCAGATATAAAACATCTTCTATATAATGTTCCATAATAAAATCAGCAGCTTTACACAATGCACTTCTATATTTCTCATTACCGGTGTATTCATGTACTAATGCTAATACTTCTCCCGGAAAAATTGTTCCTGACCCCTGCTCTATCACATTACTTCCAAACCATTCTTCCGGATATGTCATTGGAGTACCTTCCATCGTATATGCCCGATACCAGGAGCCATCTGTATTCTGAATTTCAATCATTTTATCACAAAATGCAACCACTACATCCAGCCAGTCTTTATGTAATGTTCCATTTTCCTTTTCTTCAAGAAAAACAGAGCATTAAATAATACATAGCCTCCGTCATAGTCCGGCAATAATTTCCTTTTTGTTCCTTTTAATTTTTCTGCAATTCCCATCATTGCACCTACGACCTGATTGCCCAGAAATTTTTCTAATTCTTCTCTGTTTTCCGAATACTGAAATGGCATTAATACGCCAGTCCACCAATAAACAAATTCTTCTTTTTTCTACACTGTACATCGCATTCGGCAAACCACTTTCTGCAATACAGTGTTCCACAAAAAATTGTATTGTTTTTAATGCCCTTTCCCTATATTCTTCCTTTCCTGTTTCTTCTGCAGCCCGAAGCATTTCATAGCAAACCATAGTCTGATTTCCGGAAAATCCATATTCCAGTACGTTTTGATTTCCATAATTTTCTCTCGGCGAGAAATGACACACATAACCACAAGGATGATTTTTCTTTTCCGGAAAATCTCTAAAACTATTGTGTAATAAGTCTCTTCTGTATGGTATTGTTTCTTCTAAACTAAATGGATGCCTGATATCATCATTAAGAATTCGTTCCATCTGAAATACGCTCGTCTTCCACGATGCTTCTGTCAGATTTTCAGCTTCTCCAAACTGCAGGATATATGAAACTTCCAATTCTTCTCCCTGTTTTATCTTTCGATATGCAGCCCACTCCGATCCATCTACATTTAAGCAAAATGAATTTCTTTCATAAAATGGATAATCACAACGTAACAAAAATTCTTCCATTCTATTTGCAGACGGTGCAATTCCCAGGGATCCAATATCTGTATTATGAACAAAATGCCTTTCCGCTATCTGTTTTCTGGTTATTGTAGTATCCACCTTTGGAATATCTGCCCGAATTAGTGAAATAAATTGCTTGTCATTTTTTTTTGCAAATCCTGTCACTGACAAATTTGGATTTCTATCATCCTTATAATCCTGCTCGAAAGTTCCAAGATAATCATCCTGTCCATTCTGGTCTGTATCATTCTTATTATAAAAAAGCTCCCGGTATTACAAATTGATAATCGTCAAAATTTTTTTGCATGTTTTGATTTACAATGGAATTCCGTAGATATCCGGATAGCAGTCTCTTTTTCTGCTGAAATGCAGGCCACCTTTCTGCTCAATTTTATATTATTTGTATTTTGTTCCCACATATCAGTAATATGAAATCTATTTTCTTTATTTACTTCTACGTCTGCTTCTGCAATATAAATGTTTTTTTCATTTCTTATTACATCATACTTTGCTTTCTTGTTTCTTTCCTTTAAAATCTGAATCTGAACCGGCCACGGTACTTCTATTTTTATTCCGTCCCTTTCTATTAAAACTTCATTTTTTTTTCTAATCCCACCGGAAATTTAAGTTCCATCACATCATCCCTTCCTTTCCACTAATTCGATACAAATTTGATTTTTCCCTACCTGCTATAAGCTTTTCTTCCAGTTCAGCCTGATGTAGCACAACAGAGGTACTATTTATCTGATTCTTCCATACTTCTCCATTTATGCTAAGTTCACCCAACTGATATTCTCCATAATCCAAATGTTTTCTGTTATAAAAGGAAACACATACTTTTTTTTCCGCAAATAATGTGTCTACTGTTAAAACTTCACCGGAATCATACTGCTCCTTTACTAGTTTTGGTTCAATTAATAAGTCTCCAAGTTGTCCACGTATGCCATATACCTGTGTCAGCATCAGAAAAATTGTCCAGCTTCCTGCACCAGTAACATAGGAATACATTCCCCTTCCTCTACTGCTGATATATTCCGGTACACCAGGATATATTTGTGCCATTTGTGTATTTGTAGAAAGTTCATAAATAGATTTTATAATCTGATAACCTTCCCTTGCATACCCTCTGCTATATAATGCATAAGCATACATCGTTGTCATATGGCTAAACATACCACCATTTTCTTTTTTTCTCCATAAATAAGTGCAAATCCTCTTCCAAAATTCCAGGTATTATCTCCCAATGGTAAGGTCAGCCTGATTCCTCCGGTATTTTTATCCGGAAGATAATTATTTACAGCATGTATTGTTTTTTGAACCTGTTCATCCGTTGCCGCCCCTGACATAATAGAAAAGGTCTGGGCTGTCAATCCAAATCGCAATTTTCCATCTCTAAGAATTCCATCAACCGGATTTCCATCATTGTTATAATAACCATTAAAAAAAAGCCTTCTTTTGATGATAATTCAATCCATTCATTTTCTCGGACCTGCTGCAATAATTGTTTTCCTTTCCAGCGCAACATATCTTTTAATTCTAAAACCGGTATTTCTTTCTTTTTTTTTCCGCTTATTCCAAATCTTATGTGTTCATAATATTTCTTTAATACTTCCACTTCTTTTTGGGGTTCCTTTTCCTTTAATCCCTCAAGCAGTACTTCCATTTCTTCAAATACAGAAATC
>VOFJ01001008.1_pt1 | contig 26134 bp, 47 predicted proteins | sample 5384081 | NCBI WGS metagenome assembly VOFJ01 (sample SAMN12384729, study PRJNA508395) | human gut metagenome | isolation source: healthy gut I | host: Homo sapiens | reverse complement strand
ATCAGTTTCGGTTACGTATTGCTGGTAGTCTAGCCGGTATTCTCAGGCCGTTTAAGTCTGTGTTTGCAGTGGTAGCAGTGCAATTGGAAGCCATGCCAGCAGCGGAAGGAAGCGTAGTTCATCATGGAGGTATGCCCTTTCTTCATCTCTCCACCGTACCAGGTGTTGATGATAACCTGCTCGCGGCTTGTGATATTGAAGACAACAGCTGTCTCAGAGTTTAATCCAAGCTCTTTGTAGTTCTCAACTTTAGCCTTGGAAGCGTTGTATACTACGAAGTCCGGCTTCGAAATCAGCCAGTTCTTCGTCGGTCGGAACGATGAACATATTCTTTACGAAATGGGCCCCTGCCAAGCAACCTCCACAATAAAACGGATCGCCATACGGGTGTCTTTATTTGCGCCACAGAAAGCATCTACTACAAACAGTCTCTTGTTGGAGAGCTCATTTTAAAGCGATATCCTTTACTGCGTTCCAGGTCTCTTTGGATGCTACATGGTTGTCGTTCTTATGTACTCGTCTGAAGTCCACCATACTGTGTCCTTAGAGTTCTCATCCATAACGATAAATTTGTCTTTCGGGGAACGGCCGGTGTAGATGCCAGTCATAACATTTACTGCACCAAGCTCGCTGACCTGGCCTTTTTCATAGCCCTCCAGACCCGGTTTGGTTTCTTCTTCGAAAATAACATTCATAAGAAGGATTGTAAGCTTAACTACTGTTGTTCGGTAATGCCATACTTGCTTAAATCAATTTTTGCCATTTTTTAATTACCTCTTTCCTTTCATATTTATATGGTAAACACCTGTAAAAGCAAAGCTATACGATATCTTTTTGGAAGCCGGACTTTTTGATGCTGGTTCCACATTGTTGCAGAGCCAAGCAAATTGCCATTTCTCTACCATAATTAACTCATAAAATCAATAAAAAATTGTTAAAAATTTAGCAAATTCTGTATATAAATGGGGAGAGAAAGAGGGGAACCTGCGCATCATTGCCAAAGGATGTCCCTGCTTCGGATTGCGACAAACGGAGAGCAGTTTCCACCTCTTCTTCCGTACGTACCAGACGCATACCTTTTCCTCCACCTCCCGCAAGTGCTTTCAGCATAATGGGATAGCCAACTTCATTAGCTACCTTCTTCACTTCATCAATGCCCTGTACGGGTGTTTCGGTTCCAGGGCACAACAGGCAATCCTGCTGCCCTGCATAATCTTACGGGCCTCCGTCTTGATTCCCATTTTGGAAATAATATCCGCACTCGGTCCGATAAAAATCACTCCCTCTTCTTCGCAACGGCGGGCAAAATCCGCATTCTCCGACAAAAAGCCATAGCCCGGATGAATAGCGGCTCCGGTCTTTTGGCAATGGCCAGTATCAACTCCGGCTTTAGGTAGGAGGTATCTTCGGGCGATTCGAGATGCAATAGGCTTCTTCCGCATAACGCACGTGCAAAGCTCCGCGGTCTACATGGGTATAAACAGCCACTGTCGAGATATTCATCACCCGACAAGTACGGAAAATACGCATCGCAATCTCACCACGGTTGGCTACTAATATTTTTTTTTTATCATAATCTTTTTCTTTTTTAGAAGTCAAAACTTAAAAAAGAGCAATTTAATAATTTTAGGCACGGATTTAATCCATAAACAGGCTTACAGCGGTAGATTAGAATGTTTCTTAGGAGGATTCGACTGCCGTTTGTTGGCAAGCATCTCGAAAACTTCGAATCAACCGCAAACGGGTTACTGCCGGATCGATTACTTCATCCACATATCCCAGTTCCGCCGCCCGGTAAGGATTGGCAAACTTTTCACGATAATCATCCTGAAGTTCTTTCCGTTTCTCTTCGGGTTTCTCGGCTTTATCTATTTCCTTACGGAAAAGGATATTCACAGCTTCCATCCGGTCCCATCACAGCGATTTCGGCAGTGGGGAAAGCCAGATTTACATCTCCACGGATATGCTTGGAACTCATCACATCATAAGCGCCTCCATAAGCCTTACGGGTGATAACGGTCACTTTCGGCACAGTAGCTTCGCAGTAAGCATAAAGCAGCTTCGCGCCGTTACGGATAATTCCGCCATATTCCTGATCGATTCCCCGGAAGGAATCCCGGAACATCTACCAGTGTCAGTAAAGGGATATTGAAAGCATCACAGAAGCGGACAAAACGGGCGGCTTTGATAGACGCATTGATATCCAGTGTACCAGCAAGCACCAATGGCTGATTAGCCACCACTCCCACCGTTTTTTTCCATTCAGGCGGATATATCCCGTCACAATATTCGCAGCATATTCTGCCTGAAGCTCGAAGAAACTATTATCATCAGCCACCGCTTCTATCATCTCTTTTATATTATACGGCTGATTCGGATTGGACGGAATCAAATCTGCCAGTTCCGGAGTCAGGCGAGTCGGCGAATCGCTGGTTGCTACAAACGGAGGTTCCTCCATATTATTTCCCGGCAGATAGGAGCTCAATTCACGAATATAATTGATGCACTCAATATCGTTTTCCGCAGAAAGATGGGCTACACCGGACTTTGTCATGTGCACGCCTACTCCACCGAGTTCTTCTTTTTTTGTCACTTCTTCCTGTGTCACGCTTCTCACCACATCCGGTCCTGTAATAAACATATAACCGGAGTTTTTCACCATCAAAATAAAATCGGTCAATGCAGGAGAATAAACAGCACCACCGGCACAAGGTCCCATGATTGCGCTAATCTGCGGAATCACTCCGGATGCCATAGAATTGCGCAGGAATATCTCGGCATATCCGGCCAAAGAACGTACTCCTTCCTGAATTCGTGCACCTCCCGAGTCATTCAATCCGATGATGGGTGCTCCCATCTGCATGGCCATGTCCATCACTTTACAAATTTTCTTAGCATGCGTTTCCGAAAGAGCCCTCCAAATACGGTGAAATCCTGTGCGAATACATAAACCAGGCGCTTGCCAATCATACCATATCCCGTCACCACCCCGTCTCCGGAGAATTTCTGTTTTTCCATACCGAAGTCGGTACACCGGTGGGTCACCAGTTTATCAAGTTCGATAAACGAACCTTTCTCCAATAATAAATCGATGCGTTCACGGGCGGTCAGCTTGCCCACAGAGTGTTGTTTTTCAATGCGAGCGTCTCCCCGCCGCCTTTTTCTGCTTTCCTGTTCAGTACTTCCAGGTTGCTAATGATAAGCTCTTTCATAGGCTGTAATTATTAAAGTTGTATGTGTGTGTAAAAAATAAACAGTAATAAATGAAATCATTGTCATATTGATTACACAAAGGTACTTTTTTATATAATGAACGCATCATGCGTGGAAATTGTTAGCATTTATGCCTTAAAAACATCTTTATCCATTTATTTAGGGAGCTTTTTTTGCAGGTTGCGACAACAAACTTCCCACGCTTTTCTGTTTATCGCTTATCATTTTAATAAAACCTAGACCCTAACAAAATGAGAACAATTAAACTTTTATTAGCAGCCGGTTTCCTGCTCGTATTGGGTACAAGCGCGTATGCGCAAGTACAACGGAATGAAACCTATCTACCCAAATTCGCCATCAAGACCAATGCCCTCTACTGGGCTACGAGCACTCGCCCAACCTGGGATTCGAAGTCGGACTGGCAAAGAAACTCACCCTCGATGTATCCGGCAACTACAATCCGTGGAAGTTTGGCGACGACCGCCAAATCAAGCACTGGCTCGTACAGCCGGAATTGCGCTACTGGCTCTGCGAACGTTTCAACGGAAGTTTCTTCGGTCTGCACGGACATTACGGAGAAATGAATGTCAGCAACCTGAATATATTCGGAATGGGGCACGACCGTTACGACGGCAGTCTGTACGGAGCCGGCATCTCTTACGGATACCAGTGGATCATAAGCAAACGCTGGAGTATGGAAGCAACCATCGGAGTCGGTTACGCCCGTCTGAAATATGATAAGTATGCTCGTGGTGACGGAGGCGAAAAGTTCGGGCATAACACCCGCAATTATTTCGGCCCTACCAAAATCGGTCTCAGCTTCATTTATGTCATCAAATAATCGAACTTTCTAAAACTTACAATGATGAAAAAGAAAACTTATCTATCTATTTATAGCTCTTGCAGCCGCCATACTTCCGGCTCATGCACAGAAATTTCTGAATGATGCGCTCACTCTCTCGAATGTATCCTTATGGCAACAAGGTAACTCGCTTTATATCGGCATGACGGTCGACATGGCAAACCTAACCATAGGCTCGGCCCGAAGCCTCAGCCTGATCCCCTGCTGACGGACGGACAGCATAATGTACCGCTAGCAGGAGATTATCGTCAATGGTAAAAGACGCGAGAAAGCCTATCTACGCGGACTGGCAATCAGCAAGCAGGAACCCACGGCTATCATCGTACCTTATAACAAAAGGAGAAACTTTTAATTATACGCAGGTCATTCCTTATCAGACCGTGGATGGCAAATGCCAGTTTGCAACTTGTAGAGAACCTGTGCGGATGCGGCAACTATCAGGAAATGAACGCGCAGGAACTGATAACGAACGACGTATCTACCGAAGCCAAACGACTGAGTGCCATGTCTCCTATCGTAGCCTACATCCAGCCTACGGTGGAAGTGGTGAAAAACCGAAGTGAGCAATACGAAGCTCATCTGGACTTCCCGTCAACAAGTCTGTCATCCTTACCGACTTCATGAACAATCACTCCGAACTGGTGAATATTCATTCTATGTTTGATAAAATTCAGAATGACAAGAATCTGACCGTACAAAGCATCAGCATCGAAGGATTCGCTTCTCCCCGAGGGGCCGCTGGCTTTCAACGAGCAACTCTAAAAAACGTGCGGAAGCTCTGAAAGATTATCTGGTCAAGAACGAAAAGGCATCTGCCAAACTGTATAAAGTGACTTTCGGTGGAGAGAACTGGGACGGACTGGTGAAAGCTCTCGAATCCTCTTCGATGAAGGATAAGGAAACCTTCCTGAATATCATCAAAAATACAACGAATGACGTGAAACGTAAACAGGAAATCATGAAAGTCGGCGGCGGCGCTCCTTATCGCACTATGCTGAAAGAGATTTATCCGGGACTGCGTAAAGTGAACTGCAAGATCGACTACACAGTGGTCAACTTCGATGTGGAACAAGGACGTATCATCATCCGTGAGAATCCGAAATATCTGAGTCTGAACGAGATGTATCAGGTAGCCAATAGTTATCCGAAAGGCAGCAAGGACTTTGTAGATGTATTTGATATTGCCGTACGTATGTATCCGACGGATGCTGTAGCCAATCTGAATGCAGCGGCTGTCGCCCTGTCACAGAAGGATATCAATACCGCACTGAAATATATGGAAAAAGCGGATCATACCACTGCCGAATTTCTGAATAATACAGGCGTGTATAACTTCTTAAACGGAGATATTCAACGTGCTACAGCAGCCTTTGAACAAGCTGCCAAATTAGGGAATGAAGCTGCTCAGGCAAACTTGAAACAGTTGCAACAGATCATGAATATGAAAATGAGCAAGAAGTAACATAAGGGACGGAAGTCACTTAAAACGATTTTTCAGGCACGGATTACACGGATTTCACGGTTTGGGGTTACCTAACTCTTAAAACCGTGTTAATCTGTGAAATCCGTGCCTAAATATATTTTTGACACATTCACCAAAAGAAGTTGGATAAAATTAGAGTCACATATCCATCAAAACTACCTTTTGTTTTGTTATATTAAGTATTCACCAGAAGTTGACTATTTAAAATTTAGAATTATGACACTAATCCTTGCTATTATTCCGGTATTGCTATTAATCGTATTGATGGCGTTCTTCAAGATGTCCGGCGACAAGAGCAGTATTATCTCGTTGATTGTAACCATGCTGATCGCTCTTTTCGGTTTCGCCTTTTCTGTAGACAATCTGTTTTACTCCTTTTTATATGGAGCGCTAAAAGCTGTCTCTCCTATTTTAATCATCATTCTGATGGCTATTTTCAGTTATAACGTATTGCTGAAAACGGAAAAGATGGAGATTATCAAGCAACAGTTCGCTTCCATCTCTACGGATAAAAGCATTCAGGTGTTGCTGCTGACTTGGGGATTCGGAGGTTACGTTGGAAGCTATGGCCGGCTTCGGAACAGCGGTAGCTATTCCGGCGGCAATTCTTATCAGTCTAGGATTCAAGCCGATATTTTCGGCGACTGTCAGTCTGATAGCCAACAGTGTCGCCACTGCTTTCGGAGCTATCGGAACTCCGGTATTAGTATTGGCAAAGAAACGAATTTGGACGTATTGCATCTTAGTACGAATGTCGTATTGCAATTATCCGTTTTAATGTTCCTGATTCCGCTGGTTCTACTTTTCCTTACTGACTCCAAACTTAAATCGCTCCCGAAAAATATATTCCTGGCTTTATTGGTAGGCGGAGTCTCTTTAGCCAGCCAATATGTGGCAGCAAAATATATGGGTGCTGAATCTCCGGCCATAATCGGCAGTATTCTTTCTATTATCGTAATCGTTATTTATGGAAAACTTACTGCATCCAAAGAAGAGAAAAGCACGAAAAAAGTCATCTGAAAACCAAAGATATACTGAATGCGTGGAGCATCTATTTTACTGATTTTGTTCCTGATCATTCTGACCAGTCCGCTCTTTTCCGGGATTGCGTCATACTTTAGAGAACAATTGGATTACGAGAATCAGTCTGCCTGTCAATGCGTCCACCGTCAATTATACTATTTCGTGGCTGACTCATGCAGGTGTACTACTCTTCCTCGGTACTTTTATCGGTGGGCTGATACAGGGTGCCAAAGTCAAAGAGCTGTTTATCGTTCTTTGGAATACGGTGAAGCAATTAAAGAAAACCTTTATTACCGTGATCTGTCTCGTGGGGTTATCCACCATTATGGATACTTCGGGAATGATTGCTGTCATCGCTACGGCACTGGCTACTGCTACCGGAAGCTTGTATCCGCTGTTTGCTCCGGTTATCGGTTGTCTGGGAACATTTATCACCGGAAGCGACACCTCTTCCAATATCCTTTTCGGAAAGTTGCAAGCAAACGTTGCAGGGCAAATTCATGTTAGTCCGGATTGGTTGTCCGCTGCAAATACGGTAGGCGCCACAGGTGGTAAGATTATCTCTCCACAAAGTATTGCCATTGCTACTTCTGCGGGGAAACCAACAGGGAAAAGAAGGGAAATACTGAAAGCGGCATTCCTTATGCTTTTTAATATATGTGGCGATTACAGGAATTATTGTTTATATTTTCAGTTAATTACCCTAAAATTGAAGAAGATAATAATACTGTTAACAAAGCGTGATAATACTTCCGCTTAACCATTAGATATTAAAACATTTAGCTCGTTTTTGCACGGAAATGAATGAAACAGTGCGAAAATGAGTGAAACTGTATGGATTTGGTCATACATAGTGGAAAAACATCTATCATACTATCATTCATTTTAGTAATGTTTAGTTCAAACTCCTATACTATGAATTAGTTCAAATCCATACAGTATTGTGAATACTACTAAAAACACATGGCAGTTTAAGCAGATGTACTTAGTTAACTATATACATCTTGAGAATGTAAAATATTTGCAGAAACGACTTAATGCAGGATCCGATGAAGAAAATAGCAGTAAAGCACTGATATAAACCGGTTCTTCTTGGTAGAAAACGTACGAAAAGTGCCAGAAATAAGCAATCACCTTTACTACAGCATTAGCGTAGTGAGGGTGATTTCAACTTATTCTCTCTCACATCTTTCCTTGAAACTGTTAAATATAACTACAAATAATTTTTTTAAATATCTTATCTATTATACTTTTCTAAAGCATCACTTCCATAATAGGTGTTTCTCTATCATATTTATAATATCTCTTATCTTTACGCACATAAATATATCTAATATACTCATAACCTGTAGCACACCATTCCTCAATATCAAATCTAATATCATCATATTCGAAAGGAAGCACTAATCTATTATTTATATCAACAGGCTCCATATTTACTATCCTTAGTTACTATTACAACATCTTTAGTTACATAATCCAAACTATCATATTCTGTAGGAAGTAATACTTTACCGATATAATCAATCAATTCCCCACTTTTTATCTTTCACAACATAATGCGCGGAAATACCCATATTCCCACCATGAAGAAATCGAATCATACTCGCAGGAATTAGCTGCTCACCATCCTTCATCACCACTCCCACCTTATCCTGCCTCTTCACTACAAGGCTTTTTTCAGCCAAGACCAAATTAAAGTCATCATCAGCTGAAATTTCCTGTAATTTTCCAAAGCCGAAAATAGTATCTCCTTTATTATCCAGCCAAGCATAACCACGTTCACCACACAAAATAACGCCCCATTTCCCTTCCTGAATATATATGATATCGTTCTCTTCTTGTGCATATCCTATAGAAGATACTAATAAAGAGAATAAAAGTAAAATATAAGTTTTAACTATGTGTTCCATGATATCAGAATTACAACCATCATAATATTCTCAAATATAACGGATATAATTCTGATACACAATAATTCTTCTAACAAATAACAATTCTATTTCTCATCATCAAATGAGTGGCTCTAGAATCAACTTATTTCACGTTGCTTATACCACATGATATACGACTTCATGCGCTTCCGCCAGTTGAGGAACCTCCAGTTTATCCAACATTTTATCTAAAAACAGATTCAGGAAGTGCATATTCCCTGCTTTTTTTATTTTGTTGACGCCAAATGTGGTATGGTTGTTCCAGATAGACTATCTTTACTTTTGCACCATAATCAACAAACAAATCAATCAATTGAGCACGCATCTGACGAGTTATGTTAGTAGCATTCCAAACAAACTCCTGACCTTTGCGGAGATACGTTCTGGCTTCCTCTTTCGCTGTTTGCACTACCCATCCATTCGCAGACTTATCCGTAGGACTCAATTTGTGTTTTCGACGAATGACGTCCAAACTCACCACCGGAACATCTATGCCAGCAGATTGAATATAATAATCCTTCCCCATTCCCGGAAGTCCTGACAACATCGTCACTTCACATTTAAACTGTTCGTGAGGGACATAATCAATATAACTGTCTTCAGTATGGAAAGTAATGAAAACGTGCATAATCAGTGGCAAATTCTCTTGGTTTCTTCCAACAATCCTGTTCACGGCAGAAAATCTCAAACAGTTCCAGTGCTTCCAGCAGTTCATTCTTATCTTCACAAATGCGTCCTCTGATATCAGCCATAACATCTTTAGTAATAAAGTATCTACCCGTAAAGAAGACTTCACAGAGTTTCTTCACAGAGTCAGGCTTCTCCATCAGCCAAACAGGTAATCCATGATACCGGACTAAAGATGCAATCTGTTCCCGGATATGGAATGGAGCAGGACAATCCCGGTATAAAATAGTGCGGACAGTGTACTCTCCTTTTTTTCTGGCATGTCCTTTAGCAGATACCCGCCCCTCTCCTTCATCCACGGAAGTTGAACGTTTTTCAACATCATGCAACAAGGCAGATGTCCAAATGATTTCTTTCTCCAAAGTAGAAAGAGAATGATAAGCGGAAGACTGCTGCAATGCCTCCAACACCATACGGCTATGTTCGGCTACACTTCCCTCGGCATGATAACGAATATCCTGCTGAACAGTATTCATTTCGCGCACCCACTCGAACAGTTGTTCGAGTGAGCACCACGATTTATCTTCTATCAATTTCCAATTCATCTTTATTCCTCCTTTTCATTATTAAATTCCCAAACAAGCGGGGCACGCTTCCAGTTACGTGTCCAATGCTCGTCTGTTTTAACATGTCCTTTCCGCACATACTTAAATACATTATGTGCAAATTCGCTTACCAGATATTCTCCGACATTGCGGCTGACTACTCCCTCACGGGTACAAACCTCTTTCGTCCACGGTTCACAAGAGCCGAAGATAGCCGGTTCTTGTGACATACGGATGATTTCCTGTTTTAATAGTTCCGGTGTCAAACCGGAAACAGACTCTATCTTCAACTCCGGAACAGTAGGAAAGTCGAATAAAAAGCTGCATAAAAACTTTACTTCTTCCCACGACAGCCACTGATCCATACAGCGCACGCAAACACATAAAAAATGCGTTTCTAATCGCTGATATTCTATGGAATGTACGGCATATAGATTCTCTCCAAAGATTTCTATATCACCCAAATCATTCTTTATCAATTCCCAACGCTCGCGCAGTTCCCTGGTCCACGGTGATGTGGTAGGCGCTGCATGCGAGCGGGCAAATACACCCCACTGACTTAAACAATTATTCTCTCCATCCAGCTTCTCGGTATGCACCAATGTCCGAATCCGTTGGATGTCTTCCCAATACGTATGGTTGATGCGGTCGTCACTGGTTGTTCCGGGAGAGAACGGATAGTGATAAGTGCGACCATATTTCTCTGATATCATTTCTTTCTTTTTTTTTTAATTAAATACTAATTTCTTTCATCACATCACTCCTTATTCATTCGTACGATGCGAGGCATAAATCTACCCTGCACTTCCACCAAAGTCTCCTGCGTGTACATCACCCGATCGATGTCTTTATATGCCAGAGGCATTTCCTCGATTTACTTCCGCCTATCAATGTCACGTCTGCCTGCGACAGCATCTTTTCAAAGCCGACTGAGTGAAACTCTCCTTTGCTTTTTGCCGGGACATCGCTCTTCCGGCTCCATGAGAAGCAGAGCACAAGGATTCTTCCACCCCTTTGCCACAAACCAGATAACCTGCCGTAGCCATACTTCCGGGAATCAATCCCGCTTGTCCTTTTTGTGCAGGAGTTGCCCCTTTGCGATGCACAATCGCCATACGTCCCGGAACTATCTCCTCTTTCCACGCAAAGTTGTGATGGTTGTTGACATTCGCAACAGGTTTCAGTCCCAATGCTTTAGACAGATTCAAGTGAATACGCTCGTGACAGGCACGGGCATAGTCTCCTGCCAGATTCATACTCATCCAATACTCCTGCCCTTCTTCGGAGTCCAGACTCAGCCACGCAAAATGCTGCGCCTCCCGAGGAAGTTTGCAGACTTCACGGGCCAACAGACTGTAATGTTTGGCAATAGCAGCACCCAAGCCACGTGAACCGGAATGAGACAGCAAAGCAACATAACTCCCCTCCGGAAGATTCAGCACATTATCCGCCTGCAAAGCAATTTCGCCGAACTCCACAAAGTGATTCCCACCTCCGGAGCTTCCGAGTTGCCGCACGGCCTTTCCCTGCAAATCCTTTAATAAAGGAGTCAACCGAAATTCTTCCCGATCCAGCACTTCATGCTCCTGTTCAAAGCCCAGGCCGCCATCCATTCCGAAATGTGTAAAGTCTTTCAAAGCCTCCTTTATCTGATAAGAATATCGTTTCAGGAAGTCTGCTTTCGCATCAAATACCGTCAGACTCATCCGGCAACCGATATCAACCCCGACAGCATACGGTATCACGGCATTATCAGTAGCCAGTACCCCACCGATAGGCAATCCATAACCGGCGTGCGCATCGGGCATCAACGCTCCGCCGACCGTTACAGGCAGGCGCATAGCCAAATTCATCTGTTGTTTGGCAAGAGTCTCGATAAACTTACCTCCATAGGTTTTATACATCAACGGATCTTCCCGTAAGTCGTAAGCTACGAACTCTTTCGCATGAACAGTAGGCGACAGGCGTTCCGCCAGCTTACTCCATATTTCATTGTTTTTATAAGATTCGGGATGTTCGAGTATATTGCTCAAAGTCATTGCAATCTGTTCCTTCGTGTCATGTTTGCAATGTTTGCCGACAATGTCTACTACCAGACTACGGGCTACATTATCCCGATATCCCAGCTTACTTAAATCTTTTAATCGTATTCCCATACTTTTTTTCTGTTCGCATACCACACCCCGTCCGCCTCAACAGCGGAAAGTAAGGTTATACACGGTATGCCAATGCTTCGGATACGGATATAAAACATCCATCCACTGCATTGAAGTGAATAATAATAAAATTATAAATGTGATTGTAGGACTAATCAACTATTACCGCCAGCAGCAGAGTTGCGGTAAACGTAAAAAACAAAATGTCGCAAAAAACAATAAGTTGCAGCCCCGTCTTCCCGACGAGACAACTTAGTCCTAATTTGAAAATATTATAGCTCCAACATAATTAATACCCTTTCCATCTTTTTAAAGGGTGAATACTCATTTTATCGCGGCAAAAGTAGTGCTTATTTTTATTTCCTCCAAAGATAAAAAGACATTTTTTAGCGTTAAAGGAGCAGTGATGGGAAATTTTGCCAAGTGTTCCAGTCAAATCGCTATTTCTTACGGGAAGCTATTTCGCCTTACCTTTGCAACATAGAAACAAATAAACCGAAAAGAATTTATGAAACTGATTAAAAGCATTATGAGCGCCTTTGCCGTCGTATTGGCAACCACAGCTTTGTGCAGGCAACAGCGGAAAAAAAAAAAAAAGAGTAATGAACCAACAAAGGAGGACAATAAAATGGAAGTAGTATCATTAAATAAAGCAGAGTTTTTAAAGAAGGTATCTGATTTTGAAGCCAATCCGAATGATTGGAAATTTGAAGGCAAACGTCCGGCAATCGTCGATTTCTATGCAACATGGTGCGGACCGTGTAAAAGCGCTGCATCCTGTTCTGGAAGAACTTAGCAAAGAATATAGCGGTAAAAGGTAGATATCTATCAGATTGATGTGGACCAGGAAAAGGAACTGGCTGCCGCATTCGGTATCCGCAGTATCCCTACCCTATTGATGATTCAATGAAAGAGGAACCTAGAATCATGCAGGGAGCTATGCCCAAAGACCAGGCTTAAAAAAAAAGCAATTGATGAATTTCTTCTGAAACAAAAATAACGAAACAAAGCAATAGACTTCGACTTTTTTCTCGTCATGGTGACTGCCCTCTATTCGTCTTTTTGAAGATGGATAGGGGGCTAGTTCTAGTTAAACTCATTATAGTTTTCTCTGAACCCCGTCGTCACCAACGACGTAATAAACTCCATTGTCTATCAATACAGCCCGTCCACGCTTTTTCTTCCGATTCTCCTTATTGTCAACATTGACAGCGATGACTTTACCATTATAAAAGGTTGAAATATCCTTGAAGATAGTGTGCCCCACAAGGATATGTTTTTTACCATATAACGATCCAACATCATTTGTAAAGAGTCCTGTACCAACGGCTTATACTTGGGATCTTCTCTCACCAGGTACCGCGATACCAGATCGGACCGTCATTGCCATACAGAAAATCAGTCAATGGAGAAAGTGCCTTACGCTCTTTTGCTCATGAAAGTGCCCGGCTCATTTCCTCGTTCACAGTGGGGATATTCAAGTCCTTATCATAGAATAATTTTCCTAATCCGGCATGTACATATAAATCGGTTCCAATGATTTGCATTGTATTACGTGTTACCAAGCCAACTACCAATTCGGTATTTGTGCCGAATAATGAAGGATATTCCACTCCCAGTTTTTCTGCCAGCAGTTTATATTTATCTTTTGTATAGCGAAGATCGTTAGACAACACCAAAGCCTCATGGTTTCCCCAAAAGGAAAGAGACATGACCTCCCGCTTTTAACCGCTTCGTCTTCTAATTTATAGAACAGCCAGAAGATCTGCAGTACATCCTTGCCACGGTCGAAAATATCTCCGATAATCACCAAATGATTACTACCGAAATTCCACTGATAGTTATCATTAATCACTCCGTTTCCTTGCAACAGGCTAATCACACAATGCAGCCGCCCATGAGGATCGGACATCACAAAAACTTTTTCCGGACGGGTATATTGCCACTCCGGTCTTTTCAATGGATGGAGTTTTTACATCAAATGGATACCGTCCCTCATGATCCGTCACACGGAAACTGAAATCTTTAGGTAATGTCGCATAAGTCTTGTCTGTAATCCGTCCTTTCTTATTGACATTAATAACCCGTGTACTACCGTCTGCCTGATAGAGTATATAGGGTCCGTCAACAGACAATTTCTCTTTTTCTCTTTCTTCTTATCTCCTGAATGATAAGTTCCGGCCTGAATGCCGGAACTTATTAAAACTGAGAACAAGAGTAGAAGAAGAAATAATCTCAAAAACGAGTGCTCATATTCTTTTCTTTCTTGAAATTTATTTTTTAATCGTTACTAATTCTCCTTCGTCATTGATGGCTTTAATATCATCTCCTTCAATAACCACGGCACGAGTCTCTTTTTCAAAAGCCTTGGGATGATTAACACAAATATCATATACCTTTTTATTATAGGTATACTTCACACGACTATTTTCCGTATGACCGATAATAATACGTTTGACATCATATTGAGCCAGAAGTTTATCTACATCCGCTTCCTTTATCGGACTGTACTCACTGCCAGTCTTAACCATTCCACGATACCACAACGGACCGTTATAACTATCACTATAAAGGAAATCGGCAATATCCGGATATTGTTTTTTCCGTTCCTCTTTTTTGAAAGGTAAATGCTCTTGCTCACCAGTTCATTGATTTCGGGGAATTGTCTCTTCGCGTTCCATAAACACCTTACTCAATCCTGCATGAACATAAAGGTTTTCACCTACAATCTGAATGGTGTTTTTAGAACACAGCCAGTTACCCATCACATTCGTCAGTCCCCACATTTTTCCATAGGTCATGTTCATCGCTCTTTGCGAAAGAGTGTTGTACTTGGCATACGTATATTTCAGATTATCACGCATTATCATTTCTTCGTGATCCCCAAGATGGTTGTCACTCTGCCGCCAACAGTTTTCGCCTCAAATTCCAATTTGTATATGAGCCATAAAATAGGAAGTACGTCTGCTCCACGATCGAAAATATCACCATCAATCACCAAATGGTTACTGCCATATATCCATTCATATTTATCATTAATCACTTCCCCTGTTTTCAGAATAGCGGCAAACAAGTCGAAACGCCCGTGAAGGTCGGATACGGCAAATGTTTTAGCATACTCGGTACGGTTTTTCCCATGCCGGACGTTCAAAATTCTCAATCTTATTAATGGGTACCTGAAAAAGGAGCTGATTATCATCCGAATACACATCCAGTTTCAATCCTAATGGTAATCCGGTTCTTCACGAATGTTCAATGCATTATCTTTAGTCACTTCCAGAATTTTAAGTCTACCGTTTTCATAGAAAAGGTAAGGACCATCATTACGGAAATGAGTGATTTCAGCTATATCCGGTCCCACGGGAGTCAGATCTTCCCCGCACGAATAAAAAGGCCGTGATGAACAAACCCAAAAAGGAAATAGATGCTATATATCTTTTTCATAATTTCTATACGTTAATGCGTTAATTAATGCAATTCATATTCCGGATTCTGAACCATATTTTCATTGTACTCCATTTCGTGGTTAGGAACAGGAAGAACGATTTTATAATAACTCCAATCAAACTCTACTGCTTCATTGGGAACTTCGCTCAAATAATCTTCACGTATCACTTTCTTGTTATTTCTAAGTAAATCAAAGAAACGTTGTCCCTCTCCCCCAGAATTCAATGCGACGCTGTTCAAGCACCAGATCCAGATTTATATCTTCATCTGCCACGGCATCCAGATCCTTACCCGTACGTGCATAAATAGGTTTCAGATACTTGCGCGTATTAGGTATATCATTCCTCTTAATCGCAGCTTCAGCCGCATTCAGATAGAGTTCCGACAGACGGAAAACCGGGATATTGGCATCTTCATACGATTTAGAACCTTGGGCCGGATATTTCAAGCAATAAGGTTTACTGCTACTTGCCGTAGACACCATCTGACTACGAACATCATCGGAATTGTCTTTCATGTAGTCTTTCCAATACTTTTCGGTAGCTATCAGATTATATTTGGTGCTAAGATAACCGATGGATGATTTTCCCGGACTATCAGTTGTCAGATTCACAATTTCGAACAACAGTTCACTATTGAACGGGTAGCCCATATCTTGGCATATTCATCATTGGTCCACAACTTATAGCCTTGTTTTTCCGCACCTTTGATAGCTTCGGCAGCCACATCGTATGCCTCTTTGTCATTCCCCATATAGAGATAAACCCGGCTTAATAATGTCATTGCCCCCCCATTTATTGATCTTACCCTCTTTCTTTACCGGACGAAGCAGGCTTCACCGCATCTGTCAGGTCGTCTGTGATGCCTTATAACATTGGGCGGTCGTATTGCGGGAAGGTTTGATATTCTTATCTTCTACCACTTTATCAATAATGGGCACAGCCAGTGATGCCCCGTTATCTTTCAGATAAGGATACCCGTAAATACGTGTCATATCGAACAGCAACAAGGCACGTATTGCCAAAGCCTCTCCTTTCAAGTCATTATAATACTCCTGCTCTGTCAGCCTTTCTCCAGTTTCGGAGTTGTAATTTCCCGATCGGGGAACAAGCTTTATCTTTTCAATATCCCGGAATAAAATGTTCAGGTTCTTACCAATACCGTAGTACATCCCCCAGAAACCACTAGGTCCATTCGTCTTATTGTACTTGAATGTATAGAAACTGACATTGGTGCTGGAAGACTTATAAGATTTCATGTCATCTCCCCTCAAATCACCATAACAGAACATATCTGCTCCATAATAACTGGATGACTGCATACTGCTGTATGCACCGTTCAGCACAAATTCAAAATCTCTTAATTCGATCAATGAACCATCAGTTTCTATAGCTGTGGAAGATTGCAAATCCAACCAATCATTTCCGCAACTACTCAATAAGGTTGCAAAGGCACCTAAAGCTATATATTTTATCTTTTTTTCATACTTATTCATTTATAGATTAATGCACTTAGAATTTCACTTCCAAACCGAATGTATAAGTTCTCATCGGAGGAGTATCCCAACTAGGTGATGAACCCGATTCGGGGTCAATATAATCGTATGCCGCCCAAGTTAACAGGTTATTGCCCGATGCATACAGACGTATATTGTCTATACCCACTTTCCGGGTCCATGTCTTCGGGCAGTGTAAAGCCGAAAGTCAGATTCTTCAGACGAACATAATCTCCACTGTATAAACGACGTGTGGTAGCATAATCGGTCATGGAAATTTGATCTACCGACTACAACACGTTCAATACTCGTTTCATCACCCTCTTTCTGCCAGCGTTTCCGGTAATAAGTAGGAATATTCAGCGTTCCATCGCCACCGTGTTCCAGTTTGCCTGCCGCGCCGTCATAGTTCCATGCCCCAAAAGAGAAATTCACGTTAAAATTCAGATCAAACCACTTATAAGAGATGCTGTTACCCAGTCCACCGGTGATAGTAGGATCGGCACATTGCAGTATCACTTTTTCCGCACTACGCGGATCTTTAGTAGTTTCTTTGTTCAGATTTCCGTTTTCATCCGTCGTATTCTTATAGAACATCGGTTCACCGTCTACCGGGTCGATGCCTGCAAATTCAATCATATAATAGGTAGAATAGGGCAAACCTACCTTATGAATAGATGTTCCGCTGGTTACTTGTTTCAAATCTCCGTCCAACTTCAGGATTTTATTGGCATTATGTCCCAGATTCAAACTAGTGCTCCAACGAAAATCTTTTTGTCTCGATATTAGTTGAACGAATTTCCAATTCATATCCCTTGTTTTGTAATTTGCCTATGTTGGCAAGATAACTTGAGAAACCTGTTGCAAAGAGATAATGGTAGGCTGTAAAGCAGATTTTTCGTTGTACGAACGTAATATTCAAATGTAACATTCAGTCTGTTGTCGAAGAATCCCAAGTCGATACCGGAGTTGAAGTTGTAGTTGGTTTCCCAAGTCAGTTCCTTGTTTTCCAGTTGCGACTGCGTGATACCCGGATTATCGTTATAATTACTAGTCAGACTGCTCAATCCCATATATCCATAATAAGAAGACGGCAGAGTTCCGTTCACACCGTAAGAAACTCTAAGTTTCAAGTCACTTAACCAGTTCTGAAAGAGGTTTCATAAAACTCTCGCTACTCACTCTCCATGCACCGGACAATGACCAGAAATTTCCCCAACGATTCTCTCTTGCCAATCGCGAACTTCCGTCTGTTCTCCAACTCGCTCCCAGATAGTATTTGTTGTCATAATCATAGTTGGCACGTGTAATATAAGAGACAATACGCGTCGTACTGTTAGAACCTCCCATACTCTGATACACTACACCATTGTTGACTTCCGGTTTATCCCAGCGTGCAAAATTAGAGATAGTAGTTCCCAGTCCATCCGACTCCTTACTGTTGATTTCATAACCAGCCAAAAGGTCCAGATTATGTTTTTTCTTGATCTTTGTCTGATAAGTCAGAATATTAGACCATGTCATATTGGTAATATCATTATAATCTTTGCTGAAACGTCCGTTATCATCGTCACCGTCACTGGTACGCGGGTCTTTCCATGCACGAGACTTGTTCATCACAAAATCATAACTGAATGTAGACGCAAACTTGATTCCTTTCCAAATATCGAATGATGCATATACGGTATTGAAAGAACGGGTCGCATATTCTCTCTTAAAATTATAAGAATTTGATAACATCGGATTACGGTCATCCAATTTGATTAATGCACGGTTCCAAAGGTGCCGTCTTCATTCCATATAGGGTCAGACGGTGTGGCTCCATTACGCGTACCGTAAATTGGAGAAGTATACGATGTCCCTTCCGAATAAGTATCCTGATTCACTTTGGAGAACTGTATCTTTGCACCGATATTCATCCATTTAGCCATCTGATAGTCTACATTCAAACGTGCAGAAATACGTTCCAGACCGGAGTTTATCGTAACACCATCCTGCTTCATATAGCCGATGGACGTATAGTATTTAATCTTTTCCTGTCCGCCGGAAAGCTCGAAAACTCGTAATTCTGGTGGCTACCGTTACGGAACAGATAATCATCCCAATTCACAAAACCACACCAAGGGATCGGTGCATACTGGTCAATATTCGAATCGGCATAAGCCCATGCTTCATTCTCGGTCATCCCCTGATGAAGTCCTACCTCATCATCGGTCTTACCACTATAAGTTAAAGCATAATTTCGAAGCCCCTCGTGGATCAGGTTACGACGTTCCTGTCCGCCCATCAATTCGCGGAAAGGCATGGCAAAATTAGAGAATCCCCAATCCGATTTCAATTTAAAGACCGGTTTACCTGCTTTTTCCTTGTTTCGTAGTAATAATGACAACGCCATTTGCTGCACGTGAACCATAAAGTGAAGCAGCAGCGGCATCCTTGATAACAGTGATGCTTTCAATATCCGATGTATTCAAGGTAGACATTACATCCAAACCGGAATCACTACCAGATGCACCAATATTACCCGACAATACGGGAACACCATCCACTACATACAGCGGAGAATTGGAGGCATTGAACGAACCCATACCACGGATACGGATGGACGTTGACGAACCCGGTATACCCGAACCGGTATTTACGCTGACACCGGGAGCCGCCCCTCCAACATCTGTTGGAAAGATACATTAGGCACATCTTTCACAGCATCTGTCTTTACGATACTGGCAGAACCTGCATAAGCCGATTTCTTGAAAGTACCATATCCCGTTACAATTACTTCCGTCCAACAGGTTATTATCCACTTTCAGGATTATGCTCATCGGCTTGCCGGGAGTTGCAACTACCTCCTGTGACGCATAACCGATATAAGAAACCATCAGAGTCACTTTCTTGTCTGTAACTTCCAGATGGAAATTACCGTCTATATCCGTAATCACACCGTTAGTTGTACCTTTCACCATGACATTAGCTCCGATTATCGGCTCTCCACTATCTTCAATTACTTTCCCTGTAATCGTATATTTCTCACGTGCAACAGTTTCCGTCTAACGGGTTCAGCCTTACGGATGGCAATTACTCCATCATGAACCGTATAAGTCAGTCCGCTATTTCGCAGGCATTTGTTAAGCACTTCAGAAATCAGTTCATTCTTCACATCCAGATTTTCCACTCTGACTTTCTTTGCATCATTTGTGCTGTAGATAAAGGTAAAAGTCCGTTTGTTTCTGAATTTCCCAAAGAACTTCATTCAGTGTTACATTTCTGAATTTGGCTGTAACCGTGGTCTGTGCGAATACAGATGCGCGCATCAGCCCTGAAGTCGTAATACAGAGAAAAAATAACATCATACAAAGACGTTTTTCCATATTTCCCAAATCTGGCAACATTACGTAGTTTTTTCCATAAAACAGGGATTAATGATTAGTGAATATTTTGATAGTTTTTCCTTCTACTGTGACAGTTACTCTACCCGTTTGCTCCAACAATTTCACCAATGGGGTAATCTCATTATAGCGGTTAACATAGCAACCGAAGCGTAACTCTTTCGTCGCCTCATTCTCATAGACTACATCCATATCATACCATCTGGCAAAAGAGTTTTCATGATGTCGTCCAATCGCTGGTCCTTGAAATTGATCTTTCCATGTATCCATGAAGTATAAAATGCAGTATCTACATTGCGTACATTGATCTGGTTGCTGCCCGGAGTAATACAAGCCAGTTCCGATGGTTTCAGAATCCGGTTGCTTCCATTTTCAGTCTGTACTTTTACCGAACCGCTGACAAGTGTAGTTTGATATTCTTCGTTTGCGTAAAGGCGATATATTAAAAGTAGTTCCTAATACTTCTATTTTCATCCCTTTGGTTTGTACAATAAAAGGCTGTCCGGTTTTGCTTACTTCGAAATAGGCCTCCTCCAATTCTACCAGACGGCAATCCTGTGCAAACTGAACAGGGAAACGGATGGAACTCATAGAATTCAACTGTACTTTTACTTCCATCGCTCAACGTCAACTGATATTCACCACCACGAGGAACGTTTACCTTATTATATGCAAGTTTTTCGGATGTCCGGGCGGGAGCCTGCTGATAATTCAATGCTGTAGAATCCACCTGAATGACTGTACCATCTTTTTCTTTCAATTCCACGCCGGAGGTAGACTTCAAATCAATTGCTTCTCCATTATCCAGAATAAGAACGGCTTTCTTACCACCCGGAACAATTTGTTTCGCTACTTGAGATAACGGCTGGGGTTCATTACCGCTCTTATATATTGCCACAGTAGCAATAACCACCGGAAAAATGAAAATAGCAGCATATTTACATATATTCAGTATCCGATGTCTGAACCGATGGCGTTGGATTTTTCTTTGCACTCCCTCCCATCCGTCCTCTGTATGGAAAGTTTGCCGCTTCTGCATATTCTGCTTTATGTTCTCTTCCTTGCAGATTTCCCGAAAAAGGCGTTCGTTTTCGGGCGATTCATTTCTCCACCGGGTCAGTTCTGCCTGTTCTTCTTCCTCGATTTCATCAGATAAGTATCTGGCAATGAGTCTTGCAATATAGAAATGTTGGTTTATCATAATTCACATGTTTTAATCGTTGTTTATACTAAAACAGGTGAATTGAAAAAATCAGGGTGTATTAAAAATGATTTTTTTAAAAGAAACTATAAAAAGTAAAAACCAGGTAGTAATAGTCTTTCAAATATACGCGTAATTTACGGTAGGCAATCTTTTTCTGGGAGTGTACCGTTTCGCCGGAAATATTCAGTGTTTCAGCAATTTCCGGATTGCTTTTTTCCCTCAAGTGCCAGTTGCATAATGCTTTTCATCTGCGGTGGCAGTTTTTCAATGGCATCCACTAATATCCGGTAACTTTCTTCTGCTATGACCTTGTCTTGGAAAAAAAGAGTCTTTACTCATTTCCTGAACTTTCTGTGCATACTCGTTCATGACCTTGGTATGTTCCAGTTCATTTAAAGATTTATTGCGTACCGACGTATAGAGGAATGATTTAATCTGATGCACATACATGAAATCATCGCGCAACTGCCACAACTTCACAAAAACACTCTGAACAATATCAGCCGCTAATGCATCATTTTCGACATACTGATTAGCAAACATACATAAAGATATGTAATATTTGTCGAATATAGAACGAAACTGCGTCTCATCAGTTAACTTAATACTAATATAGTCTGTTGTGCCAATCACGTATTCTTTATTTTGGTTACAAATATACCATTTGAAAATTATGTAACCAAACAAAAATGAAAAATCACAATCTTTGTTTCATTACAAAACCCTCAAAGAAGTCGTCCCGATAACTATTACCGATAGCAATTTCATACGATTTTATAAATATATCATTATTGTCAAATGACTCGATGTGATCGGTATTGACGATATAGGATTTATTCACCCGCAAAAAATAGATTTTGGTAATAAATCGAATATGGCTTTCAGGCTCATGCGAGTAATGATACGCTGGTCGTTCAGTTGAAGAATGACGTAATCTTTCAATCCCTCAATAAAGAGAATATCGGAGAAATTCACCTTGAAATACCGGCGCTCTGCCTTTACAAAGAAATATTCAGCGGCAACAATCGTTTCGATAGCTTCTTTTTCTTCTTTCAATAATAGAGAATGATAGGATAACGCTTTATCCACCGCCTTTTGAAAACGTTCCGCTTCGACAGGCTTAATCAGATAGTCGATTGCATCTACTTCATAGCTATCCAACGCATATTCTGTATAGGCTGTGGTGAAAATAACCAGTGTCTTTTTGGAAATGGTACGGGCAAACTCAATTCCCGTAATGCCGGGCATTTGAATATCCAGAAAGACAAGGTCTACTACGTGCTGCTCCATAAAGTCGGAAGCCGTGGCGGCACTGTTAAAACTTCCCTACCAGCTGAAGACATTCCGCCTCCTCTATCAGCAATTTCATAGCCTCCCGTGCCAATGGTTCATCGTCTACAATAATACAATTCATAACGTTATACATAAAGTTACCATATAGAGATTTTCATCTTCTCTTTGTTCCAACTTCATAATGTTCAGGATACAACAATCCTAACCTACGCTGGATATTGGCAAGTCCGATTCCACCGACTTTACCCTGCTGGACTGCAACAGCCGGTTTAGAATTCTCACACCGGAAATCCAGTCGGTGAGCATCCACCTTAAAAAAGACATGGACATACGAAGAATGCTCACTATCAAAACTATGTTTCACCGCATTTTCCACAAAAGGAATGAATAACAAAGGCTGAATCCAAATGGAATCCATTCTCCCTCCTGCCTCAACGTAAACTGGAAATTGATCACGGCGTATCTTTTCCAGATTCAAATAGTCGTTCAGAAAACGGATATCTGAGGCTAAAGCAACCCTTTCGCGCGAACTGTCATTTATCTGGTACCGCAGCAAATCTTCCAGTTTGAAAAGAACTTTGGAAGCCTCTTCCGGATTCCGCTTTATCAGTACATTGGCGTTGTTCAGCATATTGAAAAAAAAAATGCGGGTTAATCTGATTCTTCAGAAATGTCAGTTCGGATTGCAAAGTAGTGGACTCGAGTTCGTCAATACGCAGATTATAACGCAACCAATGGGTAAACAAGGATATGGCTGCCGAACCTGCGGTAACAAAACCGATGGTCAGTATCCCCGAAAAAGTATTAATGAAAGTAGCGAATCTGCCAGGATCTTTTCCGGGCAGAAAATTACTTCAAAGAGTAATCCCTGGGTGACTGAAAGGAAGACGATGACTACCAAATTTTCGTCAGGACAGCCGCCAGGACATAGTGCCCCAAACGGTTCTTCAACAGAAAACAGGGTACTAATATATACAGGTTCATATAGATTACCGTATTAATGGAAACAAAATATGCCAGGAATCCACCAAAACGCCGCCAAAAAGAAACTGACTGCAAAGGTTCGTACCAAAAAACATTAATAGTCATCAAAAGAACTATTATTTGCAGTAACAGATGTCTACATGTCCGGTAATGAGGACTTAACAGAAAAATTGTGACACTTTTATCTTCCATTCTTCTATGTTCTGTATTCAGGTTCATACTTCACCTCCTTTCAATTCCAACCAGATGCTTTCTGTCGTCAGGAATAGTCTGTAACGATTGCCATATAATAAGTTCAGTCTTTGGCGGATTCTTTCAAGTCCTTTATCTTCCAAAAAGATTCACTTGTAGGCAAAGACAAGTGAATATAATTGTGTTCTCTTCTACTTTCAAATGGATTTTGAGAGAAACAGGGATTGATGTTCGCTGTTCGTTGATTGATTTTACAATATATTGCACAAATGGAATGAAAAGCAAGGGGGAACCAGTGTTCTATTTACTTCTCCATCCGCAAGCAGTTCATAATTGAATTGTGCCTGAGAATTCTGTTCCAAGGTCAGGTAATTATTCAGGAAATTAATTTCACTACTAAGCAATACCTTTGTTCTGCTGCAATCATATAGCTGATAGCGAAGTAGTTGACTTAATTTCATCAACATCTTCGAAGCCTTTTCCGGCTCGGCTCAATGTCAGTTCACCCGAATGATGTAACGTTTTGAAAAGAAGTTCGGGGCTGACTTGTTCTTTTTTAGCTGTTCCACTTCCGAAAGAACGTGAACCTTTTCCATTTGTGAGACACGTTGATTATCTATCATCCATTCTTTCAGGAGAACGGTCATCGTTCCTCCTATCATGCAGAGCGTTGACAGCATAAAAGAAGATATATAATCCATCACTATAGGTATGGAGAAATAGGAGGCACGTTCGTAAAATTCCGGCCAGCAGGAATAAGATACATATTCCGTTGCCATTTGTATTGCCAGGGCAAGCATCATTGCTACTGAAAGTAAGGATATGTAGGTTAGATAGCGTTTTTCAGCAAAAAACTTTGGAAAGAGCCAGAAAAGATTCAGATAAATAACTCCTATATAAGTCAGTAGATATAAGAAAGTGAATGTATAAATCCATCCTCCCAATATATCCCGATAATCGAGGAATATAATAAAAACCTGATTGAATGATATGGTAGCCAACACCATAATAAGCACCAGATAACGCGCCCATCGAAGTTCCGGACTAACGAGGAATCGATATAATAAAAGGTAGATTTATTGTCTGTTGTTATTGTTTCAGCCATCGTGTATTTAATCAGGGAAGATGTTTTATCTCCGGGGACGAAGATAAAACATTTTTCCGGTTGGACTTCTATATCCGGTTATTTAAAATTCAAGTTTATAACTCACATTTGTCAATGTTGTAGAACCGTCACTAACATCAATTTTTTCCAGTTTTCACATTATATTCATGTCCATAGTGTTCTTTCGCACCGGTAAAATTAAAGTCCTTTCACTGCAAACTCATGAGAGACTTTCTTTTCTTGTTGATGCGGTAACTCACGGTATAGTTGCCGATAAGCATGGGGAGAATACTGTTTAGAAAAATGCTTTCGTTTCGTCATATTGCACCTCTTTATCAGGATGATTCATCGTTGCTTCCCTGTCAATCGGAGAATACCGGTCACCTCCTTGTAAAGGTCAATTTCAGATTGATGCTAAGAATATTCTGTCTGTTACGTCCCCAGCATCCATTCCTTTCCAATCAGTCCGTTGATGACATAATTCCGATTAAACTTCGTATTGTACCACACACCGTCTCCCGCCCCGGTAGCGGGAATCGAAAAGAGAACCGGAAATCATGTAATAGAGTCCCTTTTTCCAGGAAACGTTCTAAAGTGATGTCAATACCGATGTTGCGTCCCTCTTCCTTTATTAACCAATGCGTCTTCCACATAGAAATCAGAACGGTTGAGTACGGAATAAGAGCCTGTCAGCCATCACAGGCACATCATGGAGAAATTGGATATAAGGTTCTATTTTCAGATTCATGCGATCGGATATTTTGTATCCAAAAGATAACATGACGTGCTGCGCTTTGGTGAAATCGAGTTCCTTGTTGACGGATTTGTCTCCTGTACTTTTCGTTTTCACAAAATAGACGTCCATTTTCTCCATGCGACTGTACATACCATAAGCCAGTGCAAAAGTTGCTTTTCGGAGTCTTGCCATTTCAAACCAATACGGGGTTCAACAGACCATTTATTATTCAGGGTCAGAAATTGCCCGTAAATACCGGCATTGAGCGTCCAGCGTTCCGTCAATCCTACAGAAGAACTATTGTAGGCAGATATCAGACTCGTATTACCTTTTCCTTGAGATACGGTTTCCAGTGATTCGGCTTCATAAGGGAGCAATGGCAAGATTCA